>ERZ761602.8689-NODE-8689-length-10119-cov-10.135533_pt1 | contig 10119 bp, 8 predicted proteins | sample MGYA00512165_ERZ761602 | MGnify/ENA primary metagenome ERZ761602 (study PRJEB28899, sample SAMN02445085) | bioreactor sludge metagenome | biome: EBPR sludge; isolation source: Thorneside wastewater treatment plant | place: Australia: Brisbane, Thorneside...
GAACTAAACAGTCTTATTGAGATTTTTAAAATGGTAAGTGAATTAAATGAAAAGCAAATATTGAATCTTGGAATCATTCAATTTTATGGAATCTTTTCTTTTATCAAACAAGAATTACTTGAAATAAGCAATTGGGAAGTGAATGAATTAATTGATGATGAAGATGGAATAGTTGACATACATCAAGAAATGGTACAAGCCAAAGAAAGAATGGCAAGGTTCGGAGTGTTAAACACAATCAATTCACTTGCCAATGATGATGTAACCAAATGGGATGCAATCCAAAAGTTACCCTATACAACCGTATTTACCAAGTTAAAAATGGATATGGTTAAGAATAAAATTCAGTCGGAAATAGCTGAATTGAAAAGAAAACAACTTAAACAATAATGTATGAATTTTTAAAAGAACTAGCACAAGATAACGATTGGATTTTTGACTATGGAAGAAAAGATTATCTGAACCTAAATGATGATATGGAAACTGATAAAATCTATCTGTTTGCTGAACCAATTGAAATATCATCAAAGTTTTCCGATTCTGGAAATGAACAAAAAACCTTTTCAGGAAAGCTTATGATTTTGGTTAGTTCAGATTTGGATGAAACCTATCTTGATAAATATGAAAACCATATCCAACCACTAATTCAAAAAGCTGGTGAAATCCTAAAAAATGCAATGGTTTGTGAAGATTTTGAAATCTTGAATTTCAAATCAATGGAAGTGATTAATCTTTTTGATTACAATGTTGATGGTGTATTAATAACATATTCTGTAAATGAATCTTATTAATGAATTCAGAAGAAAATGATAAGATAATCAAACTGGAAATGGAAGCCCTTAAAGCTGATATAATAGCTGTTTATAATGCTTCCAATAAAAGAACAACTGGTGAATTTGAAAACGGTTTGGAATTAAAGTATGAATCCAATTCAGCAACACTATCTGGTTATGTTTATTTGGCTGGAAGAAGGGCTGGGAAACAACCACCAATAAAAGCAATTGAAGATTGGATAATTGCCAAAGGGATTAGCCCTATTGAATCCAAACTAAAAATTTCATCATTGGCTTATTTGATTGCCAGAAAGATTGCAAGGGAAGGAACTAACAAAGAAAACCATCTTCATATTTATGATATGGTAATAACACCTCAAAGAATTCAAGAAATATTTGATAAAATCCAATCAATAAATGTAAGTGCATTTATAAATGAGGTTAAAATAACGATAAAGAAAATGGTCAATGATAAATGATTGCAACAGTAAAAATTAAATTTCTTCAAAATCCAATTGATGAACATAATTTCAAATTCAAATTACTAAAAAATGATATTCCAATCACTTTCAATTCTGGTGGTGATGTGGTTGATAAAACTTATAAATTTTCAACATTAGCTGTTGTAAATCGAATTGCAAAATTGAATCCAAATTTAGGTTTGGATAACTCTTTTTTCAGTTCATTCAATGGTACTGTTTTCGATACAGCTGTACAAGATGATGGTAATATCATTGTTGTTGGTAACTTCACAACATACGGTGTTTTTGGTGTAAACAGAGCAGTAAGATTACAATCAAACGGAACTATCAATACAGTTTTTGGTGGTGGTGCTAATTTGGCTGTTCTATGTGTTGCTGTTCAATCTGATGGAAAAATTCTATTGGGTGGTTCATTTACAAATTTTAACGGTGCAAATGTTAATCGTTTGGTTAGATTAAATGCTGATGGAACAAATGATACCACTTTCAACAACAATATAATGAGTGCTGCTAGCAATAAAGGATTCAACAATTCAGTATTTTCAGTTGCTGTTGATGGTAATGGGAAAATATTAGTTGGTGGTGGATTTACAAATTTCAACAACAATAGTAGAAATAGAATAGTTAGACTTAATTCAAATGGTACAATTGATAATACATTTAATGTTGGTACTGGTTTCGGTAATATCGTTAATTCAATTTGTGTAAATCCAGATAACAGTTATTTAATTGGTGGTGAGTTTACTGTTTATAATGGAAACTTTACCAATATAAGAAGAGTTGTAAAATTAAATTCAACTGGTGGTATTGATAATACTTTCTTAACCAATCTTGGAACTGGTTTTAATGGAACAGTTACAAGGGTTAAGATTAATCCAAATGATGATAAAATATATGTAACTGGAAATTATACAAGCTTTAACGGTAACAACACAAATAGAATAATTTCATTAAATACCAATGGAACAGTTAATACTGATGTTTTTTTTGGAAGTGGATTTGATGATGAAACAAATTCAATTGCTTTTGGTGATACTGGTGATATATTTATTGGTGGTCGTTTCTTGAATTATAATTTAATTGAATCCAATAGATTAATAGTGTTGGATAGTGATGGAGTTGTAAAGAATACTACAATAATTAATAACACGGTGAATACAATATCAGTAACATCTAGTGATGATATTATTATAGGTGGTTCATTCACTTCAATATTTGGTGGTGGTGATTTGGATGATGATGAAATTCTAATTGGAGCAACATCAGCAAATACAATATCAAACACTTATTCCAACCTTAATTCTTTCAATATCAATTCAGATATTGAATATGTAATTGAAGATGATTCTGTTGTTTTAAAATACAATTATAACAGCACAATTGAAACAATAACCATTGATGAAGTTGAAGATGAACCAGACTACATATTGATTGAATTTTCAAATGGATTTGAAAATGGAATTATTTTCTTGGAAGATTTGAATTCAATATCAAATCCAGCTTACAACAATTCAATCATCAAATATCAATCGGTTTTAACTGGTACAACCAAATCTGATGTTATTGTTGGTGGTCATACCTTTTCCGTTTATCCATTTGATAATACTTTCAAGTTCAACTTTAAGGACATTGTGACCACATTGATTAATCCAAATGGATTCAAAGATTCAATACTTCCAGATTTATCTGGTGGTAACTTTATTTATGATGATAATCTTGAATTGATAATTGAACCACAAATATTAACATACAATGATGAAATTGGAAGTGCAACCATTGCAAAGTATAAATTCTTGAAATCGGTTGAACAATTACCATTCTACAATCAAAAGTATTATTCAAATACAAACAATGTTAGGGTACTTCTTCCAACTAAAAACAATATTGATTTTGATGTAACTTATTTTGAAGGTTATCCATTTGATTTTTCCGTACAAGGTATAATGTCAGGTGATACATTTCAATTTAGAAATTCAAACACTTTGATGTTTTCAAACGCATTTACAGCAAGTACATCAGAGGTTAAAAGGATTTTCCTATCTGATGGTGCAAACAATGTAACATTTGATGATGTGATGATTCTTTCATCTAATTTGAACAAGTTGGAATTATGGGTCAATGATTCTTTCATTGCCAATATCAATATCAAAAAGGTTGAATCTAAGTGTGGTGTTTATATTAAATGGTATTCACAATCTGGTGGTTACTCTTATTGGTTATTCGATAAGAATAACAAGAACTCAATAAAAACAAAAGAGATTGGTGTTATCAATGGCAAGTGGGATAATTTACAAAACATTACCAGCACATCAGAAAGCTTAGGTAAAACGGCATCAGAAACCATTCAGTTAACAACCAGATATGAAACCAAAGAAAAGGAATACTTACTTGATTTAGTTAAATCACCTCACGTCGAAATGTACATAAATGAAGTACCATTTATCCAACAGAATGAATTCAATTTCATTGGTGTTGGTTTAGCAGATGGTACATACAATTATGAGAATCGAGATTCACAAAATAAGCTTTCAATTGTGATTGAAAAGCCAGCTATTAACACCATAACCTATTAATGAATGAAGAAAGATTATACATTAATGGTCAACTTGTCGAACTATCACCAAATTCAAAAATAAGTCTAACTAGGCAAGTAAATGATATTGCGAGTGTAGATAATAGACAAGCCCACTTTACCAGAACAATCGACATCCCAAAGACCCCAAACAACATCAAAATCTTTGATTACTTGGGAGTGGTTGGAAATAATAGTAATGTACCGTACCAAAAAAATACGGTTAACTACTTTATTGATAATGATTGTTTGATTTTTGAGGGTTGGGCGGTAATCAATGAAACATCTGATGATTACAAAGTGAATGTTTATGATGGGTTGATTGATTTTTACAAGGCAATTGAAAACAGAACATTTGAAGATATTGATTTAACTGAACTAAATCATCAAAAGGACTTACCCACAATCACAAATAGTTGGTCTGGTGATACACCATACACTTATATACTTGCTGATTATAATGGGAAAGCAACATATTTGAATGAAAGTTCTGGAACAACAATCAATACAGATTATTTGATTCCAAGTGTTAATGTTCCATTCCTTTGGGATAAAATCTTTGATAAATACAATTCAACTTATTCAGGGGATATTTTTGAGAATGAAGATTTCACAAATCTTTGGATGACATTTCCAAAAGGTGTTTTATCTGAAGGTAATTCAACTTTAAAGTATGATTCCGAAACAACCAGATTTGAATCATTCGTTGATACGTTTGCTGGTATTACTTCATTGTATTTTTTTGAACAAGGTAATATCCTTAATGACTTGGGTACAATTACATCATCCAGACATTTCACACCAACCAATGAAGGAACATATAAAATTGAAATAACTGGAAGGATTTCACCTACTGGTAATGATGGAAGCTTGGCTGGTATTCGTTGTGATTTATGGCTTGCTAAAAATAGCATTGGATTAACAGCAAATGAAGTAACACCAGTACAACTTATAAAAGAAAATATTGGTGGTGATTATTCAACATTTTACGATTTAGATAGTACCATCAACTTTAACTGTTTAGCTGGTGAATCATTTTGTTTGATACTTAGAAGAAACGACGGTAAAAATTTAAGATACGTTCAAGAATCATCATCAGCACCAATTAAAATAAAAATTTTTCAAATTGATGGATTTGATATTTCATTCACAAATGAGTTAAAAGATTTCAAGATTAAAGATTTTATCAATGAAATAGTTTGGAGGTTCGGACTTACAATATTTAAAGATAAAGTAATCAATGACTATCAATTTTTGACCTTGTCAGAAAGAGTTAACTATCCTGAAATTGATAACCAAGTTCTAAAACATTTCATTGGGGTTGATAGTGAAAAGTATATTTATTCCAACTATGCACAAACCAATTTTTTCAGATACAAATACAATGATTCTGAAAATACACATAAGGATGGTTCTTTCAATGTGGAAAACGTAAACATTGCAGAAACAAAAGATGTAATTAAATCAAGTATTTACGCCCCAGAATTTGAACCATCATTCACACTTCCAATTGATATAGCCCAAAACACTTACAAGCTTTGGAATAAAGAAGTAACTGAAAAGGATGATGGTCAACAGGAAATCAAATACAAATCACTAGATAAACGATTCTATTTCTTAAAGAAAAAACAAATCATTTTCGCACCCCTATTATTGGGAAGTGAAACACTTGGAGCAACCACAACAATAACAACAGCACCAGTTGAATCATTTGATAGACTTTCATTTACTGAAATCGTAACAAACTATTATTCTGATTTATCAAAGATTCTGAATAAGTGTAAAGTAATTACAGCAAACTTTTATTTGAAACCTATTGATGTGGCAAATTTTGATTTCAGGAAACTGTACTATGTTGAACAATTGGGTGCTTACTTCATTGTAAATAAAATCAATGGCTACCAAAAAAATACAATCACTAAAGTTGAATTAATCAAAGTTGATTTCTTCCCAACCTATTATGGTGGTGATGATGAATAACATTTAAAAATAATACTATGGAATAGAATGGCAGAAAAAGTTGAAGTCCTACAATTGGACATAAACACCCAAGCTTTAATTGCAAAGCTTGCTCAAACAAAAGCAGAAATTGATAAACTTAAAACGGCTCAAAAGCAATTGACAGCCGATAATAAAAGTACATCAGATTCATTTGTTAAAAATGAAGTTGAACTTAAAAGATTGGGTACAGCTTACACCCAGCAAAAAAATCTGGTTTCTCAATTAACAACCGCAAACAATTCATTTGCAAATGCCACAGAAGCAATTGCATCTGCAATCGCAAAAGAAAACAATACGGTTGAAGAACTAAGAAACAACAACACCCAATTACTAGCACTTAGAAACCAAGTTAATCTTTCAACAGCAGAAGGTGTAACCGCTTTGAATGCATTGAATGCCAAATTGGATGAAAACAATGCCAAGATAAAAGAATCTGTTTCAGCTTATGAACAACAAAAGATTTCAATTGGTGATTACTCAAATCAAATTCAAGATGCACTTTCAAACATCAACCCATTAAACGGTGGGATAAGTGGTTTCATTGAAAGAAGCAAAGAAGCTGGTGGTGCTGGTAATCTTCTTACCACATCAGCAAAAGGAATGACAACTGGTTTGGCTGGTGTAACCAAAGCATCACTAGCATTTATTGCAACACCAATTGGTGCTGTACTGGCTTTACTTGTTGGTGCTTTTGCTCTTATCAAAAATGCAATGAATAGAAGTGAAGAAGCTACCAATAAACTTAGGGTTTCATTTGCAACAGTAACAGGAATTATTAACACAGTACTTAAAGCCCTTGAACCACTTGGTAAATATTTGATTGATGGTATCGTAATGGGATTTGAATTGGCTGGTGCAGTTGCTGAAAAAACAATGGGGTTACTTGCAGATGGATTAGCATTTCTTGGATTTGATAAAGCTAGTGAATCTGTTAAAGGGTTCACCAATGAAATCAAAGCTGGGGTTAAGGATGCACAAGATTTGGCAAAAGCTGAAATTGAATTGGAAGAAGCACAAAGAAAATCCAGAATTACCCAATTGGAATATCAAAAGGATGCTGAAAAGCTAAGACAAATTAGGGATGATGAAAATAAAACAATTGCGGAACGTATCAAAGCAAATGATGAATTGGGTGTTGTTTTAAAAAATCAATTGAAAGATGAATTGGCAATTGCACAAACGGCTTTAAACGTGGCTAACCTTAGAATAAAAGCAGAAGGTTCAACCAAAGCTACATTGGATGCACAAGCCGAAGCCCTTACACAAATTGCAGATATTCAAGAAAGAATTACTGGTCAAGAATCTGAACAACTTGTAAACAGAACTTCACTTCAAAAAGAAGCAAACGACAAAGCAAAAGAACTTAGACAAAAAGCATTGGATGATGCTATTCAAAAAAGCAAAGATGAAATTGAATTATACATTCAATCACAAGGTATCAAGAAAAAAGCACTTGAAGATGAATTGAAATTTGAAGAAGAACTTTCAAAGAAAAGGCTGGCAGTTTTAAAGAAAGAATTTGATGCTGGCAAAATATCTAAAACAGCGTATGAAGCTGAAAAGCTTAGAATCACCAATGAGTTTGCATTAAAACAAGTTGATGCCACCGTTCAAAATGCACAAAGAGAATTGGACATCTACAAAGCAAATCTTGAACAAAGAAAAGCTGATGATACATTCTTTACCCAAGAAAAGCTACAAGCCAAATTGGATGAAAGCAATGAATTAGCAATCAAAGAAAGTGAGTTTCAAGCTTTGAGACTTGAACAAGGTATAATCAATGAACAACAATATCAAGATGCAATTACAGCTGTTAAAGAAGCACAAAGAATTAGAGATGAAGAAGCCCAAAAAATAAGGGATGAAGCCAAGAAAGAACAGGAAGTAATTGATTTGGAAAACCAAAGAATCTTGGATGAAGAAAAATTCACCAATGATTTTGATTTGGAATTGGAACGTGAAAGAATCAAGTATGAACAAGAAATAAAGAATGCTGAAAAAACTGGTGCTGATACTTCACTTATTGAACAAAAATATGCATTGGTTCAAACCAAAATATTTGAAGCAAAAGAATCTGCAAAACGTCAACAAGCTTCACAAACCTTTGGTGATGTGGCAAAACTACTTGGTGAACAAACGGCTGCTGGTAAAGCAGCTGGTATTGCACAAGCTACAATGAATACATACGAAGGTATAACCCAAGTTTGGGCTAGTGATTCAGCATTACCAGAACCTTATGCAACAATTGCTAAGGTAATATCAACTGGTGTTGTACTTGCAAGTGGACTTGGAGCGGTTAAGAAAATCACATCAACCAAAGTACCATCTTATGCTGATGGTGGTCAAGTACCTTCATTGGGTAGTGGGGTCATTGATAACGGTGCAAACCTATCTGTACCATTATCAAATGGTGATGATACACTAGCGTATGTTAAACAAGGTGAAGTTATACTTAATTCGGAACAACAAAGGCGTGCGGGTGGTGTTAACTTCTTTAAATCGATTGGTGTACCAAGTTTTGCTGGTGGTGGTTTTGTTGGTGGTAATACCAACTTAGGTACACAAGGCGGTGTTAAACTAGATACAATTGAAATGGCTAATCTAATGGCACAAGCCAATGCAAATTTGCCAGCACCAGTTGTAAGTGTACAAGAAATAAATTCAGTAGATAATAGGGTTAAGGTTTATGAATCTTATGCCAATTTCTAAATCAAGAAATGTGAATCAAAAAAAGATTCACATTTTTTTTGATGAAATCCGAACTTTTCAAAAACCCCAGATATTTATTAGTAAATGAATTTAACAATGAAGAAAAAGAAAAAACACTTGGATGAACTTTTGAATGAACTGCTTATCAAAATGCACCAAATAAAAAACAAAAAGAAAGATTCCAATCAGGATGATAACAAAGATGTAGATATGAACCAGAATGAACAAAACACTTTATAATGAAGTCAGTAAATTAAAAGTACTTCCAGAAGATGAAATCTTGGAACTGATTGAACAATACAAAGCTGGTGATACAAACAAACTATCAACCATTATTGAATCCAATCTAAAGCTTATCATCTTTTTTGTAAAGAAATATTCTAACTATATCAACAACATTGAACTAATTGATGAAGATGATTTAATTGCAGAAGGAACACTAGCAGTTAAAAATGCCGTGGAAAATTTCAACCCAAATCTAAATATCAAGTTCACTTACTTCTTGTCGATATGGGTTAAAAAGAATATATCTGAAGCCATTATTAAAATAATGAATACAATCAAATTACCAGTTGGAAGTGTAAAGGAAAATGAAAAACTAATTAGATTAATCCAAACCATCAACCAAGAATCAGAAAGTGAAATTGAAAGATACCAATTAGAAGAACTTAACATACCAAAGCCACAAATTGATTTCTATTTCAAATCAAAAATGATAATGGAATCCTTTGATGAAAATGAAAATATTGAAGATGATTCAAATGAAGAAACCAAAGATGACCTTATCCAGAAAATCAAAAATGAAATGGATAAGCTAACCGAAAATGAACAAAAGGTAATCACATTGTACTTTGGAATTGACAGACCCCAACCAATGAAATCAATTGATATTGCAAAGCTGATGAAGATTTCAAGACAGTATGTGATTCAAGTTAAAAGGAATGCAATAAGCAAACTTAAACTTAAATTGAATTAATGATGATGGATGATTTTCACAAAGCCAGCGATACAGAAAGAATGTTGATGACCCAATTGTTTATTGATAACGGTGTTGATAGTTACATATTCACACCAGCCAAAGGATATGATAGGGAAGAAGGGTACTATACAGCAACCACCAGAACCAGAAAAGAAATCGTATTTGAAGTTAAGAATAGAAATATCACCAGCGATATGTACACAACAACATACATTGAAAAAGATAAGGTTGATAATATTCTTAGGATTGCAAAAGAAACCAATCACATCCCTTTCCTTTTCTTCTTTTTTACCGATAATAAGTATATGACAGTAAGATTAGATTTTGATACGTATTACACCACAATCAAAAAGCTTGCACCAAAAACAACAATGGGAAACCAAACCAAAGTACTTAAAGAATTTGTACCATTCAAAATAACAAGATTATCAAACACCAACTAAATGAATAGATATAAACTATTAAAAAACAATACAAACATCATATTTCAATTCATCAAGAACGGAATCTTATCTTATCAAGTAAACCGAGACATAGAAATATATGAAACTTATGTAGCAATGAATGATGATGGTGTTACAAAAGAAGTTAAACATCTTATAG
>ERZ761602.8691-NODE-8691-length-10118-cov-5.013117_pt1 | contig 10118 bp, 9 predicted proteins | sample MGYA00512165_ERZ761602 | MGnify/ENA primary metagenome ERZ761602 (study PRJEB28899, sample SAMN02445085) | bioreactor sludge metagenome | biome: EBPR sludge; isolation source: Thorneside wastewater treatment plant | place: Australia: Brisbane, Thorneside...
GAACTCGGAGACCGGGATGTCGTCCTTGTTCTTGCCCTTGGCGCGGTACTGCTCCTCGACCTTCCACTCGATCGGCAGGCCGTGGCAGTCCCAGCCGTGCACGTAGGGCGCGTTTCGGCCCAGCATGTTCTGCGAGCGCGAGACGAAGTCCTTGAGGATCTTGTTGAAGGCGGTGCCGAGGTGGATGTTGCCGTTGGCGTAGGGCGGGCCGTCATGCTGGACGAACAGCGGGCGGTCCTTCGCCGCCGCGCGCTGGCGGGCATAGAGATCGGTCGCCTTCCAGCGGGCGAGCCATTCGGGCTCGGACTTGGGCAGGCCCGCCTTCATCGGAAAGGCGGTCCTGGGCAGGAAGACGGTGTCCTTGTAGGGATTTTGCTTCTTTTCGGGCTTCGGGCTGTCGGTCATGTGCGGCGTGCGACCCTGATCTGGGGTCTGTCCTTGAAGGGCTGGCGATAAGGGCGTGCGGGTTCTCCCCGGCCGGCGTCAGAGCGCGGCCGGGCCGGTAATTCGCAGCGCGAGGCAGCCGAAGCGGTCCATGGGCGGCTTGTATCAGGCCGGATTCCGTGGAGTCAAAGCGGCGGCACGCCGGCGGTGGCGGCGAGGATGCGGCGGGCCTCGTCCCCGTCCGCCTGGATCTGGGCCTTCAGGCTTTCCAGACCGTCGAAGCGGCGCTCGGGGCGAATATAGCCGACGAAGGCGACATCGACCTGGCGGCCGTAGAGGTCGCCCGCGAAGTCGAAGAGATGCACCTCCAGCAGCGTGTCCTGCTTGTCGAAGGTCGGGCGGCGGCCGAAATTGGCGACGCCCTCATGGACCGCCCCGCCCGTCGTCACCCGCACTGCATAGACGCCGAGCGCCGGCTCCAGATAGCCCTTGAGCGAGACGTTGGCGGTGGGAAAGCCGATGGTCCGCCCGCGCTTGTCGCCGTGATGGACATGGCCGGAGACCGTCCACCAATGGCCGAGCAGGCGCGCCGCCTCGGACGGGCGTCCGTCCTTCAGCGCGGTGCGGATGTCGGTGGACGAGATCTTGGCCTCGCCATGCGCGGCGACGGGCGCGAAGACCGTGACGCCGAAACCGTGCCGCGCGCCGGCCGCCTCCAACGTGGCGGCAGTGCCGGCGCGGTCCTTGCCGAACTGGAAGTCGGCGCCGATCAGCACATGGCGGACGGCGAGGCGGCGCACCAGGATCTCCGCGATGAAGGCGTCTGCCGTCATCGCCGCAATGGCGGCGTTGAAGGGCAGCGCATAGAGCGCGTCGACGCCCAGCGCCTTCAATGCGCCGGCCTTGGGGCGGAAGGGGGTCAGGCGGAACTTTTCGGTGCGGCGGCGGAAGAAATCCTGCGGGTGCGGCTCGAAAGCGAGGACGCCGAAGGGTGCGCCGATGGCCCGCGCCCGGGCCTGGCCCGCCGCGATCAGCGCCTGGTGGCCGCGATGCACGCCGTCGAAGTTGCCGATGGCGACGACTCCGCCGCGCGCCGCTTCGGACAGGGCGTTGCAGTGGCGCGCGACGATCAACGGCTCAGGCCTTGGGCCGGGCCGGGGCCAGCAGCACCGCCTCGCCCTCGGCGACCACGGTCTCGCCGACCGTGGCGATGCAGGAGAGCGTCACCCGGCGGCGGTCCTTGGCGATGACCGTGCAGGTCGCCACGACCTCGTCGCCGATCCTGACAGGCGCCTTGAAGGCGAGGGTCTGCGAGGCATAGATCGAGCCGGCGCCGGGCAGCTTCGTGCCGAGCACGGCGGAAAAATAGCCGGCGGTGAGCATGCCGTGGGCGATGCGCGTCTTGAACGGCGTCGTCGCGGCATAGGCCTCGTCGAAATGGACGGGATTCATGTCGCCGGTCGCTTCGCCGAACAGCGCGATGTCCTTCTCGGTCACGGTGCGGGCATAGCTGGCCGACTGGCCGATCTCGATGTCTTCCGCGTAGACGGTCACGCGCATCTCCGGTGGTGGGTGTCGATAAGGCGGCGGACCCTATCGAAAGCCTCTCACCACTTCAAACGGGGCTGGAAGGCGACCGCGAACAGATCCTCGCCGTCGAGTTCCGCCGCGACACGACGGGCCTCCGGGGCATCGGGGGCGGGGCCGAAGCGCTCGGCGTGGATGCCTGACGAGATCAGCAGCGCGTCAATTCCGGTGCGGTTGGCGCCCAGGATGTCGGTGTGCATGCCGTCGCCAACGGCGAGGACGCGCGTCGCATCCAGCGGCCGCCCGGCCAGCGCGCCGAGCCGGGCGAGCGCCTGGGCGTAGATCGGCGGGTGGGGCTTGCCGAAATAGGTGACCTGGCCGCCGATCGCCTCGTAGGCGGCGGCGAGCGCCCCGGCGCACCAGATGAGCCGCGCACCGCGATGGACCTTGATATCGGGGTTGGCGCAGAGCATCGGCAGCTCGCGCGTCCGGGCGGCGGCGAGCAGGTCGCGGTAGTCGTCAGGCCCTTCGCGCTCGTCGTCGGCGAAGCCGGTGCAGAGCAGAACCGCCGCTTCGTCCAGCTTCGTCTCGACGGCCGGCAGACCCGCCCAGACCACGCGGTCGCGCGGCGGGCCGACATGAAGGAACGGCGCCGCGCCCCGGCGCGCCATCTCGGCGCGGGCGGCATCGCCCGAGGTCAGGACCCCGTCATAGGCGTCGCGCGGGACTGCCATCTGGTCGAGCATCTCGATCACCGACTCGCCCGGCCGCGGCGCATTGGAGAGCAGCAGCACCGGGCCGCGTTCGGCGCGGAAGCGGGCGAGCGCGGCGGCGGCGGCCGGAAAGGCGGACCTGCCGTCATGCACCACGCCCCACACGTCGCAGAGGATGGCGTCGTAGCCGGCGGCGATATCGCCCAGGGAGGCGATCTCGGTGATCGTCGTCATGATGCATCAGCGGCTCGCACGGCGCAGGCGGGCGCGTCAAGCCAAGCCTTGGCGACGGCGTCTAGCCGGCCGCGCGGCGCTGGGTGCGGGCCTGGAACAGCGCGGTCATGCCGGCCGTCTGGGCCGGCGCCGCCTGCGCCGCGGCCGGGCGTTCCTCGGCGCGGGACTGGACGGGCTCGTCGTCCTTCAGCGGCCTCGGCTCGCCGAAGAGATAGCCCTGGCCGTAGTCGATCGAGAAATCGAGCAGGTCGACGACCTGGCGTTCGCTTTCGATCTTCTCGCCGACCAGCGCGACGCCGTTGCGGGCGAGCATCGCATGCAGGTCCTCCAGGCGTACGCCGAGGCCGCGCTGCGAAGCGGGATCGAGCAGCAGAGCCGGCGAGACCTTCACGAAGCGCACGCCGCGCCGGCGCAGCGCCTCGAAGTCGAGATCGAGCGAGGTCACGCGGTCCATCGAGAACGCGAAGCCGAGATCGGCGAGCGCCTTCAGGCTTTCCTCCTCGGCCGGCCCCATCGCCGCGAAGGCCGCCTGCGGCAGTTCGAAGACGATCTGCGCGCTGAGATCGCGATGGGCGCGCATGAAGTCGACGAATTGAGGGAAGAACGCGGCGTCGGTCAGCGAATGGACCGAGATGTTGCAGAAGACGCCGACGTCGCGCTGCCGGGAGGTCAGGCGGCGGATGAACTGGACGCAGCGGAAAAGCAGCAGGTTGTCGACGGTCGACATCAGGCCGTGCGCCTCGGCCACCTGGAGATATTGCGCCGGCATGATGAGCGCGCCGTCGGGCGTGCGCAGCCTGGTCAGCGCCTCGTAGTAGCGCAGCTTGCGCTGCGGCAGGCTGACCACCGGCTGGACGTGCAGGTCGACGCGGTTCTCGATCAGCGAGCGCTGGATGAGGTCGAAGAGCCGCGCCGCGTCGGCGGCATCGCGATCGGGCAGCGGCGCGGCGGCGACCGGCGCGGCCGCGCCGGCACGCAGGCGGTCGTGCAGGCGGCGGGTCTGGCCGGCGGTCTCGGCGAGCGCCGTCTCCACCGACTGGACGCGGCGGACCATCGATTCGGCGAACTGGCGCACCAGGGTTTCGAGCAGCTTCAGCTCGGCGGCGAGCTTGCCTTCGCGGGCGGCATGATCGGCCTCGGCCTTCGCCAGCCGCTCGCCGATGCGCTCGTCGGCCTGCGAGATCTGGTCGGAGAGGATGAGATCGGCGCGCCTGAGGGCGAGGAGGTTCTTCTGCAGCGCCAGCCGGTCGCGGCGGCGCACGCCGACATTCTGAAGCTGCGAGCCGACGCCGAAGACGGCGAGGCCCAGAACGCCGGCGATCGTCGGCGTCCCGCCCATATTCAGCGTCGCGAGCGCGGCTCCGGCGCCGGCCGCGGCGCAGCCCAGCGTCACCAGCGCATCCGTGAGGTTCGACATTCTGTCCCCGAAACACGGCGCCGGCCGCCCGCTCCGGGCAACCGTCATCGGGGTCAGAGTGTCGCCGCGATGGTTTATGGAGCGTTAACCTTGGTGAACGGCCGCCCGTGACCTAAGGTCAAGGGTGAACGCGACCTCCGGAGAACACCATGACCAGCGCACACGATTTCAGCTTCACCTCGATCGAGGGCAAGCCCCTGACGCTTGGCGATTTCGCCGGCAAGGCGGTGCTGGTGGTCAACACCGCCTCGGCCTGCGGCCTCACCCCGCAATACAAGGGGTTGCAGGCGCTGTGGGAGGCGCGCCAGGGCGACGGCCTTGTCGTGCTGGGCGTGCCGTCCAACGATTTCGGGGCGCAGGAGCCGGGCAGCGAAGGCGAGGTCAAGGCATTCTGCGAGCTGCGCTACGGCGTCAGCTTCCCCCTGACCGCCAAGAACCAGGTAACCGGCCCCGGCGCGCATCCCTTCTATCTCTGGCTGGCGGAGACCACCGGCGAGGCGGGTCTGCCGCGGTGGAACTTCCACAAGTTCCTGATCGGCAAGGACGGGACGCTGAAGGGCGTGTTCGGATCGCGCACCGAACCGGACGCGCCGGAGCTTGTCGCCGCGATCGACGCGGCGCTGAAGGAATAGGATTCCCCCCGCCCTTCCCCCCGCGTCATTTTGACAAGGCATCGGCGGGGCGGCAGTGTCCCGGCCGCCCTTGAGGCCATCACAAACACCGCGTGGGGAGACGCCGATGCCCGAGAACCTGTTCGATCTGACCGGCAAGGTCGCGCTCATCACCGGCTCGACCAAGGGCATCGGCAAGGCCATCGCCTATCGCATGGCGCAACACGGCGCCAAGGTCGTGGTCTCCAGCCGCAAGGCCGACGCGGTGGAGGCCGTCACCGCCGAGATCAACGCCGATTTCCCCGGCGCGGCGATCGGCATCCCCTGCAACATCGGCTACAAGGAGCAGCTTCAGCAGCTCGTCGACAAGACGCGCGCGGCGCTCGGCAAGATCGACGTGCTGGTCTGCAACGCAGCGATCAACCCGTTCGCCGGCTCGATGGCCGACTGTCCGGACGAGGCCTTCGACAAGATCATGGCGACCAACGTCCGTTCGAACGTCTGGCTGTGCAACATGGTCATCCCCGAGATGAAGGCGCGCAAGGACGGCGCGATCGTCATCGTCTCCTCGATCGGCGGCCTCAAGGGCTCGAACATCCTGGGGGCCTACGGCATCTCGAAGGCCGCCGACTTCCAGGTGGCGCGCAACATCGCGGTCGAGTACGGGCCGCACAACGTGCGCGCCAACGCCATCGCGCCCGGCCTCATCAAGACCGATTTCGCGCGCTATCTGTGGGAGAGCCCCGAGATCCTGAAGGCCTCGACTTCCGGTGCGCCGCTGCGCCGCATCGGCGAGCCGGACGAGATCGCCGGCATGGCGGTGTTCCTGGCCTCGAAGGCCGGCGCCTTCACGACCGGCCAGGGCATCGTCATCGACGGCGGCTCGACGATCAGCTGAAGGCTAGAACCCCCGGCCGCGCGCCTCGATCGGCCAGATCGCGACCAGCGTGTCGCCCTCCACCACATGCAGGGCGTCGTAGAGATTCACCGTCGGGTCGCAGTGCGGCACGACGCAGGACAGCACATCGCCGACCTGCGGGCGGTCCTCCGGCTTCTCGCACAGGACGCCGCCCTGTTCGTCGCCGAAGAAGAAATACGAGGCACTCGGCCCCGCGCCGCGCGCCAGCCTGGGCGGGCCGGCATCGCAGGCGAAGGATTTCAGGCCCGCATCGGTCGTCGCCAGCTGCGGCAGGGCGGCCGAGATCACCGTCGTCTGGACGAAGAGCGAGGTTTCGAACGGCGCGCGCTCGCCCCCCTTCTCCCAGACTTCGTTGTACTCCCGGTCCATGAAGACATAGGAGCCGGCCTGGAGTTCGGTGAAGACGCCGCCCCCGGGGTCGATCGCCACCGTGCCGGTGCCGCCGCCGGTCACGATGCGCGGCGGCAGGTTGCGCCGGGTCAGCTCGTCGCGCGCCCCGGCGAGCCGCGTCACCGCCTCCGCCTTCGCCGCCCGCTCGGCGGCATCGCCAATGTGCATGATCTGCCCGGCATAGGACTGCACGCCCTCGAAGGCGAGATGCGGATCGGCGGCGACGCGCGCGGCGAGCGCATAGGCATCCTCGCCCGGCCGGATGCCGGTGCGGTGCAGGCCCGGATCGAGGTCGACCAGCACCTTGAGCGGCCGTCCACTGGCCCGCGCGGCTTCGGAGAGCCTCGCCACCAGCGCCGGATTGTCGACCACCACCATCAAGCCACCGATCGCCGCGTTCAGCGCCGCGAGCCGGGCCAGCGCCTGCGGCGCGACGACGGGCGCGGTGATGAGGATCTCGCCGATGCCCGCCTCCGCCAGAGCCTCCGCCTCGCCCAGCTTGGCGCAGCACACGCCCACCGCCCCGGCGGCGATCTGCAGCTTCGCCAGCGTCGCGCATTTGTGAGTTTTGGCGTGCCGGCGGAGCGCAATGCCCGCTTCGGCGCAGAGCAAGGCCATCGCCGCAATGTTGCGCTTCAGCGCGTCCAGTTCGACGACGAGGGCGGGGGTCGCGAGCGACGCGCGCCCGCCGGGCAGGCCGATCAGCCTTTGGTTGAGCGCAAGGGCAGGCGTGGCGCGAAAACTCATGGCGGTCCCTACGAGAAGAAGGCCGGACGACCGGCGATGCCCCTGAGGCGCGGCCGGCAGGCTTCGGCATCGTAGAGCGCGGCGGCATCGACCGTGCGCGCTCCGGCCCCCGGGGTCGCGGCGGGCAGCGCGACATAGCGCCCGGCCTGAACCGCGCAGAACTGACCGAAGGCTCTTGCCTCGACAAGTTCCATGGCGAAGGTCGCATAGGCGGTGGCGAGCATCCGGTCGAACGAATCGGGCGGTCCGGAGCGCATCATGTAGGCGAGCCGCTGGACGATGGTGTCGAGGCCGGTACGGGCCTTGATCTCGTCGCTCAGGACCTCGCCGATGCCGCCGAGCTTGCGGCGGCCGTAAGGATCCGGCTCGCCGTACTCGATCTCGGCGCCTCCTACCAGCTTCGCGCCTTCCGAGACGACGACGACGGCGTAGCGCGAGGGATTGGCGGCATGGTCGGCGGCGACCAGCCCCGCGAGGCGGGCCGGATCGACCGCGACCTCGGCGATCAGCGTGCGATCGGCGTCGGCGAGGAGGCCGGCGAGCAGCGCCGTCTCGCCCGAGCGGCGGCCGAACAATTCGACCACCAGCACGCGCTCGTGGCTGCTGGCCGTCGTGCGCAGGGCGGTGATCGCCTCGACCGAGCGGGTGACGGCGGTGGAGAAGCCGATGCACATGTCGGTGCCGAAGACGTCGTTGTCCATCGTCTTGGGAAGCGTGACGACGGGCACGCCCTCGGCCGCCAGGCGCGCGCCGTAGCGCAGCGTGCCGTCGCCGCCGATGACGATGAGGGCGTCCAGGCCCAGCGCGGCGATCGCCTCCAGCACATGCGGCGTCGTGTCGAAGGTCGCGGCGCCCGGCGGCGCCTTCGCCGCCAGATGCGGCGGCAGGTCGGCGACCGGCAGCATATGCGGGTCGAGGCGCGAAGTGTGCAGGATCGTGCCGCCGGTGCGATCGATGGTGCGCACCCGTTCGGGGGTCAGCGTGGTCAGCCAGGCGGCGCTCGCCGGATCGGCGGCGTCGAAGCGCACCAGCGCCTCCCAGCCGCGCCTGAGGCCAAGCACGGACCAGCCGCGCCGGGCCGCCTCGCGGACCACGGTCTTGATCGCGACATTGAGGCCGGGCACGTCGCCGCCACCGGTCAGCACGCCGATACGCATGTCCCTGCCTAGCGCGGCCGGGGCCGCACGGCAAACCGCCCGGTCAACGCGCCGCATTTGCGAGGCGGCGGCGGCCGTGGTGATGTCCATGCCGCGTCCGGGGGACGCATCGGGGATTCGATCATGAACAGGACGATCGGCGCGGTTCTGGGGGTCCTGGCGCTTGGCGCGCCGGCCCTCGCCCAGGAGGCCGACACGGCGACGCCCTACCGGACGGCGTTCGAGAACGCCCGCGCCTATCTGCAGGAGGACGCCGATGGCGGCCAGGCGGAAGCGGCCGACGCGGTTGCGCTCTATATCCTGGGAAACATCGCCAACACGATGTTCCACGAGTTCGGCCACGCGCTGAAGTCCGAACTGGATATCCCGATCCTCGGCAAGGAGGAGGACGCGGTCGACACCTTCGCCAACGTGATCATGGTGGCCAAGGAGACCGACCCGGTGCTCGACGCCATGATCCTGGCGGTCGCCGACGACTATTTCGCGGCCGGCCAGTTTTCCGAGGAGAGCGGCGACGAGCCGACGCCGTGGGACGAGCACTCGCCCGACCAGGCGCGGGCCTACAACGTCATCTGCATCCTCGTGGGCGCCGACCCCGAAGGCTACAAGGACGCCGCCGACAATGCCGGCATGCCGCCGGAGCGCCAGGAGTCCTGTTCGGTCGACTACGAGGATGCGGTCAACGCCTGGGACAAGCTGCTCGAACCGCACTACCTGGCTGAAGGCGAGGCCCAGAAGTCGAAGGTCGAGATCGTCTATGCCGATCCGCCGGCCGGACTTGAGACGATCGCCGGCTTCATCAAGGCGTCGGGCATGGTCGAAGTGGTCGCCGACGAGGTGACGGCGATGGTGCGCCTGCCCAACGACATCACGATCGGCGTCGAATCCTGCGGCGAGGTCAACGCCTACTGGAGCCCCGACGAACGCAAGCTGACCTTCTGCTACGAGATCGCGCAGAGCTATTTCGACAACGCGATGGCCGCCACGGAATAGGCGTCGCGCCGGCAGCATTTCCGACTCGCCGCGGCGGGTCTTCCGTGCACAGATGAGCGGCGATGAAGACGGTCTACAGTCCGCTGCACCTCGCCCATGCCCATGCGCATGAATTCGAGGGCGGGCAGCTCATCCCCGCCAAGGACGTCCCGGCGCGGGCCGAACTCGTGCTGAACGCGGTCAGGGGCCGCGGCCTGGGCCCGGTCGTCGAGCCGCTGCATTTCGGCATGGAGCCGATCCTGCGGGTCCATGCGGCCGAATTCGTCCATATGCTGGAACAGGCCTGGCCGCGCTGGGTCGCCAAGTACGGCTACGGCGTGCGCGAGGCCTTCCCCTCGGCCTGGCCGGCGCGCGGCATGACACCCAAGCACATCGAGGACATCGAGGCGCAGCTCGGCTATTACGGCTTCGACACCGCGACGCCGATCGTCGCGGGCACCTGGACGGCGGCGCGCCAGGCGGCCGACGCGGCGCTGACGGCGGCCCAGTTCGTGCTGCGCGGCGAACGCTCCGCCTTCGCGCTCTGCCGCCCGCCGGGCCACCACGCGGCGGCCGAGCTCTATGGCGGCTATTGCTTCCTCAACAACGCCGCGATCGCCGCCCAGAGCATGGCCGACCGGGGTCACCGCGTCGCCATCCTCGACGTCGACATGCACCACGGCAACGGCACGCAGGCGATCTTCTACGGCCGCGCCGACGTGCTGACCGTCTCGATCCACGGCGATCCGGCCGCCTTCTACCCCCATTTCAGCGGCTTTGCGGACGAGACCGGCGCTGGCGCGGGTGAAGGCTTCAATTTCAACCTGCCGCTGCCCGGCGGCACGCTCTGGCCCGTCTATGGCGAGGCGCTCGCCGTCGCGATCGAGCGGGTGCGCGCCTTCGCACCCGACATGCTGGTGGTGCCGCTCGGCGTCGATACCTATGCCGGCGATCCGGCCGGCGGCTTCCGCCTGGAAGGCTCCGACTTCACCCGGCTCGGCGCCATGCTCGCCAGGCTCGACCTGCCGACCCTCTTCACCATGGAGC
>ERZ761602.8693-NODE-8693-length-10117-cov-11.403399_pt1 | contig 10117 bp, 10 predicted proteins | sample MGYA00512165_ERZ761602 | MGnify/ENA primary metagenome ERZ761602 (study PRJEB28899, sample SAMN02445085) | bioreactor sludge metagenome | biome: EBPR sludge; isolation source: Thorneside wastewater treatment plant | place: Australia: Brisbane, Thorneside...
GGGACACCGAGCACAACAACGGCGTGCTGATCTACCTGCTGCTGGCCGAGCACGCCATCGAGATCGTCGCCGATCGTGGCGTCGCGCGCCACGTGCCGAAGGATCACTGGCAGGCGATCGTCCAGGACATGCGCGACGACTTCCGGGCCGGGCGCTTCGAGCAGGGCCTGCTGCGAGCCATCGAGGCGGTCGAGGCCGTGCTGCTGCAACACCACCGCTCCGTCGGCGGCGGGCCGAATCCCGACGAACTGCCGGACCGGCCGGTCATGCTCTGATCCGGGCGCAACCGGCGGCGGCAGGGCCACCGCCGGCGTGTTCTCAGCGGGGCGTGATCTTGAAGCTGCCGTCCTTGGCAACCTCGATCTCGTTGTTCAGGAACGCTGCGCTGTAGCCGGCTTCCTTCAGCTTGTGGTAGGCCATTTCGGCGCGGATGCCGGTCAGGCAGTGGGTGACGATGCGCTTGTCCTTCGGAATCTCGCCGATGCGCGCGGAGAGCTCCTCGTCGGGAATCAGCAGCGCGCCCTTGATCATGCCCTGCGCGGCCTCGTCGGGGTTGCGCACGTCGAGGATCAGCACGTTGGCTGGGGTGGCCCTTGCCAGCTGCGTGAACTCGGCCGGTGACAGCGAGCCGGCGCGCGGCTTGGGCGCGTAGGCGATCTTCGTGGGTGCCGCCACCCCGGATTCCATCGCATAGCCGGCAGACTGCCAGCCGATCATCCCGCCGTTGAGCACGAGCACGTTCTGCTGCCCTGCCTTGATGAAGGCCCTGGCCACGGCCGCCGCCTGCTCGCCGCCCCGGCCGTCGTAGACGATGATCGGCGCATTCAGCTTCGGGGGCGGCAGGGACTTCAGCACCGCCTTCTCCTGGCCCGCGGGCACCGAAACCGCACCCTTGATGTGACCGCTGGTGGCATCCTCGGTGGTGCGCGCGTCGACCATCACATGGGGAATCTCGCGGTCGAGGTACGCCGCCTTCACGAATTGCGGTGTCGTCACGAGGAAGTTGCGGGTGGACCACTCGGGCTGGCCTTCACGGTAGACACGCAAGTTGGTGTAGCCCAGCAGCTTGGCCTTCTTCAGCGAGTTCGGGCTCAGGGTGCAGGTGATGCCGCCGCAATAGAAGACCACCAGCTGGTTCTTGTCCGCCGGCAGCCGGTCGCGGAACTTGTCGAAGCCGATGAAGGGCAGGTGGATGGCGCCCGGTATCGCGCCCTCCTGGAAACGCAGCAGCGGCCGCGAGTCGATCAGGGTGAACGGCGTCTTGCCCGGCCCTTCGGCGACGAGCTTCGCGACGCCGGCATAGTCGATCAGGTTGGCCGGGTCGATCTTCACGGGGCCCTTGAGTCGGATCTCGCTGACGAACCGGGCGCCGTCCCTCTCGACATAGGTCACCTGGACTTCGTGACGCTTCTTCACGTCGCGCAGATGCTCGGCCGGCTTCGCGGCGCCGTCGTCGATCACCTTGAGGTTCTTCGGGTCGAAGCGCAGGATCTGCGGCACGGCGGCACCCACGTCCAGCTGCATCGACTGCGACTTGAAGGCCGTCGACTCGAGGTAGCCGCCCATCTGGTTCGGCGTCAGGTCGTGGCAGGCGGCGCACATCGCCGGCTGCGGGGGTCTGGCCTTGGCCGGCGCAGCCGGTGTCTGCGCAGAGGCGGCCTGTGCCCCAGCGAGAAGCGCGAACAACACTACCGTTCGGAACATGTGTCTTCCTTTCGATGAGATCGCTGAAGGCGTGGGCGTCTCAGTAGCCGCCCGCCATGGCGGGCGCCACTTCGCTGACCTGCCCGGCATTGACCATCACCCAGCGCAGCGCGTAGCCGCCGGCCAGCACGAGCAGGGCCGGCACGACCGTGTGCGGAATGCGGCGGCCAAGTTCGAGGGACTGCAGCACGAACGGCAGCACCAGGCCCAGGCCGACGACCACACCCCAGAACACCCCGGTGTAGGGACCGCCCATCAGCAACCCGGCTGCAGCGGCATGCGATGCCGACGAGGTGTAGAGGTTGGCGATCAGCAGCCCGATCAGCACGAGTTCGATCACGAGGAAGGCCTGGTCCGAGCGCACGAGGCCGTCGGCCGCACCCTTCTCGGGCCACGCCGGCCCCAGCGGCTGCACGATGGCCGACCACGCGCCGCCGACCATTCCGGCCGGGGCAGGGCGCTGGCCACGCAGCACGGAGGCCAGGTGCAGCATCGCGGCACCCGCCGACAAGCCGGAGACGAGGAACAGCGGACCGAGGATGGCGCTGTTCCACAGCGGCCGCGCCACCATCGTGTTCAGCAGGATGCCGGTGTAGATGCCCAGGCCGGCACCGAGCACGATGTTCGACCAGGCGATGGCCTTGACCCGCGCCGGGCGCGCCAGCAGCGTGTCGGAGACGCGCTGGAACACGGGCAGCTGCCGGCCGAGCCAGGGCCAGGCATCGGGCAGGCGCACCAGCGCCGACAGCAGCAGCGCCGCGTAGACGATGAGCAGCAGCCACGAGCCCCACGACATCGGCGAGGCGACCTGGAACGTGAGGAAGACGCGCCAGACATAGAGCTTGTGCGACAGGTCGAGGAACAGCGCGACCATGCCGAGGTTGATCAGCACGAATCCGAGCAGTGGCGCCTGCAGCGAGAAGTAGCGCCTGGGGTCCTCGCCGCGCAGCATGCGCAGCATGGCCAGGCCGCCCAGGATCATCATGCCGGCGACCATGCCGCCGAAGAACAGGTAGATCGGGATCTCCCAACCCCACACCGAGAGATGCGGGTCGACGAGCGGGTTGTGGCGGGTGGTGGTGGTTTCGAGCATCGCGGTCACCTCGGGACGTCCTTCGGTTGCGGCATCAGGTCAGGTAGAAGACGCGCGGACGGGTGCCCGCGTCGGGCAGCAGCGCGTGCCACTTGCGCGTGCGAAGCAGTTCACTGACGCGGCTCTTCGGGTCGTCCAGGTCGCCGAAGTACATGCAGTGCGTCGGGCACACCGAGACGCAGGCCGGGTCCTTGCCCTCCTTCACGCGGTGCAGGCAGAACGTGCACTTGTCGATGTAGCCCTTCGGGTGCACGTAACGTGCGTCGTAGGGGCAGGCGGCGATGCAGGCCTTGCACCCGATGCACTTGTTGGCCGTGACCTGCACCGTCCTGCCGAAGGACTCGACGTGGCTGGCCCCCGTGGGGCAGCAGCTGACGCAGGGCGGGTTGTCGCAGTGGTTGCAGCGCTCGGAGCGGATCTCCATGCTCAGCGACGGGAAGCTGCCGCGCACCTCGGTGGCGATCCAGTCCCGGCAGTAGCCGTGGGGAACGTCGTTCTCGGTCTGGCAGGCCACCACGCAGTCCTGGCACCCGACGCACTTGCGGGTGTCGATGACCATTCCAAAGCGGGGCATCTAGGCCTCCTTGACGAAGCTGACGAAGTTGGTGTGGATGCTGGTCGCGCCCATGATCGGGTCGGTCGCGTAATGCGTGTTCAGCGCGCCGGCACTGGCGCCGCGCAGGTACGCCCGCTTGAGCATCCGGTTGCCGTGACCGAAGCCGTAGACCATGTACACCGTGTCCTTGCGGATCCGCTGCGTGGCCTTGACGCGGATGCGGTTGCTGAGCACACCGTCCTGGTTCTTCAGCTTCACGTACTCGCGGTTGCGGATGCCGAGGCTGGCGGCGGTCTCCGGATGGACCCAGACCTCGTTCTCGGGCATCAGGTCGTGCAGCAGCGGATTGGTCTGCGTGCGGCTGAAGGTGTGGCCGGGCGCTCGGCCGGTGATCAGCCGGAAGTGGCCGGGCGGCGCGTCAGGGTGCCGCCGGTACTTCGGCACGGGGTCGAAGCCTGCCTTGGCGAGCTGGTCCGACCAGAACTCGACCTTGCCGCTCGGGGTCTCGAAGCTCAGCTCGAGGCCTTCCTCGACGGTGGTCGGCTGATGCTTGCCCATGATCACGCCGTCGCGCTTGAGCTGCTCCCAGCTGAGGCCGGACGCCGTGATGCGCTTGGCGAGGTACTCCTCCAGGTCCTTGAAGGGCATGCAGTCGCCGATGCCGAGCTTGTCGGCGAGCTGCTTGGCGATCCACCAAGCCGGCTTCTGGTCGTGCGGCGGGGCGACGACCGGCTGGCGCAGCGAGATCCAGCCCGTGCGTCCGTATCCGGTCAGCAACTCGTCGTGCCGTTCGAGGAAGGTGGTGTCGGGGAGCACGACGTCGGCCCAGCCGGCGATCTCGCTGGGCATCGTGTCGCAGACGACCAGCAGGTCCAGCTTGCGGATCGCCTCGATCGTCTCCCGCTCGTTGGGCAGGGCCTGCATCAGGTTGCTCGAGTAGACGAACCAGCCCTTGATCGGGTATGGCTTGCCGGTCAGCGTGGCCTTGCGGATGCTGGTCGTGATGCCCTCGTCGGCGAACGGGAACTCGTCCGCCCCGGACCCGTCGGCGTGCGGCTTGTCGCTCTTCGGGTAGGCGGGCAGCCCGAAGGGCGCCACCTTGACGCCCTGCGCCACGAACATGCCGCCCTCGCGGCCATAGTTGCCGAGCAAGGCATTCAGCAGTGCAATCGCGCGGCTGCGCTGCGTGTCGTCACCGTACCAGTTGACGCGACGTCCCGGGTGGATGATGGCGCGCGGCCGGTGGTTCGCGAACTCGCGCGCCGCAGCCTGGATCAGCTCGGCGCTGATGTCGCACTGCTCGGCTGCCCACTGCGGCGTGTAGGCCTTGATCTCGGCGACGAACTTGTCGAAGCCGTGCCCGTAGCGCTCGACGAAAGCCTTGTCGTAGCGGCCCTCGGTGACCAGCAGGTTGGCCCAGGCGAGCAGCAGCGCGAGGTCGGTGCCGGGCTTGACCGGCAGCCAGTACTTCGCCTTGCTGGCGGCGACCGAGAAGCGCGGGTCGACGACGATCACGCTGGCCTTTCGCTCGATGGCCTGCGCGAACTCCTGCACCTGGGAGTTGTGCATGTTCTCGCCCAGGTGCGAGCCGATCAGCACCAGGCAGTCGGTGCTGCGGATGTCGGTCGGCTCGGGCGAGCCGACGCCGGCGCCGTAGGTCAGCACGTAGCCGACGTCGCGCGCACCGCGGCACTGCGCGTAGGAGGCGCCTGCGATGTTGATCACGCCCCAGGTCTTGAGCACGTGCTGGAAGAAGCGCTGCCCGAAGCCGTGGTTCAGCAGGGCCACCGACTCGGGGCCGTGCTCGGCCTTGATCTTGTTCATCCGCTCGGCGATGTAGGCGAGCGCCTCGTCCCAGGTGGCGGTCTTCCACTTCTCCTCGCCTCGTTCGCTGGAGCGGATCAAGGGCTGGCGCAGCCGGTCGGGGTCGTAGTGCGCGCCGACGGCACCGGTGCCGCGCGGGCACAGTCGCCCCATGCTCTGCGGGTCGAGCGGGTTGCCCTCGAACTTCCACAGCTTGCCGTCGCGCAGGTGCGCGATGCCGCCGCAGCGCCAGAAGCACATCTCGCAGAAGGTCGGGATGGTCGTCACGCCCTGCGTCGCGCCGTCGGCAGCGACGGCGAGCGGCCAGGCACCGTGCCAGGCTGCGCCGGCCGCTGCGGCGGCACCGAAGGTGCCCGCCGAGATCTTGAGGAATCGTCGTCTGGAAACCGTGCTGCTCACAGTGGTTCTCCGTTGGTCACGCGCATCGCGGCTTCAGGCCTTGGGGCGCAGGTATTCGAAACGTCGCTCGAGCCGGTCCATGCCCCAGGCGGCCAAGGCGAGGATCGCCATGAAGACCAGGGTCCACCAGCCCATGCCGATGCCGGTGAGCGAGGGCAGCGTCAGCTCGCCGGCCACCTGGTCGCGCAACCAGGTGTCCAGGCCGGCGGCGCCCTCGGCGTAGACGAGCACGCCCGCCAGCATGCCCAGCGCGAACACCATCGCGTCCTTGCGGCCGGTGGCCGCCGCGGCGATCGAGGTCCCGGGGCAGTAGCCGCCGACGGCAAAGCCGACTCCGAAGACGAGGCCGCCGACGATCGCGGCGGCGAAGTTGGTCGGCTCGACATAGAGCTCGGTCAGGTCCATCCAGCCCGCCGCCGACAGCAGGAACAGCCCTGCCATCGTCGTGACGATCGCGCTGAACATGACCTTCACGACGGCCATGTCGTGGAAGTAGAAGACCGCGGTGAGCTTGCGCGCGCTTCCGAAGCCGGCACGTTCCAGGCAGAAGCCGAAGCCCACACCCAGCAGCAGGGCGATCGCGAGTTCGGCGCCGAGACTCATCTCCACGGCGGAGGACAGCGGCAGCATCACAGCCACACCTTTCGGATGGTCCAGGCGACCGCGTACGCGGAGGCGAAGCAGGCGAGCATGAAGCTCAGGCTGCCGACGTTGAGGATCGCGCCACCGGTCAGCGCCTGGCCGCTGGTGCAGCCCTTGGCGATCCGGGCGCCGAAGGCCGCCACGAAGCCGCCGGCGAATGCCAGCGCGAGCCGCGTGCCGTCGGTGATGCGCGGGCCACGCTCGATCGTCAGGCACAGGCGGCGGGCCTGCCAGCCCGAGAGTGAGGCGCCGATGCCCGCGCCGACGAGGAGGAACAGGGTCCAGTTCAGGAGCGGCGCACCCTCGTTCCAGTACTTCGCATGGACGGCATTGGCCTCGACATGTGCCGAGGAGAGCAGCCCGGCGAGCCAGGATCCGATGGCCGCGAAGGCGGCGGTCGCACCGAGGCCACGGCCCGTCAGGACATAGGTCAGCAGCAGCACGAGGCCCAGCAGGAAGCCCGTGAGGTACGGATTCCAGTGCGGGCGGGCGGGCGCCCGAACGGCACCGGCCGGTGCCGCGCTTCCCAGCGGTTCGGGATGCAGAGGGATCGTGGTCATGTGATGTCGCTTCGGGTTCGGCCTGCGGGGCCACGTGCTTCCGGCACGCGTTCAACCTGACCGCTGGCGCATTACATACCCCTCAGGGCATCAGGTGTTGACTTGAGGCAAGTCGGGGACGGTGCCTCGGCGGGTTTCTTCGCCCAGAGCGCCGGCCGGTTGACCTGGGTCAGGGTGTGGCGCCTGGACAGCGTCGGCCCGTGGCCCGACCTGCGGTTCTCACTTCTTCGGCGGGACGGCGACGGGATAACCGGCCTTCTCCCAGTCCTCGAACTTCATGTCGGCCGAGGTCACGTTGGTGAAGCCCATGTCCTGCAGCGACTTGGTGGCCAGCGCACAGCGCCCGCCAGTCAGGCAGTACAGGGTCATCTTCGTGTTCAGGTCGGTCTTGGCCGGGAACCCGACGTGCTTCCAGATGCGGAACTCGATCAGGCCGCGCGGCACGTTGATGGCGCCGGGAATGTGCCCGTCCTCGTACTCGTCCTCCTGGCGGACGTCCACGATCAGGCCGAGTTCCTTCTGGTCGAACGCGGCCTTGAACTGCTGCAGGTTGATCGTCTTGATCTGCTTCTTGGTCGCGGCGACCATCTGCCCGACCGAGGGCGGATAGTTGGGCGCGGCCGGGGCTGCCGCTGCGGCGGCTTTCGGCGGCGCCTGGACGGCGACGCTGGGCGCCTGCGCGCAGCCGGTGAACGCGATGCCGGCCAGCGCGAGCGTCGCGACCAGCGAGAGATGGCGGAACTTCATGAGCAACCTCCAGGGGCTTGAGTCATCGGCGGTCGGGGAGGGCTCGGAGCCCATACCCGTACCGGGTATGGGCGAGAGGGTAAGCCGAACCCAGGGTTTACCCTTGAGCCTCGTCAAGCTTGCGCTCGATGCAGCCCGGCGGGGGTGCCGCATCCGGCGACGATCGGTTGCGTTCGCGGGGTTCGGGACGCGCGCGCCTGTCGGCGGGGAGGGTCGCTCGCGCGTTATCTAATGGCGCAGTCGGACATGGCCAAAGCGCTGTGCCGTAAGCGCTATCCTCTCGACTTTGTTCCACCTGCCACCCGAGGAAGACTCCCATGCAGAAGCTGCTCGCCGTCCTGATCGCCGCTGCCTTCGCCGCCGGCCCCGCGTTCGCCAACCCCGCCACGCCCGCGAAGGCGGCCTCGGCTCCTGCCGCGAAGGCAGACGCGAAGAAGGACGACAAGAAGGAAGAGAAGAAGGAAACCAAGAAGAAGGAGAAGAAGGGCGGCTGCTGATCTCGCAGCTTTCCGTTTCTCGGGCGGCCGCCTCGTGCGGCCGCTTTCGTTTCCAGGGGCGGTCGGCTGCCGTTGCGCGCCGCGGCGCCAGCCGCTCCTCGAGCAGCCGCGACCTGCGGGCCGGTGCAGCTCAGTTGCCGAACGGGCGGATGGGCTTGACCGGGCCGCGGAAGCGTTCGCTCAGGGGCGCATGGGGCAGCGGCGGGAACTCCGGCAACACGTCGGGGACCTTGTGGTCCGGGATCTGGTCAAGCAGGTGCCGGATCAGCGTCAGCCGGCCGAGGCGCTGGTCGTTGAAGTCCACCAGAGTCCACGGCGCGTGCGCGGTGTGGGTGGCCTTCAGCATGCGGTCGCGCGCCTTGCCGTAGGCCTCGTAGGCGGCACGCGCCTTCAGGTCGATCGGGCTGAGCTTCCATCGCTTCAGCGGGTCGGCAAGCCGTTCGGCGAATCGTTCCTCCTGTCGCACCTGGTCGACCGTGAGCCAGTACTTCAGCAGCAGGATCCCGTCCTCGACGAGCAGCTGTTCGAAGCGCGGCGCCTGGCGCAAGAAGCGCTCCGTCTGTTCGGGGGTGCAGAAGCCCATGACGGCCTCGACGCCGGCGCGGTTGTACCAGCTGCGGTCGAAGAGCACGATCTCGCCGGCCGCCGGCAGGTGCGCGACGTAGCGCTGGAAGTACCACTCGGTGCGCTCGCGTTCGCTCGGCTTGGGCAACGCCACCGTGCGGCACTGGCGCGGGCTCAGCGGCGCTGAGATAGCCTGGATCACGCCGCCCTTGCCGGCGGTGTCACGCCCCTCGATGACGACCGCGAGCCGCGCGCCCGTGTGCTGAACCCAGCGGGCCAGGTCGTTCAGCTCGAGCTCCAGCTTCTCGAGATGGCTCTCGTAGTCGGCCTTCGAGAGCCCGTCGCTCGATGTCGACGGCTCCCGGCGCTTGTCCTTCTTGCCCATGGCGAGGTCCTGCGGGTGTGCGGCGGCCCAGCCTATCCGGCACGACGCCGCAAGACAAACGGGGCCGACCCGCATGCGGCGGATCGGCCCCGTCGGATCGCGCCGGTGCGAAGGAGGCTACTTCTTGCGCAGCTTCTGGATCGCCGCGAGCTGCGCGGCCATCACTGCGAACTCGCTCTGCGCCGCGGCGAAGTCGATGTCGCTCTTCGCGTTCTGCATGGCCTCCTGCGCCTGCTTCTTCGCCTCGGCGGCCTTCGCCTCGTCGAGGTCGTGGCCGCGGATCGCGGTATCGGCCAGCACGGTGACCGTGCCCGGCTGCACCTCGAGGATGCCGCCGGCGACGAAGACGAACTCCTCCTCGCCGTTGTCGGCACGCTCGATGCGCACCGCGCCGGGCTTGATGCGCGTGATCAGCGGCGTGTGCCGCGGCAGGATGCCGAGCTCGCCGTTCTCTCCCGGCAGCGCGACGAACCTGGCTTCGCCCGAGAAGATGCTCTCCTCGGCCGAGACGACGTCGACATGGATGGTGGCCATGCGCTCTCCTTCGCGTGCCGCTTACTGCAGCTTCTTCGCCTTCTCGAAGGCCTCGTCGATCGTGCCGACCATGTAGAACGCCTGCTCGGGCAGGTGGTCGCACTCGCCGTTGACGATCATCTTGAAGCCGCGGATGGTTTCCTTCAGCGGCACGTACTTGCCCGGCGTACCGGTGAAGACCTCGGCGACGTGGAAAGGCTGCGACAGGAAACGCTGGATCTTGCGCGCCCGCGCCACCGCCAGCTTGTCCTCGGGCGACAGCTCGTCCATGCCCAGGATGGCGATGATGTCGCGCAGCTCCTTGTAGCGCTGCAGGGTTCCCTGGACTGCTCGGGTCGTCGTGTAGTGCTCCTCGCCGACGACGTTCGGGTCGACCTGCCGGCTCGTGGAGTCGAGCGGGTCCACCGCGGGGTAGATGCCCAGCGCGGCGATGTCGCGGCTGAGCACCACGGTCGCGTCGAGGTGCGCGAAGGTCGTCGCCGGCGACGGGTCGGTCAGGTCGTCGGCGGGAACGTACACGGCCTGGATCGAGGTGATCGAGCCCACCTTGGTGGACGTGATGCGCTCCTGCAGGCGGCCCATCTCCTCGGCCAGCGTCGGCTGGTAGCCCAC
>ERZ761602.8695-NODE-8695-length-10116-cov-4.878143_pt1 | contig 10116 bp, 7 predicted proteins | sample MGYA00512165_ERZ761602 | MGnify/ENA primary metagenome ERZ761602 (study PRJEB28899, sample SAMN02445085) | bioreactor sludge metagenome | biome: EBPR sludge; isolation source: Thorneside wastewater treatment plant | place: Australia: Brisbane, Thorneside...
CGTCCATGTCCTCGGGGTCGTTCGGGCAGAGGTCGTCCGGATCGAGGATGCCGTCGCCGTCGTTGTCGGGATCGGGGCAGCCGTCCTCGTCCTGGAAGCCGTCGCGGTCTTCCGGATCGTCCGGACACTCGTCGACCTCGTCGAGGATGCCGTCGCCGTCGCGGTCGCCCTCGTTGCCCTCCGGGCAGCCGTCGAGGTCGGCGTCGCCGTCGCGGTCCTCGGGGACCAGCGGGCACTCGTCCTCGTCGTCGAGGATGCCGTCGCGATCGTTGTCCGGATCCGGGCAGCCGTCCTCGTCGGCGAAGTTGTCGAAGTCCTCCGGCTCGTCCGGGCACTGGTCGACGTCGTCCTTGTAGCCGTCGCCGTCGCGGTCGCCGATGGACGGCTCGAAGATGAAGGCCGCGGTGGCGCGGTAGTCGGCCGCCTGGAGGCTCGGGCGCGGGAAGCCGGCGCCACCCGCGATCATCAAGTAGCTGTTCTGCTGCACGAAGATCTTCAGACCGAGAAGACCTTCCATGCTGAGGGCGCCGGAGTCGCCGAACCCGGTCGCGATCTGCGCGCCGTAGACCTCGGCCACGAGGTCGAGGCTGTCCGCGACGCGGGCGCTCATGCCGAGGCCGAACGTGAGCAGGTCGTCGTACTCGATCGACGTGCCCGGGTCGGTGAGCGCCGGCATCGTCGCGTTCGACGGGTTCGTCGGCTCGGTCCGCCCGTTCAGCGGCACCACCGCGCCGTCGCCGACGTTGAAGCGGTAGCCGACCTCGAGGCTGGTGCGGAAGCGCCGCACCGGGCGCCACTCCGCGACGATCGAGGGCCAGAGCGTGAAGCCGGGCTCACCCGTGAAGCGCGCGTCGTTGCCGGTCGGGAGCTGCGCGCGAAGGATCGCCGCGAGACCGATCGGGTTGCGCTCCGCGCGGAGCAGGCGCGCCTTCGCGTGGATCGTGATGTCGCCGAGACCCTGCGCGTCGGCGCCGGTGGCGAGCGTGGGATCGGGCTCCTCGTTGTAGAACCCGGGGATCGTGAGGTTCGGACCCTGCAGGAACGAGATCGGAAGCTGGACGCCGACGACGACGTAGTTCGCGATACCGAAATTGAAGTGCAGCGTTCCGGTGAAGTAGTTGTCGACCAGATGCCGCGTGCGCTCGGCGTCCGAAGCGGCGACGCTCGGGTCGTTCTCGAAGCCCCGGAAATCCAAAATGTTTCGGCCGTAATCGAGGACCAAACCGAAGCTGAAGTCGGTATGACCGAGGATGTCGGTGCCGTTGACCGTCAGGTGACCCTTCGAGTCGATGGCCGGCCGAAAGAGGTGGAGATCGAGGCCACCGTTCGTGAGCCGCCCCCGCCCTTGAGCCTCTGCGGAGCTCGGCAGGAGGGCCGCCAGGGCCACCGCCATCGAGATCCATCCCAAACTTCTGCGCAACGCCTGGCGCATCGAAAGCCTCCGCCGTTTCTTGGAGCCGACCGCCAATCGAGCGACCGAGGAACGTCGCGGAGGGCGATCGAACCTCGAATCGCCGACGTGCTCGCGGCGCTGGGCGCGGGAGTACCACGTACTCCGCTGGGGACGCAACGTTGCAGAAGGTTTCGGGAACTGGCCGAAAGGCTCGCGCCGGCGCGGGTCGGAAGTCGACCTCGCGCACGCCGAAGGGCCGACGATTCGACGGCTCAGTCGCCGCTCAGTCGCCGCCAGTCGCCGGCCACGGCGCGAGCGCGTCCCTCTCACACGGTGGTGTCGAGCTCACTCGCCGAGCTGACGCCGGTACTGCGCAGCCTGACGGCTGGTCGGGAAACGCGTCACGATCTGCCGCATCGTGCGCTCCGCCGCGGCGTTGTCGCCGATGGCCTTGTACGCCTCGACGAGCACACCGAGCGAGCGCACGTCGTTGCAGCCTCGGAGCTGGCCCGCGACGCAGCGCTGCTCGTAGTTGCACCCACGAAGCACCACGGCCGGATCGCAACCCCCAGCCGGCGCCGCCTCCATGGCGGGCGCCTCCGTCATCGTCGGCGCCTCGACCATCGTCGGCGTCTCGGACGTCATGCTCGAGGTCATGCTGGTCGAGCGCATCGTCGGCGCGACCGCGACGTTCGGGGCGCGGCGCTGCGCGTTGCGCAGGATGTTCTGCGCCTCGCGGCGTGCGTCGGCCGAGAGCTCCGGAGTCGTCAGCACCGCGTTCGCGTGGCGAATGGCCTCCGCGGGATCCGTCGCTTCCCGCGCGGCGTTCAGGTGCGAGTCGACGAAGGCCTGCCGGGCAGCCGCGATCTCGGGGCGCGCACGGAACGGGCTGTCGGACGGGAGCTCCTCGAACGCGAAGTACGCGGCGTCCGCATCGCCCGCTTCGAGCGCCACGCGACCTCGCTCGAAGGTCTCCAGCGCACGAGCCGCGGCAGCAGCGCGATCCCGACACGCACGCGCGGTCGCGCTCGCGGGATCGAGCTCCATCGCGCGGGTCGCGGCCGCCGAAGCGCGCGCGAACTCTTCCGACTCGAGGTGGCGCTCGCACTCCGCGACCGCGTGCGACGCGGCTTCGGCCGGCGTGACGCGCGCGGCGTTCGGATCGGGCGGGGTCGTCGTGCCCTCCGAGCCCGAGCGCACGTCGATCACCTCGGTGGGCGGCGGCGTGGGATCACCGCTCCACGCGATGACCGCGCCGACCACCACCGCGACGAGCACGATCAGGACGGCCGCGATCACGGGCGTCCGGCTCGGCTTCTCGTCGGGCAGCACGACCGCGTCCATCTGGACCGTGCGGTCGGCGTCGAAGACGTAGATCTCGCCCGCGGGCACGAAGCGGAAGCGCACCTGCCCGAGCTCGAGCACGTCGCCGTTCGTGAGGACGGCCTCTTTCACCTCGCGCCCGTTCAGGCGCATGCCGTTGGCGCTCTCGGAGTCGGTGACTCGAAAGACGTCGCCCTCGACGTGCACCACCGCGTGCTCGCGGCTGATCGAGCGGTGGTTGATCCAGATGTCGAGGTCTTCCGCGCGCCCGATGCGCATGCCGTTGCGGCTGAGCGCGAACTCGGCTCCCGGCGCAGGGGGCGTGAGCATCACGAGGCGCGCGGGGGTCGTCGGCTCGGAAGCGCCGACGCTCGCGACGCTGTCGCCCGCCTCGGACTGCAGCGCGATCACGTAGTCGCCGATGACCACCTGGTCGCCGGGCTGGAGCGGGGTCGTGCTCTCGGACTCGATCCGCCGCCCGTTCACCCGCACGCCGTTGTACGAGCCGAGGTCCTCGAGCACGTAGGCGCCGTCGGCCTTGCGCAGACGCGCGTGGCGCCGCGACACGTTCCGCTCGGTGAGGCGGATCGTGTTGCCTTCCTTACGACCGATCGTGATCTCGTCCCTGACCAGGGGGACGACGGTGGTCTTCCCTTCGTCGTCCGAGATGACGAGCTTGAACATCGGTTGGTCGGTTCCCGAAGGCCTGTAATCACGCGAAGAAACGCGATCGGAGAGGATGGTACCCGTCGCTCCGAAAGAGTCAATCATAGGTTTCCGGGGGTCAGGGAACGAGGCGAGACGCACGACGGCGCATCGACCAGCGCGCGATGCGACGTGACGCGCTCGCACGGGACCCACGAACGATTCGAGCGGCCGAGCGTGGGTCGTGGCACCCTGGCGCCGTCGGTGAGACTCCTCGGAGGCGCCGGGTCGTGGACGTGAAGACCCTCCTACTCACGTGTCTGCTCCTCCTCGCCTGCGGTGACGACTCGCCGCCGCCCGCCGGCCGTCGCGATTCGGGGCCGCTTCCGTTCGACGGGTCGACCGAGCCCTTCGACGACGCCGGGGCCGACGCGGGCCGACGTGGGGACGAGCCGCTTCTACCCGAGGCCGATCTCGAGGTCGTGCTCCCCTACTTCGGGCCCGAGGTCGTGCTGGAGCGAAGCATCGACGGTCGCCCCGCCCGCCTCGACGTCCACTTCTCGATCGACACCACCGGCTCGTTCGGGGACGAGATCGACACCCTTCAATCGGATTTGCGGAACGTCATCGTCCCCGCGCTCGAGGCACGGGTCGACGACGTGGCGTTCGGCGTCAGCCGCTTCGAGGACTTCCCGATCGCTCCCTTCGGGGCACCGACCGACAGCCCCTTCGAGCTGCTCACGCCGATGACGCGTCGTCGCAGCGAGGTGCTGACCGCGGTCGCGCGCCTGGATCAACCGCTCGGTGCCGGAGGCGACACTCCGGAGAGCGGCTTCGAGGCGCTCTACCAGATCGCGACCGGCGAAGGCCTCACGTCGCGAGGCACGACGTGGATCCCCGCGTACACCGGCAGCGGCGCGGGCGGCGTCGGCTTTCGAGACGGTGCCATCCGCGCGGTCGTCCACGTGACCGACGCCCCGTCGCACGGCCCCGACGACTACGGTGCGGCCCTCGGCGCGCATGGCTTCGCGGATGCCACCGCCGCGCTGCGTGACGTCGGCGCGCGTGTGCTCGGCATCGCGAGCCATCCGAGCGCGCGCCCGGATCTGGAGCGCATCGCCCGGGAGACCTCCGCGCTCATCGCGCCGATCGACGGCGGCTGTCCGCACGGCGTCGACGGCGCGCAGGTCGCGCTGGTCGCGGGGCAGTGCCCGCTGGTCTTCGACATCGAGACCGACGGCCGTGGGCTCACCGCCGCGGTCGTCGACGCGATCGTCGGGCTGCTCGACGCGACCTCGTGGTCCGAGGTCTACGGACGCAGCGACGATCGGCTCGGCTTCGTCACCGCGATCGAGGCGACCGGCGCGACGCCGCCGACCGGCGTGAGCCCTCCGACCCTCGACGATCGTCGTCCGACCGACGGAGTCGACGACACCTACCTCGACGTGCGATCCGGGGTCCGACTCGAGTTCGCGCTTCGCCTTCGCAACACCACGGTTCCGCCCGCGGACTACGACCAAGTGTTCCGCGTGCGCTTCGAGATCGTGGGCGACACCACGGTCCTCGACGTGCTCACGGTGCGGGTGATCGTGCCGGCGGGGCGCCTCGATGCGGGGGTGCGCGACGCGGGGCCCGACGACGCGAGCACCGACGCGAGCACCGACGCGAGCACCGACGTCGATGCGGGAGCGGACGCGAGCGACGACGACGCGGAAGCCTCGGAGGATTCGGGCTCGAGCGAGGACGCGGGATGATCGAGCGCGAGGAACGCGCCGCGGAGCCACACGAGATCGCGCGCACGCTCGAAGCGAGCGAGCGATCACGGCGACCTGTCCTACCGAGCCTGGCCGGAGCGGCGTTCCTCGTGGCGACGTGCTTCGTCGCGCTGGCGAGCACGAGCTGCACGCCGACCGCGGGCGGCATCCACGCGCGGATGGGCTACTCGGAGTCGGGCGGTCTGCGCGTGGTGGAGGTCCCCGAAGGTCCCGCCGAGCGCGCGGGGCTCCGCGAAGGCGATCGGATCACCGCGATCGACGGAGATCCCGTGCGCTCGATGGCGCTCGAAGAGGTCGTCGAGCGCCTGCGTGGTGAGGTCGGCTCCGAGGTCGAGATCGAAGTCGTGCGCGACGGGGAGCTCGCGACGCTGGTGATCGTGCGCGCGCCCTACGATCGGTGAGTAGCGTCCGAGCGCATCCACCTCTTCGACGCGCTTTCGATGCCGTCACGCGGCCGAGCCGTCGCGAGGCTCACGTCGGATCGCTCGGCCCAGTGGCCTGCTCACTGGACCTCGAGTGGACCTCGACTCGACGTCGACTCGCGCGCGGGGCCCCGAACGCGGCATCCTCGCGCCATGCACGACCTCGTCCTCGGCTCGACGTCGCCCTACCGACGCGAGCTGCTCTCGCGGCTCCGGGTGCCCTTCGACGTGCTCGCTCCGGACGTCGACGAAGAAGCGTTGCAGCGCTCGGGCGCGGAGCCGAGCTCGATCGCGCTTCGGCTCGCGGTCGCGAAGGCCGCGAGCGTCGCGGCGAAGCGATCGGACGCGTTCGTGATCGGCTCCGATCAGGTGGTGGATCTGGACTCGGAGATCCTCGGCAAGCCGGGCGACGAGGTCCGCGCGCGCGAGCAGCTCGCGCGTCTGCAAGGGCGCACGCACCGGCTCGTCACCGCGATCGCGCTGCGTGCTCCGGACGGCACGTTGCGGACGCACGTCGACGTCCACCGCATGACGCTTCGGTCCCTCGGCGCGGCGGAGATCGAACGCTACGTCGCAGCCGAGCAGCCCCTCGACTGCTGCGGCGCCTACAAGATCGAGTCGCTCGGCATCGCGCTCTTCGAGCGCATCGAAGGCGACGACTTCACGGCGATCCCCGGGCTGCCGTTGATCGCGCTCGGTCGGCTCCTGCGCGAGTCGGGCTTCGAGGTCCCCTGAGCAACTCAGCAACTGAGCAACGGACCGACGGACCGAGCCGCGCGCCGTCGGCGCCGACCCTCGCGTTCAGAACTGGAAGGGGAACACCACCACGAACCGATCGCGCGCGAAGCGAGGGAACGACGCGGTCCGCACCGCGCGCGCGATGCACCCTCCGTGCGGCTGCCGCGACCAGTAGTCGTCCTCGACCACGGCGGTCGTCACGCGTCCGCTGTTCGCGATCGTGATGCGCACGCGCACCTGCGCTCCCGGCTGCACGCACGATTGAACGGCCGGACGAATCGCGGAGAGCGCGGCCTGCACCTCGTCGCGGGTCGGTTCTTCCGGAAGGTCGGCGGGCGGCGGCGGTGGCGCGACCGGCGGCGGCGGCTCGACGCGAACGAGCTCGCGCGTCGTGTCGGAGCGCGTCGTGTCCGAACGCGTCGTGTCGGAGCGCGTCGTATCCGAACGCGTCGTATCCGAACGCGTCGTGTCCGCACGCGTCGTGTCCGAACGCGTCGTGTCCGAACGCGTCGTGTCCGCACGCGCCGTGTCCGAACGCGTCGTATCGGCTCCGTCCGAGCGCGTCGTATCGGCTCCGTCCGAACGCGTCGTGTCGGCTCCGTCTGAACGCGTCGTGTCGCTGTCCGTGCGCGTCGAGTCGGCGGTGCCCGAGGGCTCGTTCGCGCTCGGCTCGTTCCTGTCGGGTCCGTTCGGGCTCGTCTCGCCCACGCTGGGCTCGGTCGCCTCGATCGTGCTCGGCTCCGTCGCCGCGGGCTCCGTGGCCCCGACGACTCCGCTCGCCGCGGCGTTCGTCTCGGTCGCGTCGCTCGTCTCCACGGTCGCCTCCACGCTCGGCACTGCGCTCGTGGGAGCGCCCGCGATCGGACCGAGCGCGAGCGTCGGTTCGGGCTCGGGCGCGCGGAGGAACCACGCGATCGCGAACGCCGCCGCGGCCGCCAACACCACGAGGCCCACCGTGCGCGCCGCGCCGCCGGAACGCGGTGCCACGGGCATGCTGGGCGCGGGCGGAGCCATCGCGAGGTCGAGGGTCGGCGCCTCGGGTTTGGGCGGAGGTGACATCGACGCGGTCGCGAGCACCTTCTCGAAGTCGATGCCCGAGCCACGCCCCGGCGGCGGCTCCGACGGTGGCGGTGGGAACGCGACCGGCGGCTCGTTCGAGATCCGCTCGCGCGGCGCCGACGAGACACTCCCGGGTCGCTTCACCGGCAGTGGGGCACGTGGCGGGAGCGGCCGAACCGAGACCGGCGGCAAGCGAGGCGGCGGATTGGACGCAGAAACGGCCTCCGCAGCGTCGTCGAACGCAGCGTCTGCGTCGAGCGCGTCGACTTCTTCGTCGAGCTCGAGGCCCGAGAGCCGGGCGAACCCGTCCTCGTCGTCTTCCGGGACCGGCACGCCCGCCATCGGAATCGACAGCCGCCCGCCGAGGCCCCCGCCTTCGTCGTCATCCCCCATCGCGGGGGCTAGTGTTGCCGATTTCCAAAGACACCGCCAACTTCCACAGATGGCGGATGATGCTTTCGACGTTCGGCCCGGCGACGGCGCGCTCTTGTTGACCTGCGAGCACGCCTCCGCGCGGCTGCCGGACGGTTGGCGCTGGCCCGAGCGCGACGCTCGGCTGCACGGAACCCACTGGACCTTCGATCTCGGCGCGGCCGAGCTCACGCACGAGCTCTCGACCTCCCTCCGGAGCGCCGCCGTGCTCTCGACCTTCACGCGCTTGCTGGCGGATCCGAACCGCGCCGACGACGATCCGGGCCTCTTCCGGACCCACGCGGAGGGGCTGCCGGTGGAGCTGAACGCGCGGCTCGACGAGGACGACGTGCGACGTCGGCTGGACCGCTACTGGAGCCGCTACCACGCCGCGGTGGATCGCGAAGCCGCGAAGACCGCCGCGCCGGTGCTGCTCTCGGTGCACACCTTCACCCCCGTTTACGAAGGCACGCCGCGCGCGATGGAGATCGGTGTGCTCTTCGATCGCGAGGACGCGCTCGCGGCCGTGCTCGCGGAGGCGCTCGCGGCGGAGGGCTTCGTGGTCGCGATGAACGAGCCCTACTCCGGAAAAGAAGGCCTCATCTACGCGGCGGAGCGGCACGCGAGCATGCACGGCAAGCACGCGCTGGAGCTGGAGGTCCGGCAGGACCTCGCGGTGAAGCCCGAGGCCCGCGCGCGTGTCGTGGCGGCGCTGCGGCGCTTCGTGGCGCGGCTCTGATCGGGGCGAAGAAGCGGCGTTCTTTCGACGCTCCCCACGAGAGGCTGCTATCACCGCGCGATGGAGCTGGAGCTCGACCTCCCCCCCGCGACCCGACGCATCTTCTGCAACCGCACGTTGAACCTCCGCGGCATCCGCTGCGTGGGCTTCGACATGGATTACACGCTCATCCACTACCGCACCGAGGCGTGGGAAGGCAGCGCGTACGAGCACGCCCGCGCGCGCCTGCTCGCCGCGGGTTGGCCGGTGGAGGAGCTCCGCTTCGATCCGACCTTCGCCGCCCTCGGGCTGATCCTCGATCTCGAGCTCGGCAACGTCGTGAAGGCGAACCGCTTCGGCTACGTGAAGAAGGCCTGCCACGGCACGCGCGATCTCTCGTACGAAGAGTGGCGCGACGTGTACGCGCGCGAGGTGATCGATCTCGCGGAGAACCGCTGGGTCTTCATGAACACGCTCTTCGCGCTCAGCGAGGCGTGCCTCTTCGCGCAATGCGTGGACCTGCTCGACGCGGGCAAGCTCGAAGGCGCCGTCGGTCCGTCGATCGCGTACCGCGACCTCTACAAGAAGGTGCGGAGCGCCATCGACGCCGCGCACATGACGGGCGAGCTCAAAGAAGAGATCATGGCCGCCCCCGAGCGCTTCGTGGAGCTCGACGAAGAGCTGCCGCTCGCGCTCATGGACCTCCGCCACGCCGGCAAGAAGGTCGCGCTCGTGACCAACAGCGAGTGGTTCTACACGCAGGCGATGATGGCCTACAGCTTCGACCGCTTCATGCCGGCGGGGCAGACCTGGCGCGACCTCTTCGACCTCGTGCTGGTCGGCGCGCGCAAGCCGGCGTTCTTCGAGGGCGAGCAGCCGGTCTTCGAGGTCGTCGACGAGAAGGAAGGCACGCTCAAGCCCGTCGTCGGCGCGCTGAAGGAAGGCGCGGCGTACCTCGGTGGTCACGCGCGTCTGGTCGAGAAGGCGCTCGGGGTGCCGGGCGACGACATCCTCTACGTCGGCGATCACATCTTCAGCGACGTCAACGTCTCCAAGAAGATGCACCGCTGGCGCACCGCGCTCGTGGTCCGCGAGCTCGAGCAGGAGCTCGTCGCGCTCGAGAGCTTCAAGCCGAAGCAGGCGGAGCTCACGCTCTTGATGGAAGACAAGGAGCGCCTCGAGCACCGCTTCTCGCAGCTCCGCCTCGCGCTGCAGCGCAAGGAGAAGGGCTACGGCCCGCAGGTCGAGGACGATCCGAAGGCGCTGCGCACCCAGATGCACGCGCTCCGCGAGCAGCTCGTGGAGCTCGACACCCGGATCGGACCGCTCGCGAAGGAAGCGAGCGAGCTCGCACACCCGCGTTGGGGCCTCCTGCTGCGCGCGGGCAACGACAAGAGCCATCTCGCGCGCCAGATCGAGAAGAACGCGGACGTCTACACGGGCCGCGTCGCGAACCTCCTCGCGCAGACGCCCTTCGTGTACCTCCGCTCGCCGCGCACGAGCCTCCCGCACGACCACGGCCCGGCCGGCGGCGCGTGAGCTGATACGCGGTCTCCGTCACGGACTCCGTCTCCGTCACTCCGTCTCCGTCACGGACTCCGTCTCCGTCACGGACTCCGTCTCCGTCACGGA
>ERZ761602.8697-NODE-8697-length-10114-cov-6.802068_pt1 | contig 10114 bp, 8 predicted proteins | sample MGYA00512165_ERZ761602 | MGnify/ENA primary metagenome ERZ761602 (study PRJEB28899, sample SAMN02445085) | bioreactor sludge metagenome | biome: EBPR sludge; isolation source: Thorneside wastewater treatment plant | place: Australia: Brisbane, Thorneside...
TTTTTACCGAGATAACCGTTTCCATTTTATATGGCATACGATATTAATTTCTCCAGATTCTACACCGCTCGGCTTGAAGGCTTGTTAGTCGGTACAGCCTGCGGCGATAGCTTGGGATTACCGACCGAAGGTTTGACCCGCCAACGAATACTTCGAATGACGGGTGGCCAATGGTCGCACCGGCTAATTTTTTGTCGTGGTATGCTGAGCGATGATACCGAGCATGCGATATTCGTCGCACAATGCCTGCTGCGATCCCCAGCCGATTCGAAAATTTTTTCGCGCTGCTTGGCGTGGTGCTTGCGAGGCTGGCTATTAGGGCTGCCGGCAGGAATCGGCCTTGCCACATTACGGGCGATTTGCAAGCTGTGGCTCGGTTTTCCCCCCAGTCATAGCGGCGTCAGTTCCGCCGGTAACGGCCCGGCCATGCGTGCGGCGATCATCGGAGCTTTTTTTCCGGAGGACCGGGTACGGCGTCTCGACTTCCTCACGGCTTCGACTCGCCTTACCCACACCGATCCGAAAGCATTGATCGGTGCCAGCGCCATCACCGAATTGGCGGCCTTGATCGTGCGCGATCACCCGATGCAGCGTCCAGCGCTTAACGCATTTATCGAGCTACTCCGTTCGTGCGGCTCACAGGATCGGGAATGGCTGGCCATCGTGGAGGACATCGAGCGAGCCGCGAGGTCCGATTCTACCGTCGCGGAGTTGGCAGACCGGCTCGGCATTTCTCAGGGTGTCACCGGCTACATCTACCATACGGTTCCTATCGCGGCTTATGCTTGGTTTCGACATTTCGGCGACTTCAGGACCACATTGACCGAAGTGCTGAATTGCGGCGGCGATACGGATACGACCGGCGCCATCGTCGGGGCGCTGGCGGGCGCGGTGGTCGGCGAAGCGGGAATTCCACCGGACTGGCGAGGGGGCGTGATCGACTGGCCGCGCTCGCTATCTCTGCTGCGTGCTCTCGCCCGGCGGTTGTTGCTCGCCGCATCGGCCCGTCAAGCTCTCGCGCCGGTCCGCTATTTCTGGCCGGCTATTCCTTTGCGCAATCTGGTGTTTTTGCTGATCGTGCTCATTCACGGTTTCAGGCGCCTTTTGCCGCCTTACTGAAACTTGGCTCGCCGAGCCGAGAACCGAAATCTCGTCAGCGGTAACCGGCGTCAACTTCACCTATAATTTATAAGGGCAATATCACCTGACGAGGTGCCCCATGACTCAATCAGCCGCAACGCCAACCCCGAACCCCAACACCGCCGATCTCAACAAGCTGGCCCAGAACTTTTCCAAGATCATCGAACAGAGCCAGCGCGTGCTTCAGGAGCATCTCAAGCGCCAGGAGCGCAACGATCAAATCCCGCTGATCGATCCGGCCATCATCGGCAAATCTTTTCAGGAATTCTTCGACAAGCTGTTAAAAAACCCTGAAAAGCTGATCGAGGCTCAGGTCAATTTCTGGAAAAATTATCTCGACTTATGGCAATCCGCGTCCCAACGGATGCTGGGGCATGAAGTCGAGCCGGCCATCAAGCCGCCACCGGGCGACAAGCGGTTCGCCGACCAACAATGGGCGGAAAACGCGGTGTTCGATTTCATCAAGCAGTCTTATCTGCTCGCCGCCGACAGCGTGCAAGGCCTGGCCCGCAAGGTCGACGGGCTAGAAGACAAGACTGCCCGCCGAGTGCAGTTCTACACTCGCCAGTTCGTGGACGCGATGGCCCCCACCAATTTCGTCCACACCAATCCCACCGTGCTCAAGGCCACCCTCGACTCCGGCGGCGACAATTTGGTCAGGGGCCTGCAAAACCTGCTGGATGATCTGGAGCGCGGTCGCGGCCAGTTGCAGATCAAGATGACCGACCTCAAGGCGTTTCAGCCGGGCGAAAACATCGCGGTCACGCCGGGCAAGGTGATCTTTCAGAACGAGCTGTTGCAACTGATCCAGTACGATCCCAGCACGCCGACCGTCTATCGGCGGCCGTTCCTGTTCGTGTCGCCCTGGATCAACAAGTTCTACATCATGGACATGCGGCCCAAGAACTCCATGGTCAAGTGGATGGTGGATCAGGGCTTCACGGTGTTCATGACGTCCTGGATCAACCCGGACGAGCGGCTGGCGCACAAGAAGTTCGAGGATTACATGCTGTCCATCGTGCAGGGGATGGACGCCATCGAAAAGGCCACCGGGGTGCGGGAAATCAACGCCGCCGGCTATTGCTTGGGCGGCACCATTCTGCTCACCACGCTGGCCTATCTGGCGGCCAACAAGGACAAGCGGGTGCAAAGCGCCATCTGTTTCGCTTGCATGACCGACTTCAGCGAGCCGGGCGAACTGGAGGTGTTCATCGACGAGGAACTGATCGCCTCGCTGGAGAAGCAGATGGGCGAGCGGGGCTATCTGGACGGCAGCCAGATGGCCGGCGTGTTCAGCATGTTGCGCGCCAACGACCTGATCTGGTACTTCGTGGTCAACAATTACCTGCTGGGCAAGGATCCCTACCCCTTCGACCTGCTGTACTGGAATTCCGACTCCACCCGGATGCCCCGCGACATGCACAGCTTCTACGTGCGCAACATGTACCAGAAGAATCTGTTGCGCGAACCGGGCGGCATCACCCTGGCGGGCGTGCCGATCGATCTGCGCAAGATCAAGGCGCCGGTCTGCTTCCTGTCGGCCTACGAGGATCACATCGCGCCGTGGAAATCCACCTACGCCGGCACCCAACTGGTCGGCGGCCCGGTGAAATTCGTGCTGAGCGGGTCGGGCCACATCGCCGGGGTCATCAATCCGGCTTCGTCGGACAAGTACGGCTTCTGGCTCAATCCCAAAACCCCGTCCAGTCCCGACGACTGGTTCAAGGAAGCGGTCAAACAGGACGGTTCCTGGTGGCCGGACTGGCTGGCCTGGCTGACACCCCACGCCGGCCCGCAAGTGCCCGCGCGCGCGCCCGGTGACGGCGAGCTGAAACCCATCGAGGACGCGCCGGGCTCCTACGTCAAGATGCGATACGACTCGCCTTGACGGTTCGCGGGCGAACCGGGTAGGGGCTTGTGCGACGCCGCGCCCCTGCCCCGAGCCCGATGCGGGAACACCGGCGCAGGGTGCGATAACGCCCTAATTCGACAATCTTCTCGCAACGGCTTGCGCTAAAATCAGTCCAATTGTTACAGTTGGGCGCGAGCGGTGTCCCACCAGCACCGACCGACGTTGGAGAGCACAATGAAACCAAAACCCTTCGACTTGAACGACATCACTCACGAACCCTCCGACGAGCAGCTCGACGCCATCATGGAAGCCGTCGCCACCGAAGCGCGCAAGCACGCTCAAGCGGCGCGCGAACAGCTCTTGATCCGCCTGCGCGCCGAAATCACCGCGATCAACCCCTTCTTTCAGCCGCAAGCCTGACCGAGCGCCGAGCGCTGGCCGCCGCTGCGGCCCGGCGATCCCATTCAGCGGCGGCGCGATCCCGGATTGGCGGCGCGAGCCACGCCGCCGCCCTCGATCCACCCTCTCCAACACGCCCGGCCGAGCGGCAGCGCGCCGAAATCGAACGCCAGCGCGCCGAACGGTTGGCCGAACGATTGCGCGCGCTGGGTATCCGGCCCAATTCCATGTAAAATAATTTGTTGTCTGCTGTCGGCTTCGCTTTGTGACCCCGGAGGATTTGTTCATGATTCAGCACGCGCGCTTCGATTTGAACGACATCGCCCACGAACCCTCCGACGAGCAGCTCGACGCCCTGATGGAAGCGGTCGCCACCGAAGCGCGCAAGCACGCCGCAACGGCCCGCGAACAGCTCATGATCCGCCTGCGCGCCGAAATCACCGCGATCAATCCCCTGCTGACGCGGGCATGACCGACGGGGAAAAACCCCGACTGATCGTGGTCGCCGGCCCCAACGGTTCCGGCAAGACCTCGATCACCCAACAACTGCTGATGCACGAGTGGATGGACGGGTGCGTTTACGTCAACCCGGATTTCATCGCCCGCGATGAGTTCGGCGACTGGAACGCGCCGGATGCGGTCATCCAGGCGGCGAGACGCGCCGCCGAAATCCGCGAGAGCTGCCTCGCCGAAGGCCGCAGTATCGCCTTCGAGACCGTCCTGTCCGCGCCGGACAAGATGAGCTTCATCCGCCGCGCGCAGGACGCCGGCTTTTTTATCCGCCTGTTCTTCGTCGGCACCGACGATCCCTCGATCAACGCCAAGCGGGTCGCGATGCGGGTGATGGAAGGCGGCCACGATGTCCCGATCCCCAAGATCATCGGCCGCTACACCAAATCGCTGGCGTACTGCTCGGTCGTGGCCTGGTTGGCCGACCGGACCTACGTGTACGACAACTCGGTGGACAACGCCCGCGCCAAGCTGCTGTTTCGCGCCTCGAAGGGTCGGCTAGTCAAGGTCTACGGCGAAATCAACCCGTGGGCGCGGGAAATCACCAGCCGACTGCTGCCCGTCCAGCTCGATCAACCGCCACTGATTTGACAGCCATCGGCAAACTGGCGCTTTCGGAAAATCTGCCGAGCGCGATAGCCTTCATCCCGCAACCCTCCCCGCCCTTTACCGACTCCCGAGGATGCCTTCATGCGCTACGTCAGCACCCGAGGCGGCATGGCCCCCGCAACTTTTTCGGACATTCTGTTGGGCGGCTTGGCGCCCGACGGCGGGCTCACCATGCCGGAAGCTTATCCAATGCTGGCGCCCGGCGAGCTAGCCAGTTGGCGCGACTTCTCTTACTCCGAACTGGCCTTCGCCGTCCTGAGCAAGTTCGCCGACGACCTGCCGGGGGAAGCCTTGCACGCGCTGATCGACAAAACCTACACCGCTGCGATCTTCCGCAGCGAAGCCATCACCCCGCTCGCGCCGCTCGGCGATGGGGTTTGGCTGCTCGGCCTGTCGAACGGCCCGACCTTGGCGTTCAAGGACATCGCTCTGCAACTGCTCGGCAACCTGTTCGAGTACGCTTTGCTGAAAACCGACGGCCATCTCAACATCCTCGGCGCGACCTCCGGCGACACCGGCTCCAGCGCCGAATACGCCATGCGCGGCAAACGCGGTATCCGCGTGTTCATGCTCTCGCCCCACCAGAAGATGAGCCGGTTTCAGACCGCGCAAATGTTCTCTCTGCAAGACCCCAACATCTTCAACATCGCCGTGCGCGGCGTGTTCGACGACTGCCAGGACATCGTCAAAGCGGTCAGCAACGACGCCGATTTCAAAGCCAAGTACAGCATCGGCACGGTCAACTCGATCAACTGGGCGCGGGTCGCGGCGCAGGTGGTCTACTACTTCAAGGGCTGGCTGGCGGCCACCACGCGCGACGATCAGCAAGTTTCGTTCGCGGTGCCCTCCGGCAACTTCGGCAACATCTGCGCCGGCTACATCGCCAAGCGCATGGGCCTCCCCATTCACCGGCTGATCCTGGCCACCAACGAAAACGATGTGCTGGACGAGTTTTTTCGCACCGGCGTCTACCGGGTGCGGGCGACCGAGCAAGTGGCGCACACCAGCAGCCCGTCGATGGACATTTCCAAAGCCTCCAACTTCGAGCGCTTCATTTACGATGTCGTCGACCGCGATCCGGCGGTAGTCCGCAATTTGTGGCGACAACTGGACACCAAGGGATTTTTCGATCTGTCCGGCAGCGATTATTTTCGCGCGGTCCAAGCATCCGGCTTCGTGTCCGGCTCCAGCACCCACCGGGACCGCATGGACACCATCCGCCGGGTTCATCGTGAATCCGGCATCGTCATCGACACCCACACCGCCGACGGCGTGAAAGTGGGCTTGGAATACCGCGAGGACGGCATTCCGCTGATCTGTGCGGAAACCGCGTTGCCGGCCAAGTTCGAGGACTCCATCGTCGAGGCGTTGGGCCGCTCGCCCGACCGGCCGGCCGGCTACGAAAACCTGGAATCGCTACCGCAGCGGTTCGAGGTGATGGACGCAGATGTGGACCGCATCAAGGACTACATCGTCCGCCACGCGGGCTGAATGGCAAGACGCTATAGTTGTTCGAGAAAGACCGAAATTCGGAGGTCAACCATGACTGAGACCGCCACCCCGACCGCGCCTCCGGCATCGCTGCGCAACTCGCCCGGCCTGGGTCCGATGCCCGATCCCATTCCCCGTACCGAGATCATTTATCCCGACAGCGACGGCAAGCTCATGGCCGACAACACCCGGCAATTCCGCTATATCGTGACGATTCAAGGCGGCATCGCCGCGCTGTTCGCCGACCGTCCCGACGTGTTCGTGGCCGGCGATCTGCTCTGGTATCCGGTGGAAGGCGACAACAAGATTCGGGCCGCGCCCGACACGATGGTGGTGTTCGGCCGGCCGCCCGGCGACCGGGGCTCCTACCTGCAATGGCGAGAGGATAGCCTCGCACCGCAGGTGGTGTTCGAGGTGCTGTCGCCCGGCAACACCGGCACCGAGATGATCCGAAAATTCCGCTTCTACGAGCAGTACGGCGTGGAGGAATACTACGTTTATGACCCGGACCGGGGCAGCCTAGACGGCTGGATACGCCGGGATGGCCGGCTGGAGGACGTGCCCGACATGGAAGGCTGGGTCAGCCCCCGCCTCGGCATACGCTTCGGCATGGACGGCATGGATCTGGTGCTGTACCGGCCGGACGGGCGACGCTTCGAGACCTTCGTGGAACTGGAGCAGCGCGCCGAATCCGAACGCCAGCGCGCCGAGCGGCTGGCCGAGCGGTTGCGCGCGTTGGGCGTCGATCCCGACAGCTTGGAAGCCGGCTGACAAAAATGGCCGTGCCGGGCCGAGTTGCGGCCTCGCCCGGCACGGTGGCGGTTCAAGGTCGGCGCACGATCAAGGTGACGCGGGCCGGTCTGCTGGTGGCAGAGCCGTACTTGATGGCGTAACTGAAGCTATCCCTGCCCCGGAAACCCTGGTTTGGCGTATAGGTGAAACCTCCATCAGGTTGGAGCGTTAGCGAGCCGTGGCGGGGTGACTGACTCACGACCGCCGTCGCGACGCCCGCGATGATATGGGCATCGTTGATCAGAACATTGCCCGTAATCGCATCTCCCAGCAGGTCAAAGCGATCCTTCACCGGTTGGGGTTTTACCAGCTCCAGCGTGACGGTCGCGGGTGCGCTGTCGCCGACACTGTTACTGGCTTTGTAAGTGAAACTATCCGTCCCCTCGTAGCCCCGCAGCGGGGTATAGGTAAAACCGCCATCGGCATCCAACCGTAACGTCCCGCGGTTCGGTGCGTTGACCACGCTGGTCGTGAGCCGCCCGCCGTCGGAGTTGAAATCGTTGCGCAGCACGCCGGGCGCAACAACGGTCAGCGATTGATTGGTGTAGCCCGAATAATGATCGATGGCCGCTATCGGCGGGGTCGGCGCGGCCGTTTCGACGACCTTGGCCACAAATGGAGAGCGATCGTCGTCGGACAGCCCGCCGATGATCGATATGTCCTGGAGATAGGCCAATCCTGCGACATAAGCCGCGCCCACGCCATCCACCGCGATCCCCGCTATTGAGCGACCCAACAACGCGGTGTAGGCCAAGCCCGAAGCGTCGGGTTTGACCTTGGCCACAAAACCGGAACTGCGCTCATCGAACGCGGTTCCGTCGATAATCGGTAAATCTTTGGAATAGGTCGTCACGCCCCCGACATGGGCCGCGCCGGCCTCGTCTACCGCGATATCACTGCTCTCTTCACAGCGTATGAAAGTTCTACTGCCAACGGGCTCTCTCCAGCAGCCGCCCCAGCCGATGAAACCGGAATAAGCCAATCCTGATCCATTGGGCTTGATTTTTGTCACAAAAATACTGCCTTTTGCACCATAATCTCTCGCTTTTAGCTCTTTATCCAATCCGCCGAGGGTCGGAAAGTCTGTTGAATTGGTATCGCCCGCGACGTAGGCCGCACCCGCGTGATCCACCGCGATCCCTGAAACCGACTCGTAACCGTCGCCGCCGAGGAAGCCGGAATAAGCCAGGCCGGAACCGTCCGGTTTCACCTTGGCGACAAACACGTCCTCGCTCCCGTTAAACGACACGTCGGGCCCAACGACCGCCGGAAAATCGCTCGAAAGCTGATCGGAAGGATTGTTTGCCCAGGTCGTGCCCGCGTTATAGGCCGCACCCGCGCCGTCCACCGCGATGCTTGCGCCGCTATCGTGACCGCTGCCCCCGATGAAACCGGCGTAGGCCAGGCCCGAGCCGTCGGGTTTGACTTTGGCCACAAACGCATCCGAATCGCCGCCTCGATACGATACACCCAGTCCGCCGACCACCGGAAAATCGCCGGATTGGGTGGTGCCGGCCACATAAGCGGCCCCGGCGCCGTCCACGGCGATGCCTGCCGCAGAATCGCTCCCGCTGCCGCCGATGAATCCGGAGTAAATCAAGCCGGAACCGTCGGGGTTGATCTTGGCGACGAAACCATCCACGAAGCCATTGAACGATCTATCGGGTCCGCCGACCACCGGAAAATCGTCGGAAAAGGTTTGGCCCGCGACGTAGGCTGCCCCGGCGCTGTCCACCGCGATGCCTGTACTCGTATCGTCCATCCGGCCACCGAAAAGGCTGGCGTACACCAAGCCGGAGCCGTCGGGCTTGATCTTGACGACAAACACATCATTGGCCGTAACACTGGCATCGCCCGATCCACCGATATTCGGAAAGCCACCGGAATAGGTCTGGCCAGTGACGTAAGCCGCACCGGCGCTGTCCACCGCGATTCCGCTTGTCGTATCCCCGCCTCCGAGGAATCCGGCGTAGCCGAGGGTGACAGGATCGATGACGACCGGCAAAGCGGGATCGTATTCGCCCAGATCGAAACCGTAACGCCAGCCGCCGGCCGGATCGGTTTCCAGCGCGTAGCGCGCCGATACCGGCACTCGACGGCCCCCGCGCTCCTGCCACGCCACCGGCCGATCTTCTTCGATGACCCCGAGCGGCGTTTCCACCCGCAGCCGGCCGGCGTCGGTGAGGGCGACCCGCTCCGCCCCGCGCCAAGCCAGCCGGATTTGCTTCGGATCGGCGCCCGGTTTGACCGCGAAGGTGCTCTTCAGCCGGCCCTTGTCCCCGCCGTAGCGCAGATCGATGCCCGACCACAGATCGGGATAGACCAGCTCCGTGTGCGTCGCCAGCCCGGTGCGCCACCGCTCCGGCTTGCCGCGAAAATCGCTCACCTTCGTCTCGGCCGGGGCCGCGCCGCGCGGCGTCACCTCCCGCGCGCCCAAAAACTCCAGCTTGAGCGCCCAGCTCCGTGAGGGTTCAACGCGCAGCGCCACCCGACGCAACGGCGACACATGCAATTGGGCCGGATCGGCCTCCCGCTTCGCTGTTCGGGTTTGCGTCAGCCAGACTCCGGTAGCGGTGAAGTGCGCCTGATAGTTTCCGCCCAAGGTCTGATAAGTCGCTTCGCCGCCGGCTTGACTCCGGTTTTCGACAAAATACAGCGGCAGCTTGCCGAAAAAGCTGTCCGGTGCGGGAAGCTCTTTGGCCGGCGCCATGCCCCAACCCAATACGGCCAGAACGGCCAGCCATACCCAGCGGTTCCGGCATTTCAATTCAGCGGTTCCAGAAAAATATCGGTCGATTCGCTCGGAATTCATTTGTCAATCATTCCTCAAGCTTTTGGCACTACGGATTATTTATTGGATCACAAGAATTTTATGACCTTCGCCCGACTTTATAACGGTTGGTCATGCTGTTGGCAAGAAGATCAATTCTCTTCAAATTCAGCCGTTTCAACTTGAAACCAAGCGAATTGATCCAGATGGATTGCACTATGGATAATATGACGGCTAAGCGATTGTTGACTACACTCAGTATGTAGCATACGGGCAACTCCATTCCTCCTCGGCCCGAACATCCTGCCAACCAGATCAGGGAAAAATCGCTATGCCAACCAAACTCATCGACCGCACGCCTTCCGCGCATTCCTATCCGCTGCTGATCAAAAACCTGCTCCGCAACCCGGTTCGCCAATTCCCCGATCAGGCAATCGTCTACGGCGATTTCAAGCGTCAGACCTACCGCGATTTGGGCGAGCGGGTCGGCCGGTTAGCCAGCGGCCTGGCTCGCTTGGGGGTCAAGCCCGGCGACACCGTGGCGGTGATGG
>ERZ761602.8698-NODE-8698-length-10113-cov-6.085206_pt1 | contig 10113 bp, 8 predicted proteins | sample MGYA00512165_ERZ761602 | MGnify/ENA primary metagenome ERZ761602 (study PRJEB28899, sample SAMN02445085) | bioreactor sludge metagenome | biome: EBPR sludge; isolation source: Thorneside wastewater treatment plant | place: Australia: Brisbane, Thorneside...
GCTTACTTGGAGGTGATTGTCATCCATCTGTTGATGATGTAATGGCCAATGTTGCAGGCCACATGTGCGGGTCAGCGTCGGTGATCACAACTTGCTTGCCATGGATCTTCTTTTCCCCAAGGGGCTGGTGTGAGGCGTGCTGCAAACTAATGAACTACGGGCAGGGCTTCAACAGTGGCTCCGGTCCGGTCGCCATGCGACTGGAGAGGCCGGTATGAGGGGAGCTCTTGGCTCAGCAAGGAGCTTGAAGCTCGCTCTCGTGGGCGCTACTTTCGCCTGTCTGGCAGTTGGTTTTCTCATCTATTCGGAACTTAAGAAGGACGCAGATGTGGCTGGCTTTGCGAGTATGTACGTTGGTCAGCCATTCCGAGACCTTGTCGCTCAGATAGGTGAACCAGGCGTATCCTGGCGGACCCAAGAGGAGATTGAGCGCCACTACGGCCGTGCTCAACCGGGTTCGATCATCCACGTATACAGCGGTGGATACAGCTTGATTTGCGTAGTGGTCGACGAACATGGGACAATCCGCCAGGTACGGCAGCGTGGTTCGCCGTGACACGCAAGTGAAACGCCCTGCGAACGGGGCCATGTGGTTCAGAGGCAATCACGGATGGCAGTTGTGAGAGGTGGAATGCAAGATGCGCGTTTGTCGTGACGTCATCAGGCGAATGAACCTATCCCTACGACTCCCGTTCAAATCCCCAGGTTCTTACGGTGGAACGCGATCGCCTCGGGCAGGTGCTCGTTCCAGTAGTCCCAAGTGTGATCGCCCGGGAACTCGGCGTACTCGTGCTCATACCCAAGCGAACCCAGATGCTCGTGAAAGGCTCGGTTTGCGGCGAGCGTGAAGTCATCCAGCCCACAGTCGAGGCGGATCGCGGGTCGAGGGTTCGCCCGCTCGGCAAGTGCAAACAGATCCTGAGGACCGCCGACCGGATTCGGACCGAGGACACGGCGAAACTCGCGCCCAAAGTCATCGTCGCCCCACCCGTAGAAGTGGCCAAACCCGAGGGAGCCCGAGTGCGACGCCACTGACACGAATCGTTCGGGGTAGTTCAGGGCCAAGCGCACGGACCCGCTCCCACCCATACTGAGACCCCCGATCGCCCAACGGGCGTGGGTGGGAAACCACCGGTCGACGAGCTCGGGCAGCTCGACCCCGATCGCCTCACCCATCTTCGGGCCTTCGGCGGCATCGGCATAGAACGACCGCCCCCCATCGGGCATCACGACGAGGAGCGGGAGCCCCGCCACCATCGCCTCGATGCGAGTCTGACGCAGCCAGGTGGTCTCGTCATCGGAGAGTCCGTGGAGCTGAAACAGGACGTGAAAGGGCGGCGCGATGTGTTCGGGTACGAGCAGGATCGCGCGCCGCCCCTGCCCGAGCACGCGGGACTGGTATTGCACCTGCAGAACGGCCATGGCAGTAAGCTACCCCGCGACATGTTTCGTACGATCCCAGGCTCTCGACTTCTGGTCCCCACCGTCCCCGTCGCGTGGGCGCTGATCGTCCTCGGCGTCGTGCTCATCGCCGTCGGCACCGCAGGGATGATCCGAGTCCGCTCCCACATGTGGGGCGAAACGAGGTCGATGTTTGAAGCGATGTTCAACTCGACGAAGGGGACCCTGAGCTACCTGCTCCACGAGTACGATGAGCCGGACAAGCCCCTGATCCTCCTCGGCCTGGTGGGACGATTTCTCGGCGGAGTCCTTGTCCTCTGGAGTCTGATCGCCCTCATCTGGGCCTGACAAAGGCAGAAACACTAGACGAACGGCTACACTTTGGCAGTGTGGATAACTCCGCGCGGCTTGGGCCGTGGCCGATTCGTCTGTTTTGACGCCGAACCATGAGGCTCAAGCGCGTAAAGATTTTCGGGTTCAAGACGTTCGCGGACCGGACCGAGTTCGAGCTCGACGGCGACATGATCGCCGTCGTCGGCCCGAACGGTTGCGGCAAATCCAACATCGTGGACGCCATCCTCTGGGGGCTCGGAGAGCCCAATGCGCGCAACCTGCGGGCTCAGACGAGCCAGGAAGTCATCTTTTCCGGCAGCTCTCGGCGCAAGCCGCTGGGCTTCGCCGAAGTCACCCTCCTGTTCGATAATGAAGACGGTGCCCTTGGCATCGACTCACCCGAAGTGGCGATCACGCGCCGGCTCACACGAAGCGGGGACAGCGAATACCAAATCAATCGCCGCACGTGCCGATTGCGCGACATCTACGAGCTCCTCGCCGACTCTGGGCTGGGCCGCGCCGGATACGCGATCGTCAGCCAAAAAGAGATCGACGCCGCGCTTGCGGCCTCGCCCGAAGATCGTCGGGCGTGGATCGACGAGGCCGCCGGTGTCCAGCGGTACCGGGTCCGCCGCCAGGAGGCGTTCCGACGTCTCGATGCCGCGCAGCAGCATCTCTCACGAGTCGAAGATATCCTCAATGAGATCGAGAGCCAACGCGAACCGCTTCGGCTTGAGGCTGAAACCGCGCAGCGATACCGGCAGATCCAAGACAGCCTCCGCGAAATCGAGTCGGGCCTGTTGATTCTTGAACTCGCCGGCTCGGTCAACGAACTCCTCGAGCTCGAGGCGCGGATCGCGAACGCGGGAGAAAAGGCCGCATCCGAATCTCGCCAGGCCGAGCTTCTCGACATCGAGGCCAAGCGACTCCTGGCACGACTCGCGGCGGCCGAACGTGAACTCGACCAGTTGCGGGCCCGGCACCAGGAGTCGATCGCCCACGCCGAGCGCGCACAATCTCAGCTCGAACTGGCCGAGCAACGCCTCTTGAGTCTGGAGGACTTCGAGAAGACCTTCGCGGACGAACTCGGAGCGGCCGAGCACCGCCGGGCCGAGTTCGAAGCCGATCTCCTTCGAGCCACCGAAGAAGAGAGAGCCGAGGTCGCGGCACTACAGAGACTCCGGGTCGAGGTCGGCGGCCACTCCGCCGACGCCGAGCGCCTGACCTTCGCCCTCGAACAGGCGGAGACCGAGCTTGGGGAAGCGCGACATGCCGAAGCGCTGCGGCTCCGCGACGATGCCGAACGTCAGCACGCCAAGCAGCGTCGGAAACTCGCTCTCGCTGAGCTGGATGGCATAGCCCAGAGCGTCCCGGAACTCGAGGCCGCGATACGGGAGGCGGAGACGACGTTCAGCGATCTCGAGGCCGGCGAGGCGAAGATTCGGGCCCAGTTGAAGTCCCTCCGCGAGGAAGCCGATCGCCAAAGGGCTGCGACCGAGGGCACCGAGCAAGAGCTTCGGCGCCTCCACCATGAGCGTGCCGTCCACGACGGTCGACGGCGAGGCCTCGAGGCGACCCTCGAAACCCACGAGGGCCTGGCGCAAGGAGCGCGGGCCGTGCTCACGCTCGTGGAGCAACGCAAGCTCGAAGGCGACTACGTCCCCGTGGCCCAAGCGCTCGACGTTTCCGCCGAGCTCGCGACGGCGATCGAGACGGCACTCGGTGCCTCGGCCCACGACTTGATCGTGCCCGACGAGAGCCACGCGAAGCGGGCCATCGCGCTCCTCAAGGAGCATCGCCTCGGCCGGGCGACGTTCCAGCCGATGACGCTGATGCGACCCCGCTCCACGTCGCCAGAGTTGAGCCGTGTGCTCGAACGTCGGGGGGTCGTCGGTCTCGCGTCCGAGTTGGTGCAATGTCGGCCCGACCACCGCCCCGTGATCGAAAGCCTGCTGGGAAGGACGGTCGTCACCGAGACTCTCGAGGACAGCCTGCGCCTGGCCAAAACGACGGGATGGTCGCGCCTCGTCACCCTTGAAGGGGAGGTCGTGCACAGCAGCGGCGCGGTCAGCGGAGGCCATTCGGGACGTCAGACATCCGGCATCGTCCATCGGCAAGCCGAATTGAGGACCCTCGAACGCGAGCTCGCCGACCTCGATCGCAAGATCGCGGCCATGGAGAAGATCGCCCAAAGCACCGCGAAGGCCCGTGAAGAGCGCAAAGATTCGGAGGACCAGGTTCGCCAAGCGATCGAGGGCGGTCGCCAAGACCTTGAAGACGCCAGGACCTGGCTCGCGAATCTGCGGCACGAACTCCAAGCCGCCTTGAAAAGTCGGGCCAAGCTGGAAACCGAACTGGCAGAACTCCCGTCCTGGAATGCCAGTACGCCGGCCGTCGATCTGGGTGCCCTTGAGGCCCGCCGCGACACCCTCCTCAAGGAGTTGGCCGCGCGGTCGGCGGATGCCGGACAAGCCGCGGAGCGTCTGCGCGACGCCGAGATGCGGATGAACCAGGCTGTCCAGCGTCGCGAGATTGCGGAGCGGAAACTCGCCCACGCAACCGAGGCGGACGAACACCGGGTGCGGCGAGCCTCAGGCCTTGAGTCGGATCGCGAGAAGGCTCGCACTGAGATCGCAAAGCGCCAATCCGAGCTCGCGGAGGCCGATGCCGAGCGGGATGCCGCCGCGGCTGCAGTCGAGAAGGCGGTCGAACGAAAGCGCGAGCTGTCCGAAGAAGAGGTCTTGATCCGCGAAAAGGCCCGCGAGGCCGAAAAGAACGCTGCCGCCTGCGCCGATCTGGCTCATCAGGCCGAAGTGGCGCGAGCCCGAACCGACGCGCGCAGAGCCGGAGCCCTCGAACGACTTCTTGACGAATATGGCCTGAGCCAGGAAGATGCGCTTGCCCGAGCCCCAGACACCACGATCCCGGATGACGCCGCCATCCTCGTGGCCAAGATGCGCCGCGAGCTCCGCGGCATGGGCGACGTCAACCTCGGCGCGATCGAGGCGTACCAGCGCCTTACGGAGCGGTTCGACGAACTCGATGCCCGGCGTGACGACATCCTCGCCGGAAAGGCCGAAGTCGAGAGTAGCATCGGAGTCCTCGACCAGCTCACGCGCGACCGGTTTGCCGAGACGTTCACGCAAGTCCAAGAGGCGTTCGCCCATCTGTTCCACAAGGTGTTCGAAGGGGACGGAGAGGGACATCTGCGCCTCACCAACCCGGACGACTTGCTCGCCACGGGGGTTGAGGTCGAGGTCACGATCCCGGGCAAGCGACGCCAGCGACTCGAACTCCTCAGCGGCGGCGAGCGCGCGATGAGCGCATGCGCGTTCCTCTTCGCGCTCCTCCACGTCAAGCCGAGCCCGCTGGTCGTCCTTGACGAGGTCGACGCGCCGCTGGACGGGCGCAACGTCGAGCGCTTCATCGCACTCTTGAGGGAGTTCACCGATCGAACCCAGTTCATCCTGATCACCCACAACAACGTCACGATCGAGGCCGCCGACATCTGGTTCGGGGTGACGATGCAGGAGCCCGGGGTGACTTCGCTGATCCCGCTCCGCCTACCGCCCCAGAACCTGGTCGATCACCCGATTGCCGCGGCGGCGACGATGAAAGGCTAGCGCATCATCGTGGGGTCGCGGAAGAGCCACCACAAGACTGCGCCGACCGTTCCGATGCCGAGCGCGGCGACCGTGAACGTCACCGACGAGGGGTAGTTCAACGCCGCCATCGAGATCGCGGCAAGAACCAGAGCCACGAGGGCCCACGCCATGACGAGCTTGCCGAGGAACCGGCGGGGATTGTCCATCGTACGGGCGAGGTCCAACAGGTAGGCACCGCGGCAACCTCGGCACGCGAGGTCGCCCGGATAGTTCATCGTCCCACACGCCGGACACTTCACCGGGTCGAAAGCCTTCGGATCCCGCAGACTGTTACGCCACTGTTTGGCCGTGTAGAACTCGTTGCGATAGATGTCACGAACGGAGCGGTTGTGGACCGGATCGATCGCGTCCGGCAGGCCGGCAAGCGTCTGTTCGACCGTGGCGATCGCGTAGCCCACCATCCCTTGTTCATAGAGGACGCGAGCGATCATGAATCGAGCATTGACGTTGTCGGGACGCTCGGCAAGGGCGCGATGTGCCTTGTCGAGTTCGTCTCCCCGAATGTCCCGATGTTCGAGCCGCTCCATCTGCGTCGCCGCATAGGGAAAGAACGCCATGAGGGCAATGGTGACGAGCGCGATCGCACCCGTCACGGCGTTGGAACGGGCCGTGATCGCGATCGCCAGGGTACCGATCACGGCGAACAGTGCGACCACTCCTTGGACAGCCCCCACGTCGCCGTCGATCATCATGCGAATGACCCGTAACACCCCATAGCCGAACAGCGGAATGAGAGCCAGCGTGATCAGAAACTGGGGCCCCGCCACGTCGATCGAAAGCGCTATCGGCATACAGATGGGACGCATCGACTACGGCGATATGCGCGCACGAGGGCTCCGGTTTTCGACCCGCAGCGCGTTCGGCGCGAGATTTTCGGAGAGGACGGCATCGGCAACCCCTTCGCCTACCTTGACATGGGGTTTGTCTTCGCGGAAGTCGCAGCCGCGGACGATGAGGCGACCTCCGGTCGCTTGGATCGCGGCCCGGCCCTGATTCTTGGCGTCCCACTGCACAAAGGTGCAGTCGCTGAAGCGGACGGTGCCTCCCGCAACGCGCGCAATCTGGTGGCAGGGTCCCCAGAACGCGCTGTTCACGAAGCTCACAACCCCCTTGCACTGAGGCCCGACGACGACCATCGTCGGATCGGGTCCCTTGAACGACACGAACTGGCCGTTCGTGATCAGGAGACCGAACGGCGCGCATTGATCGACCTGGATCGCCGTCTCACAGTCATCCGCCCCGATGCCGATGAAGCTCCCGTTGGCGACCCCTTGTTGGGTCTCGATGAACCGAAAGCCGACGTGGTAGCCGTAGGCGAAGCAGTTCGTCACGCTGTGCCAGTCGGTCCGCCCGAAGACGAACGCCTCCCCTTTCCCCATCTGAAATGCGATCGTCTCCGGCTTCATCGACCACCACGGATTGAAGTGGATGTTCTCGTAGCGACCGATATCGGTGATGCCGTCGGTCAGCACTCCGATCCGCAGCGGTTGCCCGGTGACATTGCGGATCAACGGTCGCTCGGCCCCGTTCATCTCGATACCTTGGTAAGGATTCAGGAGTTCGACATCGAGAATCGCCGGATTCTTCGCCTTCGACGCGATGGCGAACGGATAGGGTTTCGGACTTGGGGTCTGCTCCGGATAGAAGATCACGACGCCCTGCACCGTCGCGTTATGGCTCAGGGTCAGGAACGCAGGCCCGTCCGATTTGCCGGCATTCGCGGTAACAAGGAGCGTCGTGCCGCCCTCGCCGGGCTTCGGGAATCCCGGGTTCCGCAACCCGATGTGGCTGGGAACCGAGTTCCACGACCCCTTGAGCGTGACCCCGACCGGAACCCTCAGGTTGCCCCGGAACAGGTACTTCCCGCGTGGGACCCAAACGGTGCCGCCTCCCGGAGTGGCGGCGGCGTCGAGGGCGGTTTGGAACGCATTCGTGGCATCGACGCGGCCGGTTTTGTCCGCGCCGAACTGGAGGACGTTCAATGCGTCCGGAACCAACTGACTGCCGAGCAAGGTGAGGGTGAGAGCGACCATCTGTGGATCACCCTACCCGTCTACCGCGCTGATCTAGGACGGCACCGACGTGACTTGAAGGAACCCGGGACCCGTCTGCGGAAGTAGCCTCGGTATGCGCCTGCGATCGCTCTGCCTCCTCGCCATCTGTCTCGCCATTCCCTCCTGGGCTCAGTACCCCGGTGCTGAGTCGGTTCGCGACGAACTCAAGCCGGGCTGGGACTCGATCATGGCAAGCGATGCCAAGGCCTGGCTCACGATGCTCTCAAGCAAGGAGTTCGCGGGCCGAGGGACGGGTCAGCCTGGATACCAGAAGGCGGCGGACTTCGTGGCCGGCAAGTTCAAGGAGTGGGGACTCAAACCGGTCGGCAAGGACGGGACCTACTTCCAGCCCGTACCGTTTCTGCGCACGAAAGTAGTCGAAGACAAAACCTACTTCGAGATCGAGGGCAAGGCGATCAGGATCGGTGCCGGCAAAGGGCTCAGTTTTCGGTCCGCGACCGGATCGGGCGATATCTCGGGCGATCTCGTCCTCCTGCGCGTGCGGGGCGAGAACCCGACGCTCCCCACCGAGGAGCAGCTCAAAGGCAAGCTCGTGATCGTGGATTCGCCGACGGTCCCGGCGGCGCTGCGTCGGCTCCTTTTCTCCGCCGACGCTACCGGCATTACGGTCGGCGGCGACGGCAAAACGAGTGAGTTCGGGATTCGCCGCGCCGGATCAGGAGGCCCGAGCGGCCCCGGACGGAGCTTACGGACGGCCCAACTCACCAAAGCCGCCTATGACCAGATTCTCAAGGGCCTCGGAAAGGCCTCCGGCCTCAAGCCGGTGGGCGAAAACGCTTCCGACCTGACCGGCCTCGGGGCGAAGGCCACCCTCAAGCTGGAAGTGACCAGCGAAGAGTTCGGCGTTCCCAACGTCGTCGGTGCGATCGAAGGCTCCGATCCGACGCTCAAGGCCGAGACGGTCGGGCTCGGCGCCCATCTCGATCACCTCGGCGTGACCGCCGACGGCACGATCTATCCGGGTGCCGACGACGACGGCTCCGGCACGACCGCGTTGCTCTTGATCGCCCGAGCGATGGCCAAGAGTCCGCTCAAACCGAAGCGGACCGTGATCTTCATGGCGTTCACCGGCGAAGAAATGGGGCTGATCGGGTCCGGCTACTACACTCAGAACCCGATCTTCCCCCTCGACAAGATGACTTGCCTGCTGCAAATGGACATGGTCGGGCGGAACGAGGAGAAGCAAGGCGACAAACCCGAAGAGAACGTCGACACGATCCACCTCGTGGGCAGCAAACGCATTTCGGCGGAACTGCACCAGGAGATTCTCGACGCGAACAAGATGGTGAACTTCAAGTTCGAGTGGGATGAGGAAGGCGTCTACACCCGCAGCGATCACTACATGTTTGCGGCCAAAGGAGTACCGATCGCGTTTCTGTTCAGCGGGTTCCATCCCGACTACCATCAGCCGTCCGATACGATCGAGAAGATCAACTTCGACAAGATCATCTCGGCAGCGCGCCTGTTCTACTCGGTGGCGATGTCGGCGGCGAACCGGGGAGCGATGTACAAGCGCGATGCGTCACCGGGCGGAGGATCCTAGCCCAAGTCGATCCGGATCGGTGTTTCTCCTGTGAGCGGCCGTGCGGGGTCATCGGCCTCGCAACCGGCGGCGTATTCTAGACAGGCATGGTTTGGCTCTTCGCGATCGTCCTGGTCTATCTTCTGCTCCTCGCCCTGATCGCGTGGAAGAGCGTGACGCCGTTCCGGACCCCGAAGTACCTGTCACCAGGCCAGTTCGGAATCTCGCAGGAAGGGGCATCGTTCCACACCCGGGACGGGGTGGAGCTTCGCGGCTGGTGGATGCCGGCTGAAAACGCTCGCAGCGTGGCCGTCCTGTGCCACGGCTACATGATGAACCGCTGCGAGCTCGCACCCCTTGCGCTGCTCCTTCACCAGCGCGGGGTCTCCTGCCTGGTGTTCGATTTCCGTGCCCACGGGACGAGCCGTGGGAAACGGACGGGGCTCGGCTGGCACGAGCGCTGGGACGTGGAGGCCGCGGTGAAGTGGGTGAAGGAGCGCTGTCCGGGTCTGCCGGTCGTGGCGATCGGAAGCAGCATGGGCGGGGCCGCGATCGCGTTCGCCGCCGCCGAGGACCCGAACCTAGCTGACGCGTTCATCTTCGACAGCGCGTATTCGCGGCTCGACACCGCGTCGTTGGGCTGGTGGCGATTCCTCGGAGGCAAGCCGCTCATGGTGGCTCTGGCCCCGACCCTTGGCTTTTGTCGCGCCCTCCTCGGGTTCCGTCTCCGCGATGCGGACGTCGCCCGCGCACTGCCGCTCATCGCCGAAAAGCCGAGCCTGATCCTCCACGGCGATCGAGACAGTCTGGCCTTGCCGAGCGAAGCCGAGCGGAACCTGGCCGCGTCCGGTTCGCACGCGAAGCTGGTTTGGTTCGAAGGCTGCGACCATTCCCAAGGGCGGTTCCGCGAGCCCGATCGTTACAACGAGATCGTCCTCGAATTCCTCAGCGACGCCGGGATCGTCGCTCAACGCCAGACCGTGCCCTAGGCGCGGCGCGCAAAGCGCGGGATCGGATTGCAGCGCCGCTCGATCAGATCGGCAAGATGTTGCCCGACCCACGGCCCGAACTTGAAACCGTGACCGCTGCACGGGCTGGCATACACCTGTCTCTTATA
>ERZ761602.8699-NODE-8699-length-10112-cov-7.396241_pt1 | contig 10112 bp, 4 predicted proteins | sample MGYA00512165_ERZ761602 | MGnify/ENA primary metagenome ERZ761602 (study PRJEB28899, sample SAMN02445085) | bioreactor sludge metagenome | biome: EBPR sludge; isolation source: Thorneside wastewater treatment plant | place: Australia: Brisbane, Thorneside...
CGATGTCCCGCGGAGCAAGCTCAAGCCGTTCGTCGTAGCGGCCCATGAACCGCTCACCCTGCGCATTTCGCAGGATGCCGCCCTCGCCCCGCATCGCCTCCGAGAGCAGGAAACGCGGTGCCCCCTCAAGGCTCAGTGCAGTCGGGTGAAACTGGATGAACTCCATATCCGCCATATCCGCCCCGGCAAAGTACGCCATCGCCATCCCGTCGCCTGTCGCGACCGGTGGGTTGGTCGTATGCTGATAAAGCTGGCCCGCACCGCCCGTGCAAAGGACGACGGCCTTTGCAAAGATCTCCCGCGGCGAGCGAAGTATTGGGTCAAGATACCGTACGCCCGTGCACCGCCCGTCCACGGTCAAAAGGCTCTCGGTCGCCGCAAACGGCAGAAGGCTGATCCGGCTTTCGCGGCCCGCCCTCGCGATCAGCGAACGGACAAACTCGGCTCCGGTCGAGTCGCCGTGGGCGTGCAAAATTCTCCGACGCGAGTGAGCCGCCTCCTGCGTAAAAACGAGCTTGCCGCCCTCGCGGTCAAACTCGGTTCCCCACTCGATAAGCTGCCTAATGTATTTCGTGCCCTCGGTAACGAGCGTCTCGACCGCCCGCTCGTCGCAGATCCCCGCACCGGCGATGAGCGTATCTCCCTCATGAAGTTCGGCGTTGTCGTCATCCGAAAGGACAACGGCAACGCCGCCCTGTGCATATTCCGTATTGGATTCGCTCGCCTTGTCCTTTGTCAGCACCGTCACATCGGCGCCCGCTTCGGCCAATACGATCGCCGCCCGCAGCCCCGCGACGCCGCTCCCGATTACGATGAAATCCGTGGACAAGGACATTACGGAAAATGTATCAAATCACGCGGCCAAGTTGCGAGTTTCACGGCTCGGAGCGACTAGCTAAAGCCAGCCCTCCGAGCCGTGAAAATCATCAACACATCTGAGAGAATTCTCGCAGTCGTTGCCAAAGATCCCGCCCTGTCCGCGGTCGCGAATGTAACGATTTGTAAAGCACCTCTCGGCCAGATTCCGAACAAAACTTCCTCGCCCCGCGAACCTACATTTGCTTGACCTCTAAACCCAGCTTACACATTCGTTTAACCGAACGTTCGTTAGCTCGGTTACACCCCATTATTTCGGCCTCGGCCGCATGGCAACACGTCACCCGCGAAAATGTACTTATCTGCCAAACGAGGGAACGTGAATTGCTTTCTGAATAGGCAAACGGGGGAAGCCTGCACCGACGAAGTCTCCGAACGTGTACGCATTAAACGTAGGGAGGTTAACTAAAATGAGGCACAGGAATTTAATAGCAGTTTTGATCGTCTTGGCACTATTGACGGGCTTCTCGCTCGCCACATATGGCCAAGGAAAGGGTCAGCCCAAAAAGGGCCAGACCACGACTCAGCAAGATCTCGATCGCGACCAAACCCGTGATCAGGACCGCGATAAGACCCGCGATCAGGACAAAGATCAGGATCGGAACCGCGACCGTGACAGGGATCGCGACTTTATCCGGGCAAACGATCAGCAGCGTGATCAGGTCAATGCCGAAGTCGCGATGATGGAGCGGAACCGTATTCAGGTCCGCGAAATGATCGAAGAGTGCGGCAATGACGGATTCACTCAAAACCAGGCCCGGCAACAGCACGAACGCATCCGAAACCAGATGCAGAACATGGAGCAGGAACACGAGCGAATGAGGCTCGGGCTCAATGCCTATCAGGCTCAGCGGTTCCTGAATCAACTCGGTAAGATCGAGCAGAACCGCGAAATGCTCCGCAATCGTATCCAGATGATGGAGCAGGAAATGAACCGAGGGGAGCTTGACCGCATCCGTCAGCGGAACCATCTGCGAGAGATGGAAAAGGCGATGAAGAAATGGCAGAAGCAGGTCCGCGATATGCAGAAGCATATGAACGCCGGCTAACTTCTTAAACCTCTTCTTTAATGTTATTCCAAACGCCGCCTTTCCAAACGGGCGGCGTTTTTCGAAACGCGGGGCCGGACTTGTCATCATACAAAAAAAGGGACGATTCAGGTGGAATCACCTGAACGCCGTCCCCATACGCGACATCTATGATCGCTGGATCAACAAATACGCGAACCACTCCGTCGATGTCCTGACCAAACTAAGCCGTGATCTCGGAACAAAGTGAATGGCGGCCCACGTGACTAAGTTACCTTAATTAGCCAATCGGTCAAGATTCTTACCGCACGATCGGTCCAGTGTTTTCTTCCTAAGATTTGGGTTGAGGCCATAAGGCGGGATCACGGTCGAAGGGTTCGTGTTTATTTCCTTCGAGTTTTCGTTGGAGGCAGGGACGATGTTTTCTTCGACACAAAACGCGAATCCGAGGCTCGCGAAGTAACGGAAAAAGAAAGGCGGCCCATTTCTGCCGCCTTCGTCATTCCTGATCTAATGGATCGCTAACGATCTGCCGGAGCCTTATCTGATTCGGCAGAGTTTGCTCCGGGCTTTTCTCCGCTGGCCGGCGGCGTCCCACCCTTGATATCAGTTATCTGGGCCTTTACAAATTTCCAGCCGTCTTTGTCCTTAACGATCACCCAGGTCACATAGGAGTTACGCTCCTCTGATCTTCCGTCGATAGTGACCTTTCCATTCGCCCTTGCGGTCATGACGGCACCATCGCCCGAGGGGTGAATCATCGCTTTTAGGTCGCTGAACTTCAGGCCGTCCCACTTGATCTTTCCGGATTTGATCTGCTCAACACGGGATGCCTTGGTTTGAATCTGTCCGTTCTGGTCGATCAGTTCGTAGTCATCTCGATAAAACTTTCCGACCGCATCGGCGTCGTTCTTGTTCAGCGCAGCCTCAAAATCGGCGATCATCTTCTTGACGCCGGCTTCCACAGCCGCTGTATCCGCAGCCTTAGGGGCCGCATTGCCCGCTGTGTTCGCCGCCTTATTTGCCGTAGTATTCGTGGTGGCAGGTTCGCCGCAGGCGGTTGCGAGAGCCAATGCCGCCGTCAGCACAAATGCGAAAAGTCTCTTTGACATATTTTTCTCCCAACAAGAAAGGATGCGGGACGTGAGCAAGAACAAACGACCGTCGCACCCGAATGGCGGTCGCTGGCTCGGAGACCCGGGAGTTCGACGATAGGAAGATACGAGTCTTATACTCCCGAATCAACGAACAGTCAAGATACCATTTCGGTAGATGCCGGAAACCGCGACACAACAGCGGGAGCGTCGTTAAAGATTATCACTGAAAAAGGGCACGCCCGCATTGGACCGTGCCCTTTGTTAAAGTACGCAGGAGTGTTTCTTATTTCTTGAACTTCATCAGGCTGCCGTCGGCGGAGACTCGCGTATCGCGGGCAAAGCGTTCGGCCTGCTCCATTGCCCGGAGCATATTGCCGCCGAGCACCATCAAGATCTCCTTCTCGGTGTAACCGCGGCGGAGCATTTCGTAAGTGACCAGCGGAAGATCTTCGACTCCCTTCATCGGCGGGTTGAGGAACGGCACGCCGTCATAGTCCGAGCCGATGCCAACGTGCTCGATGCCGGCGACCTTCTTGATGTGGTCGATGTGGTCAACGATTCGTTTGTAGTCGGCGATATAGATCGGATTCGCATCGTAGAGCTTATTGCGAGCCGTGTAGAAGGCAGCATCGTCGTTCTTGTATTGCTCGCGGAGGGCAGCGATCTGATCGCGAAGCCGTCCCGAGCGTTCGCTCTGCTCCTTTGCCGTTCTTTCATCTAGGAAAGCCGGATAAAAGACGACCATGATCACGCCGCCGTTCTGCGGAAGCCGCTTAAGCACGTCGTCCGGGACATTGCGCGTGTGGTTCGAGACACCGCGGGCACCGGAGTGCGAGGCGATGATCGGCGCCTTCGTGATGTCGAGAGCATCGTGCATCACCTTGTCCGAGACGTGCGAGATATCGATCAGGATGCCGAGCCGATTCATCTCGCGGACGACCTCCTTGCCAAAGTCGCTAAGCCCGTTGTTCCGCTTCTCGTCGCCGTGGGCATCGGCCCAGTCGTGCGTAACGTTGTGCGTCAGCGTCATATAGCGGACACCGAGGCGATAAAAATTCCTGAGAGCGTAGAGCGAATTCTCGATCGCATAGCCGCCCTCGATTCCCATCAGCAGACAGATCTTATTTTGCTTTTTCGCCTGCCGGATCTCGGTCGCGGTCGTGCACTTAACAAGGTCGTTGTGCCGTTCGATCTCGCGGTTGGTCACGTCGATCAGCTCCATCGCCCGCCGCATCGACCCGCCGGTCTTAAGCGTGCTGCCCGAGACGTAGATCGACATGAATTGCCCGGTCATCCCGCCCGCTTTCCAGCGGTTGATATCCGTGTGGATCGGGTCGCCGCCGATTTGAAGCATCCCGCGGGTATCGGTCGCGAGGTTCAGGTCCTGGTCCATCATCGGGCCGGTGATGTCGTTGTGGCCATCGACGATGATCGCTTTCTTGTGGATCTTCAATGCCTGAGCCCAAAGCTTCGGGTCGGCATCGGCCGGCATCGTCTGTCCGAGTGTGGAAAGGGAGAACATCAGAATAAGCAAAAATGACAAGAATCTTTTCATATTGGTCGCCTTTGGGAACCGGAGAGCTTCTTAATGTTAAGCCTTTTCGTCGATTTTTTCCATCGCGGCTTTTGGTATGCCGGTTGCTTCCGGCAGTTGTTGCCCGTAGCGGTTTTACGGATCATAAAGCTTGAATTAACAGTTGTCAGCGGCTCCCGACCGTGTTCTGTAGGCTTTTTGCCTCCCTGCAAGTAACAATTCGTGATAGCTGATAAGTGACGCCTTTTGTCACTTTATGACCGTGTGCAAACTATGGACCACCTCATGGACACCTCCTCACCGTCCTTTGATGAAAGTTCGCCCGAACCTCTGAGCCGAGACACGCCGCCCAGGAGAATGAAGGGACAGACCGACTATCGCAGCCTGATCGAGAACCTGCCGGTTCTCTTTTACGTCGTCGATCCCGAGCCCCCCTATTCGCCGCAATACGTAAGCCCGGCATTCAGCCTCTTTGGCTATCCGCTCGAAATGTGGACCTCGGACCCGGAGGTCTGGATTCGTATAATCCATCCGGAAGACCAGGAATGGGTCTTTTCACAAACGACTGAATCGACCGAGAGCGGCGAGGAGGTTGATTACGAATACAGGATCTTTGATGCCGCGGGTGAAGTGCACTGGGTACGCGACCGCGGGTGCCTGATCCGCGATGAGGCAGGCCGAGTCATCTTTCGCGAGGGCGTGATGATCGACATCACCGGCCGCAAGATCGCCGAGCAGGCCCTCGCTGAGAACGAACAGCGCTACCGCACGCTCTTTGAGAATGCGAACGACGTTATCTACGTCCACGACCTTGAGGGTAACTATATCTCGATGAACACTGCGGCCGAACGCGTTTTCGGCTATACGCGTGAGGAAGCATTGCAGCTTCACATGTCCGAGATCGTTGCCCCGGAACAACTCGAACTCGCGAAAAGTAAGCTTCAGGAAAAGCTCAAAGGTGAAGCGTCGCAAACGGTCTATGAACTCGATTGCATTCGCAAGGACGGCTCACGGCTTACGCTTGAGATAAACAGCACTGTTATCTACAAGGACGGTCAGCCCGTCGCCGTTCAGGGCATTGCCCGCGATATTACCGAACGGCGTCAGTCCGAAGAGGCACTTCGCGAAAGCGAAAAGCGTTACCGCGACCTTTTTGAGAACGCCAACGACATCATCTATACCCACGACCTTCGCGGCAATTTCACCTCGCTTAACCAAACCGGCGAACGGATAACGGGCTACACCCGCGAAGAAGCATTGAAAATGAATATCGTTCAGGTCGTCGCCCCGGAATCGTTAGCCTCCGCACGCGAGATGACGGCACGCAAACTTGCTGAGGATCAATCAACCACTTACCAGATCGAGATCGTGGCCAAGGACGGCCGCCGAGTTCCGCTCGAGCTCAGCACGCGGCTTATTCTCCAACGGGGTGTGCCGGTCGGCGTCCAGGGGATCGGCCGCGACGTGACCGAGCGCCGGCGTGCCGAAGAGGCCCTAAGGTCGAGCGAGCACAAGTTCCGCCAGCTCGGAGAAGGCATTTATCACCAGGTATGGACGGCCGAACCCGATGGCAGGCTTGATTATGTGAACCAGCGGACGATCGAATACTTCGACCGACCGGAAGAGGAAATACTTGGAGCTGGCTGGCAGGACATGATCCACCCCGACGATCTGCAAACATGCTTGATCGAATGGTCAAATTCGCTTGCGACCGGCAAATACTTCGAGGTCGAGTTCCGGCTTCGCCGCCACGACGGCGTCTATCGCTGGCACAAGGCACGTGCAAATGCCGGCCGGGACAGCAGCGGCCGCATTACAAAATGGTTCGGCACTAATACCGACATCGATGACCAGAAGCAGACCGAAGATAAGCTCAACTACCTTGCCCGCCATGATGCCCTGACCGGCCTTCCGAACCGGCCGGAATTCATGAACCACCTCCGCGGAGCGATATCGCGTGCCGAAAGGACGGAATCGGCCCGGTTCGCCGTTCTCTTCTTGGACCTTGACCGCTTCAAGGTGATCAACGACAGTCTCGGCCACATCGTCGGCGACAAACTGCTTAAGGCGATCGCCGACCGGCTCAATGCTCTCGTTCGGCCGGGTGATGTCGTCGCCCGGCTCGGCGGCGATGAATTCGTCATCCTGCTCAACCGGACGGGTTCGCGGGAAGAGATTGTCAAGGTCGCCGACCGCCTGCAGGAGAACCTCGAACGCCCCTTTGAGATCGACAGCTACGAGGTCTTCACTTCAGCCAGCATCGGCATCATCGTCTCGGACGACATAATGCGCGAACCCGAGGATTTTCTCCGAGACGCCGACTCGGCGATGTACCGCGCAAAGGAATCGGGCAAGGCTCGCTACGAGGTCTTCGACAAGGAGATGCATACCCGCAATCTCAACCTGCTCAGGGTCGAGACCGACCTCCGCCGTGCGGTCGAACGAGGCGACTTCGAAGTGCTCTATCAGCCGATCGTCGATATCACGGACGGAACGGTCTGCGAATTCGAGGCATTGATCCGCTGGCGGCATCCGGAGAACGGGCTGATCCCGCCGGACGAATTCATCAGCGTCGCCGAGGAAACGGGCCTGATAGTCCCGATCGGAAAATGGATCCTGCGAGAGGCGTGCACGAACCTCGCCGCCTGGCAAGCGAAGACCGCCCATCGGCTTTCGGTCAGCGTCAACCTCTCGGCAAAGCAGCTTATGCACCCGTCGTTGATCGGGCAGATCGAATCGGTAATTGCGGAAACGGGGCTTGAGCCGGGACAATTGAAGCTTGAGGTGACCGAGAGCACCGTTATGGAACAAAGCGAGCGCTCGCTCCGCGTGCTTCGGGAGCTTGACGCGCTTGGGCTGCAGCTCGCGACCGACGACTTCGGTACAGGCTACTCGTCGCTCAGCTACCTCGCCCGCTTCCCGTTCGACCGGTTGAAGATCGACCGCTCGTTCATCGACAAGATGATCATCGACGACAAGAGCTCGGCGATCGTCAAGACCATTTTGATGCTCGGCGAGAATCTGGGGATCGACGTCGTCGCCGAAGGCATTGAAACGCCGGACCAGCTTCGGCGGCTTCAGCTTTTCGGCTGCCGGCTAGGCCAGGGCTTTTACTTTTCAAAGCCTGTTGGCGCCGAGATGGCTCGAAAGCTTATTGGGAAGCGTCCCGGCAGGATGCTCGAACTCGGCCCGCCGCCGCTGCCGGCCGCTCCGGACGTTGTCGAACTCCGTGATGTTCAATAAAAAGAGGTTGCCCTAAGCGACAAGGTTCTTATCAGTGCTTTCGGATCTTGATCTGTGGATTCTGTGTTTTACGCCTGTGAAATAGGGGCGTTACCACAGATCGCACAGAACAAGACACAGAACCTTGCCCTTCCGGACAACCCTTTCCTCTGCTCAACCGCTACTTTTCAGCTGGGGCGGCCTGGCCACGCGGCTTTGCGTTCTTGACGTGGCGTTCGAACCACTCAAACTGCTCGGCGATCGCGTGCCCGACCGATTCACGGGCAATGTAGCCGTGCGATTCGAGCGGCAGCATAACGAGCCGTGCCGTTCCGCCATTGCCGCGAATTGCCGCAAAGAGCCGCTCGGACTGGATCGGGAACGTGCCCTGATTGTTGTCCGCTTCGCCGTGGATGAGCAGGATCGGTTCGTTGATCTTGTCCGCATAGAAGAACGGCGAGACCTCGGTATAAATACGCTGTGCCTCCCAGAATGTCCGCCGCTCATCCTGAAATCCAAATGGCGTCAGCGTCCGGTTGTAGGCTCCCGAGCGGGCGATACCGGCACGGAAGAGGTCCGAGTGGGCAAGAAGATTCGCCGTCATAAATGCCCCGTAGCTGTGACCTCCGACACCGACCCGTTCCGGATCGACTACGCCCATTTCAACGCCCTTATCGATCGCGGCCTTTGCCGAATCGACGACCTGCTTGACGAACGTGTCGTTCTTCGTCTCGGGCGTGCCTACGATCGGCATCGTCGCATCATCGAGCACGGCGTAGCCGTTCAGCAGAAAGAAGAGATGCGAGGCACCACCGATCTGCGTGAAGCGGTTGGTCGAGCCCGTCACCTGCCCGGCGAGGTCGCCGCTTGTAAAGCTCTGCGGATATGCCCAAACGACCGTCGGAAGCCGAGTTCCCTTCTTGTAGCCCGGCGGCAGATAGAGCGTGAAAGAAAGATCGACGCCATCCGCACGCTTATAGCGAACAAGCTCTTTCGTGATGCCGCGTAGCTGCGGTGACGGGTCCTTGAACTCGGTCAGCTGCCGATAGGCGAGTGCCGTGCAGATCTTTCCCGGCGGGCAAACCTGCCGAAGGAAAAGATTTGGCGGCTCGGTGGTCGATTCCTTTCGTGTGATGAAGTTCATCCCTTCGTCGTCGAGCATAGCGACGAACGCTTCATACTCCTCGGTTCCCGAGCGAAAGATCTCGCGGGTCTCAAGCGTATTTATGTTCATCGCCCGGAAGAATGGGCGGTCGCCCTCTGGCGAAGCACCGGAGCCGGTCAGAAATATCTCGTCGCCATTCTGGACGATCACAGAGCTTCCGTTCGGGAGCGTCTTGCTGATCGGCGAGCCGATGTCGTTATAGCGGTCCGTAACGTTCAGGTCCGAGATGAGCTTCATTTTGCTCGGATCGTTATGGTCCGCCATGAAGATCCGGCGGTGCTGGCGGTCGCGGTCGAAGTCATAGAAAAGCATCATCCCGGCGCGCTCGCCAAAGCCGCGGCCCTGGTATCGATGCTGGACCTTGAGCAGTTCGCTAGCGTTGCCCGAGAAAGGGGCCGACATCTTCATCAGCCGGTCGCGGTGCTCGGCTTTCTGCCGCGGGTCGCCGCCATCGAGAGCTTCGGCCCAGATAAGCGTAGCCGGTTCGGTCGGTATCCAACCGATGCTCCGCGGCCCGGTCGGCACGCCTTGCACCGGAAGGCGGTCCTGCAGCGGCGATTCATGTACGGCCTTGACCACGCGGCCCGAGGCGTCCCAGATCTCCGTTATCCGCGGGAACCGCGAGGCCGGAAACAGATACGAGAACGGCCGTTTGATGGTCGTGACCAAAAAGTATCGACCGTCCGGCGAACGGGAAAGATCGTCGTAAATGGCTGGCTTGCCGATCCACGTCACCTGTCCCTGCGGTGTGATGATGGCGGGCTGCGAGGTCGCGAAATATTCGAAAAGTGCCTCGTCGTTCGGGCTTCTCAGCAGATCCTGAAATGTAGCGATCGCACCCGAACGGCCCGCAGTCTCCTGAACGTTCGGCTCGCTCGGAACAACGTCGCGATACTCCGGCGGAGCACCGCGTCCGCTCGGCACGAGCATCGCGGCAAGCGCGTTCGGCCCTTCCCAGCTAAAGCCGCCGTAGGCCGTGTTGACCTGGACGTTCGGCACTTTCGTGGCCCGCCCGGTGGCCGTCTCGATGAACCAAAGCTCGACGCCCTTGTCCGTCACGTTACCCGCGGCGATGTATTTGCCATCCGGCGACCATGCCGGCGAAATGATCTTGGCACCGGCAGGAAGTTGCACGCGGCGGACGCTGCCATCGGCGATGTTCTGCAGGCTGACGCCCGAGAAATAGTTCT
>ERZ761602.8701-NODE-8701-length-10110-cov-5.060567_pt1 | contig 10110 bp, 6 predicted proteins | sample MGYA00512165_ERZ761602 | MGnify/ENA primary metagenome ERZ761602 (study PRJEB28899, sample SAMN02445085) | bioreactor sludge metagenome | biome: EBPR sludge; isolation source: Thorneside wastewater treatment plant | place: Australia: Brisbane, Thorneside...
CCGACGATGGTCATCCAGGCGACGACCGCGGCAGCGGAAAAGGCGACCATGAAGGCGCCACCCAACGCGTTGATCGACCCGAGTTTCGACAAGGTGTGCGCCGCACCCGCGCCACTGACGATTGCACCGAGAATCACGCCAATCGTCAGGATGATCGCCGCGGTGGTGAACTTGACCATTCGCGAAGCGACCGCTGTGCCGAAGACGTTGGCAGCATCGTTCGCTCCCAGCGACCAGCCCAGGAACAAGCCGCTGGACAGATAGAGGAATATCGTAGGATCCATAGTCTGGGTGTCTCCCTGGTCTTAGTCCAAACGCTTGATGGTGTAGATCGCCAGCCAGTCGGCGACGTCCTCGGCTTCGTCTGCAATATGGTCGATTTGGTCAACAAAGCGGCGCAGGTGCAACTTTTCGGCCAGTGGCAGGGAAGAAGCGAAGATGGCGCGCTTCAGCTTGTCCGATTGGCCGTCCGCTTCTTTTTCGTAGAACATCACCTTGTGCAGGTGGTCGCGAACCGACTGAATGTCCCGCAGGAAAGCCCGGGACGCCATCACCGCAGTCTCGACGGCCATGCCGACGCTTTCGGCCAGTTTCCGGAGGTCAGCATGCAGCTCCTGCGGAAAAGCGGGCCTTTCGATGTCGAGCGAGCCCATCGTGTCTTCCATGACATTGAGTAGGCCGTCCAGATCCTCCAGCAGACTCAACACGTCGCCGCGAAAGTCGGGGATCAACGCCAGGGTATAGAGTTCATGCTCGACCTGCCGACGCAGCTCGTCGCCTTTATGCTCCAGGTCGTTGATTTGCTTAAGCTTGGCGGCCATGTCGCCATTCCCTGCCGACTCCAGATAGGCGTTCAGACCGGAGCGGAACGAGATGCCGCCTTGGGAAACGGTATCCAGAAATGAGTCGAAGTGCGTTTCCACTTCTTTGGTGGTGTGAAAAAGACGCAGCTTGCTCTTGTCCATTACTTTCTCCTTTGGCGAGAGGGGAAATGCTCGCGTTAAAAATTAGGCCGCCAGGCGGCTTCGTTGCCTGATGCTCCAGGTCATCTTTCCGATCAACGCCGAGCGCGAAAAGCGAAGGGCGAATGGTTCGCCGCCCGACCACTGCGTTACCGCAGTTCCCGAGAGTGCTGTTCAATGGCCAGCGAACCGGCTGCCTTGATTCTTTCCCTGGCGGATCGCCCGCTCGCGCCTTTATCGGCAAACTCCCGGGCCGGGCGCGAACAAACGCGGCAGAGCGTTTCTCGCAGAGCCTTAACGCACATTGCGTGCCAGGCACCAAAGTTTTCTCGGTTTTCGAAGCCAATCAGACACCTGGCGGCCGACGAGCGCGCCAGGAAAAGCTCATTCCTGGGTGTAACAAGAAAGCAGGCGCGTCGCCTTGGGAGGCTAATAACAATGGCGATTAGTCAATCAATTCCGTCCGCTTCAAGGTTCTCGCGCGCTTTGCCCAAAGTGGCAAAGCGTTACACCCGGGCGCCCGGGAGCGGCAGCACCCCCTGGTCATCGACAGCATCGCGACGGCACGAGCGAACGGCAGAAGTCACGTAGAAGACCCGGCGCGAAGCTCTGCCAACAGCGCTTTCCTGCGCCGTTCAAGGCCGTCCCGGATGGCTTCGCCTGGCTCGCCGGGAAGCGCCTCCTCGGTCAGGTGAACGGCACGGGCCAGTTCGTTCAGTCGCGCGAGCAGTTCCGGCAGGCCATTGGCCGCGACCCGACCGTCCCGTCGAGATTGATCGGCAAACATTGGTGCGAAGAATTCCAGGGCGTAACGCAGTCGTTTGTACGCAGCTCGCAGACGATCAGCGGCAGAGTCATCGCCGGCAAGAAGCTGCGCCGCCAGCCGGCCCGATTCGGCGGCGCTGGTGTCGAGCAATGCCCGCGCACGAGCTTCCAGGCAGGCCGCGTCGCGTTCGGGAAGCGCCAGCACGGCAGCGGTGAATCCGAACAGCAAGCGCGAGTAGTCGTCGGACTGGAGCGTGCTGCGCACGGCCTCGCGGTTGATCACCGATCGCCGTTGAGCGTAGTTCGCCAGGCGAGCGCTGGCCACGCCCTCCGGTAAATCCGCAGCGATCGTCGGCAGGGTCGCGGTCAGAAAAACCTCCCAGTGACGCGCCTCGGCGAGTTGTTCAGCGAGCGTCCGCCAGCGTGGATCGAAGCGGCTCACGAAATCCTTCGGAAGCAGTGGCCGCCAGATTCGAATCGCCGAACGCAGACGACGAATCGCCGCGCGCGCCTGATGCACGAACTCCGGATCGTCGCCTTGGCGCAGGCCCTGCTCATTGCTCTGCAGATGCCTCAGGCAGGCCAGCGCGATGCGCCGAAAGTAGACCGTGGCGGACGTACCGGCGTCGATCCGGACTGGAGACGACTTGACCGCCGGCAGCGACTCGTCGGCGAGAACGCGGTAGCTCCGCTCGACCCTGGCGATCGCTTCCGGGTGCAGCGAGAAGTCCGTCTGCAACTCGCTGGCAAGAGAAAACAGGTCTTTCGGCGATCCCGAAACGAGCTTGAGTCCAATCTCGCATAACGCCTGTCGTCGCCCGAGACAGATTATCCAGCCACGGTCGAGCATCAGCTCGATGCGCACGCCTTCGTGCGGTCGAAGCAGCCAGGCGTTGCGGGTAAAGCTGGTCGTGAAGGTCACCTGCAAGTCGGCGTGCAGCGACTGCAGCCACTGGCGCAAGCGCCTTTCCGTCACCGGCGAGAAGTCGAATCTGGCGGGCTCGCCAGCCTCTCTGGCGATCTCCCAGTGCGCAGGGCAGGCGCATTTCGGAGCAGCGAAATCCGTCAGTACAGCCCTGCTCACCGAGGCCAGGCAACGGGCCCCAATCTTGCGACAAAGGACAAGCACCTGCTCGCGCCGCAAGCGAAGGTCCGGCGTGTCGTAACAGAGGTCGACAATGCGTTCGCGGACAGCGGTCGCGTCGCTGAGCAGGGGATGCCTGGCCAGTCGATTGGCGACCCCAGGCGTCAGGGAAAGACAGAGTTCAGTCTGGATGACCATCTGACAGGCTCCCGAGAATGGCCCATGCCACCAGGTGCCGCTGCAACTCGGCGACTCGCCTGGTCAACCGCAACGCCGGGCTGCGCAGAGGAGTGAGCCATCAACGTCGTCTGAAGCGATACGGCAAGGGCACATCGGCTACCAACCGCGGGGACAGCCATTCCACGCCGACGGCAAGAGGAACGCGACCAGCTGCCGAGCCAGCACCCGCAGGTCAGATACGCCCGTCCGCTGAAGCCCTTTCCGCCAGCGCGCTCCTGCCGACCGCCTTGCTTCAGCAGAGCTTGACGACGATATCCAGCAAGGTGCTGTTGCAGATGTTGAGGCGCTCCCCGGCCCGGTTCAACTGCGTGTAGATTTCCTTGCGCCTGAAGATGTTGTGAAAATCGTTGTCCTGGAACAACTCGGACAAGGCCCGGCGAAGCGTTCGCGTCAGGCTCTTCAGGGCAACGTCGGCTTTTTCGGCGTCGGCGCGGGCCGCTTGCGGATTGCTCCCCAGGCGGGCAAAGCCCGCCGCCACGGCTTCGACACCGGCCTTGAGGTACACGGCCATTTCCAGGCACGCCTTGTCCGGCTTCAAGGGTTGCACCTCGCCCTCCATGTCGACCATGATCGCGTGGCAGCTGTTGATGATCTCATCGAGATTGATGAACGCTCGGTGCAGGTCCTCACGGTCAATCGGCGTCGAAAAAGCTTCGTTCAGCAGCGTCAGGTTGCGAACCTTCTGCCGATCTCCCTCACCTTCCGCCTCGACGATTTTGCTCGTCGCCTGCGCACTGTCGCTGCCCATATACTCGACGAGCAGGCTGGCCGCCATATTCACGTGCGCACTTTGCTCGACGAGCAACGCAAAAAAATCGGGCACCTTCGGAAACACCCGGTGCAGGATACGGCGCGTGAACGAAGGTGCAGCCATTCTTGAGGGTGCCGCCATGCTTAAGTCCGACATGATTGTGCCTTTCCAATAGAGAGATTGACAAACGCGAATGTCTGAATCGCCACCAACGCCGGAACGGCAATGTTGATCGCATCGCGGCTAACAAGGCGCAGATCCTTCGTTCAGCGGACCAGCCGCAGGCCCTACAAAGCCCTGCCAGCACGACGGCTAAGCTGGCCCCGACCAGCACGACGAAAGCATTTTGCGTGCCAGAAATGTGTACTGCCAAGGAAAGCCGGAAAGACCACGAATCAGGGCTTGAAAGCGACTCGTCTCACCCTCGATGAGGGGTGTAACAAGACGCACTGTCGGCCATGTCAAAGTCGTTGCAAATGACGGGAAAAGCTTATGAAAACGGAACCGCAGCCGCTCACCAGGCCCGCTTTGTAATGACGCAACGTTACACCGGCGGTAAACCTGCCAGCGTCCGTGGACAACGACGCGCCGCGCCGATCGGCCATGGCAGGACGTCAGGCCGCGACAGAGCGGAGCACTGGATGATTCGAGGTCAACGTGAGTGGCGTCGCGCGGCCGCGCGTGCCACCTCGCCTCGAGCGCGCGGAAACCCCGTTCGCCGGATCAGCAATTGGCCTGGAGCACGCGCCGCGCCAAGCGTCGGTTGAGCGCTGGACGCGACAGTCCGAGCAGGGTGGCGGCGATGCCCTGATTACCCCCGGCTCGGCGCAAGGCTTCTTTGACCATCGCTTCCTCGACCTCGTCAAGGGTCGGAAATCGCCCCGGGATGATCACCGGCAATCCACCGGGCGGTTCCGCCGTGGAATCGTCGATATTTGCCTTCTGCTGCTTCTGAATGGCCACGCGGAAACTCTCCATGGCCAGCACCGACCCACCGCGATGTAGCGCCATGGCGTTGAAAACCATTGCCCGCAGCTCGCGGACGTTGCCCGGAAAATGGTAGTTCGAGAGCAGCGTGATCAACTCGTTCGAGGGTTCGGGGCCGGTCTTGTTGATCGCCGTGGCGGCCTCGTCAAGAAAATGCTGCAGGAGAAGCGGAATGTCTTCCTTGTGCTCCCGCAGCGGCGGCACCTCGACCTGATGCACCGACAGACGATAAAAGAGATCGGAACGAAACTGGTTCTGGCGCATTGCCTGGGCGAGATTGTGGTTGGTTGCACAAACGACACGGGCGTCGCTGGGACGCGCCACGTCTGATCCGAGAGGAAAGTACATGTGTTCCTGGAGCAGACGCAGGAGTTTGACCTGCGAGGCCATAGACAGATCGCCGATCTCGTCCAGAAACAGCGTTCCGCCGCCGGCCTGCGCGATCAAACCGGGGCGATTCTGGTCCGCGCCGGTGAACGCGCCTTTGCGATGCCCGAAAAGGGTATCCGAAAACAGCGTGTCGTCGAGGCCGGCGACATTGACCTGCACAAACTGACCCGCCAGACCGCTTAGCCTGTGCAGGGCATGCGCGAACATTTCCTTGCCGGCCCCGGTCTCGCCGGAAATCAATACCGGCTCCGCCGAAGCTGCAACCGCCTCGAGATACTGGAAAAGCGCCCGCATCTTGCGGCTGTTGGTAACGATGCCGGCGAAAGCCTCGCCGTTCTGCAGGCAATCGGAGAGAAGATAGTGCTTGAGCACCCCCATCTGCCGGCGCAGCGATTGCACTTCGAGAGCATGCCGGACACTCGCCAGCAGCCGACTTTCCTCGACTGGCTTGACGAGGTAGTCGAAAGCGCCCTCCTTCATGCTGAGCACCGCGGTGTCGACATCCTGAGCGGCGGTCATGACGATCACCGGCAACTCGGGGTACAGGCGGACGATCTCCGGCAGCAGCTCGTTTCCCGTGACATGTGGCATGAACAGGTCAAGCAGAACCGCGCTGGCCGGCTGCCGCTCGAGCGCCGGCAGCAGTTCGCGGCTGTCATCGACCATCTGGACCTTGGCCACCCCGGCACTATGTAAAACGGCCGCCGTTGCGTGCAGGACTGAATGGTCATCATCGACCACCAAGACCGGCAAGCCGGCAAAGGATTGCTCTCTCATTCACTTCTCCATGCTGATCGGTAGATCAATGGTTACCGTCGCGCCAAGCTTCTTGTTCGCCGCGAAGCGCAAGACGCCGCCGTGTTTTTCGACGATCGACGACGAGATGGACAGGCCCAGACCGGTGCCGCCACTCTCGGACTTGGTGGTGAAGAAGGGCTCGCCGACCTGGGCCATGACTTCCTCACTCATTCCGACGCCGCGATCCTTGACGCGCACAATGATCCGCCTGCCGGCGCTGTCCAGCTTGCCGGAAACCTTGACCGAGCGGCTCCGCTCGGGCAGCGATTCCAGGGCATTGACGATGACATTGATGAATACCTGCTCGAGCTGCTGGACGTTCCCGCGCACTGCCGGCAGGCCGTCCGGCAAATCGAGGATCAGGGCATCGGTGTGCTCGCGAATACGCGCGTCGAGCAGCGTCACCGCACTCTTGAGAATCTGCCCGATGTCCGCCAGCTCGTCCATTTGCCCGCCATCCTGCTTGCCCAGGTGCTTCAGATTGGCGATGATCTTCTGGATACGTTTGGCATTCTCGCCAATATCGCCCATACCCCGTGCGACGATCTCTTGCGCCTGCCGCGGACTCAAACCGGCCAGCAGAAAATCCCCCTGCTCCTGCTCATACTCGCGCAGGATCGGCAAGGCGTCCTGCCAGATGCGGGCCAGCAAGGCCGCGTTGGCCATGATCGCGTGATTCGGGTTGCTGATTTCGTGGGCAATGCCCGCCGACAGCACGCCAAGCGACGCCAGCCGCGCGCTCCGGATCGCCTGCCACTGCAGTTTGCGGTTCTCGGTGATGTCCGTGATCACCACCATCGCGGCCATCAGCGTGTTCTGAAGGTTGGCGGCGTTCGCCGAAGCGGTCGGTACCATGCGCACTTCCCACCAGGTCGCATCGCCGGTGGTGTATTGGCAGTGTTCGATCTGGCCGCTGGCGAATGTTTGCCGGAGCTTCTCCAGGTAACGCTGGCGAACCTCCGGCGGCAGAATCAATTCGGATCGCTTCTCGCCGGCGCCGCCGACCGGGTACGTCCACGGTCGGTTGTAAAGCAGTATCCGGGCTTCCTCGTCGACCGTAAAGATGATGTCCGGAGAATGGTTGAACAGCGCCCGCAGCTTCGCTTCCGAGTCACGCAGAGCGTCCTCGGCCAGCTTCTGCTCGGTGATGTCCTGGCAAAAGCCGACGATGCGAGTCAGCTCGTCACCCGCTTCGTGCACCGGGAAGCCGCGGACACGCAACCAGCGCAGCACCTGGTCGCCCGGCGAGCACAGCGGCAGCTCGACCGCGAACTGCCCACCGTCGGCCTGCAGATGGGCGATCGCCGCGCTCAATTTGCGCCGGCCATCGGGCTCGAAAACGTCGAGCAACAGCGATGGCGCAGTACGTTCCAGCCAGGCCCGCTCCCCGGCAATCTGCTGGAAGGCCGGGCCGATATACTCCAGACGCGTAGCGCTGGCGTTGGTGGCCCAGAAAACGACGTCGACCGTTTCCGCCAACTGACGAAACAGCTCTTCGCGCTCGTACAGCGTCTGCGCCAAGCGAATGCGATTGTCGAGTTCGCGGCGACTGCGCACCAGGTAGAAGCTGAGCAAGGCAGTAAACAGGATGCCGCCGACCATCACCAGCCAGTGCGCCTCGGTGAACGCCTCGGCCGTGCGAAAGGTATGCGTGGCCACTCCGGTGACCGACCAGTTGCGGTCGCCGACGGCTATCCTGGCGACCAGCCGCGGCTGATCCTGGTCCTGCTCGGGCAGGGCGCCATCGGCCGTCGCCGCGCTACCGGGTTCGAGGCGGCTGGCGTAGAAGTGGACGAAGTCGGCGTCGCCGCCGGCCGAATCGTCGCGCACCAGAACCTCGACGCCGCGTGGCTCGAGCACGCTGATGGCCAGATGAACGAGTTCCTCGACGTCATAGACGCCGACGACGAAACCCAGGGGCTCCAAGAGCGCCTGCGACACCTGATCAGCGGCCCTGCGGCTGTTCACCTCGCCCGTTGCCGTGCCCGACGCATAGACTGGCAGGGCCGCGTAGATCAACGGCACGCTTTCGCCTCGCGGGGGGACCACGCGTCCGCTGACCGCGATCTTGCCGCTCGTCCTGGCGCGCTCGAACAGGGCAGTGAGTTCGCTGGTCGCGTTCAGCTCGACGCCGGTCGTCTGCCGGGAACCCGCACGCCACGCACGCCGTACGAGCGAACGATTGGCCAACTCCGTGCTGCCACTCGCCGCCGGGTCGGTTTCCGCCGCGGCAACAGCTGCCGCTGCCTGGGCGATCTCGCTGACCACTGCCGACGGTTGCTGCCGCGCAAGGGGCAATAACGGCACCCAGAGCAGGCTGGCAATATAAGGGCGACGCTGCAGGATCGAGTCGGCGAAGATGCTGAATTCCGTCTCGTCGATCGTCTGTGCAGCGTGCAGCAGCGCGCGCAGCTCGAGCAGGGCGTCCAGCCCCTGGTCTACGACCGAATGCACGGCTTCGATACGATCGCGAGCCGCCCACTCGAATTCCTTGAGGTGGCCGGTCTGCAGCTCCTCGCGCACGTTCCACGAGGAAAGGCAGGTCAGCAGGACTCCACCGATGGCCACGGAATAAGCGGCAGCGTATTTTCGCAAATTGTCAAACATGGACGGCCCACAGAAGCTTGCTCCACGGCGCGGCGCGGCGGTGGTTTCCCGAATCGGCGATCTTGCGGTCGGCAGCTTAGCAGAAAGCCTTGTTAGCGCGAGCAAGCCGTGTGGCGGACAAGAAAATGAGTCTGTTCTGGCGGCTCATGCGGCCGCTCGCCGAGGTGCCTGCCGACCATCCTGAACAGCACTCCGCCTCCCCGGCGTGCGGCGCTCACCCGCGAAGCGGGCTGACAATCGCCCGCCATTTCACCCGACGGCTCGCGCGCCGCCACTTTGTCGATTGACGCGCGCCACAAGCGCTACCTATACTGCCCGCCGATTCCCGGAATGCTCTGCCGCGGGCCAGGCGTTTGCCGCCGCTGGCCGCTACCGTCCAGGCCTGCCGGCCGAACGTCAAAAGTCACAGAGGAGCAGCTGATGCGCCGAACGAAGATAGTGGCCACGATCGGCCCCGCCACCGCGACCCCAAGCACGCTGCGCCGACTCCTGGAGGCCGGTGTCGATGTGGTGCGGCTCAACGCTGCGCACTCGGACATGAAGACACACAGCAACAACGCACGCCTGGTCCGTGAACTGGCGAGTGAGCTCGGACGCACTGTCGGCGTTCTCGTTGACATGCCCGGCCCCAAGATCCGTACAGGCCTGGTCGAAGGCGATGAGGTGGAACTGGCGAGCGGCGATACCTTCGTGCTCACCGCCAGCGACGACAGCGTGGGCAATGCCCAACACGTGTCGACCACCTTGCCCGACCTTGCCCAATGGGCGTGCCCCGGCGACGAGGTCTACCTCGCCGACGGGGCGATAGTCCTGCGCATGCTGGAATCGGTGGGCCGGGACGTACGTACGGAAGTCGTTCGCGGGGGTACCCTGCGCTCGCGCAAGGGCATGCACCTGCCGCGCGCCGAAGCACACGTCGAACCATTCACCGCCCGCGATGCTCTCGCCCTGGAAATGGCCATCGCCGCCAAAGTCGACTTCCTCGGACTCTCGTTTGTTCGCCGCGCCGAAGACGTCGAGCGCGTCCGCGCGCTGCTCCCCAAGCGCGGCCTACGCCCGGCGTTGGTGCCCAAGATCGAGACCGCCGCCGCCGTCGACAACCTGGCCGGCATCATCGAAGCTGCCGACGCGGTGATGGTCGCCCGCGGCGACCTGGGCATCCAGATGCCGGCGCGCCGCGTGCCGCTGCTCCAGAAAGAGATCATCCGTGCCTGCAACATGGCCGGCAAGCCGGTGATCACGGCAACCCAGATGCTCGAGTCGATGACTCGCTCACCCCTGCCGACACGCGCCGAAGTCAACGACGTGGCCAACGCGGTTCTCGACGGGACCGACGCCCTGATGCTCTCCGAAGAAACCGCCGTCGGGCTGTTCCCCTGCGAAACCGTGCGCATGATGGGCGAAGTTGCCGAGTCGGCCGAGGACTCGCCGCACGAGCATGTCCATCCCGCCGCGATCTCTGCCGCTGCCGCCGACCGCGTGGCCTGGGCCGTGGCGCACGCCGCCGTGCAGGCGGCAGAGGATCT
>ERZ761602.8702-NODE-8702-length-10109-cov-3.189477_pt1 | contig 10109 bp, 7 predicted proteins | sample MGYA00512165_ERZ761602 | MGnify/ENA primary metagenome ERZ761602 (study PRJEB28899, sample SAMN02445085) | bioreactor sludge metagenome | biome: EBPR sludge; isolation source: Thorneside wastewater treatment plant | place: Australia: Brisbane, Thorneside...
CGTCTGCGTTGCGATCGAGCCAGCCGAGATCAGCCCGCAATTGGTGCGATCGATCACGTAGAAGAAGCCGTTCTTCGGCGCGTGCATCAGCACCTGGCGCTCAGCGCCGCCAATGGTGAGCGTCGAAAGAATGATCGGCTGCGTGCCGGTATAATCCCAGGTTTCACCCGGCGTTTCCTGATAATGGCACTTGTACGCGCCCGTATCCGGATCGACGCCCACGACCGACGACAAGAACAGATTGTCGTTGTGGCGCCCCTCGATCGAGGGCGAGCGGATTTCGCGATTCCACGGCGCGCCATTGCCGACGCCGATCCACAGCGTATCCGTCTCCGGATCGAACACAATCGCGTCCCACGCCGTGCCGCCGCCGCCTGACTCCAGCCACGCGCCCGCGTCCGGATTCCACGTCGCCAGCGCCTGATCGCGCACTGAGTCAGACGCCGCATCGTCGGCCTCACGCGGATTTGGCGTCGTATAGAAGCGCCAGCGCAAGCGACCGCTGTTCGCATCGTACGCGCTGACATAGCCGCGCACGCCATATTCAGCGCCGCCATTGCCGATGAAGATCAAGCCACGCGCGGCCCGCGGCGCGCCTGTGATCGTGTACGGCCGCGACTGATCGACTGTCACCTCTTCCCAAACGCGCCGGCCCGTACGCGCATTGAGCGCAATCAGCCGCCCATCGAGCGTGCCGAAATAAACCTTGCCGTTCCACACCGCGACGCCGCGATTGACCGCGTCGCAGCAGGCGCTGACCAGCGCCGAACGGGGCACCTCCGGATCGTAGCGCCAGAGCTGCTTTCCGGTCTCGGCGTCGAAGGCGTAGATTTCGGCCCAGCCGGTGCTGACGTAGATGACGCCGTCAGAAACGATCGGGGTCGCTTCCTGCCCGCGATCGCTTTCGAACTCGTGATACCAGGCGAGGCCGAGGCGGCCGACCGTGTCGCGGTTGATCGCATCGAGCGGGCTGTAGCGCTGCTCCTGCTGGTCGCCGCCGTGATAGGGCCATTCGGCCGGGGCAGGGGGCGTGCTGCCCGGTCCGCCGCAGCCCGAAGTCAGGATTGCCAGTGCCGCGCCGAGCGCGCCGAACAGCGATTTCATAGATCCCCCAAGACTCCCCAAGGCGGCGGCTATAGAGCCGCCGGTTCCTCGTCCATGATCACGGTTTTGCTTTCGAGATACGGCATCAGCCCGGCGCGTCCGCCCTCGCGCCCGATGCCCGAACGCTTGAAGCCGCCGAACGCGATGCCGAAATCGCTGCGGAACGCGTTGTGGCCCACGGTGCCTGAGCGCAGGCGGCGTGCGACCTGCATGAAGCGTTCCGGGTCTGCCGTGAACACCGAATTGTTGAGGCCGAATTCGGTGGCGTTGGCGATGGCGATGGCATCCTCTTCGTCGCGCGCGGGGATCACGGTGATCACCGGACCGAAGATTTCCTCGCGCGCCACGCGCGCGTTCGGCGGAGCATCGCCGAACACGGTCGGTTCAATGTAGAAACCGCTGTTGAGGCCCGCCGGGCGGCCGCCGCCGGTGGCGAGCGTCAGCCCCTCGGCCTTGCCGCTGGCGATGAAATCCTCGACGCGCGCAAGTTGTCGGCGCATCGACATCGGGCCCATCTCGGTTGCCGGATCGAACGGATCGCCGACGCGCACGGTGCCGAGCGCAGCGGCAAGCCCCTCAACGACCTGATCATGGCGGTGGCGGGGGACGACGACGCGGCTGAGCGCCGAGCAGAACTGCATTCCCATCATGCTCACCTGCGGCGCGACCGCCTGAACGACGCTTTCGATCGACGCATCATCGAGCACGACCGCGGCGGACTTGCCGCCAAGCTCCAGCGTCGCGCGTGCCATGCGGGCGCCGCAGATCGAGGCGACGTGCTGGCCGACCGCGCTCGATCCGGTGAAGCTGATCTTGTCGACGCCCTCGTGGCGCACGAGCAATTCCGATTCTTCGCGGTCCGCTATCAGCACGTTGACGACGCCGGGCGGCAGGCCGATTTCCTGACAGATCTCGCCGAGCAGGACCGCCTCGAGCGGCGCTTCGGGTGACATCTTCACGACCACCGTGCAGCCCGCGAGCAGCGCCGGGGCGAGCTTCGAGGCGAGCATCAATATCGGGCCGTTCCACGGAATGATCGCCCCGACGACGCCGACCGGTTCATGGATCAGCAGGCCAACGTTGCCACCCGCGGTCGGCGTGTGCCGCTCGACAAAGGGAAATTCGGAGGCGAGCCGCGCGTAATCGCGGAAGATGCCCGCCGAGACGGCGACCATGTGCCCGGCATGGCCAACGAGACCGCCGACCTCGTGCGTCCAGATATTGCCGAAGATGTCGCTGTTCGCCTCGAGCGCGTCGGCGATGCGCGTGAGATATGCGGCGCGCTCGACCGGGCTCATGCGCGGCCACGGCCCCTCGTCGAATGCGTGCCGCGCTGCAGCGACGGCGGCATCGATATCCTCGGCCGCGGCGCAGGGCACGCTGGCGAACACCGTCTCGTCGGAGGGCGTCACGATGTCGAACATGCGGCGCCCGGCGGGCTCCCGCCACGTGTCGCCGATCAGGAAACGACCGCGCCGCACGCGGTCCAGCACGGTTTCGTGCGAACTCATGACCTCCCCTTTGTGTCTCGATCGGCTCACCTGGAATGGAGCCTTGAGCGATCAGCCTAACAATGTTTTGTTGTTCCCACAAGAAGTCGTCCCGTTTTTGAAGCTTTCTGAAACTCGTACTTTCGCGGGGTACACGCTCGCCGATTTGCTGCAGCGCGGCATAATCGGCGGAAGTGTAACGCTTGCGACGCACCGCTCGAAGAAACCTTGCACTGTTTCAATCTGCGGATTGCGTAGTCTTCAAACTGTTGCTAATTAGCCTAACAACGTACGATTCATCTGCACGATATACAGATGGGCAACACAGGTTTTCGCGGGGGAGGGATCGATGAAGCATAAGTATATTTTTGTCGGCTGCACGGCGATGGCACTCTGCCTCGCGGGTGGGAGCCATGCGCAAACGGCAACCGAACAGTCCGCATCCGATTCACTGGCATTGACCGAGATCGTCGTTACGGCGCAGCGCCAGTCCGAGTCGCTGCAGCAGGTGCCGATCGCGGTGAGTGCGGTGACGGCAGAGGCGCTGGCCGCGCGCGGCATCGCGGACTCGTTGTCGCTGGAAGTCGCGGTGCCGAACCTGACGCTCACCCAGAATGGCGTGTCGATCACGCCGTTCCTGCGCGGCGTCGGTTCGAACCAGTCGAACCCGAACGACGAGGCCTCGGTCGCGACCTATATCGACGGCATCTACATCCCGTCCGTGACCGGCAACATCTTCCGCTACAACAACATCGAGCGGATCGAGGTGCTGAAGGGACCGCAGGGCACGCTGTTCGGCCGCAACGCGACCGGGGGCGTCATCCAGATCGTGACGCGCGATCCCGAAACGGAACCGCTGTTCCAGGGTGACATCGGCTACGGCAAGTACGACACGATCGAGGCTTCGGCCTATGCGACCACCGGGCTCGGCGCCAACCTCGCGGCCGACCTTTCGGTCGTCTACGCCCGAAACGGCGACGGCTACGGACACGACATCAACCGCGATGCGGACATCTTCAAGCGCAACGAACTCGGCCTGCGCTCGAAGATTCTCTGGACGGCGGGCGAGCGGACGGAAATCCGCCTCAGCGCGGACTACAGCCGCCTGAAGTCGACAGGGACCGATTACCAGCTCGCCGAGGGCGTGATTGGTGTTGACGGCGTGACCTCGTGGCCCGGCAAGCGCAAGACCAACACGGACTGGAAGAACACGGGCGACAACGAAGTCTACGGCGGCTCGCTGCGCATTGATCATGATTTCGATTTCGCGCGCTTCGTGAGCCTCACCGGATACCCTCACGTCGACGGGGACTTCCATCTCGATCAGGATGCGACGCCCACGCCGATCGTGCGGGCGGACATCAACCAGTTCGCCGAGAGCTGGTCGCAGGAATTCCAGCTGCTGGCGCCCAGCGGCTCCGCGATCGACTGGCTGCTCGGCGCTTACTACTTCAACGCCGACTATGCCTATACGCCGCTCAGGATTGAGGGGTTCGGCGCGGCGCCGTTCACCACGCTCGATCTCTACGGATCGCAGAACACCGAATCGCTGTCAGCATACGGTCAGGCGACGATTCCCCTGACGGAGAGCACCGGCCTGACGTTCGGCCTGCGCTATACGACGGAAGATCAGAAGACCAAGGGCAGCATCGTCGGCGACGGTGTCGTCGTTTTGCCTGAAGACCTCACCCGGCAGAAACAGAATTTCAAGAAGCTGACCTGGCGCGTGGCGCTCGATCACGACTTCTCGGACGACATCCTCGGCTATCTTTCATACAACCGCGGCATCAAGAGCGGCGGCTTCAACATGATCAACGCGAATACGCCCGGCTACAATCCGGAAATCCTTGATGCGTTCGAAGCGGGCCTGAAGACCCAGCTTTTCGATCGGCGCGTGCGCTTCAACATCGCGGCGTTCTTCTACAAGTATAAGGACATTCAGGTCTTCAACATCACCGGCGGCGGCGCGGTGCTGACGACGAACGCGGCCAAGGCGGAAGTGAAGGGCATCGATATCGACGCGGCCTGGCGCGTGACCAACGAACTGACGCTTTCGGGCGGACTCGGCGTTCTCGACAGCGAGTACACCGACTTCCCCGATGCGACCTACACGCCGCCTTCGCCGCTCGATGGGCCGCAGACAACGATCGATGCCACGGGCAATGATCTCATCTACGCGCCGAAGGTGAGCGGCAACGTGGCGCTCGACTATGCGATGCCGACGGATGTCGGCACGTTCAACCTGAACGGTACGCTGTCGTTCCGCGACAAAGTGTATGTGTCGGCGGCGAACCGGCTCGCGATCCCCGGCTACACCGTCGTCAATGCGTCGCTCGGCTGGACATCGACGAGCGAAAAGTTCGGCGTGAAGCTCTGGGCGCGCAACCTGTTCGACAAGGATTATTATCTGAACCGGACGGAGCAGGCGCTCGGCGATATCCAGTTCCTCGCGCCGCCGCGCACATTCGGCGTCACGTTCAGCGTCAAGACGCGGTGACGCGCGCGCAGGTGGGTTGATATGAGTGCGGCGGCATCGCGGGGTGCCGCCGTTCTCGCGCATGAGGCAAGAGGCGATCGATGGTCAGGATCATTTACGTTGAGCATGGCGGGGCCGAGCACGAAGTGAACGCAGAGCCCGGCGTTTCGCTGATGGAAGCTGCCGTGAAGAACGGCGTCGTCGCGATCGAGGGTGAGTGCGGCGGCGCGTGCGCCTGCGCGACATGCCACGTCTTCATTCCCGCCGAATGGCAGGCGATCACCGGCACGATCACCGACGACGAGCGCGACATGCTGGAATTCGGCGTCGACGTCGACGATCGCAGCCGGCTCGGCTGCCAGATCAAGATCACGGCGGAGATGGACGGCATCACCGTGCTGACACCGCGCAGTCAGAGGTAGGGCATACAAGCGGGAGGTTCGACCATGACGCGTTCCAACGTCACCGAAACGCATTTCAATCACCACGACCCGCAGATCATGCAGGACCCGTATTCGCTCTACACGAAGCTGCGCTCCGGCAAATGCCCGCTCGGCCATTCGGACCAGCTTGGCGGCTTCTATTTCCCGACGAGCTATGACGGCGTGAAGCGGGTGTTCTCGGATTTCCGGACGTTCAGCTCGGCCGAGGGCTCGGGGCTTCCCGACCAGCTCGTGCGCCTGCTTCCGGTCGATCTCGATCCGCCGCAGCACACGCGCTGGCGCCGCGTGCTCAATCGCTTCTTCACGCAGGAAGCTGCGGATGCCGACCGGGTGCGCGTGCAGAACGTTGCCGATACACTGATCGACGACTTCATCGAACGCGGATCAGCCGATGCGGTCAACGAACTCACGCGGCCCTTCCTTGCGATGACGATGCTCCCCGTGCTCGGCGTGCCGATGGAAGACCGCCGGATGATCGGCGACAAGCTTTTGTGGATGGTCCACAACCGCATGGTCGATCACGATGGCTGGGTGCAGCGCTACGGCGAGATCGCCGAGTATCTCACCGCCATATGCACCGCGCGCCGCACGGAGCCGCGCAAGGACGACCTCGTGCAGTGCCTGATCGAGGAGGAGTTCGACGGGCGCAAACTCACCGATGTCGAAGGCTATCAGGTGCTGCTGCTGACGCTGTTCGGCGCGCTCGATTCGACGAGTTCGGCGATGAGCGGTTCGCTGTTCCATCTTGCGCGGAACCCGGCGGACAAGGCGCGGCTGACCTCGGGAGAGGTGCCGTGGCCGGTCGCTATCGAGGAGTTCCTGCGCTTCACGACACCGATCACGGCGCTCCGCCGCACGGTGACGCAGCCGACCGAGCTTGATGGCGGGCCGCTCGAACCCGGCGATTTCGTGCTGGCGCTGAACGGTGCGGCGAACCGCGACCCCGCGAAGTTTCCGGAACCGGACAAATGCATCATCGACCGCGATGCGCGCGATCACATGACGTTCGGTTCGGGCGGGCATGTCTGCATCGGACGTCACTATGCGCGCGTGATGCTGGAAACCTGCCTCAAGACCATGCTCGCGCGCGTTCCCGATTTCTGCGTGCCGGACGACTTCCGCCCCGAATACACGCCGAGCGAGGCGCGTGCGCTGAAGACGCTGCCGATCACCTTCACGCCGGGACACCGCTTGAAGGCCGCCTGACTTGGCGGCCTTCGTTCTCGTCCACGGCGGCTGCCATGGCCCCGACTGTTGGAACGGGGTCGCCGCACGGCTACGCGCACGCGGACACAGCGTCGATGCCGTTGCGCTTCCGGGGCATGGGCATGGCGTTCCACGCGCGGGGCTTGCCGAAGGCATCGCCGCGACCGTCGAAGCGGTCGAGGCTGCGGGCGAGTCGGTCATCCTTGTGGGGCACTCGCTCGGCGGGCTTTCCATCTCGGGCGCTGCCGAACAGGCGCCGGGTGCGATCCGGCGGCTCGTCTATCTGACGGCGCTGCTGCCGGTCGATGGCGAGTCCGGCGCGGATTTCAGCCGCTTCGAGGATTTTCGCGGGAGCGAAGGGAGTTTTCTTTACGATGGCGGCGAATGGGCGGGTGTGCGCCCCGAGCGCGCGCACGACCTGTTCTATGCCGATTGCGCGCCGGACGTTGCGCGGCGCGCGGTGGCCGCGCTCTGCCCGACCGATACGGATTATCTGACGACGCCCGTGGCGCTCGGCGCTGCGTTCGCGGGCGTTGCCAAGACCTATATCGTCTGCCTGAAGGACGCCGCGATCGGTGTCGGCGCGCAGCGCGCGATGATCGCCGCGCATCCGGGTATCGATGTGGTGGAGATCGACTCGGGCCATTCGCCGTTCCTGTCGATGCCGGATGACCTCGGCGACGTGCTGGAAATGCTCGCGGGCGCGCGCCGCCGCTACGCCGAGGTTCGCGCGGAACTGGACGCGCCCGTCGACAGGCTCTGGCCCGAGATCGCGCGCTTCGATGGTGTCGAACGCTGGATTGCCGGTGTCGATGCGTGCGGGATCGAAGGGCAGGGGATCGGCGCGGTGCGCACCCTCACGCTCGGCGAGCGCACCGTGCGCGAGCGGCTCGTCGATCTCGATGCCAGTCGCTACGAGATCGCGTCCGACATCCTGGAACCGCACGGCCTGCCTGCGGCGGACGTGCGCGGATACATCCGGCTCACGGCGCTGCCGGGCGGTGGCACGCAGATCGCCTGGTCTTCCGAAGCGCGCGACTTCCGCACGTCTCCGGACGTCCTCGGTCAGCGTATCGAGGCGTTCTATGTCGCCAGTATCGAGGGTTTGAAGACGCTGCTTGCGCGCTAGTCGCGGATGCGGAAGCCACCGTCGGCGTTGAGTTCGGCGCCGGTCACGAAGCTCGCCTCGTCGGAGGCGAGGAATAGCGCGGCGGCGGCGATCTCCTCGGGTTGTCCGATGCGGTTCATCACCTGCATCGCGCCGAGCTGGATGCGCGCGGCGGCTTCATCGCCGAGGCTCGCCATGTGCTGGCGCAGCAGCGGCGTTTCGATGACGCCGGGGCAAAGCGCGTTGCAGCGGATCGACAGGCCGTTTTCGCCGCAGTGGAGCGCGACGCTGCGCGTCAGGCTGAGCACGGCCGCCTTGGAGGCCGAATAGATCGCTTGCCCGGACGAGGGGCGCTGGCCCCGGCTCGATGCGACGTTGATGATGGAGCCGCCGTGCACGCCCATTGCGCGCACCGCGCGCTGGCAGCCGAGGAAGGTGCCGAGCGCGTTGATGTCCATGATCCGGTGCCAGTCCGCCTCCGGGGCGTCGGCGATCGAGCCGCTCATGCTGGTTCCGGCATTGTTGACGAGCACGCCGAGCGGCCCGAACCGCGCCTGTAGCGCTGTGATTGCCGCATCCCAGTCCGCGCTCTTCGAAACATCGAACGTGTGGAACATCGCATACGGCAGCCCGGCGGCAAGCGCGCGGCCTTCATCCTCCACGATGTCGGCGATCATCACGCGCGCGCCTTCCGCCGCGAAGCGCTCGACGATCGCGCGCCCGATGCCCCGTGCGCCGCCGGTGACGAGCGCGACCTTTCCAGAAAGTCGTGTCATGGATCAGCGCGCGGTGAAGCGGACGTCGAGGCTGCGGAAACCGTAGAAAATGTAGCTGGAGAGCATTTCGACATCGTCCTGCAGGATTTCGATGTCGAAGCGGCGGAAGGCGCGCTTCAGGAATTCGGCAAGCTCGGTGCGCGCGAGCAGGTGCCCGATGCAGAAGTGCAGGCCCGGTCCGAACGCCATTGAATCGCGTGCGTTGGGGCGGTCGATGATCGTCGTAAACGGCTCGCTGAAAACGCGCGTGTCGACATTGGCCCCGGCGTTCATGATCCAGATGAGGTCGCCCTTGGCGATCTTCTGGCCGCGCAGCTCGATATCCTCGGCCGCATAGCGCGTCATGCACTTCACCGTGCCCGGATAGCGGAGCAGTTCGGTGGTGAGCGCGAAGGCGCAGTCGGGATCGTCGCGCAGTCGCTGCGTGAGCGCGGGGTCGCGGGCGATGCGCGCGGTCTGCGTGGCGAGCGAATGGGCGGTGGTTTCCGCCCCGGCGACGACGAGACCGACGAGATTGTAGAGCATCTCCTCGTGGCTCAGCTTGTTCAGCCCGTCGCGGGCATGGACCATCATCGAGATGAGATCGTCGCCCGGCTCCTTTTCGCGGAGCGGAATGAACGTATCGAACACGGCGTTGATGGCGCGGATCGCCTTGTCGAGCTGGATCAGAAGCTCCGGCGTGACGGCGGCGGCGGTGCTTGCAGACGTGAACTGGGTCGCGAGGTTGAACAGCAGCGGACGATATTCGTCGGGCAACCCGAACAGGCGCTGCATCACGCGGGTCGGTAGCACCGCGCTCACGGTTTCAAGGAATTCGAATTTGCCGAGCCGCCCGCATTCGTCGAGGACGTCTTCGACAACCTCGCCGATGAACTGCTCGACCTTGCGGATCGCGCCAGCATCGAACGCCCGCAGCAGGAGCGCGCGCACGCGCGTGTGGTCGCGGCCGTCCATGCGGTTGACGTTGTAGCGGTTGAAGGCGCGCACCGCCTCGGTCTGCGCCAGGATCTCGGGCGGCATACCCCGGAAGAACTGGTCGCCACGCGCCGCCGAAAGCCGGCGGTCGGCATAGCAGGCGCGTACATCCTCGTGGCGGGAGATTACCCAGCCGCCCTGATTGCGGCTGAAGAAGATCGGCGCCTCTTCCTGAAGGCGCGTGAGCGGCGTCCACGGATCGGCGAGGAAGGCGGGATCGGCGAAATTGACATCGAAGTCGGCGTCGATCGTCGCTGCGCTGGCTGACATTCCCATCTCCCCATGGCGCCCGTTTTCAGGCTTACATCGATAGATAACGATATTCTTGACGTCTTTGCAACGCTGTTCAAAGACTGGTGCCGATTTTTGAGGTTCATTATCTAACGATGATTGTATAAATTGCGAAAAAAAGCAGGTGTGGGAGGTAGGTTGTGCCGAATCCATTGCTGGGCCGCGTCGCGCCCGAAGCCTTGCCGGACGATCTGCGCGCGCTCCGCGAGGCGAGCATCGATGTCGCCGGGGACGGCGTGC
>ERZ761602.8703-NODE-8703-length-10108-cov-400.120362_pt1 | contig 10108 bp, 6 predicted proteins | sample MGYA00512165_ERZ761602 | MGnify/ENA primary metagenome ERZ761602 (study PRJEB28899, sample SAMN02445085) | bioreactor sludge metagenome | biome: EBPR sludge; isolation source: Thorneside wastewater treatment plant | place: Australia: Brisbane, Thorneside...
CGCCGGCCACCGCCCGTCGCTGTCCGTCGTCGCTGTCCGTCGTCGCTGTCCGTCGCGCGCAGCCGAACGGGCGCTCGCACGGCACATGGGTCTGCCAGCAGGATGCGCCGCTCGCCCTCCGTCGCGGCGATCGCCGGCAGCATCTGCGGTCAATGCCCCTACCGGAAGCGGCCGGAATCCGGACGGGCAGCGGCAACGCGCATGGTCTTTGCCGGCTGCCCGGCACGCGCAACAATGCGGGCGCAAAGCGCCCGCTTCCCCAACCAGATTGCCGGCAAGGAGGGATTGCCATTTTCAGCCAAGCCCCGTTCAACTTCCTCGACGAGCTTGCGGCCAACAACGAGCGCTCGTGGTTCACCGCCAATCGGGAGCGCTACGAAGCGCTGGTCCGCGCGCCCGCGCTCAACTTCATCGCCGCGATGGCGCCCGAGCTGCGGGTCTTCGCCCGGCGTTTCCGCGCCGATCCACGGCCGACCGGCGGCTCGCTGATGCGCGTTCACCGCGACACGCGCTTCAGCCGCGACAAGCGTCCCTACAAGACCAACGTCGGCGTCCAGCTCCGGCACGAACTCGGCACGGACGTCCACTCAGCGGGCTTCCACATGCACCTCGCGAGCGACGGCTGCTTTCTCGGTGCCGGTTACTGGCATCCCGATCCCGTCGCGCTCGCCGGCATCCGCGTCCGCATCGCCAATCACCCGCAGCGCTGGTTTGCCGTGCGCGACGACCCGCAGTTCAGGGCGCACTGGGTGCTGGCAGGCGACAGCCTGAGCCGGCCGCCGCGCGGCCATGCCGCGGACCACCCGGCGATCGAAGACGTCCGACGCAAGGACTTCATCGGGCTGGCGCCCCTGTCGTTCGCCGAAGCGACCGCCGAGGATCTGGTCAGCCTTGCCACGCAACGCTTCGCTGCCGCGATGCCGCTGCTGGACTTCCTCTGCCAGCCGGACGCGAACTCCGGCAGCAGCAACCCGCGCGCGTGAGCGGTCAGCGGACGGCGTCCGGCACGCATTCGTCCGCGCCGGCGTCTCGCCAGCGTCCGACCGCGGCGCCGACCTTCGCTCGGCAGTTGGCCGGGTTCAGCTGCGCCGCCGTCGCGCCACCCCTGCCAGCAAGCCGGCCACGATCAGGGCAAGGGCGCCGGGTTCGGCAACAGCCTTGGGCTCGCTGTAGATGAAGTCGTCGAGCGCCACATAATCGGTGAGGGTTGGACCGAGGCTGCCGTGGCCCTGTAGGGTCATGTCTTCCAGGAACAGCCGAACGCGGCCGATGGCCTCGCCAGCGTCGAAACGGACGCCAAGGAAGCTGAACGAACCGTCGGCACCAGAGTCTGCCGCAAAGACGCCGAGCGAACCCCCCGACAGGTCGAAGAACGCCATCGTCGTCAGATTCGCGACTTTGACATCGAGAAGATCGCGCCAAAGGCGCTGACCGAGCCACGCGTGCCTGGCGAACCAGCGACATCGAAGGTCACATCCATCTGGTTGCTGCCAACCGGAGCGAAGACCCGCCGTTCGCTGAAGGCCTTCAGGTTGACGTTGCTCGACTGTCCCGAACCCAGGCCGAGCAGGATGTTGCCACCGCCGCAACCTGGCGAACCACCGTCCTGCTCGCAGCGTCGGCTGACGAAGAAACCGCTGCCGGGCGTACTGAATTGCGCTCCGCGCGCGAAAGGCGCTGCCAGTCGGTTGAACTGATCATTCGGCATGAAGTTTGGATCGGCAACGGCGTCGAGCGCCGCCGCGCTTTCGCAGCGATCTCGCGCCTGCCGGTGGTGACGCCCGGCGCCGGTGCGGCACCGTTGTTGGCTCCGAGATCGCTGCGAAAGCGCGTCAGCGCGTCGCCGGCACCGGTCAGGTCGGCCACCGTGTCACCGACGTCGGAATAGCTGACTGCAGCCGCCGCGGCAGCACTTGCCAGAAACCGCCCACAGACCAGCGCGGTACCCCTCCAACCGGCCCTGCCAGAACCCCTGGCGCGCACACTCCCTGACCCCTTGCTCTGGCGGAAGGAAGATTCCGGACATGTCGTTCAGCTGATGGTTTTCAAGAGATTCCTGTTTTGGCGTCGAGCGAGAACCGGGCAGCGATGCCAAGAATTCCGACACCTCCCGGCTGCACCGATGCGGGCGCGCTCGAGCCGTTCGACTGCGCTCATCTCGCTGCGAAGCACAGCCCAATCGCTACGCCGGGCACGCACCACGACCCGTGGGTCGTCCCCATGCATCGGCGCGGCAGACAATCCAATGGCCCGAACGCGGCAACGATCGAGCGAACGTGGATCCGTGGCGACGGAGCGCCCTCGAGCCGGCAGCGCACGGGACACGGCAGCCAGGCGGCCGGAGAGCCAGCCGCCAGAGAATTACATATACTGTCCCCGTAATTTGTAGGCGTCGCGCATCTCGCGCTTGAGCGTCTTGCCGGCAGCGTTGCGTGGGAAGTCGTCCATGATCTGGACGGCGTGCAACCGCTGGTAGCGCGCGCCGACGCGGTCGTTGATCCAGTCCCGCAGTTCCCTGGCGGTGGCACTGGCACCGGCACGCAGCAGGACGGCGGCGACCGGCGTCTCGCCCCATTTCTCGTGCGCGACCCCGAACACGGCGACTTCACGGATCGCCGGGTGACGCGCGGCAACCTCCTCGATGTCCTTCGGGTAGACCTTGACGCCGCCACTGTCGATCATGTCCTTCTTGCGGTCGACGAGGTAGAGGTAGCCCTCACCGTCCGCATAGCCGAGATCGCCGGTATGGAGCCAGCCATCGCGGATCGCCTGGTCGGTGAGGTCGGTCCGGCCGTAGTAGCCGAGCATCAACGACGGGCCGCGACCGACGATCTCGCCGACTTCGCCGGCTTCGGCGTCACTGCCGTCGTCGCGCACGATGCGCATCTCGTAGAAGCAGGGCGGCGAGCCGACCGACCCCGACTTGCGCAACGACTGCGTGCGGTCGAGAATCGTCCAGAAACCCTCGGTCAGACCGTAGAGCTCGTAAAAGCGGTTCGGCAGCAGATGGTTGAGCTGATCCTTGTGTTCCTGGTAGAGCGGCGCGCCGAGCGACAGGATCATCTCCAGCGAGGCGAGCTTGTCGGGCGAGAAGTTCGGCGCGTTGAGCAGGTTGATGATCTGCGCCGGCACCATCATGGTGTGTGTGACGCGTTCGCGGGCGATGATCTCGATTGCCTCGACCGCGTCGAACTGCCGCTGCAGAACGTAGCGCGCACCGAGGTAGAAGCAGGGCATCAGGGTGACGAAGGCGCCGTTGAAGACGATCGCGCCCGTATGCAGGACGACCGACTCGGGCCGCATCCGCCAAGCGGCCGCAAAGAGCGTGCAGTACATCGCGCGGACGAAATGACTGTGCATGATGCCTTTCGGCAGGCCGGTGGTGCCGCTGGTGTACATGATGTTGAACAGTTCGTCCTGGCCTACCGGCGCCGCACTGTAACTGCCCTCGGGACAACTGTTGAGCAGCGCCCGGTAATCGGGGAAATCACCGCTGGCGCCATCCACCAGCAGCATGTGGTCGGCGCGCAGTTGCGGCAGCTCGTGGCGCACCTCGTCGAGCATCGGCGCCAGCGAACGCTGGGTGATCAGGCAGACGGCACCCGCGTCGCGGAGTAGGCTGGCGAGGCCGGAGGCCAGCAGCAGCGGGCTCAGCGGCACGAGGACGGCGCCGATCGCCGGCACCGCCCAGTAGATCTCGAGCAACTCGCGGCAGTTGGTGAGAGCGGTGGCGACACGATCGCCCCGACGCACGCCGAGCCACTGCAGCAGACAGGCGCAGCGATCGACGCGCGCAGCGAAGTCGCGCCAGTTCAGGCGCTCGTGTTCAAAGACGACCGCCAGCTCATCGGGTCGAAACGCCGCGTGGTGGCGGATCAGCGTCGCAAGTTGGAGCATCGTGGTGTCCCTCCGGAAAGGCTGCGGCGGTTCCGTTTGCTGAACTCCGGTGTCGCCGGGCTAGCCGCATCGCAGCGCAACAGAAGCGTACTATACATCGCCTGCCTGCGCGCCGACACGGCTGCCGCGCGAGAGCCTTGCAGTCGGCCCCGCGGAGCCCCATCGGGACCCCGTGCAGGACACTGCGGGCCAGCTTTTGAGCGGCCTGACGCTGCCCGGGCGGCCGCCGCCGACGCCCCGCACGCGCCACCGCGAAACGGCGTTGAACGGCGTGAAACGGCGTGAACAATTCCCGCACAGAGGAGTAGAATGTATTGTGCGCTGCGCAATCGAGCGTGGCCCAGCGGATCCTGCCGGCACATGGCTGGTACTCAAGCGAGCTGCACACACGCGGACGACGGCGGTTTCCACCGGCCGTCGGTGCTGGTGCGTGCGGCAGCCGGCTGGCGACATCCGCGTGTCGGTTGGAGCGGTTTCAGGAAATCGTCGGTGTCCACCCTCGCGGTGGAACCAGGGTAAGCGTGGGTGGCCCGTCGCGGGCCGACCCTTTTTTGACTCAGGTATCACGTCTAACTGCTGGAGGCTGGAAAAAATGAATGCACTGCTAAGGGAAATGCCCGATTTCACCACAAGTTGGTGGAGGTATACGCTGGCGATGATGCGCGCTTCGAACCGCGAGGTCAGCGAGTTCAACGACAACCTGTTCATTGCCGCGCACATCGCGATGACCGCCGCCCGTGACAATCCGCTGAGCATGCTGGAGACCTTCGAGATCCTCGAGCACAACGTCGGCATGGCGCGCAAGGGCCTGTCCGGAATGCAGGACAAGATGGCCGATTACGCCTTTGACCAGATGGAGGAAGCGACCCGCGCCTTCCTCAACACGGTGATGAACTCGGAAGGCGAGAAGCTCGGTGGCTACATGCGGCGTGAGGCCGAAATCATGGAGGCGGTTTCCAACTTCAACGAGCAGATCGAAGCGATCGCCGACGAGTTTGGCTTCCACTTCAATACCTCGGACTACAAGCTGGTGCATGAAACCGACGCCTTCGAGCTCTATCAGGTCCTGCCACTGAAGAAGGGTGTCGAGGTTCGCAGCGATCTCAAGCCGGTGATCCTCGTGCCACCGTACATGCTCGGCGTGCATATCCTGTCGTTCCTGCCCTACGAGAACAAGAGCTACAGCCACTCCTTCGCCAACGAAGGCATCCCGACCTACGTCCGCGTCGTCAAGGACATCATGACCGTCGAGAAGGTCCAGACGATGACCCCGGAACAGGACTGTGAGCAGACGCGCGAACTCTGTGCCAAGGTCATGGAGCTCAACGGCGGCAAGAAGGTGACCCTCAACGGCACCTGCCAGGGCGGCTACATCTGCCTGATGAACATACTCTCGGGCAAGCTGCAGGACGTCTGCGACGCGCTGATCACCAACGTGACACCGGTTGATGGCACCTACAGCGATGCGATCAGCGGCATGCCGACGATGCACCACGACTTCATCACGACGACGCTGCCGAGCGGCAACAAGGTTGCCAACGGCTACCTGCTGAGCCTCGGCATGCGCTTCGTCGCCATCGACCGCGAGTCGCCGCTGGTCAAGGTACTCGACCAGGCTTCGCTGCAGCGCGCCACCGACCTCAACCCGGGCAAGACGCCAGCCGCCCTCTTCCGCTGGCTGCTCAAGGAGCGCGTACACCTGCCACTGGCCATCGCCAACATGAGCTCGCACACCTTCCAGGACCCGATCGCCGACGACGGCACGCTACCGGTAAAACTGTTCGACAAGCCGCTCAACATCAAGGGCCTGATCGACCTGAAGGTACCGTGGTACCAGAACTACGCGATCAAGGACGACCTCGTCACGCCGCCCTGCGCCACCGCCGGCAACAAGTTCCTCGAAGGCTGGGACGGCCTCGAGTCGGTCGCCTTCTTTGGCGGCCACGTCGCCATCCTGACCAGCCCGTACGGCAAGAAGTCGCCGGTCAATGGCGCCTTCAAGGACGCCAACGGCAAGGAAGTGCGCGGCCCGGTCAAGTTCCAGGTGGACATCTCCTGATCCTGCTCCCGGCAACCCCTCCCGACCCCCGGGCTGGATGACCCGGGGGCCGCACACTCCGCGCGCTCCCGCCCCGACTCCGGGTGAGCGGGAGCAGCGCCCCGATCGAAACTTCCATCACAGGAGTTCTCTGCTCATGACCTACGTCAACATCATCACCGAAGTGCGCGGCAAAGTCGGCCTGATCACGCTCAACCGCCCGAAGCAGCTCAACGCGCTGAACGATGACCTGATGGACGAACTGGGCGACGCACTCGGCGGCTTCGAGGCCGACGAGAACATCGGCGCCATCGTCATCACCGGCTCGGACAAGGCTTTCGCCGCCGGTGCCGACATCACGGTGATGCAATCGCTGTCGTACATGCAGGCCTACAAGTCTGACTTCATCACCCGCAACTGGGATACGCTGAAGAGCTGCCGCAAACCGGTCATCGCTGCCGTCGCCGGTTATGCGCTCGGCGGTGGCTGCGAACTGGCAATGATGTGCGACATCATCCTCGCTGCCGATACCGCGCAGTTCGGGCAGCCGGAGGTTCGCCTCGGCATCCTGCCGGGTGCCGGCGGCACGCAGCGCCTGCCGCGCGCGATCTCGAAGGCCAAGGCGATGGAGATGTGCCTGGCCTCACGCAACATCGACGCCGTCGAGGCCGAGCGCGCCGGTCTGGTCTCGCGCGTCGTTCCCGCCGACAAGCTGCTCGACGAGGCGATGGCGACCGCCAGCAAGATCGCCAGCTTCTCGCTGCCGGTGGTGCTGATGATCAAGGAGTGCATCAACCGGTCGTACGAGAGTTCGCTCGCCGAGGGGCTGCTCTTCGAGCGCCGCACCTTCCACTCGGCGTTTGCCCTCGACGACCAGAAAGAGGGCATGGCAGCCTTCGTCGAGAAGCGCAAGCCTTCGTTCACCAACCGCTGACCGCCGCGGTCCACCGCCGCCAGCAGCCCTCCCGCAGACCGGTATGGCCCGGCCGAGCGGGCGGCGCCCGCGCCGGGGTCGCGCAACGAACCCCGGCGCCAGCGCCCTCACCCGAACTCGCTCGCTGATCGCCGATCCAGCGAGCGCTTGCCTCCGTTTCTTCTTCCCCGTACGCTTGATCGCGGCCTCGTCGCCGCGATCGCTGGACGACGGCTCAGCAGGGGGCCAGATCGACAGCGTTCTCGATCAACACCTGGTCTACCCAGACGCTGGCATGCACCGAACTGTAGATGTTCGAGTAGGCGGCGACTTCGAGCGTCAGCGTCACCGTCCGATTGGCAAAGCGCGCCAGGTCGATGCCTGACTGGCGCAGCCACTCGCTCTCCTGGTGCAGCATGCCGATCGCCGTCACCTCATCGACGACGATGCCGTCGATGAGTATCCGGAAACTGGCGCTGGTGTAGTCATTCACCGCGGCGCTGAGATCGAGTCGCCGCAGGTAGCTCAACTCCGGCCGTGGGCCAAGTTCGATGCGCCGCGAGATCGAATGCGCGCGCGGTCCGAGGGCCCCCCGCTCGCCTGACGAAGCGTGGCCGTAAAGCATCGAGCCGCCGCGAAACGCGCGTGGGTCGTCCAGCAGCATCTCCCAGCCGGTTCCTTCCCAGCCGGCAGCCTGCAACCTGGCTGCCGGGGTCGCCGCCGCCGCAGAACGCTGGCTTACCGCCTTCAGCGCGCCAGCCGCCTCGAGCGCGGTCGAGATGATTCCCGGCACATCGATGCCGAGCGGCGCGCCGCTGGTCGGGCGGCTGGCTGTGGCGCCACTCTTGAGCAGACCGGCTGCCTCCAGCGAAGCGGATATGATGCCGTGCACGTCGAGACCGAAAGGCCGGCGGCTGCCGCTGCCCTGCTCCGCATCGGCAGATCGGCGGCTGGCGCCGGATGCTGACGGCTCTTCGTGATGCTGCGCATCGGCACCATTGGCCAACGGCGTCGCGCTCGCCTTTCCAGCCGCCTTGGCACCTGCCGGTGCATCGCCGCCCGCCGGCGCCGCGGCAGCCGCTGCTGCCGCCTCGTGCGCCGCCTGCGCCGGTTGCTCGGCAAGCAGCCCCCAGAAGTCGGCGATGCGATGCGTCGAGGAAATGCCGACAGCGTTGAAGAAAGGCGCCGCGGTGCCGCACTGATGCGGCGCCGGTCCGGGATCGAGGGCGGCGCCGTGCGCCATGCCGGTCACCGTGTACGACTCGATGACCTCGTCACCGGCGGGTGTGAGCCAGACGCGGCGCGGATGGCCATTGACCGTCATCTCGACTGTCGGCTGCAGCGGCAGTTCGTGCAGGTTCGTCCATTGCTTGATCAGTTCTTCGGCGTTGACCGGCTTGACGGCGGTATCGGCGTCGCCATGCCAGATCGACAGCTTCGGCCATGGACCCTGATGCGGCGAGGCTGCGCGCACGCGCTCACCCCACTCGGCCGGAGCCAGGTTGCGGCCCTGGAAGATCGTCTCCAGCCCCTCCTGCATGCCTTTCGCCGCCCGATACGGGACGCCGGCGATCACCGCACCGCCGGCGAAGAGATCCGGATGGGTCGCCAGCATCACGGCCGTCATGGCTCCGCCGGAAGAGGTGCCGGTGACGTAGATGCGACGGCGGTCGAGCGTGTGCGCGGCCAGCATGTGCTCGACCATCTGCCGGATCGACTCCGGTTCCCCTTGCGCGCGCTCGATATCCTCCGGCTTGAACCAGTTGAAACAGCGCAGCGGGTTGTTGTTCCACTGCTGCTGCGGCAGCAGGAGCGCAAAACCGTGGCGGTCGGCGAGAGTCGACCAGCCGCTGCCCTTGTTGTACGAAGCCGCGCTCTGCGTGCAGCCATGCAGGACGACGACCAGCGGTGCCCGCGCCGGCAGCCCGGCCGGAACGTACTCGTACATTCGCAGTTCGCCGGGATTGGCGCCGAAGCCGGTGACCTCGCGCAGCCGGTTCTCCTGTCGGTCAACCTGCTCCGACCACGCCTGTACGGCGGCCAGCGCCGTCAGGAGTTTCTCCCAGCGGCTGCCATGCGGCGTCTTCGCCGCCAGTTGTGCCATCTTGGCGATCGAGGCCACCTTGTGGCCCAGTTTGTTCATCATTGGATTGCTCCTGTTGTCGGTTACGGTGGTGAGCAGGCCGATCTCGATCAGCTTTCGGACCGGCAGGAAGACGGCGTGGAAGAGACCCGGATCGGCAGTCCCGCCCCGCTGCGGATCAAGCCACGGCGGTGGCGGGGAGTCACCGTTGAGGCCGTAGTTGTGACTGACGACGGCACGCCGGCCCTGCCACCAGGTGCTGAACTGCAGAGAGGCAACCGGGCAGCCGCGATTGACCCAGACGCCAAACAGCTCGCTGGCGACGAGTGCCCGGGTGTCCTCGCCGCACGCGAGTTCGAGCAGACCAGCGAGCGCGTCGGCAAACGACAGCCCCTCGAGCGCGAGCCAGCACACCGGTTGCTGATCGGCAGCGGCAGCGGGCAGCGCCGGCCCGATGAGCACCCGCGGCGTGCTGCCCCCCGGGGCCACCGCCGTCGGCCGCAGCTCAGCGTAGCAGCGGATGGCTTCGATGGTCTGCGACTGCTGCGGTGCCGCCATCGCTCCGAGCAGCAACTGTGCCGCGTACTGCGGTGTCGCCGGCGGCGAGCCCCTGCCGCGTGGTCCGGGCGGCACCAGTCCGCCAGTAACCATGAGGGTCACGCGAAAGCGCAGGTCACGACGTGACTCGCCGAGTATGTCGGCCAGCCGCTCGCTGAATTCGTATCGTGCAAGTCCATTCATCATGGAGCAACGATAGCACGCTCCGTCGGCGTTTGCACGTCTTTTTTTAGTAAGTGACGTCTTTTCAGTTTATAGCGCTTTCCTGTCCGCTCCTTGCGGGCAGGCACGGCCGATGACCGCCGTGCGCGCTCGATTGCCGCAGTCGCGCCGCCAGCGCCGAGGCGATCGCCGGCGCCTGCCAGGGCGATGATTCTGTTACGATAGTCGTACACTTGAATGCAGCGTCGCCCTGTGGCAGCAACTGCCCGGCATCAACCACCGAGCCCCGACGATGATAGACCTCTATACCGCTGCAACGCCGAACGGCCACAAGATCTCGATTGCCCTCGAGGAACTGGCGCTGCCGTACACCGTGCACACGCTCGATCTGGCACAACGAGAGCAGAAACAGCCCTGGTTCCTGGCGATCAACCCGAATGGCAGGATTCCGGCGATC
>ERZ761602.8704-NODE-8704-length-10107-cov-5.454536_pt1 | contig 10107 bp, 13 predicted proteins | sample MGYA00512165_ERZ761602 | MGnify/ENA primary metagenome ERZ761602 (study PRJEB28899, sample SAMN02445085) | bioreactor sludge metagenome | biome: EBPR sludge; isolation source: Thorneside wastewater treatment plant | place: Australia: Brisbane, Thorneside...
AGCGCACCCCTGATAAGGGTGAGGTCGCTAGTTCGAATCTAGCTGGGCCCACCAGACACCGCTTCTCCTTGCACATGCAACTTGGCCGTAGCTCCGACCGGCCCGAAGCGACATAATGGGGGAACGCGACCATGAGCCCCCTTGCCTGCATCGCTGGATTCGCGATCCTGACTGCACCCCAGTCGGGTGAAAAGACCATTACCGACCCCGAGCTCGGCCTTTCGTTCACGCACCCCAAGTCGTGGCAAGTCAGCCGCGATCGGAGCAAGGCGTGGAAGATCACGATGCCACTCGAGGGAGGCGTGAAAGCGTCGCTGGAGATCTTCGCGGTCTCCTTCCGCGAACCTGCGGATCGGTGGCAAGAGTATCAAGCGCTCGCCAACCAGAACCTGAAGCGAACCGTCGATCGCCAGTGGCAGGAGGAGATTCTCGGCGTGCCGATGCTCCTGACGCGGATCTACTACTCGCAAAAGGACGTGCCGATGGCGACCCTCGTCGGCCTCCTCTATGGTGCCGTCCCGAAGAAAATGAACTTCCGCCTGACCGCACCCTCCGCGGGATTCGAACAGGCCGAGCAGGAGTGGAGAACGGCGCTCCAATCCCTGCGAACGATAAGCGGCAAACTCCCCGACGCCGAAGACCCTTCCAAGCCGCCGCCCGATCCCGTTCTCCAACCGGCCACGCCGAAGAACCAGGCCGTTCTCAAGCCCCCCACCCAAGAAAAGCCGACCCGCAAAGTCCGGGGACGCGCCAAGCTCCCCGCTCGGGCCGCGGGACGCGATGTCGTCTTCACGTATCCCGGCGGCTGGACCGCTACGCCCGACGGCGATGGCTTCGTCCTGACCCGCGGCGGGTTCAAAGGGCGCCTCCGCCTCGAAGTCCTCGGTACGCTCGACTCACCGCCCCCAGCGCGAGCACTCAGTGCGCTATCCGGTAACTCACTGGGGGAATTCTCAAAGGTGACCCTACGCGATGAAACACGCCCCAGTTACAACAAGGCCGGCGCGATGGTCACGTGGGTTCGGCGCGAGGGCCTCAACGTCGATCAGCCGCTGATCATCCAACAAGCCGTCGGCGATTGTGGCGATTACTACTGGCTCATCGATTATCGATCCGACGACCCGCGGAGCGCTCGCCGAGAACGCGGCGCGATCCAGGACCTCCTGGACATCGCGTTCGTCGAACTCGCTCCATGATCCTGGCATTCTCGACGTCTTCGCCTCGGATCGGCCTCGCCCTCTTTTCCGAGACCGGCGAGTGCTGTGGTTCACGCGAGTTCGACGGCGAGGGCGCCGTCAACCGGACGTTTCTGGAACTCGATGACCTCCTGGCCGCTCATGGAGTGCCGCTGAGCCAGGTTCGCGGCTTCATCGCCGACGTCGGTCCAGGGAGTTTCGCCGGCGTCAAGGCCGGTGTCACCTTCGCCAAAGTCCTCGGCCAAGCCTGCGGACGCCTCGTTGCCGGCGTCTCCAGTTTCGACCTCATCGCCCGTGATCGGCCCGTCGCGATCCCGAGCCGCCGCGGCCAGTACTTTGTCCGGCATCCGAGCGGCGAGATCGAGATCACGGATCAGGTGCCGGCCGAGGCCGTCGGATACGGCACGGCCTTCAGTACGCCCGAGTACCCGATGGCTTCCAAAGCCAGCGACTGGGCTCTCGCCACGCGACTCCGAGAGCGGTCCGCGCCCTGGGGCGAGCCAGCGCAGCTGGTCGCCGAGTATCGGCTGGAACCCAGCATCACACCCCCCAAAAAGCCCTATCCCGCGGAGCGAGCATGACGATGGCGGTCTTGCGCGCGGTCAGCCTGCGCCCCTACACGACGCTGCGGGCCGGAGGCGCGGCCGAGCGCTTTGCCGTCGCCGGCGACGTCGAGCAACTCGCGCGCGCCGCCGCGGCCGCCCACGGAATCGGCGATCGTCTGACCGTTCTCGGGTGGGGGAGCAACGTCCTCCCTGCCGACGCCGGAGTGCCCGGCTTCGTCGTGCACAACCGGGCCCGCCGCATCGAGGTCGGCGACGACGGCCACGTCGTTGCCGATACCGGATGCGGATTCCAAGAGCTCTTTCTCAAAACCGCGCAGGCCGGGCTCGCCGGCCTCGAATTCGCGGTCGGCATTCCCGGCACGCTCGGCGGCGCACTCGTCAGCAATGCCGGGGCCTATCGGAGCAACGTCTCCGAGTTCCTGACGGAGCTCGAGGTCGTCCTCGAGGGGCGGCGGATGTGGACCGGCCCCGAGATCATGCACTTCTCGTACCGGGACTCGGTGTTGCGCCGGAACGAGCCTCCCGCCCTGACGTTGCTCCGAGTCCGGTTTCGGCTACCCAAGGGCCGGGGAAAGGCGATCTACGACGAGGCACGGGAGTATCAACGCCAACGGATCTCCAAGCAACCTCCACCCGCGAGTGCCGGGAGTTTCTTCAAGAACGTCGCCGATCCGATCCTCGCGATGCGACTCCCACGGTTGCCGGAAGCACTCAAGACGGCCGGCGTCGTTCCCGCAGGCTTCCTGATCCAGGACGCCGAACTGGCCGGCCTGCGCCACAAGGGCGCGATGTTCTCGCGTCGCCACGCGAACTTCATCGTCAACACCGGTGGTGCGACCGCGACCGCGATCCGGGAACTTGCCGAACTCGGGGCTCGAGCGGTGTTCGAACGCTACGGTGTCCGCCTCGAAGAGGAAGTGCTCTACATCGGGGACTGGTCGGCCTACGGGTCCTCGTAGACGCGGAGATTCAGGGGTACAATACGGCTTCGGCTCGGGATGTGGCTCAGCTTGGTAGAGCGCTGCGTTCGGGACGCAGAGGTCGGAGGTTCAAATCCTCTCATCCCGACCATCTCCCGCTTCTCGCTTACGGTACGACCGTGAACGTCCAACCTTACTTTCCCGAACCGATCGCCGTCTCCGACAATATCGGTGCCGATCGGTACGACGTGCGCCACCGGTTCATCCGAGCGGTCGTCGCGGGATACCTTGGCTCGCTCGTGATCCCGGCCGCCCTTCCGATCGTCCTTTCCGAGCCGGTGCCACTCTCGATCTCCGGAGCCACCGTGGTTGCGGCACTCCTTATCCTGAGCCTCATCCGTAAGCTCGCCCCCCACGGGCGCGCCGATCTCCTGGCGATCGCGCTCTGCGCCTTACCGTTGCTTGGCGGGCTCGGGGCATTGACTCATGCCCTCACCGCACTCGGGTGGCCCGTTTGGATGCTGGGCCTCGCCATCGGCTTCGCCGGCCTCTACACCTTCCTCTGCGGGCGAGACTTCAGCTTCCTCGGGCAGTATGTCCTTGCCCTTGGGGCCACGCTGCCGGTGGCCATTCCGCTCGCCTGGTGGCTAGGCATTCCGCCGGCTCGGGTTGCCTGGACCTCGCTGGCTGCGGCCGCGTTTCTCTTCTTCTGGGTTTACGATCTTGCCGCGCTGCTTACGCGGCGACGCAAGGGCGAGGAGGTGCAGGCCGTGGCCGACTTGTACCGCGATTGTCTCAACATCTTGAGCTACTCGTTCCGAGTGATCGACCATTGGAGAAAATTTCGCATCTGAAACAATAACGCCCCCTTCGCATCGCGAAGGAGGCGCGGCCTATGCAGACTTAGTGGCCTTTCTTGGGAGCCGGCGGGAGGAGAACGGTGTCGATCACGTGGATCACGCCGTTGCTCGCCATGATGTCGGTTTTGACGACGTTCGAGTCATTGATCATGACCTTCCCGTTCTTGACCTTGATCTTGACCTGGGCACCTGCGACGGTCTTCGCGTTCTTCAACTTCACGACGTCGGCCGCGGTGACGTTGCCCGACACCACGTGGTACGTGAGAACTCTCTTCAACAGATTCTTGTCCTTGCCGAGCGCCTCGAGGGTCGCCTTGGGAACCTTCTTGAACGCGTCGTCGGTCGGTGCGAAGACGGTGAACGGGCCCTTGCTCTTCAGGACGTCGACGAGCCCGGCCTGCTGCACCAGCTCAACCAGCGTCTTGAACGAGCCGGCCCCGACGGCGACATCGACGATGTCGGCCTCGGGAGCGCGGGCGACGGACGGTAGGGCAAGGGCGGCGGCGGCGGCGACGGCGACGGCGAGCTTTCGAATAATTTTCATGGGTCGGTTTTCCTCTGGAGACAGGCTCCTAATCCCATTTACGAAAGCTGATATGTCAGAGTTTCAAAAAATCACTACGAATATGTTTCAAGCTCGGCCCTCTCGCCACAGGCGCGAGTCCTCCCGGATCGCGAGGCGACCACCGGAGGCGCACGGGGCCAAGGCAACGAAGCCGACCGGCGACGTATGGAGCTCGATGTCGGGAAGACTCAAGCCGAGTTCGACGAGCGAATCGCTCCAAGACCCGTGCGCGGCGAGGTGCGCGCGTTCTGCATGGTAGACCGCGATCAGCGCCTCGCGAATCTCCCAGTCCGGATCGAGGACGAAGGGCGCGTCCGCATCCTCGGCAAACTGGAGGAAACCCCAACGCTCCGGGCGGTGCATGTCGATCGCGCCCTGGGGAGTCCAGACCCAGTTGTCCTCGGGGAGGCCGGGGCGTTTGACGTAGCGGCCGTCGATCACGTCGAGCGTCCACTGAACGCGAGAGAAGTTGATGCGCCACTGGTCGCCCGGCTCGGGCGGGCAGCGCACTCCCGCCGCTTGTCCCAGCACCGCCCACGGAAGCGCGATCTCGACGCTCCAGCCCCGATCCTGATCGGAAGGGTCGTTCAGCGTGCCGTCGAGGTGGACCCCGACCCGCAGCCCCTCGATCTCCCACGCGTTCATCGCCGGCCCCCCGTCTCGATATGGCTTGACGAGGAGAAGATCCCACTCCGTCCCGAGGGCGTTGACCTCGATTTCGTAGTAGAGGTGGTGATCGCCGTCCGGATCGAGGAAGACCTCGAAGTCGTTGTCTTGGAAGATCACCGAGTCGTGGTCGGTGAGGGTCGCCCACAGGTGCGGCTCCTCGAGCCAGGCCCCGATATGAAGCCCCTCGTAGTTCCACAGCATCTTCACCCGCGTCTCGTGGCGGGGGATCGGGCCTTCGTGGATATCGACGAACGCGTCACTCCACGGCGCGCGTTCCCAGATCGGTTTGTCGAGCCGCCCGTCCGTCTCCCAATGCTCATCGGCACGCGGACAGACGTAGTGGCGGGGCGTCACTCGACCATCCACTCCTTCATCAGGTGCTGATCGACGCCCAATTGCTGAAGAATCCGGGCGACCACGGTGTCGGCAAGGTCCTCGAGGCTCTTCGGCGACTGGTACCAGGCAGGGCAGGCAGGCAACACCGTGGCACCGGCTTCGGCCAGTGCGGTCAGATTCCGGAGCATGATCAGATTCCAGGGCATTTCCCGGGGGACGAGAATCAGCTTCCTTCCTTCCTTGAGGCAGACATCGGCGGCTCGGGTCACGAGGTCGTTACTGATCCCGTTCGCGATCCGCCCCGCCGTTCCCATCGAGCAAGGCACGATGACCATTCCGTCATGGCGAAACGAGCCACTCGCGGGCGGCGTGAAGTAGTTCCGGTCGTCGAGGAGGCGGATGTTCGGGAGGTCTTCGCCGAGCCATGCTTGCGTCGAAAAGTCCTGCTTCGAAATCGTGAGCCCGAGCTCGGTAGCGGCCACCTGAACCGCTTGTTCGGATAGGGTCAGAAAGACCTCGGCGTAATGCCGGGCCGCCTGGCGGAGGAAGCGCTGCGCGTAGATCGCGCCGCTTGCGCCGGTGACCCCGACCACCAGTCGACCGGTCGTCGCCATGGCTATCGGGGCACGACCTGCGCATCGACGAGGCTCGTCAGGACTCGGTCGACGGTCAAGCCCTCGACCTCCGCCTCGGGACGCAACAGGACGCGATGGCGGAGAATCGGCAGCGCGAGTTCCTTCACGTCATCGGGAATCACGAAGTTCCGGCCTCGCAGCGACGCGACCGCCTTGGAACACGCCACGAGGGCGAGACCGGCTCGCGGCGAGGCGCCCACAAGGATGTCGTTGGCCTTGCGGGTCGACGCAACCAAGTCATAGACGTACTGGAAGATCCGCTCTTCGATCTGCACTGCCTCGACCTCTTGGCGGAGCGAGGCGAGGCCGTCCAGATCGACGATCGCTTGGACTCCGGCTTGCTCGAGGTTCTGGCTTCGGAACCCGAGATGGAAGCGCTTGAGCACTTCGACCTCGACGTTGCCGGGCGGGTATTCGAGCAAGACCTTGAGAAGGAAGCGATCCTGCTGGGCTTCGGGAAGGGGGTAGGTGCCCTCGAACTCGATAGGGTTTTGAGTGGCGAAGACGAGGAACGGCGACGGCAACGGATAGCGAATACCGTCGATCGTCACCTGGCGCTCCTCCATCGCCTCGAGCAGGGCAGCCTGGGTCTTCGGGGGCGTGCGGTTGATTTCGTCCGCCAGCAAAATCTGGGTGAAGACGGGACCTTTGCGCAGGCGGAAATCGGTCGTTTTGGGATCGAAGACGTTGGTCCCGATGACGTCACTCGGCATGAGGTCGGGTGTGAACTGGATGCGGGTGAAGTCGAGCGCGAGCGCCTTCGCCATCGTCCGGACGAGGAGCGTCTTCGCGATTCCGGGAACACCTTCGAGCAGAATGTGCCCGTTCGCGAGAATCGCGACCAGCACCTGATCGATCGCTCTCTCTTGGCCGACGACGGCCTTCCCCACTTCTTGACGCAGTCGCGCCGATACCTCTACTACGCTCATGCCGCTCCGGCTACGCTACCCGTTTTCACGGTAACGAGACGCTGGGGCAACGGATTTCCAAGTAGTTTCGTACAATGAACTCGTGAAGGACCTCAATCGGCTCTCCGGGCCGTGGACGGGTCTCTCCATCCAAGGGAGACGCCGGTGCCACGAAGCACTGCAATTGACGATCAGCCCCGGTCGAATTCTCGGTGCGGGTTCGGATGAGGATGGCTCCTTTGTGGTCGAGGGCACGTTCGACGCGACCGGTCAAGTGCAACTGACGCGTCGGTATGCCGTCTCGAATCTCCACGACGGCCATGTCGACGTCCCGTTCGACTACGTCGGCACGTGGGACGGGGCGATGATCTTCGGAATGTGGTGCGAGCGAGACTCGCCGCTCAACTGTGGACCGTTCGAAATGTGGCCGATGCGCGAGGAGGATCGCCGAGAACTCGCGATCGAACTCGGCGAGCTCGCGGTCAGTCGCTAGAGCTCGTCCGGGCTCCAATGCTGGCCACTCGCGACCCGGTCGCCCTCGAACCGGACTCCCTCGGCTTCGAGGAGGGTTCGCTGGCGCAAGGCGAACTCGGGTCCGCGCCGCGCGATGGGCAGAGCCCCATCCGCCCCGACGACCCTCCACCAAGGCACGTCGGCGGGTGCCCCCGTCATCCACTTGCCCACGAGAAGACCCGAAACCGGTCGATCGAGGGCGCGTCCCACCGCGCCATAAGATGCCACCCGACCGAACGGAATCGTTCGGACGAGTTCCCAAAGTGATGCGAGCCGCGATGAGGAGCTCATCGCGGCTCGGGCGTCATCGATCGACACCGTTCAAAGATGGAGGTAGGACCGGATGCCGGGATCGGTGCGAAGCCGCTCGACGGCGCGGGAAATTCGCTTCCGCACCTGAGCCGCATTCATGTCGGTATTCGCGGCGATCTCGTCGGAAGTCATTTGGAGGACGAAACGCATGTGAAGCAGTTCGCGATCGATGAGGCCGAGGTTGCGCAACGCGGCCGTCAAAACGTCGGCTTCGATCCGGAACGGGAATGCCGTGGGCATGTCCGCCGTCTCTTCGGCGCCGACCTCGCGGAGTCTCTGCGTGGTTTTCTGCTGGTGCCAGCGACGAACGAGGATCTTGGCGAAGCCGTTGGCCCAAGCCTCGATTTCGCCCTTGCTCGGGTCGAACTCCTTGAGGCGATTCACGATCAGCAGCACGCAGTCTTGGGCTAGATCCTGCCTCTCCTCTGGGGGTACGCCGTAGCGCGCCAGCCGACGATCGAACAGCGAATACAGCTCCTGGACGAAGCGATCGATGCCTTCCTGATCCCCCGCGGTCGCCTTGTCGGCCAGGCGCGCGAGATCAGAACCTTTCTCAACCTCATCCACCCCACTCGGTGGAACATCCCAAAGATCCATGTCCATCCCTCTCGATCAAACAAGCGAATTGGCGACGCCAACATCTGCACGGCACCTAACACACTGTTCGCGTGAGAAGCTCCGTCTGTGACACCCATTATAGGAAAAACGTCCACATCTCGCCCGAAGCTCAGGTTCAACGGCCACAAAAAGCCGTAGAAATACGGGGTGTATCCCGGGCCGAGTCTGCCGATAATGCGGGGGTTTGACACCGTGACCCTCCGGGTCCCACAATCCAGGAGAGCCCGGCCGCCCCGCGGCCCAGGAGCCTTCACACCATGGATTTACACGGAGTCGACATCTACATCTGGAGCGCCACGACCCCAGATGTGCCGAAGGAATGCGGCAAATTCACCCTCAAGCTGATTTCGAACCGCGGAACTCGGATCTACCCTGGACCCGCGCCCGAGATCGACCTCCTCGACTGGCCCCGATGTCGCTATCTGAGCGACACCCCCGTGACCGACGCCGAGGTCGACGCCCTCGTCGGCACGATCACAAGCCAGGGCTTCCGGTGGTCGAAGTGTCAAAAGCTGTTCATCAAGGACGGCGTGAACCAGTTCAGCGAGCCTTACTAGTCCCGAAGGAGGAAAAGACATGGCACGACAAGTCTGTTTGATTCGGGGCGACGGTACCGGCCCCGAACTCGTGGCCGCGGTCGAGACGATCTTCCGCGCCGCCAACATCGACATCGATTGGGTGGAGGTCGAAGCCGGCCTCAAGTGCGTCGAGGCGGGCAAGCCGATCGTCCCCGACGAAACGATCGCCAAAATCAAGGAAGTCGGCGTCGGCCTCAAAGCCCCGATGACGACGCCGATCGGCAAGGGTAGCGTGAGCCCGAACGTCACGCTGCGCAAGAAGCTCGACCTGTATGCCTGCGTCCGGCCCGTCCGTTCGCTGCCAGGCGTGAAAACCCCGTTCGACGACCTGGACATGGTGATCTTCCGGGAGAACACCGAGGACCTCTACGCTCAGATCGAGTACATGGTGACCGACCACGTCGCCCAGTCGATCAAGCTCATCTCCGACTTCGGCTCGGAGCGGATCGCCCGGGCCGCGTTCGAATACGCTCGCAAGCACGATCGCAAGAAGGTCGTGGCCGTTCACAAAGCCAACATCATGAAGATCGCGGACGGGCTGTTCCTGCGCGTGTGCCAGAGGGTCGCCCAGGACTACCCCGAGATCGAATTCTGGGACAACATCGTCGACAACCAGTGCATGCAGTTGGTGACGCGCTGGAAGATCTACGATGTCCTGGTCATGCCGAATCTCTACGGCGACATCGTCAGCGACCTCGCCGCCGGCATGATGGGGGGCCTTGGCGTCGCCCCCGGTGCCAACTATGGGACGAACTGTGCCCTGTTCGAAGCCGTCCACGGTTCGGCACCCAAGTACACCGGCATGAACAAGGTCAACCCGACGGCGTTGCTCTTGTCCGCGACTCTGATGCTCGATCATCTCGACATGCACGAAAAGCGCGTCGCCATCGAGGGCGCCCTCGAATCGACGCTGGCCCGCGGAATCAAGACCTACGATCTTGGTGGCGATGCGACCACCAGCGGCTTTGCCGAAGCGGTCGCGTCCGAGCTCAAGGCGTAAGCCGGCGGAGGGCGTCTTCGTGCGAAGACGCCCTCCGTCATCGTCCGAACTTAGACCGCTTCCGGTGCCGTCGGCGCGTCTTCGAAGTCGACCAGCGACACGTTACGAACCAGCTCCAATTGGCTACCGGGCAGCAGTCGCTTCATCGCACTCCGGAATCCTTCCGATCCCCCGTCCACGGTGCGCAACAGCTCGATCGGGTAGATGGCGTTTCCCTGCTCGATCTGAAGGGTCAACCGGAACGGGCCCGGATGTTGCTCGACCAGATCCCGTACCTTGACCAGCTGTTCGCGTGTCGACGGAGGGATCTTCACCACGAGCCGCCCGAGGCAAGGATCGTCAGCGTCGAAGACGGTCTCCTCAGCGGCGGCCACCGGCTCGATCGACTCCACCCGGATTTCGACCGACTTCTCGCCCCCCGAACCCGGGCG
>ERZ761602.8707-NODE-8707-length-10101-cov-7.358451_pt1 | contig 10101 bp, 10 predicted proteins | sample MGYA00512165_ERZ761602 | MGnify/ENA primary metagenome ERZ761602 (study PRJEB28899, sample SAMN02445085) | bioreactor sludge metagenome | biome: EBPR sludge; isolation source: Thorneside wastewater treatment plant | place: Australia: Brisbane, Thorneside...
ATAAAGGCCAAGGTAGCTGTTTAAACAGGGGCATTAAAATTTTATGCGCATGATCATTAACCTGGTAGTCGCCGCTTCTCTTAACAATGTAATAGGAAAAGACAATCAACTGCTTTGGCGCCTGCCGAATGATATGGCTTTCTTTAAGAATATCACCTGGGGAATGCCGGTGATCATGGGGAGAAAAACATATGGGTCTCTCGGAAAACCGTTAAAGGGAAGAACCAATATTGTTGTTTCGCATAATCACGGATTGAATATCCCGGGAGTTAAAATAGCCGCCGGTCTTAAGGAAGCGATCGCCCTGGCCGAAGAGGAAAATGTAAAGCAATGTTTTGTGATCGGGGGAGGCGAAATATATAAACTGGCGATGCCGCTGGCCCAACGGATCTACCTGACGCGCGTACAGACCGTAATAGAGGGAGACGCTTTTTTCCCGCCAATAGACGAAGCGCTGTGGCAAAAGACTGATCAAGCCGATTTTAACGCCGATAACCAGCATGCCTATGCCTATTGTTTTGAGGTATGGGAGCGAAAGCCATCCTGAATGCCGAGCTATTCCCCTTTTCAGTTGACCGTCAAATACTGCAGCTACTACCTGTTCGCTGCGAATGGGAAAGGACATGGCGCTCATTCTCCCTTTGTATATGATTTTATCCGCAACGTGTTAAATGATAAAAAAGATCTTGATGTTTACCGGAAGATAGAATCGCTTAGAAAAAGACTGCTGCGATCGGATGCGCTGGCGGAGGCGGAAGATTTTGGCGCGGGCGCAACGACCCGTCCCGCTTTGCGCAGCGTAGCGTCGATAGCGGCGAGGTCGGCAAAATCGCCGAAGCTGGCGCAATTGCTGTTCCGAATTACCCGTTATTACCGGTCCCGCTACATCATTGAGCTGGGCGCTTCTTTGGGCATTTCAACCGCCTACCTGGCGTCGGCCGACCCTCAATCGACCGTGGTAACAGGGGAGGGGAGTAAAAATATTGCGGCGCTTGCGATGGACCATTTTAAGGAGCTGGGGCTGACAAATATTTCTATGACGACGGGTAATTTTGACGATACCCTTCCCTATATGGCCGGTATTCTTCCGTCGATAGACCTGGCTTTTATTGATGGCAATCACCGGGAAACGCCCACCCTCGGGTATTTTAACCAATTGCTTCCCCGTATGTCGTCTTCCTCCATCATGATATTTGACGATATCCATTGGAGTAAGGAAATGGAATCGGCCTGGAAGCGGATAAAAGACCATCCGTCGGTCATGACCACGGTAGACCTGTTTTTTATGGGTATCATTTTTTTTCGCCCGGACTTTAAGGCGAAACAGCATTTTACGATCCGGTATTAAGTCCATAAAAATTTCTACCTTACCATACGAAACAAGCAATCCAATTCTGCTATATGACGATAGGCATATTGAAAGAACCAACTGTCGAATCAAGGGTCTCCCTGCTGCCGGAGTCGGCGGCGACGCTGATCGCCAAAGGGTTTACCCTTTTGGTTGAGCAGGGAGCCGGGGATAAAGCCTTTGGCAGCGATGAAGCTTATATACAAGCAGGGGCGCAAGTAAGGCAGCGGGAAGAAACGCTGAAGGGCGCCGATCTGGTTCTTTCCATAAATATGCTCCAGGCCGCGGATATTGCTTTTCTTTCCGGTAAAACGCTTATCGGCATATTTCAACCCTTATATCATCCCGACCTGATGCAGCGCCTGGCGGAGGCGGGAGTAACCGTATTCAGCCTCGACATGCTGCCGCGTACCAGTCGCGCTCAAAGTATGGACGTGCTAAGCTCCCAGGCAAATATTGCCGGTTATAAGGCGGTCATCCTGGCGGCAGACAGGTATAGCCGTTATTTCCCGATGCTGATGACGGCTGCGGGCAGCATATCGCCGGCTAAGGTATTGATATTGGGCGCAGGCGTTGCAGGTTTGCAGGCGATAGCGACTGCGCGCCGGTTAGGCGCCGTTGTAGAAGTGTTTGATACCAGGCCTGCGGTTAAGGAGGAAGTGATGAGCCTGGGCGCCCGGTTTGTAGAGGTGGAAGGCGCGGCCGACGCGTCGGCCGCAGGCGGATACGCCATTGAGCAGTCGTCTGAATTCCAGGACAGGCAGCGCCAAAAAATTGCGGAAAGCATTGCCAAAGCGGATATCGTGATCACTACCGCCCAGATACCGGGAAAAAAAGCGCCTGTGCTGGTTAATGGCGCAATGATCGCGCAGATGAGAAAGGGTTCGGTGATCATCGATCTTGCCGCCGCCTCCGGAGGCAATACCGAATATACCCGGAACAATGAAACGGTGGAGCAGCAGGGCGTTTCTATTATCGGCGCCGCTGATCTTGCGGCCACCCTGCCTTCCGACGCCAGTAAATTGTATGGTAAGAATATAATGAATTTTCTGCCGCTGATCACGGGGAAAGATGGCGCGCTTAACCCGGATTTTAACGACGAACTGGTGAAGGGCTCCTGTATTGCGCACGATGGCAGGATTGTTCATGAGCGGGTCAGGGAGCTGATCGAAGGGCGGCAGGGATGAGGGAATGAGGATAGAATTATTCGGGAGCGGATATTTAGTAACGTCATTGTATAACTGAATTATAGAAACAAATCGACAGTTATCTAACGAAACGAATAATGATGACAGCTATGGAAAATTGGTTATCCTGGATATACCTGCAACAGGAAATGATCTATATCGTGGCTTTGATGATCTTGCTGGGGATAGAAGTGATCGGCAGGGTGCCCAGCGTATTGCATACCCCGTTAATGAGCGGCGCCAACGCTATTCACGGCGTGGTGATCATCGGCGCGATCATTGTCATGGGAAAGGCGGAACCGGATAACTACCTGGCCCTTTCCCTCGGCTTCCTGGCTATCATACTGGGAACGCTGAATGTAGTGGGAGGATTTGTGGTAACGGATAGAATGCTGGAGATGTTCAGGAAAAAAAAGACGGATGAAAAAAAATAATATAAGCATGCGCGGAAACCCGATGCATAAACTCATTTTTTCATGGAATTAAGCATACTCTCCATTATCTATATCATTGGTTCAATAACTTTTATCGCAGGGCTAAAAATGCTGTCCGATCCTGCGCATGCGCGAAAGGGAAACCTGATCGCCGCAGGGGGAATGGGGCTGGCTATTGCCGGCACTATCTTTTTATACGAAACAGAAGGAGAAAAACTGCATAACCATCTGTGGATATTTGCGGGGTTGGCCATCGGCGGTATAGCGGGCGCGCTTGCCGCAAAAAAAGTAAAGATGACGGCCATGCCTGAGATGGTGAGCCTGTTCAATGGTATGGGGGGCGCCTGCGCTGCGTTGATCTCCATCGTCGAGTTCGATCGCCTGATCAAACATCCTTTTGCAGTTTCTTTCGATGCTCCCGCGGCGCTTTCCGGCGGGTCGATCGCTCCCGAACTGATTTCCATGGGGCATGTGCTGATTATTTTACTGGGAATGGCGATCGGCGCTATATCTTTTTCGGGCAGTATGGTCGCCTGGGCAAAATTGAATGGCAAACTCAACGATTATTCATTCAAAGGGCAGCATTTTCTTAACCTGTTTATTTTGTTGTTGATCATCGTAGGGATCGGCGCGATGGTTCTCAATATTACCGGCGGGTTTCATGTAGACGCCCATATAGAACCCTTAAGCATCCGGGTGGTAACGGCCGCCTGGATACCCTGGTTGTTTTACGGCATCCTGTTCCTTTCCCTGGCATACGGCATACAGTTCGTGTTGCCGATAGGCGGGGCAGATATGCCGGTGGTGATCTCCTTACTAAATTCATTTACCGGCGTGGCGGCGGCCTGCGGCGGCTTCCTGTATGATAATAAAGTGATGTTGACGGGCGGCATATTGGTGGGCGCCGCCGGGACGCTACTGACGATACTGATGTGCAAGGCAATGAACCGGTCGCTGATCAATGTGCTGGTAGGGTCTTTTGGCGGCCAGCATGCCGCCGGTTCCGCGGGCGCGCAGGAGCATGGCAGCTTTAAAGAAATAAGCGTCAGCGATGCGGCGGTGGTCTTGCGCTATGCTTCGAGAGTGATGATCGTTCCGGGATACGGGCTTGCCGTCGCCCAGGCGCAGCATGTTTGCCACGAACTCGAAAAACTGCTTACGGATAAAGGCGTGGAAGTGCAGTACGCCATTCATCCTGTCGCCGGTAGAATGCCGGGGCATATGAATGTATTGCTGGCCGAGGCCGATGTCAGTTACGATAAGTTGCTGGAAATGGAACAGGCCAATGAACTGTTCCCGGCGACAGACGCGGTATTGGTGCTTGGCGCCAATGATGTGGTAAATCCTGCCGCCAAGTCCGATCCCTCTTCTCCATTGTACGGCATGCCGATACTGGATGTTGAACTGGCTAAAATGGTCATCGTAAATAAAAGAAGCATGAAGCCGGGATATGCGGGCATTGAGAACATGTTGTTTTTTCAACCAAAGACATCCATGTTGTTCGGCGACGCCAAATCTGTATTGCAACAGCTTGTTAGCGAAATAAAGACTTTATAATCCCGTGAAATTTACCCTGCCCGCCGCATTGCTCGACTCCTTAGAAGGCCTTGACGGCTTTGACCGGGAACCTTTCTGTCGCATTCATGAGCATCCTGAACCCGCGACGTCTATCCGGCTGAACCCGCTGAAACCCTTTGATGTTTTTCGCGAGTACGGCAAGCTTGAACCCATCCCCTGGTCGCGATCGGGGTATTATCTTCCCGAGCGGCCGTCTTTTATTTTTGATCCCTTATGGCATGCGGGCGCTTATTATGCGCAGGAAGCTTCGGGCATGTTCCTGGAGCAATGCGTACAACAGTCGATAGACCTGTCGGCTTCTCTCCGGGCGCTCGATCTCTGCGCCGCCCCCGGCGGCAAGTCTACCTTGCTTCAATCCCTGCTTTCGGAAGATAGCCTGCTCGTAAGCAATGAAGTCATTAAATCGAGGGCGCCGATACTGGAAGAGAACATGTCCCGGTGGGGAGGCGTTAATAATCTTGTGGCGCATAATGATCCAAGGGACCTGGGAAAGATGACAAATTATTTTGACCTTATCCTTGTTGACGCGCCCTGCTCGGGATCGGGGCTTTTCCGCAAGGATCCCGCCGCCGTCAGGGAATGGAGCCCCGATGCGGTGCAGCTATGTTGCGGGCGACAGCGCCGCATATTATCAGATATTTATCCGGCCTTAAAAAAAGGAGGTCTGTTGATCTACTCAACCTGCTCTTATTCGATTGCAGAAAACGAGGATATCGCAGATTGGTTATGCGACAGCTTCAGCCTTTTGCCTGTGCGCATCGATATGCGCGCTTCGTGGAATATAACGGAAACGAAGAGCCGAAAATATGAAGCGTTCGGCTATCGTTTTTTCCCGGATAAATTAAAGGGCGAGGGGTTTTATATCGCCTGTTTTAAAAAAGAAGACGGCGGCAGGCCTGAGCGGCTTACGCATAAAAAACATAAATGGTCGGGGTTGCCCGCAAAAGAAGAAGCCATCGTGCGGCCCTGGCTCAGAGAAGGGCTCTCCGTTAATCTGTATGTATTGGACGGGGAGATATTTGCCTTCCCCGCGGCGCTGGAACAGGACCTGGTCGCGGTTAGCGCGAACCTGTATTTGAAAAAAGCGGGCGTTAGGATCGGGAAGATTGCGCAGGGCGAGCTGGTCCCCAATCACGAATTGGCGCTCAGCGCTTTATTGAATAAAAAAAATGTTGTAATACCGTTAAAAAAGGAGCAGGCCTTACAATATTTGAGAAAGGAAACAGTTACCATAGACACGGAACACAGGGGCTGGGCGATCGTTCAATACGAGGGCGTTAACCTTGGCTGGATAAAGGTTCTGGGGGCCAGGATAAATAATTACTATCCTAAGGAGTGGAGGATATTAAAAGAGGAAAAAAAATAAATATCAACCTTCTTTGTATATTGAATGCTGTTCAATGAAAGATAAGCAAGATAAAATTCAGGATGTAGCCGTAAATTTCAGGTTGAGTTGAATGGAATGATTGCCTGCGTCCGGTTTAAAATACAATTGCGAATGATCAGAAAATATTGTTTGATTTTTTTAACCTCATTGTTCAGCTTCGCCGCATTGGCGCAGAGCGACCTGGTTATCCAGGGAACTTCCCCTGCTCTTTATTTGTTGCATTCCGTAGCGCCAAAGGAAACCTGGTACAGTTTGGGAAGAATGTATAATATCCCTCCGAAAGAGCTGGTTGCGTATAACAATACTTCGATGGACAAATCGCTGGAGATAGGCCAGTTGATCAAAGCGCCCTTAACCGGCGCTAATTTTTCCCAGAATGGCGTAAAGGCCGCCGATGAGGTTTTTGTGCCCTTGTACCATATCATCCAGGAAAAAGAGTGGCTGTACCGGATAAGCGTGAACCATAATAAAGTGCCTGTGGAGCAATTGGAAAAATGGAACAATATTGATAAAGACCAGGCTAAGCCAGGGATGAAGCTGATTGTGGGATACCTGAAACTTAAGCAGGCCAATGCATCCTGGGCTACGACCGTATCGCGGGTTCCGGGACAGGAAACGCCGAAAGCGGTTCTTCCGCCAAAGCAGGAGCCGCCGGTGAAGAAAGCGCCGGAACCGGTTGTAACCGGAACCGCGTCGTCCGCGGAAACCAGGAGAACAGAACCGCAGACCAATAAGACAACCACACAGGAGACAAGCAAAACGGTTCCGCAAGAGCCCGGTAAAACAGCGGCCACGCAGGGCAGGACTGCTACGGGAACCAGCGCGGGAGGATATTTCCGGTCGCAGTATGAAGCCAGCGGGAAATCCGTTTCCGGCGTGGCGGGTATTTTCAAAAGCGCCAGCGGATGGGGGGATGGCAAATATTATGCATTGATGAAAGATGTGCCTGTAGGTTCCATCATCAAAATAAATTTCCCGTCTACCAATAAGGAAGTGTATGCAAAAGTATTGGGCGAATTACCCGATATGAAAGAAAGCGCCGGCCTGACCTTAAGGATCAGCGATGCGGCCGCGGGCCAATTGGGCGCCGGAGGCAACAAGTTTTCGGTGTCGGTTATGTATTAGGCAAACCGGTATCCTCTTAAAAAATCTTCAAGAGGCATTCTTTTTTTTCCTTCCATCTGTACTTCTTTTGCATGGAGCCACCCGTCCTTACAGGCGAATTTGAGATAGGTCTTATTGTCGGTATAAAATGCGCCTGCTGTTAACGGTCCTGCTGCAGGCTCCATTTCGGCTTTATAGATCTTGAACATTTTTCCTTCCAGCTCGGTAAAAGCGCAGGGGAAGGGCGACAGTCCTCTGACCAGGTTATATACCTCGGAAACATTTTTGTTCCATTGGATATGGCAGGTCCCGGTGAATATCTTGGGCGCATGCGGCGGCTCCGCAGGCAAGCCCTGATCGCCTGTAACCTTATTTTTACGGATGATCTCTTCCTGCGATTGCTCATATATGCTGCGGTCGACAATACCCCGGATGGTCTTTGTTAATAACGAAGCTCCCGCCGCCATTAATTTATCGTGCAGTTCTCCGGCCGTCTCCGCTTCGCCAATAGCGACCCGCTGTTGTAATAATATATTTCCGGTATCTATTTCGTGCGTTAATTTAAAAGTGGTTACGCCGGTTTCCTTTTCCCCGTTGATGATCGCCCAGTTGATGGGCGCCGCGCCGCGATAGTCGGGCAATAACGAAGCGTGCACATTAATGGTTCCCAAAGAAGGCATGTTCCAGACGATCTCCGGCAGCATCCTGAAAGCCACTACCGCCTGGAGGTCTGCGTTCAGTTCTTTTAATGCCGCTATAAAATCAGGGCTTTTTAATTTCTCGGGTTGCAGGATCCGCAAGCCTTTGTCCATTGCGTATTTTTTTACCGCGCTTTCATTCAGCTTCATCCCTCGTCCGGCGGGCTTGTCGGGGGCTGTTACTACGCCGACGACATTGAACCCTTCTTTAACCAGAGCGTCTAAGGAAGCGACGGCAAATGCCGGCGTACCCATAAACAAGATGCGCGGATAGGCGGGATCGTTAGCATTCATCATTCAAAATCTTTGTACAACAGGTATTTTCTTCGGATCTTCTTAAACTGGTCCAGGCCGGGTTGCCAGCGCTGGCGGATCTCCTGCTCGCTGACGCCTTGTTTTACCTGTTTGATCAACTGGTCGTTTCCCGCAAGCCGGTTAAAGGTGGCGCCTTTATTCAGGAAAAAGCTGTCTTTCCCGGGGAAAAGCCGGTAAGCTTCGATCAGCCATTTTATCTGCAGCCTGCCCTCTGTTTTTTTCAGCGCCTCTTCATTGGTTCCGCCCTCGTCCCATCCATAACATAGCTGGTTGAGCAATTTTGGGTTTTTAGCGCCTTCTATGCTGCGCGGCGTAAAGCTGAACAAGGTCTTGGGAAGCGCGGGATGCCCGAAAACCTGGAATGCCCTATCCGTTCCCCTGCCTTCGCTCAATAATGTGCCTTCAAAAAAACAGGTGGAAGGATATAAATAGACAGAAGCCATATCGGGCAGGTTCGGCGAAGGTTTTACCGGCAAAATATATTTGCTGTTGTGGGTATAGTTTGCGCAGGGGATCACCGTTACCGGCGTTGAAACGGCGGCGGATAATTTTCCATGCAGCGAGGAGGATATCCATTTTTCGCCGAGCAGCATATTCGCATATTCGCCAATGGTCATTCCGTATACGACGGGGATGGGCTGCATGCCGAGAAAGGATTTGAAAGCCGGCTCCAGGACGGGTCCGTCTACATAAAAACCGTTGGGGTTGGGCCTGTCGAGAACGATCAGCGGTTTATCCTGTTCTATAGCCGCTTCCATCAGGTCCTGCAGGGAGGAGATATAGGTGTAGAAGCGCACGCCTACATCCTGGATATCGAATATAATGATGTCGACGTCCTTCAGGTCTTCCTTAGCGGGTTTTCTTTTTTGACCATATAGCGAAACGATCGGTAAACCTGATTTTGCATCGATGGAATTGCGCACTTTTTCTCCTGCATCTGCAACGCCCCGGAATCCATGTTCGGGCGCAAAGATCTTCCTGACGCCCACGCCTTCCTTCAGCAATACGTCTACCAGGTGTTCGTCGCCGATCATGGAAGTATTGTTGGCAAAGAGAGCGACCGATTTTCCCTTGACCAGCGGAAGATAGAGGTCCAGCCGTTCTGCGGCGGGAATGATTTTTGATTCAATGCTGGATGGCGGGGTAGGATCGTGTTTTGCGGCGGCAGGACCGGCAGAATCGGCCCTATGGCTATCGTCGCGCGGGGCAGGATCCGTATTGCCCGGCTGTGCGCAGCCCATATACAAAAACAACAGAAACGGTTTTAACAAAAGGATTGTATTCATAGTTTGTTCATTAATTAGCGCCTGTCTAACCATACGCACGGCGTTTGCAGACAAGCCGTTTGCCAGGCGCCGATGCGTAAAGATCAAACATACAAGCAGAATCTGAAACGGCGAATAAAAATAGGAACATACCCGTTAAATCTTTTAAAATTTATTGGCGGATGGGAATTATTCCGTTTACTTTGTCCGTTCCGGTAAAAGAAACATTAAAAATAATCGCGCAACCGGCAGGCTTTAAACAAATGCGCGGCAGCGTTAACAGCAATCATTTCTTCAATAATAAAAACAGAGCATGCAACAGGTAAAATCAGGCGACACCGTTAAAGTGCATTACAGCGGCCGCTTAAGCGATGGAACAACTTTCGACAGTTCTTCCGGGCGCGAACCGCTGGAATTTAAAGTAGGCAGCGGTCAGGTGATCAAAGGTTTTGACGACGGGGTTACAGGAATGTCTGTAGGCGATAAAAGAACCGTGCAGATACCCGTAAACGACGCTTATGGTCCGAAAGATGAAAGCATGATCGTGGAATTCCCAAGGGCAAACTTCCCGGAAGACCTTAAGCCCGAAGTGGGCATGCAGTTGAATATGACCAATAATACCGGGCAGGTGATCCCCGTGGTGATCACGGAAGTGGCCGAGGAAACCGTTCTGCTCGATGCCAATCATCCGCTTGCGGGACAGGACCTTATATTTGATATTGAGTTGGTGGACATTGCCTCGGCGTCGAGGATTATTATGCCTTAACGATTGGCCGTACAGGTTG
>ERZ761602.8709-NODE-8709-length-10098-cov-9.720601_pt1 | contig 10098 bp, 9 predicted proteins | sample MGYA00512165_ERZ761602 | MGnify/ENA primary metagenome ERZ761602 (study PRJEB28899, sample SAMN02445085) | bioreactor sludge metagenome | biome: EBPR sludge; isolation source: Thorneside wastewater treatment plant | place: Australia: Brisbane, Thorneside...
GCTTGCAGCGCGCTCGCGACCTCGCTTGGGGAATGCAATTGGCCTCTGATCTCCACGCTCATTCAACCGGTTAGAGATATGTGCAATCGACAGATCTTCAATCCGGGTATAGAGTTTTCCGCTTGCCGTCGCATACTCGAAATCGGCTGCGGGACCGGCGCGCAGATCGCTGGATAAGGAGGGGTGACGCGGAGCGCCGGGGTGGTTCGAAACGGTGACTCCACAAATCAGATAGGAGCGCTATATCAGGGCAAACAGATCCGTTGCCGCAAATGAACGGATCGTCGGGTCGGGTCCAAATCACTTTTTGGAGATGATCGTGAGCACAGCGAGAAAAATCGCCATCGCCTGTCAGGGCGGCGGGATTCATGGCGCGTTTACCTGCGGGGTGTTGGATCGAATTCTGGAGACGGCGGCGACCGGCGCGCACGACTTCGAGATTGTCGGTCTGAGCGGCACCTCCGCCGGCGCCCTGAACGCGTTCATGGCGTGGTATGGGATGCTGGACGAGCCGGCCAACCGTTTCGACGCCGCGCGGAGCGCCGTGAATCGCCTGTGGGATACCTTCCAGGTCCGCAAGAGCGGCGAGTCGAGCATGAATCATTTCGCTCAACTGCTGTTCAAGTTGCAAGGGGCCGGGCTAAATGTCCGGAGCCCGGCGCCGCCGCTGTACCACGATTGGCTGATGGGCGCGCTACGCGGCTGGTCAACGCTGGAAAACTCGATTGCGCCGGGGCTGGACCTGGGCGAAATTCGCCCGGAGTTTTACGATTTTCAACAACTGCTGGCGAGCTGCGCCCCCGACCTGCCTCGAATACAAGGCGTCGGACAAACGCCGCGACTGCTGATCGGCGCGGTGGAGATTTTGAGCGGCGCATTCGAGGTGTTCGATTCGCACGACGCGCGAACGGGGCCGGACGCGCGCCCGATCAGCTACGAAGCCGTCGCCGCTTCGGGAACTCTGCCCGAAATCCGGCGGGCGCAGAGCATTCCCGGCCTCCAGAACCAGCACGGTCAGGAGCCGCTCTACTGGGACGGCCTGTTTTCGCAGAATCCGCCGGTGCGGGAGTTCGTCACCCGCGCCGCGAACCGCGATGCGATCCCCGACGAAATCTGGGTGATCCGGATCAACCCGCAACGGCGCCACCAGGAGCCCAAGCTGCTGGCCGAGATCGAAGATCGCCGCAACGAGCTGGCCGGCAACCTGTCGCTCAACCAGGAATTGCATTTCATCCGAAAGGTGAACGGCTGGATCGCCAAGCACCCCGGCGACCGGTGCATCCAGGACAAGAAGCCCATCGCGATTTTCGCGATCACCATGGCGCCGGAAAAAGCCGATTTGGATGTCGCGAGCAAGTTCAACCGCGATCCGGCCTTCGTGGCGGACTTGCGGGCGCACGGCGCGGTGCGCGGCGCGGCGTTCCTGCGATTGCGGGCCGGCTCGAAGGCGCGCGAATGGCCGCAAGACGCCATCCCCTGAGAGCGGGCGCCCCGTATCAGCGGCCGACGGATGCGAGCGCCCGTCAATCGGCGGCGTTGAGCAGGTTCGACGGCGAATACTGATCGGTCAGGATGCGGGCGTCCGGGCTCCAGTCGCGCTCGGTCGAAAACAGCGGCAGGAGCCAGTCGCCGCCGAATCCCAGCGGTTTCAGCTTCTCCTCCAGGGCGGCGGCATTGGCTTTGATGGTGTCGAGCGGAGGCAACCCGTCAATTTTGATCAGAATAATGCGGTTTTTCAGGGCGACCCGGAGGTTGTAGAACGATCCGAACACCGCCTGGTAGGTGGTCGATTCGTGGTGATACAGGCGGCTGGTCGAAAAGGTGTTGGCCGCCAGCACGCCATCTGCCGTCAACAAGGTTTTGGCTTCTGACAAAAACTCTTGAGTCAGCAGGTGCTCGGGGATGTATTCGTGGTCGAAGGCGTCCAGCATGATCAAATCGTACCGGCGGCCGGATTTGCCGGCGCGCTTCACGAACACCCGCCCGTCTTCCTCGAACACCTCAACCCGCCGATCGGGGTTGAAGCCGAAGAATTGCCGCGCGACCTTCACCACCGCCGGGTCGATCTCGACCACGTCGATCCGGGTATCGGGAAACATCTTGACCAGCGCCGTCGGCAACACGCCACCCCCTAGGCCGACGATCAGAATTTCGCGGGGATGGGGGTTCAAATACAGCGCACCCATCATCATCCGGGTATAGGTGAACACGAACTGGTCGGGATCGGCCAAGGATCGGCAGGTTTGCCGGGCGGTCTGGTTGCGCCGGGTGAAGCTCATGCAGCGCTGGCCGTCCTCTTCGTAAACCAGGATGTTCCGGTATAGCGACTTTTCGGTGTGAACGGTGGTCATGGCGGCAGATGGCGCGGTCGCGAACGAAGCGAACAGGGCGAGCAGGGCGTTTAACTTATTGCTTGGGCGCATGGCCGAAATACCCGAGCGAAAGGGCCAGGAGGCCGATGAGCAGCGAAATGCCGATCAGCCCGGCCAGAATGTGGTCGATCTCGAAATGCAGAACGAGATAGAAAGAGGTCAGGATCGTTCCCGCCGCGCTGCCGAAGGTCGAGACAAAATACAGCAGCCCGGCCCGATGGCCGCTCTGTTCCGACCGGTTCACCAGCAGGCGAACCGCGTAGGGCGACACCGCGCCGGCCAGGACGGTCGGGGCGAAGAACAGCAGGGTCGCGGAAGCCAGCGAACCGTAACGGGGATCCTGAATCCGGTCGAAAAGCCAGTCGAGCAGCGGATCGGCGACAAAAATCACCGGCGCCGTGGCCGAAGCCCCGACGATCAAGAGCGCGGCCAGCCGACGCAGGGACGGTTCGCGCAGCGACCAGCGGCCACCGACCAGATAGCCGACCGACAGCGCCAGCATGAACACCGCGATCACCCCGCCCCAGACATAGATGCTGTTGCCGAAATACGGGGCGAGAATGCGCCCGCTCAGCAATTCGATGGACATCACCAGAAACCCGGACCATCCGGCGATCAAAAAAACCAACAGAGGTTGCAACATCGAATCCTCGAAACAGATCGGGCCACCGGCTCCGCATCGTCACCCGACCGGTGAGACTATCACAAGATCGCAGGAAGGCGCGTTGCTCTGCGCCGATGCGCCGATCCGGTTTCCGGCGGGCGCGGGACAGCCGGCGAGCGCCAGCACCGCCCTTTTGGCCCTCGCCGGCGCATCCCCGGGCGAACGGTAGCTCGGCGCTGTACCGGTCGCCGCGCTCAAGGCTGGCGTTATCATCCATCATGCCCAAAGTGTTGCGGAGGCTTTCATGACCGCTCTCGAAATCGAATGGCGTCATCTCGAAAAAGACGGGCGCACCTGTTTGCGTTGCGCCGACACCCTGCAATCGCTGCAACAAGTGGTCGCTCGTTTGGCCGCCGAATGCGCGCCGCGCGGCGTGACCCTGACGTACCGCGAGACCAAGCTGCCGCCCGAGCGCTTGCCCGAATCCAACCTGATTTTGTTCAACGGCGTACCGCTGGAGTCGGTGTTGCCGGGCGCCGCAGCGGCGAACAGCGAGTGCCTGTCTTGCGGCGATCTGTGCGGCCAGCCGAGCTTTTGCCGCACCGTCACAGTCGGGAACCGCGTCTTCGAGGCCATTCCCGCCACGCTGATCCGGCAGGCGGCATGCGCCGTGGCCGGGTGTTGCTGATGGTGGGGCCGGCGCTACGCCGGTGGTCCGCAGCCGGCTCGACACGCCAAAGACCATGGTCTATCGTGCGCCGATGGCGGTTATGGCGCATGCCAAGCAGTTCGCCGGGGGCAATTAAGCCGGGGGCAATTGAGAAATAACAAATTGAAATAAAAATTGATTTTGATAGACCCGTCGCCGATGCTTGCCCTGCTTTCGACAAACGGCCGTTCCAATAGAGAGCAGAACCATCGTAACATAGATGAGATCAATACCAATTCTCAATAGATTTTCGTCATTCCCGCGAAGGCGGGAATCCAGGCAGCCGCCGAACAACGGGATACCCGCTTTCGCGGGTATGACGAACGGGGTCGTTTTTGACCTGAAAAGATACAATCTATCGGGAAACGGTATAAGTTTTCGGTTCGGGCGGTTCTGCGCTGCTTCGATATAGTTTTGCCGCAGTACCTATACGGGATTTATTGGCGATGATGGATGCGTCAAACACAAAATGATCGGTTCCCGGTTTCGGCGCTTTTCTTATGCGATGGGATTGGTGGTAGCCGCTCTGACCTCGGTGCTGCTGTACGCGCATAGCGAGCTTCGGGCGAACCTGGCCGCCTTGCAGGGCGATTTCATCCCCCGCTGGCAGGCTGCCCAGCGCTTGCAGGGCGACGCTCGAGACGTCGGCGCCAAGGCCATGCAACTGACGCTGGCGCTCACCCTCGGCGAGTTGCAGTCGATGCGCGATGAACTCGACGAGCAAGTCGCGGGGCTCGACGCCAGCTCGCAAAGCGTCCTCGGCCAGATCGGCGACGCGGAGCTGGCGCGAAACCTGGCCACGGCCACCCGCGATTTTCACCGGACCGCCGACGAGCTGGCGGAAACCGTTCGCCTCCGCGTCGCGGCGGCCGGCGCCCAACCCGGCGCGGCGGCGGATCGCGAGCGGCGCCGGGAGCGGGATCTGGCCCGCCTCACGAGCGATCACGCGGTCAAGCTGGCGGGCTACAGCGGCGCGGTAGCGGCGGACATCGACCTCGCCTTGGCGGCGCATCGGCGCGATCTGAGCCAACGGCTCTGGCTGCAGGCGGCCTTGATCGCCTTGACCGGGGGATTGATGGGAGCGCTGATCTGGCGACAGTTCCGCTTGCTGGATCGTCGGCTGATTCGCCGGATCAGGGCGCTCGAAGCCGAAATGGCGAAAACCGATCTCGACCACAATCTGCTTTCCAGGCACCCCGAGGTAGATGAAATCGACGCCATGCGCAACGAGCTGGCGCTGCTGCTGAGCCGGCTGACCACCCAGAACGTCGAGCTGGAGCGCCTGGCCACCACCGACAGCCTGACCGGGCTCGCCAATCGTCGCCGCCTGTTCGATAGCCTCGAACAGGAGGTGTACCGCGCCCAGCGCTACGGCACCACGCTTTCGCTGATCATGTTCGACATCGACCATTTCAAGCGCATCAACGACAACTGGGGCCACGCGACCGGCGACTGGGTGCTGCGCCGGATCGCCCAGGAAACGCGCGAGCTGCTGCGCAAGACCGACCAGGCGGGCCGCTACGGCGGCGAGGAGTTCTTGGTGGTGTTGCCGCAAACCGATCTTTCGGAGGCGCTGCTGCTGGCCCACCGGTTGAGCGAGCGGATTTCGGACACCGCGATCACCCCGGAACACGATGCGCCGATGCCGGTGACGGTCAGCGTGGGTGTCGCCGCGCTCGCCCCGGACGAGACCGGCGAGGAATTGATTCACCGGGCGGATCAGGCGCTGTATCGAGCGAAGCAAAATGGTCGCAATCGGGTGGAAACGGCGCTCGCCCCGGCCGATGTCAACCGCCACGAAGCGTGATCGGGAAGCGCGGGCTCGGGCATCTCCACCGGCACATCCCGCGCCGGTTTCCGCAGTTCGATACACAAGCGAGACGGTTTGCTACAAGATTTCGACTCGCTGTGGCCCAAACCGCTGGCGCTGTACCGGATGACGGGGGGAATCCACGGCTTATCGTTTGGCCCGTCGCCCTCGTCAACCTGGCCCAGTTGCTCCAAGACATCAACTGCTTCGCTGAAGCCGAGCCGCTGATGCGCCGGGCGCTGGCCATCTTTCTACATCAGGACTTTCGCTTTCCGTCGTTCCCGCGCAAGCGGGAATCCAGTAAGCCGTTGAAAAAGCTGGATACCCGTTTTCACGGGTATGACGATCAAAGTTTCCAGCGAAAGTCCTGCACATTTCACCCGTCGCACGGGGTACGAGCACCCGCATCTGCGCACGGTTCAAGACAGCCACATGAACATCCTGAAGGCGCTGGATCGGAGCGATGCGGACATCGGCGCGGAACTGCGGAAGCTGTTTGAGGGACATGAGCTAACCGAGCGAACATCATGAACCACGCCCACGAGCACCATCAACACCACCATCACCACCACGGTGAAACCACGAGCCGCATCCTGTGGCTGGCCACCGGACTGACTCTGGGCTATGCCGGCGTGGAAGCCGGCGTCGGCTGGTGGGCGGGATCGCTGGCGCTGGTGGCCGATGCCGGCCACATGATCAACGACGCCGCCGCGCTGGCGCTGGCGGCGGTGGCGGCATGGCTGGCTCGCCGTCCCGCTTCGACCCGGCATAGCTATGGTTTCGGCCGCGCCGAATTTCTGGCGGCTTTGGTCAACAGTCTGGCGCTGCTGGTCCTGGTGGCCTGGATCGCGGTGTCCGCCGTCAACCGCCTGCGCGAACCGCAGCCGGTCTTGGGTGAAGCGGTGTCGCTGGCCGCCGCCGTCGGGTTGGGGATCAATGTTCTGGTCGCGTGGCTGCTCAGTCGCGGGGAGCGGAATCTCAACACCCGCGCCGCGCTGCTGCATGTTCTCGGCGACCTGCTCGGTTCGGTCGGCGCGCTGCTCTCCGGCATCGTCATCGCCTTCACCGGCTGGACGCCCATCGACCCGCTGCTGTCGCTGGGCATCGGCGCGCTGATCGTGGTGTCCAGCTTGCGACTGCTGCGCGAAGCGCTACACGGCCTGATGGAAGGCACGCCCTTCGGTCTGGCGCCGGAGGACATCGGCCGGGCGCTGGCGACCGTGCCCGGCGTGGGCTCGGTGCACGATCTGCACGTCTGGAGCGTGGGCTCGGAGCGGGTCATGCTGACCGCCCATCTGGTGGTGCGCGACTTGCGCCGGTGGGAAACCGTGCTCGACGCCTGCCACGCTCTGCTGGTCGAGCGTTTCGACATCCATCACGCCACCCTGCAACCGGAGCCGGAAACCCGGACGGTGCGCTGGATCGGCGCGCGAGACCGGATATCTGCCAGCCAGCCCACGCCGGATAGCCCGCGATGATGCGTCGGCCGGTTTATGGCTCAGGATCTATACGAAAACAACCCGATGAATGAACTTGAAAAATTTCCGAAAATCCCGCGTCGAATTTCTTCTCCATCGGGGTGAGGGCGGGGGCGCTAAGCCACTGAAACAGGACTTTCGCTTTCCGTCGTTCCCGCGCAAGCGGGAATCCAGTAAGCCGTTGAAAAAACTGGATACCCGTTTTCACGGGTATGACGATCAAAAGTTTCCAGCGAAAGTCCTGTGAAAAAACCCCTCACCCCCCACCCCTCTCCCACGGGGAGAGGGGGTTTCGGCACAGGCTCTCAAAGAAGGCGGTTCGGCGCTTGCCCCCATTCCTCGTGACGGGCGCGATAGGCCGCGTTCACCATGTTCATCATGCCCTGATCGAAGCCGGCGGTCTGCTGCAACTGTTTGAGGTACACGTCGAACAGAGACAGCTTGCGGCGTTTTTTCATGGCCGCGCTCAGGCTTTGGCCTTTGGCGATCCGCGCTTCCAGCGAGTCGTCGCCGGATTCGTATCGCCTGATCACTTCGGGGTAGTGTTCCTGCACTTTGGCTTCCTGAATGACCGTCCGGTAAGCGTCCAGGTACTTGTCGAGGGCTTGGTACGGCTCCAGGCCAACCCGCAGGGCCTCGGCCGAAATTTCCACCAGCTTGATCTTCGCGCCCATCATTTCCAGGTAGCTGTCCATCTCGTTGACGATGGACAGGACGTTCATGGTGGCGGCGAAGATGTTGCTGACGAAGGCGTGGTAATCGCGGACGGCGGCTTGGTTGCCGGCCAGCAGATCGTAGGCGTCGCAGCGCTTGATGCGATAGACGAAACGCAGGTTGCAGGGCATCAGATGGGCGGCTTGACAGTCCTCGGCATCGGCCCGGTGAGTTTGGACCCGGGCGCCGCTGTCCTCGATCCCGATCCCGACCAGCAGCGTCTGCCGGGCCGGATCACCGCTCTTGAGCAGCCCTTCGCGCAACCATTTCAGGAGCGCGAACCAGCGATAGAGCACTTCCTTCCTGCGCTCCAGCAGCTCGGTGATATCCGCTTCCAAATAGCTCGATCCACGCTGCCGCGCGGCCTCGTGGCGTCGCTCGAACTGGAGGCGCTCCCGCTCGGCGGCGGCTTCGCCCCTGGCGCGGAAATAGGGGTTGCTCGACTCGTTGTAAAAGGTTCTGCCGCCGGTGACGCCGCCGGGCGATTGGTTTGCCCGAGCGAGCGTCCCGGAATCGATTCCGGGCGCGTTGGACGCGCTGCCCAAGGGTCCTCTGCCGCCACTACCCGCCATGCCACATACCTCGCAAACCATCCGTCAGCCCGCACGGAAATTCCTCTGGCGCGGAGAGTCGGCCGGTCCGCGTCGGAAAGTCGCGACGAAAGCGACCGCGCGGATCGCGTTGCGGAAACTCGCCGGCTGTCATCGCGCATTTATCGCGATGCGCGGCGAGTCGGTTCAGCGCGTGCGGGCTCAAGCCGCGCCTGCGCTTGCACCAATTCGATGCGCAAAACCGACCAATGCCAGCATCACGATTTCGGCCAGGACAAATTTTGCACCAGTTCGATGCGCAAAACCGACCAAAGCTGTCATTGCCGCGCCCGACCCCTTCCCGATCAGGTGAATTGGGGGTCCAGGCTCCGATACTGCGGCAGCAGGCAAAACCGGGCGGGCGCCAGCAGCGCGATCCGATCCGAGATCAACCGCAAGATGTAGTTGTGATCGTGCGCGCGAACGGCCATCTCCGGCGAGTAATAGACCGGGTGCGGCTCGCCCCGCCACTTGAAACGGCGAATTTCCGGGAAGCTGGTTTCGTGCATGGCATGACCCTCGACAACACTTTCTCTGTCGGGAGAATATTAAGCATTTATCATGCCATTTATCGATTTGCCGTGTCGGCCATGCCCTGCCAATCGCCGTTTCAAGCGAAACGGGCGGCAACCGCCGCCCGCGCAATGGCGCCCGTCATCTCCGCGCTATCGCCCGCCCGCAGCGACCGGGCCGATTCCCGCCGGCGCCTCACGGGAACGCGGGAATGGTCGGCTCGGTGCCTTCGGGGTGCGCTTCGGGATGATGGGTCGCGACCAGCTCGGTGATCTGCGTCACGCGATCGCGCGGCACGTCGATCATCATCAGCAGCTCGCCCCGCTCGATCGCCTCCTCAAACGGTTTCAGCCGGGTGTTGCCGACGTTCAAGCCGATCATCCCGCTCAGCCAAGCGCCGACGCCGGCGCCGGCCAAGCCGCCAGCCAGGACGACCCCACCACCCGCCACCACCAAAGTGAGCGGACCCAGGGCGACGGCGGCCAGACCGGCGAGCGTGCCGACCGTGCCGCCGAGCGCCAAACCGCGCTCCATCGCGGGAATAAAATCGCTTTTTTGCAGGAACGACGCCTCGGGCAAATTTTCGAGAGGCGTCCCGCGTTTGGCCAAGATGTGGATGTGGCGCTCCTCGATGCGAGCGAGCAGCAGCTCATCGACGATGGTTTTGGCCAACTCGATGGTCGGAACCAAAAAATAGATGCGCTTCATTTGGATCTCCTCGTCCGTTTGCCCGCAGTCTGGGCCAGCGGGCGGAGCCGTGAAATCGCCGGTGCCGCCAAGCGCCGACGCGCCTCTCACCGTTCCAGGATTATCAAGTCAAAGCAACCGCATACGGCTATTCGATGCTATGCCCGACGCCACCGGAAGTAAAGCGATACCCGTCAGCCGGGAGGGATTTTAGGGCCGATGAAAACGGTCGCGGAAGCGGTGGCCGAAGCGGTCGATGGGCAGTCGATTTCGAGCCAGAATGGGCCGGTTCAGCCTGACGCGATCTGCGCTATCGCGCGGGCGCTTGGAGTTTTGAGAAAAATCCGATCGGCCGATACGGGCACGGCGGGGGCTGTCAAGCGCTGGCGCGCGACTGTCGGGAATCGTCGCAGATCGGATCGCGATGCGCGCCCTGAAGCGGGCCGTCAGGCGGGGTGGGTTTGGCGGTGCGAGCGCAGCCGGATCGTCCGGGACCGCGCTGCGGCGCTCCGATTGGTTTTCGGTGCGCCGACGATCAGTTCATCGCCAGAGCGGCGGCTTGTTCCCGGCTGAAAAACCGGGTTCCGCGCACGAAACCGGCCATCACGGAAGACCGGAGGG
>ERZ761602.8711-NODE-8711-length-10095-cov-23.510857_pt1 | contig 10095 bp, 6 predicted proteins | sample MGYA00512165_ERZ761602 | MGnify/ENA primary metagenome ERZ761602 (study PRJEB28899, sample SAMN02445085) | bioreactor sludge metagenome | biome: EBPR sludge; isolation source: Thorneside wastewater treatment plant | place: Australia: Brisbane, Thorneside...
CTCAGTTACGTAGAGGCTTGCCGGTTTCCAGCGTGTGCCGGATACGCTGCTGCGTTTTCTCGTTCTTCAGCAGTTCGACGAAAAGCTGCCGTTCGACACTCAACAGCCACTGCTCGTCGACCAGCGATCCGGTCTCGACATCGCCGCCACAGAGGGCCGTTGCCGCCGCCCTGGCCACCGCATAGTCGTGCGCCGAAATCATCCCGCCTTCCTTCATGTTGGCCAGCATCATTTCGCAGTTGGCGATACCGGTACGGCCGGCCACCTTGATCCGGCGAGGCGACAAGCGCGGGTAGTAACCGGCCTCGGCCATACCGCGCGCCTCGCGCAGAGCCACGTAGAGCAGTTCGTTGGCGTTGAACACGATCTTGTCCGAGTCGACCGCGAAACCGAGTTCCCTGGCCTGCGCGCCGCTTTTCGAAACCGTCGCCATGGCGATGGTCATGAAAACCGGCTGAATGAACTCGAAGGGGTCGTTGCCGGCGGTCTTCGCCGCGTGCTGCGCGGCACGGATGGCGAACTCCTTGCAGCCGCCACCCGCCGGGATCAGACCGACGCCGGCTTCGACCAGGCCGATGTAGCTCTCGAGCGCGATCACCCGTTTGGCGGCGTGCATCAGGAACTCGCAACCACCGCCCAGCGCCATGCCCTGCACTGCGGCGACCACCGGCACCTTGGCGTACTTCAGCGCCATCGAGGTGTTCTGGAACTCGGCAACGTATTGTTCCAGGAGGTCGAACTGGCCAGCAGCGATCGCTTCGGTGACTTCCTTGAGGTTGGCGCCAAAGGCGAACGGCGCTTCGTGCCACAGCACCAGCGCACAGTACTCGGCCTCGGCGCGGGCAATCGCTTGCTGCAGGCCGACGATCACATCGCGGCCCAGGGTATGGTTTCTGGTCTTGATGCTGACGATGGCGACGCCGTCATCGAGCTGCGGCAAGGTCCACAAACGCACACCTTCGTTTTCCCACACCGTGCTGCCGACGACCGCCTGCTCACTCAATACCCGCTCGGGAAAGACCTGTCGCTGATAGACGGGCAAGGCCGAGCGTGGCTGATAAGCGTCGGCGCTCGCCGAGTACGATCCCTGCGGGGTGTGGACGCCGGCGCCGGCTTGTGCGACCTGGCCGAAGACCCACGCCGGCAGCGCTGCCCGGCTCATCGCCCGACCGCCGTCGACGTCGGCCTTGACCGCCTCGGCAATCTCCTGCCAACCCGCCGCCTGCCAGCTCTCGAACGGACCCTGCGCCCAGCCGAAGCCCCAGCGCATGGCAAAGTCGAGATCGCGGGCGTTGGCGGCAATCTCGGCGAGGTGGAAAGCGGCGTAATGGAAGATATCGCGGAAGATCGACCACAGGAACTGCGCCTGCGGATGGTCACTGGCGCGCAGCTGCGCGAACTTCCCGGCCGGATCGCGGTTCTTGAGGATCGCCAGTACGCTCGGGTCGATGTCGGCGGCGCTCTCACGGTAGTCCTGCGCAGCGAGGTCGAGGACCTTGATCGCCCGGCCGTCTTTCCTGAAAATGCCGCAGCGCGTCTTCTGCCCCAGCGCACCCTTTCCGATCAACGCCGCCAGCCATCCCGGGACGGCGTAATAGGCATGCCAGGGATCGTCGGGCAGGGTATCCTGCATGGTCTTGATGACGTGCGCCAGGGTATCGAGCCCGACCACGTCGGCGGTACGATAGGTGGCACTCTTCGGGCGGCCGATGATCGGCCCGGTAAGCGCGTCGACGACGTCGAAGCCAAGCCCCAGGCGCTGGGTATGATGCATCACGGCGAGCATCGAGAAGACGCCGACGCGGTTGGCGACGAAGTTCGGCGTGTCGAGCGCGCGAACGATTCCCTTGCCGAGACGCGAGACCAGCCAGGATTCGAGATTGTCGAGCAGTGCGGGATCGGTTCGCCGCGTCGCGATCAGTTCGACGAGGTGCATGTAGCGCGGCGGATTGAAGAAATGAATGCCGCAGAAGCGCGAACGCAGCGCCTCGGGCAACGCTTCCGACAAGCCGTTGATCGACAGGCCCGAGGTGTTCGAGGCGATGATCGCGTCGGCCGAGACGAAGGGCGCGATCTGCCGATAGAGGTCGTCTTTCCACTCGCTCTTCTCGGCAATTGCCTCGATGATCAGGTCGCAGCCCCGCAACTGGTCGAGGTGTTGCGAGTAATTGGCCGCGTCGATGTAGTTCACGCGGTCCTTGCTGGCCAACGGCGACGGCTCAAGCTTCCGGAGCGCTTCGATGGCCCGGTTGACGATTCCGTTGGCGTCGCCATCCTTGGCTGGCAGGTCGAAAAGCACCACCGGCACTTCGGCGTTGGCGAGGTGCGCGGCGATCTGCGCGCCCATCACGCCCGCCCCGAGTACCGCGGCCTTGCGTACTATGAAGTTGCTCAAGCTATCCTCCTTGTATGGGTTGAGTCGCCTACGCTCGCCCGGAGCACCGTAGCAGCACTAGCGCACGAAGGTGTTCAAACGAACGTTTGAATTATACCGTACTGGTGATCTTCGTCAAGCAGGCACCGGAACTTTAGCTTGCGAAGGCACTGGCTTGGCGAGGTCGGGGCGAAAAAAAAGCCCCGGCAGCGGGGCTTTTCTGCGAAGCGTGCAGCCTTCAGAAGGCCATGGAGTACTGCGCACCGAGAATCCAGACACTGGAATCATAGCTACCGGTAACCGTGCCACGATTGGTCAGCGGATTGACGCTGCTTTCATTCTGGTTGATGTTCGTCTTCGGGATATAGAGGTAGGCCAGACCCAGTTCAAGAGTCTGTTCCTTTGCCGGCTTCCACTGCGTACCGACGGTGAACCACGTGCGATCGTTGTCCGGCAGAGAAGTCAGACGCGTGCTCGCATTCTTGACCGGCGTCTGGTCGTAGGCGATCCCGAACATGAACTTGATCGCATCCGTGTACTTGTAGTTGGCGCCCAGGGCAACCCGCCAGGTGTCGTCGAAATCCGCGTGCAGAATCTGCGCGGGCTGGCCATAGAGTTTTCCGGAAGTGCGAATGATGTCCACGTCCTGGATCGAACTCCAGCCGGTCCAGGACACGTCTCCGAGCATTTCCCAGCGGTCGCTCAACTGCTGCGTCACGCTCAGAATGAAGGTATCCGGCACTTTCAGGTCCGCCTTCACGTCGCTCGCACCGCCGCCGGCGATCAGGGCACCTGCCGTAGGTACAGACGCCGGCGAACCATCAGCGGCCAAAGTGACCTTGCCATCCGTATGGTATTGAATCGCGGAGCGATATGACAGCCCGACCTTGGTCGCTGGTGACAGCGTGAACAATGCGCCCACGTTCCAGCCCCAGGCGTCGTCACTGATGCTCATGTGGCTCTTCACGCCGGCCAGGCCCGGGAAGATCCCCACCTGCCGATAGTAATCGGCCTCGATCTTCTGCCAGCTGAAGCCGGCACCCAGAGATACCTGCTCGTTGACCCGGTAGGCGATCGAAGGGTTGATGTTGATCGTCTTGATGTCGAACTCGTTCGATTGGGCACTGCCCTTCCACGGCTTGTCGTACTTGGTGGCATTACCGAATGGCCCGCCAATACCCAGACCCACGTAGAGATCCTTGTTCACCGCCCAGGAGATATAACCATTGGGGATAAACGCCCAGTCACCGGCGTCGCCGCCGTCCCCCGCAGCGCCAAAGACGCCAACCTTGGAACCGTCGTTGTTGAACTTGAAGCTCGGCCGCACCGCCGTCAGGCCGCCGGAAACCTCGCGAGCCTGCAGTTGGGTCATTCCCGCCGGATTCCAGAAGATCGTGCTGGCATCGTTGGCCTTGGCCGCCGAACCGGCGTAAGCATTGCCCAGGCCGCTACCCTGCTCCAGCAACTGGAAACCGGACGCCGCCGCTGTTCCCGAAAACGCCACCAGCAACAACGCTGGAATCAACCTCATCGAAATCTGCTGTGACATTGTGAACTCCCCCTAGAACGTGACGAAGGTGTGGTTCTTTGGCCGCACCGAAATAATTATTTACACGCTCATCCTAAGACCGCTTGTCAAAAGAATCTTCAGTCAATGGCCAATTGGCAACAACTGTTTCTCGCCGTGTTGGTTAATTGCAACATAAGTGAGCTCGGCTTCGGTGACTTTCACGGTGATCGGCCGGGTCGGGTTGCGTTCGGCGTAGACCTCAACCTTGACCTTGATCGAGGTCCGTCCCGTTTCGACGACTTCGGCAAAGAGACTCACCACATCGCCAACCGATACCGCTTGCTTGAACTGGAAGGAATTGACCGCCACGGTGGTCACTCTGCCGCGCGCCCGATGCATCGCCGGAATGGCTCCGGCGACGTCGACCTGGGCCATGATCCAGCCCCCGAAGACGTCGCCCTGCGGATTGACATCGGCCGGCATCGGCATTACGCGCAGGACCGGTTGCTTGTCGGGCAGTCGGGTGATCTCGTCAGGCATGCTGATTCCTCAGATAGTTGAGCGGCCCGCCGGTAAACGGCGCGAAGCCGGTCCCGAAAATGACGCCGGCGTCGGCCAGTTCGGCGTCGGCGACGACCCCGTCGCTGACCAGTTGCTGCGTGCGATCGAGCAGCGGCTTGACCAGGCGCGCGGCAAGCCCGGCCGGCACCGATCCTGCAGCGCCCTTGGCCGGCTTCCCTTTGCGGTAGTCGTAGAAGCCCTTGCCGCTCTTCTTGCCCAGATGGCCGGCGGCGAAGCGCTCGCGCAGACACTTCGGCGGTTCGGCGTCGCCACCAGCGAGACTCCTGCCGGCGGCCATCGCCACGTCGAGCCCGACCATGTCCACCAGTTCGATGGGCCCCATCGGCATGCCGAAGGCCAGCATCGCCTCGTCCACTGTCTCCGGCGCCAGCCCCTCGTCGACCGCCCGCATCGCTTCCAGCATGTAGGGCCCGAGGACCGCGTTGACCAGGAAGCCTGGCGCACTGGCCACCGGCAGTGGCAGACGGTCGATCTGTTTGACGAAGGCCGTAGCGCGACGCAGCATCTCCGCGTCGGCGCCCTCGGCCGCGACCACTTCGACCAACGGCATCCTGGCCACCGGGTTGAAGAAGTGAATCCCGACCAAGCGCGCCGGATTGCCGAGCACGCCGTGCAGATCCTCGATCCTGAGGCTGGAGGTATTGGTCGCCAGGATCGCATCGGGCCTGATCACCGTGTCGAGCTGGCGGAGCAGCGCGCGCTTGGCGTCGAGGTTTTCGAAAATTGCCTCGATCACCACGTCGGCACTCCTGGCGCCGTGCCCCGCGGGGTCCGGAATCAGGCGGTCCATGGCGTTGCGCAGTTCGCGCGGGTCCTTGATCCGCTGGCGGTAGGCCGCGTAGGCGCGCTGCAGCGCCGGCGCGATACGTTCGATTCCCTGATCCTGCAAGGTGACCGTCAGCCCACGCAGCGCACACCAGGCAGCAATGTCGCCACCCATCACCCCGGCGCCGACGACGTGAACGCGCTGCGCCTGCCAGGCGCTGCCCTTGCCGAAGCCCTTGAGACGCTCCTGCATGAAGAACACGCGCACCAGGTTGCGAGCAGTCGGCGAACGCACGATGCGGTCGATCAGTTCGGGTGCCGCCAGCGCATCGCCCTGGTGCTTCTCCCAGATGTCGATGATCGCGTAGGGCGCCGGATAGTGCTCGACGCGCGCACGCTTGGCGACCTGTTTTCTCGCCGCCCGCGCGGCCAGCCGCCGCAGCGGGCCGTTGAGCAGACGCTGCAGCAGCGGCGGCTGGCGTCGCGGCTGATCGGCCAGCACCAGCACCGCCGCGGCGTTGTCCATCACCCGCAGCGGGACGCAGTCGTCAGCCAGCCCGAGCTGCCTGGCGCGCCTGGCGTCGACGGTCTTGCCGGTCAGCATCAGGTCCAGTGCCGCCTGCGGGCCGATCCGTTGGGGCAGCCGCAACATGCCGCCCCAGCCGGGAACGATCCCGAGCAGCACTTCCGGCAAGCCCATCCGGGTCGCCGGCTCGTCGACGGCCAGCAGGTAGCGACACGCCAGCGCCAGTTCGAGGCCGCCGCCCAGGCAATGACCGCGGACCAGCGCCAGCGTCGGATAAGTGACGCCGGCCAGACGGTTGAAGAGCTGCCAGCCACGCCTGACCAGCTCGACGCCTTTTTCGGGCGTATCGAGCTGGGCAAATTCCTGGATGTCGGCGCCGGCAATAAATCCGGCTGACTTCGCGGAACGAAAGATCAGCCCGCGCGGCGCGCTGCGGTCGAAGCGATCGAGAATCAGTGAAAGTTCGCTCATCACCGCGCTGGACAGCGAGTTGGCGGATTCGCCGACCTTGTCCAGGGTCACCCAGGCCAGGCCCGCGGCGTCCACTTCGACTTGCCAGTTCTGGTAGCTCGTGGCATCGACGTGCATATGTCGTTCTCCTGTTACCGTGATTTTCGCGTCGGCGTGAGCGGCCATCATTCGCTCGTTTCAACCAGCATTGCGCCGCCCTGGCCGCCACCGATGCAGATCGTCGCCACGCCGCGCCTGGCCCTGGCGGCACGCAGCGCGTGCAGCAGGTGCAGGACGATGCGCGCACCTGAAGCACCGACCGGGTGACCGATGGCAACGGCGCCGCCGTCGACGTTCAGACGCGCCCGCGGCAAGCTGCCGAGAGCAGCCGGCAGCTCGAGCTGCGTGCGGCAATACTCGTCGGACTCCCAGGCCGCGAGGCAGCCGAGGACCTGTGCGGCGAAGGCCTCGTTGATCTCCCAGAGGTCGATGTCCTCCAGCCCGAGCCGATGCCGCTGCAGGATCGGCGTCGTGGCATGAACCGGGCCGAGGCCCATCTGCGCCGGATCGAGGCCGGCCCACTGGCTATCGGTGATCTTCCCCAGCGGCCGCAGCCGCCACCGTTCGACGGCAGCCTCGGACGCCAGGATCAACCACGCCGCGCCGTCCGTAATCTGCGAGCTGTTGCCAGGCGTCACCCGGCCGTAGCGACGATCGAAAAAAGGCTTCAGCTTGCCCAGCCCGGCGACGCTCGAATCGGCGCGGATACCGTCGTCTTCGCCATAGACCTGGCCCTGACCGTCGACCAGCGGAACGATCTCGTCGAAGCGCCCGCCAGCGCGCGCGGCGAGCGCGCGCTGGTGGCTGCCGACGCTGAATTGATCCATCTCGTGACGCGAAATGCCGAAGCGCCAGGCGAGGTTTTCGGCGGTCTGCCCCATCAGCAGGCCGATATTCGGATCGGTCAGCCCTTTCAGCAGCCCGATCACCGGCGACAGCAGTTGCGCCGGTCGCAACCTGGCGAAGACGCCGGCCTTCTGAACGATGCTTTTCGCCTGCATCATCCGGGCAAACCAGCGCACCATCGCCTCCGAGTACAGCAGCGGCGCATGCGACAGGGCATCGACGCCGCCCGCCAGGACCAGTTGGCTGCGCCCGTTCTGGATGTTGGCCATCGCCGAGTCGAGCGCCTGCATGCCGCTGGCGCAGTTGCGCATCACCGTCCAGCCCGGCACCCGGTGGCCGCAGCCCAGTCGCAGCGCGACCACCCGACCAATATTCACTTCGTCGGGCGATGGGCTGGCGCAACCGAGAATCACCTCGTCGAGGTCGGTCGGCGCAAACGGCTGACGAATCAGCAGCGCGCGTCCGGCCTGCACCGCCAGGTCGCTCGCCGCGAACGGCCCGGGCGCATTGCGCCCCTTGAGAAATGGCGTTCTCGCACCATCGACCACATACACCGGCTGGAATCCCACGTGCTTTCCTCTCTGTGTGCTGGCGGCCGCTACGCTGCCGCCTTGTGAATCACGCGCTGTTGCTGCGAACGGCCCAGGTCGTGCGGAAAATCGTCGACGCGAATGACAATGTCGCGCAGCTCGTTGCGCCGCTTGAGTACTGCGTATTCGGCGGCGGTAACGATCCCGGCGGCGAAAGCCGCGTGCGCCAGATCGCGCACATTGGCTTCCGGGTTGTCGGCGAGCACGCCACTTTTTTCCGCCGCACGGATTCTGGCCTCGATCGGTTCGGCTTCGATGGTTGCCAGCAGCGCCAGTTCGACGGCGCCGACCGCTTCCGTGGCGACTTTCGGCAGATAGGTTTCGGCGGTCAAACGGTCCCGGGAAGCGGACGGTTCGATGAGCAGCTTGGCGACCTGGTGGCCAATCCGGTCCGAGGGAACATCGTACGGGTGACCGAGCGGGAAAACGATGCGGTAAAGCATGCGCCCGATCCAGCGCACCGGGAAGTTGGCGATCACCCCGTCGAAAGCCATCTGCGCCTGATACATGGTGTCCCACATCGCCCAGTGCAGCAGCGGCGCGTCGGCCTGCTGACGCCCTTCCGACTCGTAGCGCTTGAGTGTCGCCGAGCACAGGTAGAGCATCGAGAGGATATCTCCCAGGCGCGCCGAGAGCTTTTCGCGGCGCTTCAGTTCGCCACCCAGGGTCAGCATCGAAATATCGGCGAGGAAAGCGAAAGCCGACGAGAAACGCGTCAGTTGCTGGTAGTAACGCCGCGTTTCCGGCGCCACGTTTTCAGGCACCGCGACGAAGTGCGAACCGGTGAACCCCTTGGCGAGCGCGCCGAAACCGTGCTTGATGGTGTAAGCGGCGTGACCGAAGAAGGCCTCGTCGAAATCACGCAAGCCCTGTTCGGCATCCGGGTGATACGCGGACCGCATCTCCTTGAGGACGTACGGATGGCAGCGGATGGCGCCCTGGCCAAAGAGGATCATGCTGCGCGTCAGGATGTTCGCGCCTTCGACGGTGATACCGATCGGCAACTGCTGGTACGCACGGCCGATGAAGTTCGACGGGCCGAGGCAGATCCCCTTGCCGCCGACGATGTCCATCCCGTCATTGACCACCTTCCGGGCAAGCTCGGTGACGTGGTACTTGGCAATCGCCGAAACCACCGACGGCTTTTCGCCGAGATCGATCGCACCGGCGGTCATCTTGCGCACCGCGTCCATCATGTAGGTGTAGGCACCGATGCGGGTCAGCGGCTCTTCAACCCCCTCGAAGCGCCCGATCGCCATCTTGAACTGGCTGCGCACCCGCGCGTAGCCGCCGACGGTACGGGCCGTCAGCTGCGCCATGCCGGTATTCGACGACGGCAGCGAGATCGAGCGCCCGGCGGCCAGACTCTCCATCAGCATCCGCCAGCCCTGGCCGACCATCGCCGGGCCGCCGATCACGTAATCGAGAGGCATGAAGACGTCCTTGCCGCGCGTCGGTCCGTTCATGAACATCGCGTTCAGCGGTAGATGGCGACGACCGATGTCGGCTCCCGGCGTGTCGCGCGGCACCAGCGCACAGGTGATCCCGAGATACTTCTTGTTGCCGAGCAGGCCATCCGGGTCATACATGTGAAAAGCCAGGCCGAGAATGGTGCACACCGGGCCGAGCGTGATGTAACGCTTGTCCCAGGTCACCCGCATCCCGAGCACTTCCTTGCCCTGCCAGAGTCCTTTGCAGACGATCCCGACGTCGGGAATCGATCCGGCGTCGGAACCCGCCCAGGGACTGGTCAGGGCGAAGGCGGGAATCTCGATGCCCTTGGCCAGCCGTGGCAGATAGTGATTCTTCTGCGCTTCGGTTCCGTAGTGCAGGAGCAGTTCGGCCGGACCCAGCGAATTGGGAACCATCACCGACACCGACAGCGCCGAGCAGCGCGTCGACAGCTTGGTGACAATCTGCGAATGCGCGTAGGCGGAGAACTCCAGGCCGCCATAGCGCTTGGGGATGATCAAGCCGAGGAAGCCCTTGTCCTTGATGTACTGCCAGGCCTCTGGTGGCAGATCGTACAAGTCGCTGGTAACCTGCCAGTCATCGACCAGAGAACAGGCATGCTCGACCTCGTGGTCCATGAACGACTGCTCTTCGGCACTCAGTCTCGGCACCGGATAGGCCAGCAACTTGTTCCAGTCGGGGTTGCCGCGGAACAGCTCACCGTCCCACCACACCGTTCCGGCCTCGAGCGCTTCACGCTCGGTATCGGACATCTGCGGCAGGATCCGCTTGTAGGTTCCGAAGACACGGCGACTGATCAGCGCTCGCCGCAAGGGCCGAACGCTGAACAGCAGCGCAAGACTCACCAGGCTTAGCCCGATGAACACCGAAATGATCGTCGTGATCATGGCTGTTTCTCCTCTTTCTGGTTTCTGGTTTC
>ERZ761602.8713-NODE-8713-length-10093-cov-4.462542_pt1 | contig 10093 bp, 8 predicted proteins | sample MGYA00512165_ERZ761602 | MGnify/ENA primary metagenome ERZ761602 (study PRJEB28899, sample SAMN02445085) | bioreactor sludge metagenome | biome: EBPR sludge; isolation source: Thorneside wastewater treatment plant | place: Australia: Brisbane, Thorneside...
GTGATCCGGGTCGGATCGGCCGTCAGCCGGTACACGCGCGGATGCATCGGCGTCTCGCGGATGGCGCAGCCCGGGAGCAGCACGGCCGCGCTGGCATTCACCTCGTCGAGGATGTCGTCGAGCGGATCCTCGCGGAAGACGGTCAGGAACTTCACGGGGCCGCGCTCCCGGTCGACGAGCCGCTTCACGCTGAACTCGATCAACTGGTCGCCGACGTTCGCCGAGCTCCGGTGCCCGGGATAGGTGCTGAGAACCGTGTACGTGGTCATCGTCCGTCGAAACGGGCCGGAGGTGGCGGCTCAGAGGCGGAGCCGCGTGCCGGCGACGTAGCGCGGGGACGACGCGAGGTCGCCGGGACGCTCCTGGTTGAAATAATACGCCATCAGCACGGTGCCGTCCGGAAGCTGGACCGAGAACGGGTAGCCGAGGTCCGAGTTGCCGCCGTCGTCGCGCACCACGATCTCCCGCGCCGCGTCCCAGGTGCGCCCGCCGTCGTGGCTGAGCGTGGCACGGACACCGTAGGGTTTCTGCCGATACCCATAGGCGCAGAGCACGCGCCCGTCGCGCAGCTCCAGCAGATGCGCCGGGAAGCCCCAGAGCGGCGTGGCGACGGGGCGTGACCAGGTGACTCCGTCGTCGTCAGACGTGCTCTGGAACAGATGCCCCGCGGGGGGCAGTTCGCGCCCCTCCCCCGTCCCTTCGCCGCGCGTCCGCAGCATCGCGATCAGTTTTCCGCTGCGCAGCCGGACCCAGCCGGGCTCGAGGAAATGCAGCCGGGCCTCCGCCCCGTCGCCGACCTGCGCGCGCCGCGTCCAGGTCGCGCCGCGGTCCGTCGAGCGCAGGCAGTACACGCGGGCCCAGATGCGGGTGCGACCGTCGGGCCGGTTGAAATCGTTCGCGATGAGCAGCAGGCTCCCGTCCGGCAGTTCCACCACGGGCGCGCGGGCCGCCAGCGGCGGCAGCCCGGCGACGGCGACGGCCCGACGGCCCGTCCAGGTGCGGCCCCCGTCGGCCGAGTACGACGTCCACAGACCCTGAAACACGCCGGCAGGCCGGATCTCGCGCCGGACGGCGGGATCGCCGGGCGGCGCGGCCGCCAGGTCAGGCTCGCCCGGCGCGCGGGCGATGCCCCAGGAGTAGAAGGTGGCGAGCAGTCCGCCATCCCGCAGGGTGGTGATCGTCGTGTCCTGGGTGGCCGAGAAACGATGCGTGCGGTCGTCGATCACGCGCTTTTCGCCGAACGTCCGGCCGCCGTCGCGCGAGCGCAGCAGCACGCCGCGCGAGGTTGCATCGACGTGCGAAACCTCGCCCGGGCGGGCGTGGGCTTCCCGCGTGGCCAGGAGCAGTTCGCCATCGGGGCGCAGCGCGAGCGAGGGTCCCAGGTAGTACTGGGTATCGTCGCGGTGGAGGATCACGTGCTCCATCGCCACCGGCACCGCGGCCGGTGCTGCGGCGGATGCTGCACCCGGGAACGCGAGCCCGAGCGCCAGCCACCGGCGCCAGCCTCCGCGGTGGCGCGGCCCGTCCCCGGGCCGCGGCTGGGGGCGGGCCTGGCCAACCATGTCGGCCCCCCCGCGCTCCAGCAGCCGCTGCGCGGGCGGCGGCGCGGCGACCCATCCGAAAGCACGCTTCATCATCACGCTGTGGACCGGGCCGCGCGCGCTCAGAACGTGCGCGACACCCGGAACTTGATCAGCCGCTCCGGGCCGGCGAAGAGCAGGTTGCGATTCACGCCGCGCGCGAGGTACCACTTGTCGGCCACGTTGGAGACATTGAGGCTCAACCGGTACTTGCCCCAGTGATACTGCGCGAAGGCGTCGAACACCGAGACGGCCGGGAAGAAGATCTGGTTCGCCACCTCGGCGGGGAGCCGGCCCTTCCAGTTCCAGCCACCGCCGACGACGAGGCCCTTGAGGTTCCCGCCCTGGAACTTGTAGCGCGTCCAGACCGAGGCCGTCTTCTCCGGCGCGTTCCGCGGCAGCAGTCCCGTCGGCAGCGTGATGTCGACGGTCGAGGCGGCGAGCATCACGTCCCAGCCGCGCACGACGCCGAGGACGATGTCGGCCTCGAAGCCCTTGGTGACCTGCTGCGCCTGCTGCACGCGGTAGCCCAGGCTGGCGAGCACCGGATCGGGATGCAGCCCGATGATCTGCTTCAGCCGGAGGTCGAAGGCGGAGACGGAGGCCGTCACGCGGCCCTCCAGCAGCGCCGTCTTGACGCCCAGCTCGTTCACGACGCCGGTGGAGGGCACGAAGGTCGAGCCGTCGGGATTCGCGCCGAAGTTGGCGTTGAACGTCTCGGCGTAGTTGTAGAACACGGACATCGCCTTGACCGGCTTCCACACCACGCCGCCCTTGTACGTCCAGTTGTCGCCGCGGTTGCGGTTGCCCTTCACGCCGGTCAGCAGGTTGTCGCTGTGCGAGCGATAGCGGTCGTACCGGGCGCCGGCCACGACCTGGAAGGCGTCGCCCAGGAGCTGGGCGTGATCCTGGAAGGAAAAGCTGCGGGTCTCGCCCCGGCTGTTGGTGTTGGCGGTGAGCCGCGGATTCACCAGCGCGGTGAAATTGTAGACCGGATTGTAGATATCCAGGTTGGGCGGATTGTTCGAGGTCAGCGTGCCCGTGTCGTTGTCCGACTCGAAGTGCTGGCCGATGACGAGCAGCTTGTGCTGCGTCGAGGCGAAGGAGAAGTTGTAGACGGAATCGAGCGCCACCGTGAGGTCGGTGTCGTAGTTGTAGATGAACCGAGCGGTGCGCGTCATCTGCGTGTTGTTCGCCAGGATGCCGTTGGGCAGGATGTCGTACACATCGTGATCCCAGTGGTTGACGTAGCCCGCGAGCCGGAGCGACCACTGCGGCGTCACCTGCGCCTCCACCGCGCCCCAGAGCGCGTTCTTGGTGTTGTCGTTGGTCACCCAGGGATCCGAGAAGGTGAAGTCCCGCGGCAGGCGGCCGAAGGTCGTGGGCCCGTTGGCCACGAAGGGCTGGAGCTGGGCGTTCTCGCCCCAGTGCTTGAAGCCCTTCTCGTTCAGAAGATCGCCGACGAGCTTGAACTGGAGCTTCGCCAGGGGCCGCCACGTGACCATCGGCATCAGGTTCCAGCGCTCGAACCAGGAGTGCCGGGTGGCCACGCCGTTGCTGAGGTCCTCCTCGCGATAGACGCCGATGACCCGGTAGGCGAACTGGTCGTTCAAGGGCGCCGTGTAGTCGAGCTCGACCTTCGCCTGCGCATGGTTGCCGGCCGTGAGGGCGATCTCGCCCGCCGGGCGCCATTGCGGCGACTTGCGCACGCGGTTGAGCACGCCGCCGGTGGCGTGCGAGCCGTACACGAGGGCAGACGGTCCCTTCAGGACCTCGAGCCGCTCGAAGAGAAACGGTTCCGCGCCGGCCTGGCTCTGGTTCTGGTTGTCGGCCAATCCGTCGGTGTACTGGCCGCGCACCGTGTAGCCGCGGATCATGACGCTGTCGCCGACGTTGGACTCGATCGCGACGCCGCTGACATACTTCAGCGCGTCATAGAGCTCGCTGGCCGCGGCATCGCGCAGGAACTCCTGGTTGATCACGTTCACCGCCTGCGGGATGTCGATCAGGGCGGTGTTGGTGCGCGTCACGCCGATCGCGTTGGTCGTCGCGTAACCGAGGTCCTTTTCCTCCGAGACGGTGAACTCCTTCAGGTATACGACGTCGCCCTTCGCCGTCGGCGACGGGGCGGCCGGCGTCTGCGCCGGAGCGAGCATGGGACCGGCGAGGAGTGCGGCGACCAGCAGGGGCGCGGTGCGGATGGGGAAGCGAACGGAGGGAGGAGTGGTCATCGGCGTGGGATTGCTGGGGGTGGAGAGGAACCTCGCGGGGACGACTCCCCCGCGCGTGCGGGCAACATGGTATACCGGAGCCGAAGCGCAATCCGGAAGGCGCGCAAAAAACCGGTCCCAACATGGGACAACTTTTCCGGCCTAGCGCCCCCGCCGGGAAACCGTTGTGCTTCGACCCTTCGCCGCGAATGCCCGCCCCGATGCCCTCCTCCTCCCTTGCCGACCGGCTGATCCTTGTCACGGGCGGTGCCGGCTACCTGGGGAGTGCCATCACAGCGGCGCTCGATGCGGCCGGCGCCCGGGTGCTCTGCTGCGACCTGCCGGGCAGGAGCGAAGCGCTGGTGGAGTCGGCCCGGCTGGGCCGGACCACGCCCGTCAGCGCCAACCTCGACACCGCGGAGGCGGTCGAGGCCCTGATGCAGACGGTCGTCGCGCGCCAGGGACCGCCCGACGGCGTGGTGCACCTGGCCTTCTCCTCCTCGGCGGGCGAGACGTTCGAGACGCTGGCGCCCGACCGCTTTTCCACGACGTTGACCCGGAGCCTCACGCCCGCGTTCGCGCTCTGCCGGGCGGCCGCCGCGGCCATGCAGCCCCGCGGGCGCGGCAGCGTGGTGCTGTTCTCCAGCATGTACGGCGTGGTCGCGCCGGATCCGCGCATTTATCGCGCGCCGCTCACGCCCAACCCGGTCGACTACGGCGTCAGCAAGGCCGGCATGCTGCAGCTCGCCCGGTATTGCGCGGTGCAGTACGGGCCGCACGGCGTCCGCTTCAACTGCGTCACGCCGGGCCCGTTTCCCAACCCGAAGGTCCAGGCCGACCAACCGGCGTTCGTGGCCGACCTCGAGCGGAAGACCGCGCTGCATCGCGTGGGCCGCGCGGAGGAGATCGTCGGGCCGACGCTGTTTCTCCTCTCCGACGCCGCCAGCTTCGTCACCGGCCACAGCCTCGTCGTCGACGGCGGCTGGACCGCCTGGTGAGGCGCGATCGCCGTTCGGCCGCACCTGCTTCCGTTCCCATGGCCCATCAACCTTCCGTCCTCGTCGTCGGCTGCGGCAGCATCGGCGAGCGTCATCTGCGCTGCTTTCAGCAGACCGGTCGCTGCCGGGTTGCCGCGTGCGACACCAGCGCGGCCCTGCGCGAGCACATCGGCCGCACCTACGGCGTGCCCACCTTCGACGACGCGGCGCTGGCGCTGGCGGCGGGCGGGTTCGATGCCGCTGTCATCTGCACCCCGGCGCCGCTGCACATCCCGCAGGCCCTGGCGGCACTGGGCGCGGGCCTCCATGTCCTCATCGAGAAGCCGCTCTCGCACGCACTCGCCGGAGTCGACGCGCTGCTCGAGGCCCACCACCGGTCCGGGCGCCAGGCCGCCGTCGCCTACGTGTACCACGTCTATCCTTTCCTGAACCAGGCGGCCGCCTTCCTGCGGCGCGCCGACTTTGGGCCCGTGCTGCAGGCGACGTGCACGAGCGGCCAGCCATTTCACCTCCTTCGACCCGCCTATGCGCGCATCTACTATCGCGACCGGGCCACGGGCGGCGGAGGCATCCAGGATGCCTTGACCCATATCGCCAACTGGATGGAGCACGTGCTCGGTCCCACCGACAGCGTGCTCGCGGATTGCGCGCACCAGGCGCTGGCCGGCGTCGAGGTGGAGGACACCGTGCACGTGAGCGCCCGCAACGGCCGCGCCCTGGTGAACTACACCCTGTGCCAGTTCCAGCACCCCAACGAGATCACGCTGCAGTTCAACAGTGCCGGCGGCAGCGTGAAGATCGAGTTTCACCGCCAGCGCTGGGGCACGTTCGCCGCCGGTGCCTCCGAGTGGACTTGGCACGACCACCCTGTGCCGGATCGCGACGCCCATTTCGTCGCCCAGGCGCATGCGTTCCTCGATCAGATCGCCGGCGAGCCGCCGCGCCTCTGCTCGCTCCCGGCCGCCGTGCAGACGCTGCGCTTCAACCTGGCCGCGCTCGCCGCGGCCGAGCGCGGCGCGCGGGTGCGGCTCGACGAGCTTCCGGCTTCCGCATGACCGCCGCCCCGCTCCGCCTCGCGATGCTCGGCATGATCCCGGGCAACGGCCACCCCTACTCCTGGTCGGCGATCGTGAACGGCTTTGATCCCGGCGCGATGGCCGCGTGCCCCTACCCGGTGATTCCGCGCTACCTCGGCGCGCAGCCCGCCGGGAGCGTGCGGATGGAGGGGGTGCGGGTGACGCACCTCTGGACCGACGACCCGGCGGAGGCTCCGGCGGTCGCCGCGGCGGCGCTGATCCCGCACGTCGTGGCGCGCCCGGAGGACGTCATCGGCCACGTCGATGCGGTGCTGGTCGCGACCGACGATGGTTTCGATCACGTGCGCCGCGCCGCGCCGTTCGTCGCGGCGGGCCTGCCCGTGTTCGTGGACAAGCCACTCGCCCTGAACGTGGCCGACCTGCGGACCTTCGTGCGCTGGCAGCAGGCCGGCGCCCGCATCCTGTCCTCGAGCGGGCTCCGGTACGCGCCCGAGCTCGCGCCCCATCTCGCCGGGACGACCAATCCCGCCATCGGCGAACTGCGCTGGATCTCGGGCGTGAGCACGAAGACGTGGGAAAGGTACGGGATCCACCTCCTGGAACCCATCGCGCGGGTGCTCGGGCAGGGGTTCGAGAGCGTGCGGCTGGAGTCGCCAGTCGCCGCAGCAGGCGCGCGGCCCGACTCCCCGCCGTCGTCCCGGCTGGTCGAGGTCGCCCACCTCACGCACCGGAGCGGCGTTTCGGTCTCGCTGCCCGTGATCGCGGATGGCGGCGCGACCTTCGGCACGCTCCACCTGTGCGGCACCGCCGGCCAGGCGACGGTGCGCTTCGCCGACACCTACACGGCGTTTCGCCGCCAGCTCGAGGAGTTCGTCGGCTTCGTCCGCACCGGCCGTTCCTCCTGCCCCTGGTCCGAGACCGTGGAATACATGGCCGTGCTGATCGCCGGCCTCCGCAGCCGCGCGGAAGGCTCGCGCCGCGTCCCGGTCGCCGAAATCCTCGCCGAACTCCCTGCATGAAACTCCGTCCCAGTCGCATCCTCTCCCTGCTCCGCCAGGGCCAGATCGTCACGTCGTTCAAGGTGAACCTGAACGACCCGCGCGTCATCGAGATCGCCGGACTCTGCGGCTGCGATGCCGTGTGGATCTGCGGCGAACACGTGCCCAACGACTGGACCAACCTGGAGCACCAGATCCGGGCCGCCCGCCTCCACAACCTGGATACGCTTGTGCGCGTCGCCCGCGGCAGCTACACCGAGTATATCCGGCCGTTCGAGGCGGATGCCACCGGGATCATCGTGCCGCACGTCGGCAGCGCCGACGAGGCCCGGCAGATCGTGGACTGGGTGCGCTGCCATCCGGTCGGCCGCCGGCCGCTCGACGGCGGCAACACCGACGGACAGTACTGCATGATCCCCATCACCGACTACCTCCGTCACACCAACGAGGAGCGCATCGTGATCCTGCAGATCGAGTCCCCCGAGGCGCTGGACAACGTCGAGGCGATCGCGGCGGTCCCGGGCTTCAATGGCATCATGTTCGGGCCGGGCGACTACAGCCACCGCATCGGCAAGGTCGGCCAGGTCGACGATCCCGAGGTCGTCGCCGCCCGGCGGCGCGTGGCGCAGGCGGCGCGTCGCAACGGAAAATTCGCGATGGCGGCGGGCCTCTTCCAGCCGTTCGGGGACCTCGTCCAGGAGGGACACCAGGTCTTCAACATCGGAGCGGACGTGCTCGGGCTCGGGGCTTACGTGAAGCAGCGGCTCGACCTCGCGCGCGGCCAGATCGATGCCCTGCCGGAAAGCCTCCGGCCGGCGGCGCGTTCGCCTTACGGCGGCTGACTCCGGCCATGAACCCGCCTTCCTTCTCCCTTGCCGGCAAGGTCGTGCTGCAATCCGGCGGCACCGGCAACCTCGGTCGCACGCTCGTCTCCGCCCTCGCCGCGAGCGGTGCGACGCTGATCGTCGCCTCGCGGGACGCCGCCCGGCTCGAGGCCCAGGTCGCCGCCGAGCGCGCCGCGGGCCGCGACGTCCACCCCGAGACGGTCGACCTGACGCAGGAGCCCTCGATCCACGCCCTGCGCGACCGGATCCTCGCCGCCCACGGGCGGATCGATGGCTTCGTTTACAACGCCGTCTCGCGTCCCATGCGCACCATGGGCGACGACCTCTCGGCCTGGCGCGCGTCGATGGAGACCAACGCCACGGGATTCTTCGCCTTCGTGCGCGCGATCGGCGACGCCATGGCGCGCGGCGGCGGCGGCAGCATCGTGAACATCGCCTCGATGCAGGGCGTGATCGGGATGAACCCCTGGCTCTACGAGGGCACCCCCATGACCGCCCCGCCCGACTACTTCTTTCACAAGGGCGGCATGGTGAACCTGACCCGGTACCTGGCCTCCCACTACGGCCCGCACCAGGTGCGCGTGAACGTCGTCTCGCCCGGCGGCATCTTCAATCCCGAGAAGCCCGCGCCCGCGGCCTTCCTCGAGCGCTACGCCAAGGTGACGATGCTCGGCCGCATGGCGCAGGCTCCCGAGATCACCGGCGCCGTCGTCTTCCTGCTCAGCGACGCCGCGAGCTACATCACCGGCAGCAATCTCCTCGTCGATGGGGGCTACACGGCGAAATGAGCCGGCCGGCGGGGCCCTCGTGCGCGCCCGCGAATGCTCACCGCATCCTTACGCATGAACTCCGATCCCCGCGTCTCCCTCTTTCGCGCGCAGCCGGCGACCCTCGGCGAAGGCGCGATGTGGCATCCGGTCCGGCAATCGCTCTTCTGGATCGATATCCTCGGCTGCGCCCTGTTCGAGACCACGCTCGCCGCGCCGGAGGTCGCCGCCCGGCCGCTGCCGCAGCGCATCGGCGCGGTCGTGCCCACCCTGGGGACCGATCTTCTCGTGATGCTGCAGGACGGGGTGCACCGGCTCGATCCGGTCTCGGGCCGCACGACGCCCTTCGTGCGGCCGGCCGGGCACGACGCCGCCACGGTGCGGTTCAACGATGCGAAATGCGACCCGCAGGGGCGGCTCTGGGCCGGCACGATGGCGCTCGACGAATCCGGCGGCCGGGGCGCGCTGTATCGGATCGATGGCGACGGCTCCTGCCGGGTGATGCGCACGGGCGTGTCGATCTCCAACGGCCTGGCCTGGTCGCCTGATCGCCGCACCCTCTACTACATCGACTCGCCCACCCGGACGGTGCAGGCCTTCGATTACGACGCCGCGACCGGCGGCATCGAGCGGCCCCGCGTGGCGATCGACACGACGGCGGTGCCGGGCTTCCCGGACGGCTGCACGATCGATACGGACGGGCATCTCTGGATCGCCCACTGGGACGGCTGGTGCGTGAGCCGCTGGGACCCCGTGCGTGCCCGCTTGCTGGATACAATCCGGCTGCCGGTGAGCCAGGTCACGACCTGCACCTTCGGCGGACCGAGGCGGGACATGCTCTTCATCACCACCGCCGGCAACCGCCTCAGCGCGACGGACCGCGCCGCCCAGCCGCAGGCCGGCTTCGTGTTCGTGGCGAACGTCGGCGCGCAGGGTTTCGCCACGGACGTCTTCGCCCACGCGTAGCGGCCGTCGGAGGTCTGCCCGCCATCTCAGCCGGACGCATGCCGTTGCGGGGGAGCCGCCTGTCCCCAGGCGGCTGACGTGCGACGGACCGGTTCGCAGCGGCGTGAGGACAAGCCGCTCCACCTTTCGACGCGGTCATCTCCCGGTGCGCTAACTTCCACGCACCCGGGCCAGCATCGCCAGGTTGGCCACGTAAAGCGCGACGACGAGCGCGCCAAAGAGGATCCGGCCCGGCACCAGGCGCTGCGGGTAGTTCGGATCCGAGGCCATGAAGAGGAAGTGCCACATGAACCCCAGCGCGATCCAGAGGCCGATGATGACCAGGATCCAGAGCGCCCAATGCAGGTGGGCGGCTCGAGCGTACAGGATGCCGTTGAGCGTCGAAGCCAGGAGCAGCACGAACCACGCGACATTGTAGGCCAGGAAAGCGATGAACGCTCCCCCGCCCGGACCTTTGGGATCGAGCACCATGTACCAGAGCACGGCCGCCTGCGTGAGGAAGGCGCCGCCCAGGACCGCGTGGAGCCAGATCCAACCGCCGTGGCCGACGAAGAACGTGATGATATCGCGGAAGCCGATGCTGCGTTGATGGTAAGACGAGGGTGGGAAATCAATGTCCGTTTGCGCCGACGGCACGAGCGGACGGCGACGTCCGCGGTCCCGGGTCACGGGGTGCCGGCCCGCCGCGGCGG
>ERZ761602.8714-NODE-8714-length-10092-cov-4.041347_pt1 | contig 10092 bp, 12 predicted proteins | sample MGYA00512165_ERZ761602 | MGnify/ENA primary metagenome ERZ761602 (study PRJEB28899, sample SAMN02445085) | bioreactor sludge metagenome | biome: EBPR sludge; isolation source: Thorneside wastewater treatment plant | place: Australia: Brisbane, Thorneside...
GCGGCGGGGCGCGCTGGCGCGGCCGGAGCAACTGGCGCTGCCCGGCCACCGGCGGCCGTTCCGCGGGCTGCCGGCGCGGCTCGCCGAGCTTGCCGCCGACGCGGCGGCGGCGCAGGAGCGGCTGTGGGCGGCCCTGGCCGAGCCGCGGAGCGCCACGGCCTGCTTCGACGCGCTCTACGGCAGGCGCATCGCGGCCGGCGAGTACGGGCTGGCGCTGGCGGAGGCCCTCGGCCACCTGAACCGGCTGCGCGCCGCCGGCCGCGCCGCGCGCGAGACGGGGCTGGACGGCGTCTGGATCTGGCGGCGCCGCGACGCGGATTTGGCCTGACAGGCGCGGCGGGGCGCGCTAGAAACGCCGGTGAGGTTTGGATTTTACGGAGACCGGCGCATGGCCGAGCACAAGCACGGCGAGATGGACATCACCGAGCAGGAGCGGATGTACGGCGCGTTCCTGCGCTTCTGGGTCGTGGTGTTCGGGGCCTCGGCCTTCATCCTGATCTTTCTCGCGCTCTTCAACTCCTGATCCCGCCGTCCCGGCGCGCGTCACGGGTCGACGTAGCCCTCGACGAGGCCCAGCGGCGTCAGGCCGGCTTCGTCGGGCGCGAGGTAGAACCGGCCGCTGACCTCGGAATGCGCCGGCACGTAGTCGATGACCAGACGCCTCGCGGGCGGGCTTGCGGCGCCGCCGAGGCGGAGGCCGACGCCGACCATGCTCGCGGCGCGACCTCCGGCGTTGCGGAGGATGAAGTCGACATGCGCCACGCCCGTTCCGTCGATCTGGGGCGGTTCGAGGGCGATGCGGAGGTCGGGCGGCGTGGCGTCGTCGGCGGCCTCGCCGATCAGCGCCCAGATCATCCAGACGAGAATCAGGGCGGCGACGGCGGCGACGCCCCATTCGACGCGCGCGGTCCAGCGGGAGCTGGAGCGTCCCGGCCTCTCCCCGCGCCCGGCCATGTCAGAGGATCAGCCGCGCGGCGGCGGCGCCGACGGCGGCGGGGAACGCCAGCACCACCGTGGCCATCATCGCGGGCTGCATCGCCAGCCCGTCGAGCCGCCCGAAGGTCCAGAGCACGTAGAGGCTGATCACGACGCAGAGCGCGTAGCCCGGCAAGGTGTAGCGCATGAAGAGGCTCCAGCCGGGCGCGTCCGGGATGGCGTCGCCGCGGAAGTCGAGCGCATAGACGAACCCGTGCATGACGGCGAGCGACAGCGCGATCAGCGCCAGCCCGTGCTCGGGGCGCATCATGTAGGAGATCAGCACCATCTCCTCGGTCGGCGCCACGTTGAGGCTGAGGAAGATCGCGCCGATCAGCATCAGGAAGATCGCGCCCGCCCAGCCGCCGAGGGCGCGGTCGTCGCCGTCCGACCGCCCCTCGCGGGCGGTCTCGCCGAGCTGGCTGCGCGCGAGCAGCGCCCCGACGGCGGCCGGCATGCTCTGGATCGCCACCCGGCCGAGGAGCGCGTCGGGCGCGTCCGCGGGCTGGAGCACGCCGAGAACGATGAGGACCCCGGCGCAGGTGAGCGCGCCCACGCCCAGCGCGATCAGGGCGTCCCGCACGTCCTCGCGCCAGTCGAAGGTCGGCTCGAAACCGATGCGGTGCGCCATGCCCACGAGGAGCGGCAGCGCGAGCAGCATCAGCAGGATCAGGCGCGCGCGATCCATGCGCGCTCCGAGTTCCCACAGCTCCATGGTCATCAGCATCGGCAGGCCGAAGATCAGCGCCCCGGCGAAGGCCCGCCCGATGCCCGCCGCCAGCGATTCGCGCGCCGCCTCCGGCGCGTCCGGGCCGACGTGCACGGCCCGACCGCCGTCAGATCCCGGGCGCGAGCGTCTGGCAGTCGGCGCGCTCGCGGTTCAGCGCCTGGCAGGCGCGCTCGGCGGCGACCTGGTCGAGGCCGACGAACTGCGCGCGGTAGAAGGTCACGCCCTGCACCTTGGCCGCCTCGATGCGGCGCAGGCCGCCGTTGAGCTCGGGCAGGTCGCGCAGCGCCATGGTCAGCAGGTGCCGCTCGGCGTCGCCCTTGGTGCGGAACGCCCCGAGCTGCACGCCCCAGGCGTTGCCGCCGGTGCCGTCGCGCATGGCGTCGGCGACCGCCACCGCCTCGGCCACGCCCGGATTGACGGGCGGCTGGCGCGGCGGCGCGGCGGCGAAGGTGGAGGCGGAGCCGGGGCCGGGCGTGGGGGCCACGGCGACCCTTCCGGCGCCCGGCCGCGGCGCCGGCCGCAGGATGGCGCCAGATTCGCTGGCGACGACGCGCCGGGTGGCGGCGAGTTCGGCGTTCACCTCGGCGATGGCGTCGGCGATGCTTTCGCTGGTGCGCGCCGCCGCGGCGCCCTGGCCCATCCAGCGGGGCATCGGCCGGCCGCTGGAGGCGAGGGCGGTCGGCGCGCGCGTCGGCGTCGCGGCGGCGGACGCGACGGCGACGCCGGCGAGCGACGCCTGGGGCGCGGCGGCGGATGCGACGGCGACCGCCGCCGGCGCCGAGCGCAGGGGCGCCGGGGCGGCGACCCGCACCCGAGAGGGCATGCGCTCGAAGCCGAGATCCATCAGGCGCATGACCTCGGCGTTGCGCGAGCCGGAGGACTTGCCGCCGAACACCGCCACGATCACCCGCTCGTCGCCGCGCTCGGCCGACGACACCAGGTTGAAGCCGGCGGCCTTGGTGTAGCCGGTCTTGATGCCGTCGGCGCCGGGATAGGCGTCGAGCAGGCGGCGGTTCGTGTTCTGCACGGTGGCGACCCCGGCCGAGGTCGAGTTGCGGCCGAAGATGTTGTAGTACTGCGGGAAGTCGAAGAAGAGCCTCCGCCCGATCTCGGCCATGTCGTGGGCGCTGGAGTAGTGGCCGGGCTCGGTCAGCCCGTGGGCGTTGCGGAACTGCGAGTTCTTGAGCCCCATGGCGCGGGCGTACTGGTTCATCCGCTCGGCGAAGGCCGGCTCGGATCCCGCCACCGCCTCGCCGAGCGCGGTGGCGGCGTCGTTGGCCGACTTGATGGCCGCGGCGCGGATCAGGTAGCGCAGCTCGATCTGCTGGCCGGCGCGCAGGCCGAGCTTGGAGGGCGGCTCGGAGGCGGCGTTCTGCGATATCGTGACCTTGCGGTCGAGCGAGAGCCGGCCGCGCTTGACCTCGTCGAAGACGATGTAGAGCGTCATCATCTTGGTGAGCGAGGCCGGGGGCAGCCGCTTGTCGGCGTTGGCCGCGTGAATCGGCTTGCCGTTGCGCGCGTCCATCACGTATGCGGCGTATTCCTGCGCCTGCGCCAGACCGGTCGCGAACGTCACGACGAACGCAAGCGCTAGCCCGCGCGAGAGGGGTCCGATCATCACTGCCTCCGGCGCCTTGGTGCGCCTTGCCTCAAGGGTTTACAGACGCTTGGCCGCATCTGCTTAATTTTGGGTTAAGCTAACACGCTTCCCGATGGCGGAAAATACCTTTGTGGCCCGAAAGAGACACGCGACGCGAGTGAGCGAAAATTCGTGCCGCAGTGCAGCAAAGGCTGTTGACGCAGTGCAGCACGACGCCTAGATTAAGGCCATCGAAGGAAACAGCCACGTATTGGAGCCTAGCATGTCCACTCCCCGCGCCAAAACCGCCGAAGCGGTCGAGACCGCCACCGACGTCACCACCGCCGCCTTCAAGGAAGCCACCGGCAAGGTCGAGGCGCTGGTCGCCGACACCCAGAAGACCGTGACCGAGCAGCTCGAGAAGGTCTCGAAGGGCCTCGAGGGCCTGACCGCGTTCGGCCAGGAGAACGTCGACGCCATCGTGAAGTCGTCCGAGATCGCCGCCAAGGCCGCCGAAGGCATCGGTTCCGAGCTCTCCGCCTACTCGAAGAAGGCCTTCGAGGACGGCGTCGCCGCCGCGCAGGATTTCGCCGGCGCGAAGACGCTGACCGAGCTCTTCGAGAAGCAGACCGCCTTCGCCCAGAGCTCGTTCGAGGGCTTCGTCGCGCAGTCGACCAAGCTGAACGAGATCTACGTCGCGGCGGCCAAGGACATCGCCGCTCCGCTCGGCGCCCGCGTCACCGCGGCGACCGAGAAGCTGAAGAGCTTCGCGCTCTGAGCCATTCCGACCGAGGTCGGCGAAAAGGGGGCTGCGGCCCCCTTTTCCATTTCATGCGATGCAGTATATTGCGGTGTCCGGGCCCCGCCCCCCGTTTGCCCATTGTGACCCGTTGATGCGCATGTCGGATCCCAAGTCCCCCGGACGCGACGCCGGCGTCCTGACCAAGACCCGGGCGAAGACCCAGCGCCCGCCGCTCTACAAGGTTCTGCTCCTGAACGACGACTACACGCCGATGGAGTTCGTCGTGCACGTGCTCGAGCGGTTCTTCGGCATCGGCCATACCCATGCCGTGGAGATCATGCTGACGGTCCATCGCAAGGGCCTGGCCGTCGTAGGCGTCTTCTCGTTCGAGATCGCCGAGACCAAGGTGACGCAGGTGATGGACTACGCGCGGCGCAATCAGCACCCGCTGCAATGCACCATGGAGCGGGAGTAGGGGCGCGGCCCCGCCCGCCATGTCCCGCCTCGACCGAATCTCCCATGCCTTCCTTGCCGGCGTGCTCGACGCGCCGCCGGAAGGCGACGTGCTTGCGGTGCGCGCGAGCTCGCCGGCGCTCGCCGAGGCGCTGCCGGCGCGGCGGCTGGTGTTCGAGCAGGGGTTCCGGCCCGACCACGACCGGCTCGCGGCCGCCGGGCTGCGCGTGACCCCCCGGGCGGAGGGGGTCTTCGCGATGGCCGTGGTGACGCTGACCCGGGCGCGCGCGGAGAACCTCGGCGCCGTGGCGCGGGCGCTCGGGATGCTGCCGCCGGGCGCGACGCTGGCGCTGGACGGCGCGCGGACCGACGGGATCGACAGCCTGGCGCGCCAGGTGGGCGCCATCCTGCCGCTCGGGGGGAGCTTCGCCAAGGCCCATGGCAAGGTGGTCTGGCTCGCCCGCCCGGAGACCTTTCCGCACGAGGTCGCCGACTGGGCCGCGGCCGCCGCCCTGTCGCCGAACGCCGCGGGCTTCGTGACGGCGCCGGGGATGTTCTCGCCGCAGGGCCCCGACCCCGGAAGCGAGCGGCTGGCCGCGGCGTTCGACGGACGGCTCGCCGGGCGGGTGGCCGACCTCGGGGCGGGCTGGGGCTGGCTCGCCGCCGAGGCGCTGCGGCGCTGCCCAAAGGTCACCGGGATCGACCTCTACGAGGCCGAGGCCGCCGCGCTGGATGCGGCGCGGCGCAACGTCCCCGATCCGCGCGCCGCGTTCCACTGGGTCGACGCGCGGACGCTCGGACGCGCGGGGACGGGGCATGACGCGGTGATCGCCAATCCGCCGTTCCATGCGGGCCGGGCGGCGGAGCCGGAGCTGGGCGCGGCCTTCGTCGCCGCGGCCGGGCGGATGCTGAAGCCGTCGGGGCGGCTGTGGCTGGTGGCGAACCGCCAGCTGCCCTACGAGGCCGCGCTCGACGCCGCCTTCGCGCGCTGGGAGAAGCTGAGCGAGGACGCCGCCTACAAGGTGATCCGCGCCGAGCGGCCGCGCCGGGCCTGAGAGACTGTTTGAAAACCCGGCGGGTCGGGCCGACGGGTCTTTTCGCGCCCCGGGGCGTCGAGGTTCAGGATCAATATCCCCGATATTGCTCCCGGACCTCTCCTGCCGGGATCACGAAAATCCCTCGCCGGCCCTCCGCCGCCGAGTTCTCAAACAGTCTCTGAATGCTCGCGGAACGCTTGCGCCCTCGCGCGCGGGCGCTCACATTCGCGGCGATCCTTCCGGAGGGCCGCCTGCGCATGTTCGATCCCGAGGCCGCCCGCGCTGCCCTCCGCGCCAACCTGCGCCTCGTCGCCGGGCTCGGAGTGACGGTCACCTACCACCAGGCCGCGCGCGGGATCGGGCTGGGGCCGCCGCACGTGATCCACACCGTCACCGGCCTTCTCGAGGCGCTGATGGACGAGGACGCCGCGCAGGGCCGTCCGTTCATCGCGGCGCTGGTGGTCAGCCGCGCCCGCGAGGGCCTGCCGGCGCTCGGCTTCTTCGAGACCGCGGCGCGGCTGGGCCGCTTCGAGGGCGATCCGTTCGGCGAGGAGGCGGTCGCGTACCACGCCGCCGAGCTGGCCCTGGCGACGGCGTTCCACGCCGCCGAGCCGTAGCGGGCCGCGCAGGGGCGACGCCGACAGGCCATGAGGCTGATTTCAGGGGAAATTCCCGCGATCGCCCCGTGCGGCGGCGGCCCCGCGCGGCCTGCGCGGATTTCGCCGCGGCGCGGCAGACGGACGGTTCCGCCGTTGCGGACATTGCTCTAGGGTGCCCGCGGAGGATTTCACGCCATGACCGATCCCGTCACGCTCACCGCCGAGCTCATCCGTTGCCCCTCGGTCACGCCCGACGAGGGCGAGGCCATCGCGCTCGTCGAGCGGCGGCTCGCGGCCGCGGGTTTCCGCACCGTGCGCTGCGACCGCAACGGGACCGCGAACCTCTACGCCCGCCACGGCGATCGGGGGCCGGTCTTCGGCTTCAACGGCCATACCGACGTGGTGCCGCCGGGCGACGCCGAGGCATGGCGCCGGCCGCCCTTCGCGGGCGTGGTCGAGGACGGGGTGATTCACGGCCGGGGCGCGGCGGACATGAAGTCGGGCGTGGCGGCCTTCGTCGCCGCGGCGATCGACTTCACGGCCGCGACCCCGCCCGCCGGATCCATCGCCCTCCTGATCACCGGCGACGAGGAGGGCGGCGCCACCGACGGCACCGTGGCGATCCTCGACTGGATGGCCGAGAACGGCGAGCGGCTGGACCATTGCCTGGTGGGCGAGCCGACCTCGACCGAGCGCACCGGCGACGCGATCAAGATCGGCCGACGGGGCTCGCTGACCGCGCGGCTGGTCGTCTACGGCAAGCAGGGCCACGCCGCCTATCCCGAGCGCGCCCGCAACCCCCTGCCGGCGCTGGTGCGGCTCCTCGACCGGCTGGCCTCGCGCAAGCTCGACGCGGGCACCACGCATTTCGGGCCCTCGACGTTCGCGATCACCACGATCGACGTGGGCAACCCCGCGCCCAACGTCATCCCGGCCGAGGCGCGGGCGACCGTCAACATCCGCTTCAACGACGCCCATACCGCCGACGCGCTGAGCGACTGGATCGAGGAGGCGGCCGACGTCGCCGCCAAGGAGTTCGGCGTCGGGATCGCGGCGCGGTTCGAGATCTCGGGCGAGAGCTTCGTCACCGAGCCGGGCCAGTTCGTCGACCTCGTGGCGCGCGCCGTCGCCGCCGAGACCGGGATCGAGCCGGCGCTCTCCACCACCGGCGGCACCTCGGACGCGCGCTTCATCCGCGCCCATTGCCCCGTCCTCGAGTTCGGCCTGCACGGGCCGACGATGCATCAGGTGGACGAGCGCGTCGCGGCGGCCGACGTCGAGGCGCTGAAGCGGGTCTATTCGCGCATCCTCGCCGACTACTTCCGCGCCTGAGCCGGCGGTGGCGACGGCGGCGCTCCACGACGAGGGCCCGTTCGCGCCCTGCCCGGCGCCCTTCAACATGGCGGCGCACACCTTCGCCCCGGCGGCGCGGCGGCCGGACAAGGTGGCGCTCGAGGTGCTGGCGGGGCCGGGCGAGGTGGTCGAGCGCTGGACCCACGGCGAGGCGGCGGCGCTGGCGATGCGGGCGGCGGGCGGGCTCGCGGCGCGCGGGCTCCGGCGCGGCGACCGGCTGCTGCTGCGCCTCGGCAACGCCTCGGACTTCCCCGTGCTGTTCTTCGCGGCCAACGCGCTCGGCGCCGTGCCCGTCCCGGTCTCGTCGCAGCTCACCCGCGTCGAGCTCGCGGACCTGATCGCCGACCTGGAACCTGCGATGATCGCGCTCGGCCCGGGGCTCGACCTGCCCGAGAGCCCCGGCGCGCCGGTGCTCGGGCCTGGCGAAATCGCCGCGCTCCGCGACGCCGCGCCTGCAGCCGGGTTCGCCGAGACGCGGCCCGACGATCCGGCCTTCATGGTCTACACCTCGGGCGCGACCGGGCGGCCCAAGGGCGTGGTCCACGCGCAGCGGGCGGCCTGGGCGCGGCGGATGATGTGGGACGGCTGGTACGGCCTGACCGCGGAGGACCGGGTGCTCCACGCCGGCGCGTTCAACTGGACCTTCACGCTCGGGGCCGGGCTGACCGATCCCTGGGCGATCGGCGCGACGGCGCTGATCCATGCCGGCGCGGCGGACCGCACGATCTGGCCGCGGCTCGCGGCGGCGCACGGGGCGACCATCTTCGCGGCCGCGCCCGGCGTCTATCGCCAGATGATCGAGGCGGGCGCCGACCTCGCCGCGGGCTTCGCCGGGCTGCGCCACGGGCTCGCCGCCGGCGAGGCGCTGCCCGACGCGCTGCGCGAGGCCTGGAGCGCGGCGGCGGGGCGGCCGGTCTACGAGGCGATCGGGATGACCGAGGTCTCGACCTATGTCTCGTTCAGCCCCGAACGGCCGCCCCTGCGCGGCGCGACCGGCTATCCGCAGCGCGGCCGGCGGGTGGCGGTGCTGGCCGACGACGGCGACGCGCCCGTGGCGCGGGGCCGGGAGGGGATGCTTGCGGTGTCGCGGCGCGATCCGGGGCTGATGCTCGGCTACTGGCGTCGGCCCGACGAGACGGCGGCTGCGTTCCGCGGCGAGTGGTTCGTCACCGGAGACCGCGCGCGGATGGAGGCGGACGGGGCGATCGTCCATCTCGGCCGCGCCGACGACCTGATCAGCGCCGGCGGCTACCGGGTGAGCCCTCAGGAGGTCGAGGCGGCGCTGGCCGAGCATCCCGGCGTCGCCGAGGCGGCGGCGGTGGAACGGCGGCTGCGCGAGGGGGTGAGCGTGGTCGCGGCCTATTACGTGCCGCGGGCGGGGGCGGCGCCGGGCGAGGCGGAGCTCGCCGCCCATTGCGCGGCGCGGCTCGCGCGCTACAAGCAGCCGCGTGTGTTCGTGGCGGTGGCGGCGCTGCCGCGCAACGCCAACGGCAAGGTGCTGCGGCGCAGGCTGAGGGAGGGCGAGGCGTGACGACCCGGCTCGAGATCGTGTCCGACCCGGTCTGTCCGTGGTGCTACATCGGCGCCGCGAACCTGATGCGGGCGATCGAGGCCCGGCCGGCGCGCTTCGCGCTGTCGTGGCGGCCGTACCAGCTGAACCCGGATTTGCCGCCGGAAGGCGTCGACCGGGCGGAGTTCCTGGCGGAGAAGTTCGGCGGCGCCGGACGGGTGGATGAGATCCACGCCATGGTGGCGAGGGCCGCGGGGGAGGCCGGGCTGACGCTCGCATTCGAGCGGATCCGGCGCGCCCCCAACACCGTCGACGCGCATCGGCTGATCCGCTGGGCTGCGGCCGAGGACGCGCAGACGCCGGTGGCGATGGAGCTGTTCCGGCGCTACTGGCAGGCGGGCGAGGACATCTCGGAGCCGGCCGTGCTCGTGGCCGCGGCCGAGGCGGCGGGCATGTCGGGGCCGGTCGCGGCGCGGCTTCTCGCCGGCGACGCCGACAGGGCCCGCCAGGTCCGCTTCCTCCAGGGGCGCGGCTTCCCGCTGCAGGCCGTGCTTCGCTTCCTGAAGTCGCGCTGACTCAGGGCACGACGGGCCCGGCAGGCGGCGCGTCGACCGGAGGCGGCAGCGGCGCGGGGCGGCGCGTGGTGCCGTCGCGCGGCATCGCGTGGAGCTCCGCTTCGACCCTTTCGATGGCCTTGTGCAACGCCTCGCAGGCGGCGGCCGCCTCGGCCTGCGCCTTTTCCGCCGGGGCGCCGGCGGCCGCGAGCGCGGCGTCCATGGCAACGCGCGCCGCCTTGCGGTCGAGGCGAAGGGCCTTCAGGCGCCGGTCATACGCGGTGCGGGTCTCGCCTCCCGCCTTGCGGCCCTCGGCGACCAGGGCTTCGAAACGCGCGTCCCAGGCACGCAGCGTGAGCTGCGTGCCGGCGAGGCCATCCGTGGCGGCGCTCAATTCCCGCCCCCGGAAAGGGCACGGATGTTCGCCGCGGACGGGCCCTTGGGGCCGTCCTGCACGTCGAATTCCACGCGCTGGGATTCCTTCAGCGACTTGTAGCCGTCCATCTGGATGGACGTGTGGTGGGCGAAGAGATCCTTGCTGCCGTCGTCCGGGGTGATGA
>ERZ761602.8715-NODE-8715-length-10092-cov-3.676895_pt1 | contig 10092 bp, 11 predicted proteins | sample MGYA00512165_ERZ761602 | MGnify/ENA primary metagenome ERZ761602 (study PRJEB28899, sample SAMN02445085) | bioreactor sludge metagenome | biome: EBPR sludge; isolation source: Thorneside wastewater treatment plant | place: Australia: Brisbane, Thorneside...
GTACGAACCCGTCGGCACCCACACCTGCACCGTCCACTCAATCGCATGCAAACCGAGCGCCTGGAGCGACACCTCCACCTCGCGTGCCGAGTCTCTCTCTGTGATCGACTGGGCAGCTTTGCGGAGCACCGCCCGCACGACCTTGAGGTCGCCGTTGTACGCGGTGCCGACGTTCACGTCGCAGCGTCGCCACGCGTGGTGCGTGATGTTCTCGATCGTGTTCCCGAAGATCTGCCCGTTCGGGATGATCATGCGGCGGTTGTCGCCCGTGTCGAGCTTCGTGTTGAAGAGATCGATGTCGTCGATCCGGCCCGTCTGCCCCGACAACTGCACCACATCGCCGATCTTGAACGGGCGGAGCACCAGCAGCATGATCACCGCCGCCAAGTTCGCCAATGACCCCTGCAGCGCCAGGCCGATCGTCAGGCCGGCGGCACCCACCAGGGCGGCGACGCTCGTGATATTGAACCCGAAGAACCCCAGGCACGCGATCACCGCGAGGCCGATGACGATCCACCGGGCGAGATTCCCCAGGAACCGCCCCACGGTCTTGTCAATCTGCGGCCGATCCAGGAGGCGACCCACCGCCCGCCTCGCCCACCCGCCGAGCATCCAGGCGATAATGAGCAGAACGATGACGCCCAGGATCTTGCCACCCCACTCGATTCCGAGTTTGGTCGCCCACTGGGTCACCTCGACCGCGGCCTTGGTTGGATCCGCCGCACCCAGAACCTGTCCGAACATGATCGCACGAGCTGACATGGCCGATGATCTCCCGCCGGCGACGGGATGTCCTTCCTCGGCACGCGGCGCGGCATCGTACCCACCGACCGATCGATCGGGCCAATCAAAAGGGCCGGCCCGCTTCGAACGGACCGGCCCCGGTCAATCAACGAGATCGCGCGAGTTCAACGACGCCGACGGCCGGCCATCAGCGTGCCCAGAGCCAGCAGGCCCATCGCGCCGGGGGTCGGGATGAAGGTCCCTTCGACCGTCACGTAGTCGAAGCGCCACGTGCCCGAGGTGGCGTAGTTGCTGCCCGGGTTCGAGGCGACGTAGCCGCCCGCAGGCCCGAAGACCGACATCACGCGGAAGCCAAAGAGCGAGTTGTTGGAGACGCCGCTGACGGCGGAGAGGTCGGCCGAACGGACAAGCCACTGGTCGCCGCCGAGGGTGTTCTCGTACCCGCCGATGGAGGTCCAGGTCGTCCCGCCGTCGGTCGTGATCTGGACGTCCGCGAAGCGGTTGGACGTGTTGCTGAAGCGGTGGTCGAACGAGATGTTGATGTTCGTGTAGTTCGACACATCGACAAAGAACGCCACGCCGCGCGTCCCACTCCCCGTGTTCTGAGCGGCGTACGTCGACGTGTTCCAGGCGCGGTCGGTCGCCGCCGGGTCGGACGGGCCGCCCGCAGCGAACGTCGCCGTCGTTCCACCAACCAGCGACGCGGTGCCCGCGCCGATGCTCGCCATCGTGCTCTCGGTGTTGAAGTTCCACTGGGTGATCACGTCGGCCTGCGCCACGCCCGCCACCACGATCGCGGCCAACACGGAAACGGTCTTGCTCATCATTGCTCTTCTCCTCGAAATCAACACAACCGACACCCCCCGCGCGGGGGGCTCTTGTCTCTCGGAAGAGATGATCGCCAACCCCTGATGGGATCCGGCTTAATCCGCGCAAAGGATGCGCTCAGACCTCTCACCCCCACTTCCCGCAGGTTGCCCCGCCGGACGTGACACCGGCCCGGAATGCGGCTAAACTCCCGTCCCCGGCGGGGATCCCCCCGCATCGGGCGCGTAGTTCAGTTGGCTAGAACGCGGCTGTCACATAGCCGAGGTCACAGGTTCGAGTCCTGTCGCGCCCAGTCGAACAAACCCCGGCATCGTCCGGGGTTTTTTTGTTCCGTGCCGGCGCGGTGTCTCTAGCGACCCTTCACCGTGACATGCACCAGAGAACGGCAGCTCCCCTTGGCTCGGATCGAGGTCTCGATGATCTCGGCCAGGCTTGTGCGCGCAAACTCGCGCTCGACCGACGCCAACGCATCGTCCATCCGCTTGTGCAGCGGGCAGAGCTCGATATGGGCGGGATTGCCCAACGGGCATGCGTTGATCCTCCCGATGGGGTCCACCGCGTTCACGACGTCAAGGATCGAGATGTCCTTGGGCGAGCGTGCGAGCGTGAAACCGCCGTTGGGCCCCCGCTGCGACCCGATCAGCCCGCTCAGCACGAGGTCACGCATCACCTTGGACAGGTATCCCCGGGGAACCTTGGTGACGCGCGCGACCGACTCGCTGTTGGCCGACCCCTTTTCGCCCAGCGACGCCAGATAAATCATCGCCCGCAAGGCGTATTCGATGGTCTGTGAGAGCATGAATGCGTCCACAACCGCGGCGATGGTGAGGGGCTTCCCGACGGGCGGCCGATCCTCGTACCGGCGGATACGGATATATCATACCCAGATATCCGATCTTCTGGTCCGCTCAATGGGCCTCCGTCTTGGACCGATTGGCGTAGTCGATCATGCCCAAGTACTGGTAGGGTCGCGCACGCACCATCACCTCGCACCGGCGGCAACACACTCGGATCATGCGGTTTGCGACCACCAGATCGATCATCGTGTCGCCCGGCAAGATATCACCCTGTACAGGGCATTTGTGCTGCATCGCGTAGCGGGGTGACTGCGCCTCGCACACCGCCCGATCGAGCCTCTCGAAGACGACCTTGGAGTCTCGCAGCAGCGGGGCTACTTCGTCCCGCGACGCCAGCCGGAAGAGCCGATTGCCCACGATGACCTCGATCGGGGCCGGCCCGAGGGACACTCCCGAGACGATCGACGTGTCCAGTGGGTAGTGCGACCGTTGGTCGTCGCGCATCTTGGCGTCGGCGAATGCGTGCACGCCGTCCGGATCCGTGCGGACGCGGTCGGCGCAGGCCTGCGTGCAGAACCGCAAGGCGCGGCCGCGATGCACCACGTCCAACGCTTCGCCCCGCGTGCCGAGCAGGGTGTCGCACGCCGCGCACGTCGGGAGGTAGTAGCCGTCGCCCGAAGGGGGGGATGCCGACGGTTCGGCGCTGGGCGTTGCGGCGCAGGCACCAAGGAGGAGGGCAACGGGCAGGATGGCCAGGACGAGGTAGCGGCGGATCACGTGAACAACCCTCCGGTGCGCACACCCACGCCGCAGACGACGAGAAGCACGGCGAGGAGCATGACGATCCAGGCATGGCGGACGAAGCGTGTGAGCGTTTCAAAGGTGAGCGAGGGGAGGATGCGATGGGCGGCGTGCGCCCCGAAGGCCGCGGACGCGACGAGAAGGAAGACCTTCACGAGGATGAGGTGCGACGAGGGCGAGGGGTTTGTGAAGGTCTCCGAGAGCGACGGGATCCACCGCCGGGTGAGCCACAGCCCGGTGATGAGCTGGACCGCGAGGGCGACCATCGCGGGCCTGCCGAACGCGCGCTCGAAGTCGATGACGGGCTGGGCCGACCCGGCCCGGCGTGCGGCCGGAACGACCACAGCGAGCACCACCACATGCCCCCCGACCCAGACGGCCGAGCCGAGCAGATGAGCGATGATCAGCAGGCGGTCGATCATGGGGTCGCTCCCTGGGCGGGGGTCCGCGTACGGATCGCGGCCTTGGCCTTCTCGGCGGCGACACCCGCGGGGAAGAGGATGTTGTTCTCCTTGTGAATGTGCAGGTGCGTGTCGCGTTCGAGCTCGCGCAGGGTGCTCACGGCCGCGGTGATCGAGAGACAGGCATTGACCGGCAACCGCTCGGGGGACGTGAGAGCACGGATCCTGGCGAAGGCGGCGGCGACTCGATCGTGATCGTGGATCATGCAGTCGATGGGTCGGCGAACACTCCATGGCGGACCGCTCTCGAGGCGGTGCGGCGCTTCCAGACGCCGCAGCCAGGGGAAGAGCACACGCTCCTCGCGGACCATGTGATCGAGCATTTCCTCGCGCAGGTCGGCGTAGACGAGCGAGAGTTCGGTGAGCCCGGGCGAACTCGGGCCGTGCACCTCGGCGATCTTGGGGATGAGATGATCGAGCCGATCGAAGCACTGCCTGGCGAAGGCGTGGTGCGTGGCCTCGATCTGGTCGCACAGCACGGTCATCGAGTCATGCGGCGGCACATGCTCGGGCCTGGGTTCCTCGGCGATGGCGCCGAGAACCTGAGCGAGATCAACCCCGGCACGCAGGCAGGCCTCGGCGAGCGTGTCACGCCCGCGGCAGCAGTAGTCGAGCCCGAATCGCTCGAAGATGGGGAGCAGTGTCGCATCGGCGCGGGCGAGCTCGCCGATGGGCGTGCACAGGTCGGCGTGGGCATTCATGCGTGATCCTCCTTGCGCAGGGTGGGCATCATGGGGAAGAGTGATCGGCAGGCACCGGCGTGCCCCGCGGCGTCGAGCACGCTGGCCAGCGTTGTGCTGCGGAACACATCCTGCATCCGCTGCACCGCGTCGTCGAGGCACTTGTGGAGTGGGCAGAGCGTCATGTGAAGCGGGTTGTCGAGGGGGCAGGAGAGGATCCGCTTGATGGGGTCCACGGCGTTGACGATGTCGAGCACGGTGATGCCCGTCGGATCCCTGGCGAGCACGAACCCCCCGTTGGGGCCGCGGAACGACCGCACGAGGTTCGCCCGCACGAGAGACCTCATGATCTTGGAGAGGTAGCCGTGCGGCACGCGGGTGATCTGCGAGATCGCCAAGGCGCTCGCGGAGCTGCCTTGCTTTGTGGCGAGATGGCTCATGGCTCGGAGCGCGTATTCCACCGATTGCGAGAGCATGCGAAGGCTCCTTGGTCGGGCGTTAGCGAGGATCGGGCTTGCCGTAGCGGCTTTCCATCCAGGCCTTTCGGTGGGCGACGAGGTCCTGGAAGGTCATGACGACCCCTTCGTGCTCCTTCGCGTGGGCCGCGGCGGCGTCTCGCGTGGCGAAAGCGACCAGGCCCGATCCCATGGGCGTGCGGACACGATCGGGATTTGAGGCGACGTACCAGGCCTGTTCCGCCCGGGTCCACTCGCGCGTCGTGTAGTCGCGGACGTGTCGCTCGACCACGGAGGGCAGAGAGGAGTCCATGCGCTCGATGTCGAGCATGCAGCCCAGGTCATCGAAGTGTGCGTACATGCGCCGACCCCGGTCGTCGAGGATGCTCGCCGACGAGCAGCGGTCCTCGTTGATGAGCATCCCGCACTCGCGGCACTCGTCGCGGCCCGGGCGGAGCGTGGGAGGCCCGGTCAGAAGGGGAGCCTCGCACCCGGCAACCACAAAGCCAACGAGCAGGAAGGACGATCGGAGAGCGTTCATAGCGGAGACCTCCGTGAGAGCAGCAGCGAGGCGAGAACGAGCGGGAGGATGATCCAGGCGGCGAGGGCGGCCCCGAAGATGGCATGAAGCCCGCGGCCGTATTCCTCGACGGCGTAGAGCCCGGCGGGGCCCAGCACGTCGAGGCTCGCGTCAACGGCGTGGAGAGACCACATCTTGAAGACTTGGAGCGGGTTGGCGATCGCCCAGGCCAGGAGCGTCTCGATGCGCATCCGCATGGCCATCTGACCCGCCATGAGCGCCAGATCGGAGACGAAGACGAGGGCGAGCCAAACGAAGATGGCGGTGCCGACGGCTGCGGAGGATCGGCGGGCGATCGAGGAGATCAGGAATCCGACGCTGAGCATGCTCAGGGCGAGGAGGAACGAGAGCCCCGCGAGCCAGAGCACGCTCTCCGGGCTGGTCTTGAGGCCCTTGACGCCGAGAATCGCGGCGCAGAGTCCAAGACCGAGAGTGAGGCAGGCGAGCAGGGCACCGGCCAGGCCGAGATACTTGCCGAGAAGCACCTCGATCCGCAAAACGGGCTGGGAAAGGACGTAGGCGAGCATGCCGCGTTCGCGATCGGAGGCGATGGAGCCGGCGCCCGCGGTCATGGCCATGAGGGGAACGACGAGCAGCACGAGGTTGATCAGGCCGGCGGTTGTTCGGCCGAAGCCCGAGAGGCCGCCCGACCCCGTGCCGGCGGCGGAGACGAACGAGACCGCCAGACCGAGCACGGCGAACGCGAGGGTGTAGAGAAGAAACCAGCGGCTGCGAAGGGCATCGCGGAACTCGCGCCCGGCCAGGGTGGCGGTGTTGGCGAAGAGCCCCGGCGGTCGGCGGGTCGTGAGCGCAGCGGGGATCGTGGGAGCGAGCGTGGTCATGCGTGGGTCTCCACGTGAGAGGCGAGTTGGGCGGCCTGCGCTGCGGTGACGAGCTCGAAGTCGTCGATCGTGATCGATGCCTCGGCGAGCACGCGGAAGGGGGCGGCCTTGTGTTCGGGCGACACGGGCACGAGCACCCCGACGCCGTTGAGCTTCGGCAAGAACCCGCTGCGCTGGAGCGAGTCGAGTGCTCGCTCACGCAGGGCTGGAGCGAGCATGAGACGCAGAACGACGCCCTGCGCCAGCGACTCGCCCTCGCGGAGGATGAAGTCGCGGCAGGGATCCACGGAGACGATGCGGCCTCGTTCGAGCCTCGCGACGCGGGCGGCGAGGTTGGCGACTTCTTCGAGCCTGTGGGAGGCGAAGAGCATGGTCCGCCCCTCGCCCGACAGGCGCTTGAGAAGCCCGACAAACTCACCTCGGCCGACGGCGTCGAGGCTCGCGGTGACCTCGTCGAGCACGAGCACGGGCGGGTCGCCCAGGAGCGCGATCGCCAGGGCGAGGCGCTGCTTCATGCCGCCCGAGAGCTCGCGGATGCGCTTGCCCCCGTCGCGAGCGAGCCCGACCCGGGCGAGGGACGAGGCGGGATCGACCTTGCCGAGCCCCTTGAGCCTGGCGAAGAGGCCGACCGCCTCGGCGACGCCGAGATCGTCGTAGAAGCCCAGTTCCTGCGGCACATATCCGACGAGAAGCCTGGCGTGCTTGCCGCGACGGCGGACGTCGATGCCCCCGATCGTGATCGTGCCCTTGAAGTCCAAGAGCCCAAGGGCGCAGCGGATGAGGGTGGTCTTGCCGGCCCCGTTGGCGCCCCAGAGGGCGAGACTCTCGCCGGCCTGCACGCTGAGCGAGGCGTGGTCCACGGCGGTCGCGCGGCCGAATCGCTTGGTGACGTTTTCGATGAGGATCATCGGCCGATTCCTTTCATTCCCCGCCGCCCCACAAACACCAGCCCGCACCCGGCGGCGAGCAGCCCGCCCGAAGTCGCGACCAGCCCAGCACCGGCGACAGAGGGAGCGGCCTTGGGCAGCGGGACGGGCCTCATGAGCGGGACTTCGTCGACGAACTTGGGTTCCGGGCGGACCGCGGGAATCGCCCGCCCGACGAACTCCACCGCCTGCTGAGCCGGGCTGAAGAGAAAGAGCCGCAGCGAAGGTTCGCGGTCGAGCATGTTCTCAAAGAGCGTCTGCGACTCGTGGACGAAGTCACCGACGCCGTCGCGATTCTGGTCGTATCCGGTGTAGTCGCTCCAGAAGTTGCCTCGCTCGCCTTTCCAGAAACGGTTGGCCTGGAGCGAGCCGCGCCCTGCGACGGAGACCTGATCGATGTTGTCGATGAAGTTGTTCTCGGTGAGCTCGTTGTTGCGGGCCGAGGGGAGAAACGTGATGCCGACGTCGTTGTAGGCGAGGGTGTTGAGGGTGAACTCGCCGGGCTTGGCGTCGGTGAACGGCGAGCCGTCGATGTAGACGCCCGAGCGGTTGCCGACGATGAGGTTGCTCCGCACGCTGAACTGGTCGGTCTCCTTGAGGCCGATTCCGTATCCGCTCGGGCCGCGGTTTCGGACGAGTCGGTTGCCGATGATCTCGACGCCGGTGCTGTACATGAGGTAGATGCCGACGGAGTTGCGTGAGAACTCGTTGTCGGTGATCGTGACGCTGTCGCTGAACATGAGGTGCAGGCCGTATCGGCAGTCGAAGGCGACGTTGCGTCTGACGACGACGCCTGTCGAGTACCAGAGGATCGCGTCGCGACCGTCGTGAATGGTGTTGCCTTCGATGATCGTGCGGTCAGCACGCCAGAGTCGCAGCCCGTCGCCCCGGCGGGCGATGTCGAGGTCCTTGCCGCCGATGCGATTGCCGATGATGCGGCTGTCGGGCGCCTCTCGCAGATCGATCCCGAAGAGGATGTCCTCGAGCACGTTGTTCTCGAGCGTGACCCGCGGCGCCAGGGCACGGATGGCGGCGTTCTCCTTGTCGAGGTCGATCCCGGTGTTGCGGACGACAAAGCCACGGATCGTCACGTCCGGCGCGAGGATCTCAACGATGTCCCCCGAGCCGTTGCCGTCGATGATCGCGCCGGCCTCGGCGTCGAGCACGATGGGCTTGTCGATGCGGAGATGCTCGCGGTACACCCCGGCCCCGATGCGGATGGTCGCGCCGGGCGTCGCCGCTTCGATCAGGCGGCCGATCTCCCCGAGCATGGGCCGCACTCGCGGGGCGACCGCGGCCGGCTCGGCGTGGGCGGGCGGGGTCGCCCGGGCGAGAGCCGTCGGGATCCCCGCGAGGAAAGCCAGAGCCAGTGCGACGAGGCTGTTCACACGCCACCCGCCGCCGCGGAGAGCGCGGCCGTTCGGAGCGTGAGCGGACGGTACGCCCGTCGATGGAAGTAGAACCCAACGATCACCAGGACCGAGCACATGACCGCGAGCCAGTAACCCGTGCCGAATTCGGCGTAGGTCTTGAACTGCCCGATGCCGCCCTCGCCGATGACCGTGGGCACGAAGGGTTTGACCGACGAGGAGAGTGGCGCATCCGGGTCGAGATTGAGCCCGAAGGTCCTCATCCAATAGTACAGGTCGGCGATGAAGCCGAGCGGGTAGGTGATCGCGGGCACGGCGAGCAGCACCGCCCACTTGCTATGGATGAACGCTGCCCCTTCCACCAGCAGGAACATCGCCAGGATCATCCAGATCGACGCGGCCCGTTCGAACGCGGCGGCCTCGCCCAGCGGCCTCATCCCGATGTAGTGGTTCAGCCCGTCGATCTCGCGCACGTCGCCCGACAGGTGGTTGACGTACGCCGTCAGAAACAGCCCGTTGGGATACTGCGGCGCCTCGAGCTCCATGTGCCAGTACGGGAAGAAGATCGAGACCAGCAGAAACACGCGGGCGATCATGAACACCAGCGTGGGCATCGCGTATCTCGCCCGATGCCGGCGAAGTTCGTCGTCGGGAACGCGTGGTCCGATCAGGGCTTTGAGAATGCCGGACATGGCCTGCTCCTTGTGCTGTGGTGCGGGGTCGAAACCCCACGAATGCCCGGCCGGAGCGGCAGCCCCGGCCGGAACAGGAGAGAGTTACTTCGCCGAGGCCGTTGTCGCGCCTTCGGACGCGGGAGCGGCTGCGTTGGTCGCCTTGGGCTTGATGTGCAGGTAGCCCATCATCTCAAGGTGCAGCGCCGAGCAGAACTCGGTGCAGTAGAACGGGTACGTCCCGGGCTTATCCGCCGTGAACGTGAACTCGGTGTACTCGCCCGGCTCGAGCGAGAGGTTGATGTTGTACCCACCGATGCAGAAGCCGTGGGTCGCGTCCTGCGCCGTCTCGATCGCCGTGATCCGCCACGTCACGGTGTCGCCCTCCTCGATCTCGACGTGCTCCGGCGTGAAGTGGCTCCGCACGGCGGTCATCTTCACCAGCACCTTCTTCCCTTCACGCGTCACACCCTCGTCGCCCTTCTTTGGCGCGTTGGGGTCGAGCTTCTGGTGGTGCGGGTTCCAGCCAACCTCCGGGTAGACCTTCCACGTCTGGAGCTTGTCGGCCTTGATCATCTGGCAGTAGTGCGGCTCGCCCACGCCGATGGGCATGTCGAACAGCACCGGCATCGTCGTGCCCGGTTGCACGATGTCCAGCAACTGGAAGTTCTGCGGCAGCAACGGACCGGTCGGCAGGAATCGGTCCACCGACCACTTGCTCATCGAGATCAGGAAGTTCCCGTCCGGGCTGACCGTGTCGCCCTCGGCCGCGCACAGGTGCCCGATGTTGTACTGCACCGGAGTCTTGGTCACGAGTTTCCAAGGCTGCTCCTTGTGCTTGCTCGCAAAGTCACCGCCCAGGCTCCAGCGGGCCACCGCCGAATCCAGGAACAGCGACGTATAGGCATAGCCCTTGTCGTCGAACTGGGTGTGCAGT
>ERZ761602.8716-NODE-8716-length-10091-cov-3.863292_pt1 | contig 10091 bp, 9 predicted proteins | sample MGYA00512165_ERZ761602 | MGnify/ENA primary metagenome ERZ761602 (study PRJEB28899, sample SAMN02445085) | bioreactor sludge metagenome | biome: EBPR sludge; isolation source: Thorneside wastewater treatment plant | place: Australia: Brisbane, Thorneside...
CTCTCCCTCTGCGCAGGCGGCGGAGGCCTGGATATGGGCCTCATGCTCGCCGAGCCCGGCTATCACAGCCGCGCCTTCGTCGAATGGGACGAATGGCCCCGTGCGGTGCTCATCGCGGCCCAGCGCGCGGGATACTTTGAACCAGCGCCAATCTGGACCGATCTGCGCAGTTTCGACGCCCGGCCCTTCCGGGGCGCGTTCGATACGGTGCTGGCCGGCTATCCCTGCCAGCCCTTCAGCGCCGCCGGCAAACGCGGCGGTGCCGGTGATCCTCGTCACCTCTGGCCCGACGTTGCCCGCGTCATCCGGGAATGCGCCCCCGAATGGGTGCTCCTCGAAAACGTCGCCGGGCACGTCACCCTCGGGCTGGAAACCGTCCTGCGAGAGCTTTGGCACATGGGCTACACGCCTGCGGTGGGCCTGTTCTCTGCGGCAGAGGTCGGTGCACCGCATCAGCGGCTGCGGATCTTCATCCTGGCCCACACCGATGAGTCTGCATCCCGGCACCGGCAGCTACAATCCGGCCGGGAACAGCGACTTTACCCGCAAGGCGGAAGCGTTGGCGCTGGGCATCACGACCTGGTCGACGCCGAAGGCGACGGATGGCGCGAAGGGCGGCCCGGGTCAGAGTTACGGCTCAGGTGGGACGCCGCCCCTGCCCGCACAGGCAGCGCAATGGCCGACGCCGGCCGCGCAGAACTGGAAGGGCAGTTCCGAGGCCAGCATCACCCGGGCCGATGGCAAGTCGCGGATGGACATCCTGCATTACCGGGCGGAGCAGGGCTTCACCCGCCCGGTCCCGGCGATCATGCCGCATGGGCTGCCATCCTTGCCGCACGCCCCGATCTCGCGCCCGCTCTGGGCTTTCATGATTGCCTCGCATGGGCGCGGCGTCTCGCGGCGGATCCTGAAGGGCCGGGCAAGGCGGCGGCTGAACCCGCTCTTCGTCGGATGGCTGATGGGCTGGCCCATCGGGCACGCGCTCTGCGCCTGCTCGGCAACGGAGTTCATCCTCTGGCAGCAGCATATGCGTGGCGCGCTCTCGCAGCTGCCCATGGCCTCTGGCCCGTGGATCTGGCGGCCGGGGGATGGATCGCCTCGCCCGGTGCAGATGGATTTCCTTGAAGGATTGCAGCCATGAGCATGCAGGGACGGATCAGCCGCACCGGGACCACGAAGGTCAAACGCGCGCTGGGCGTGCAGGCAGCGCTGGAATGGGCGTTCCGGGTGGAAAAGGCCCAGCTGGAGCTGCCGATGCCAGAGGACGTGACGGAGAAGGGCTTCGGCTTCGGGCTGGAATATGTCCTGATGCAACGTGCCATACTGGGCTGCAGGATCGATGGCGGCCAGCACAAGATTGGCAGCTACACCCATGCCGACGCCGAGGTCATCGCCGCCTGTGTTGCCGGGATCCCCGACGCGATGGGCGGCAAGCGCATGGCGATCCGCGTGGCCGAACTGGCGCGGGCCGGGCTGACGCCTGACTGGATGCCCAGCGCAGTGCCGCGCTGCGTGCCGGTTGAAGTCAAGCGCAACCAGCACGGGGAACGGGCAACGACCATCGTGGTCGGCACCGAGCGCGTCATGACACGGGGCAAATGGCGGACGGTCGAGGTTCTGGCCTGTCCGGTCACATGGCGGCCGCATCCGCAGCAGATCGCATCTGCCCGGCGCGGCTACAACGACTGGTGGCAGGCGCTGGGCTGGATCCGCGACGGGCTGATCGCGGGCGAGATGCTGCGGGAGGTCGAGGTAACAGAGGTGATGCCGAAGGTGAAACCGTGGGAAACCCGGCCTGCTGCGAGCTGAAGCTGCCCAACGGTGCAACCGGCCAGACGCCGCCGCCTGGCGCTGCGGTCGGGATGCGGCTTTCGCCCTGGACGATCTCGTGCGGGACCGCATCGTGACCTGTCTCGGCCGAGAAAGCGACAGGTGGGGTCGGATCGTCGCCGTGTGCAGCGTCGGCCAGGTCGACTTCGGCCACTGGATGGTCGAGCAGGGCTGGACAGTGGCCTACCGGCGATACAGCGCGGAGTATGTCATGATTGAGGAGACCGCGCGCCGCACCAAGCGAGACATATGGTCTCCGCCCCGGAGATCAGGCCGAGGCCCTTCGTTTTCTCGCTGAGGACCTATGAGCAGGCTCAGGCCAGGACTTCCCTGAGACTGTAGGCGGCCCCCAGCACGGCGACGATCAGCAGGAAGCCAGACGAAATCACCGAGATCGGCTTCTTTCGACGCTGAAAGACCCCGGCATTTATGACCGTGACGTAGCCGAGCAAAATCAGGAAGTCGAACAAGACCCACAACCCGGTCAGGACCGCCAGGCTGACCTGAAACTGGCTCGTTATTCCGATGAACTGCGGGAAGAACGCCACGAAGAAAACAATATCCTTGGGGTTCGATATCCCCACCAGAAAGCCTCGCAGGATGGACCCTGCGCCTGTCGCCATTCCGGGCACCGCCATCGTGGCGGAAGCTGCTTCGCCGTCGACCGGAGCGGCACCCAACTCGCTGCGCAACCCGTCGATTGCGAGCCACGCGATGAAGAGACAGCCCACCAGGCTGATCCATGCCAGGAGTTCCGCGTTGACACTCAGAAGGCCGGATATGATCAACGCGGCCGTCGCGATAAGCACGAGCGAAGCCCAATTCGTTCCCATGACCGTGAACAGCGCCTGTCGAAAGCCGCCCCGCGCGGCGGCGTTCAGAACGAAAGCGACGACTGGTCCGGGAGTCCCGATCAGAAGCGTGATCGAGGTGAGATAGACGGCGAGAAGGGTATAGTCCAATAGCTTAATCCTTGTGGCTGTCGGTCTCGCCTGCATAGTGCCAGGGGCACGTTTGCAGTGGCGTCGTGTCCGGTTCGTTCAACTGATACTGTTTCCATTCGAGGTTCTGGTCGTCCCCAAAGTAGCCAAGCTCCGGCGGCACCAAACCACCGTTGTAAATTTGCACCCTTCCCCGGATCGTCTCCCGAACCTTCACCCCTTTCTTGCTCTTCACGCTGGCGATGCGGTCGAAGTTTTCGCGGGGATTGACGACGAAGGTGACGCGCTCTCCGAGCGTGCGACTTCTCATCTGGAGGTGATGTGGGCAGCTCATGTTGAAGAACAACTGCAACCCGTCGAAGCAGAAGCTCCACCTGCTATCCCGAGGATCGGTTGGAACTTCAGATGGCCAGGCCCCCGGATCGTTCCGATGCAGAATCCCCAGCTGGTTCCAGCAAAAGGCATGTTCGCTAGCAAGATCCTGGAAGCCGGTCGGCTCGAAGATCACCACCAGCGGCGAATACAGGCGGTCATCGACCGACGTGGCCCTGACGAAAGCCGTATAGCTCTTCAACCCACCCACCAGGTCGGTCTCGTGATCGTCGGCGCTCACGAAAAGCAGCTTGAGCGATGCCCGCTTCATCCCGCTCCGCCCGAAAAGGCAAGGAAACCCTTCATCAGACATCACCCGCACGAAATCCCGATATGCTGACAGCGGCCAATCATGGCTCGGCTCGCAATCCGACCCCGCCTCAAGCCATTGGTCAGCAATTCGTTGATCGACTATTACTCCAGTAACGCGCCTCCCCGGCATCCCATAAAACCTTCCCGATATGCGAACAATCAGCAGGCTTTTGCCGGTCTCGAAGCCCATTGAAAAATGGAAAATCTTCGCGTTCAATCGGAGAAAAACTCACACTGGAAGGAGACTTCTATGCCAAAGAGGTTGCCGCCCCTCTACGCGCTACGCGCCTTTGAAAGCACCGTACGAACCGGCGCGGCATCGCTCGCCGCCGATGAGCTCGGCGTCACGCAAAGCGCCATCAGCAAGCATATCAAAACGTTGGAAGGCTTCTTCGGGTGCCAGCTGTTCGTGAGAAACGGTCCACGGATGGAGCCCACCCCACAAGGCCAGATCCTTGCCGACAGGCTGAAGCACGGGTTCAAGCAGATCGAAGACGCCTGCACCATCTTCGACAGCAGGCGCGGCGTCCTGCGGCTCAAGGCACCTTCGACACTGACGATGCGCTGGCTTCTGGCGGCGCTTGCCAAGTTCCGCAAATCCGACCCCGGCTTCACGGTGCAGATCGAAAGCGTCTGGATGGACATCGATACGGTCGACTTCTTCAGCGAACCCTACGACTTCGCCATCCTCCTCGGCTCGGGCAACTTCGGGGACGGCACCAGTTCCCTTAAGCTCTTTGACGAATGGCTGATCCCCATCTGCTCGCCAGCGCTAGCGGCAAATGGCGTCGATGGTCTATCCGACCACGATATCATCCACCCGTCACCTGATCGCCGGGACTGGCGGCGCTGGCTTGCCAGTGCTGGCCAACCTTGCGATCGGGATATGAGCCAAGGCCAGGTGTTCGATACCCTCGAACAAGGGAACGCTGCCGCCATCGCGGGCCATGGCATATCCATCGGGGATCTGGCCCTGTGCGAAAGCGCGATCACCGACAAGCAACTTGCTCTGCCTTTCAAGATCGCGGTCCACACCGGGGACGGCTACTACCTGGTCTGGCCGGAACGCTCGCCAAAAGCCCGGCTGATCGCCCGAGTTTTCGACTTCCTGACGGATTGCATCCCTCGGCTCGACTACCCCGACATCACCTATGTCGGGAAGTTCGCCGAGCGCCAGCCCACCACTCCCGACCGATGAATGGAAACGGGGCGGTCTGGTCGACCGCCCCACATCTTGCCCGCTGATCCAGGATCAGCGTCTGCGAAGATCCTCTTTTCTCCGGCGCTGCGCGTCCTGACGGCGATGATCCTCTTGCCTGCGCCGCAGACCGAGCCAAGCCAAGCTGCAAAGTGCTCCTCACACCTAAAAATATTTCGGCTACCTGTCACTCAGCATGTACGAGGCCTTCGATATCGGTATTGATCGAACCACAGTCGCGGCGCCCAAACCACAGCCTCCGGTGCATCGCCCGTTAAAGGAACGAAAGCGAACTACCAAGGCTTCATCCTGAACAGTCTGCCGCTATCACCCTCGTCATGGAGCAGAACCACGATCTCGGAGGTGCTGAACACAGGTTCGTCTTCTTCACGCGGCGGCAGGTCTGAGTCGATCAATGTGATAATCGACTGTATGCCCAAGCCCGTATAGCGGCGGATCACAGCAAGAAGATTCTCCTTCTTCCGATCATCGAGTGATTCAAATACGCCGTCATGGAATGCAAAGCGCGGAAACGCATCGTCCAAATGTGCGCGCAGGAGGGCCAAATCGAACGCGATGCACAACAACTTCTTATAGCTGAAGCCACGATCTGCACTCGTTGCAATTCCTGCATCGTTGAGCAATTCTGCCCGGAAATCGAGATGACCGAACTGGTTCACCACCACACTAAGCAGTGCTTGCTGATCGATGACCTCTTCGACAATCTCGTTGAAGAATATTCGGATGCGGTTGAATAGGCTACTAGCGTCGGCATTTTTTGCCTCCACATCGGCCTCGACCCCCGCCTGAAGATGTGTTTTCTCTTCCTCGAGGTTGCGGATATCTGTGCGCAGTTGCTGCAGGCGCTGTACGAATGAGCGCTGCCGCTCGAGCCCTTCGATATCGGCACGCAGAGTGACCAGATCGCTAGAGAGCCGCTTATACTTGGCAAAGGAATCCGTGGTACTTAGAAACGCCAGCATTTCGGATCGGCGTTTGCCGAGCGCATTAAGTTCGGAGTTGACTGTCTTGAGCTCCGCTTCAATCTCGGCCCTTTCCTCGGTCAGATAGCCGCGCCGTTCGTCAGTGATCGCCCTGTTGAAAGCTATCAGCTGCTGAAAATCACGCTTGATCTGCCCGGAGAAGAGTACGCCGGCCTCGCGGAACAGTTCGGCCGCATCATCGGGATCGAACAGGATCTGATCTTCCTCAAGAGACGCGATCACCTTCTTACGGTTTTGATTCAGCGTGTAACGGCGCTGATTGAGGGCCGCGATGCGCTCCTCGACCTGATCTACTAACTGCTTTGTGTCGCTCTTGTCCTGGCTACGGAAGTCGAAAGCGTCTAGCAGCTGCTGCTTCTTGTCGACCTCCTGCCGTTTCAGCAGCAAGAGGCCGTCGACCTTGCCGGCGTCTTCAATTTCGCCGCCCAGCTCCTGCCGAATCGTGAGCGCCTTGAGCTCTTTTTCCTTGAGCTCATTCTCCTTGGCGTAATGCTTCGTAATGAGCTCGGAGTCGAAGCCGAGAATGTGGGCAAGGAAGGGTTTCCAGTCCGCGTGTGAGTTGGCGAACTTTCGCAACTGGAAGACGTCACGAAAATCTTCCTGTGATCGGAGAAAATACCCTAATCCTTTGCGATAGTGCCATGGCTTGACAGCTCGCCAGTCGAGCAGGCTATCGAGCAGATCCTTGGCCCGATCAAAAGGGACATCGACATGGTCCCACTCCAGATCGGACAGCGTCGAGAAGTCCTGATGACGAGCCACGTGCTTCTTGAACGCGATTTTCGTGGCTTCTGTGACGTTACGTCGTACGGTAACATAGCTACCATCAAGCAGCTCGATCTCGAGGAAAAATATGAAGTCCTCAAAACGATCAAGATGCTTGAAAAGGAAGAATTTGGCGTCTCGCCCTGCTAGGAACCCAAAATCAAGTAACCGGCCCAGCGTGGTCTTTCCGAGGTTATGTGTATCACGATCACGGTTCTCCGGCAGGCGAATTTCGGCAAGCACGATATTTAGATCGGGCCCAAACTCGACTGGGGCGAATGCGTCGGGCCGATTGGAATAAAGCTTAGACGGTTTCATTCTGCCCCACATACTCAATGGCGTCGGTCTTTGGATGATATTCAATCAGGCCGAGCAGAAAGAGGAAATTAAGCGAGGGCAGGAACAGCACATCGCCCCCGCCCACATTCTTGCGAACGTAGGTGAGCAGCGCATCATAGCCGCATAGCCGAAGGGCGCGCAGGCGGGAGAGCATCAGCAGGGCCACGTTGACGACCGTGCGGTCGGGGTGCGCGTGTTTGCTAGGTCTCAGCATCAGCGACCTTCCCAATGTCGCAGTTCCAATACATGTAGAACAGTACAGCGCGAGTCACGCGCTTGTGCTGCTTCTGGCGGAGGATCGGATCGCGCTGAAACAGGATATCAAGCAGATACTCCATGACCGCATCGAAATTTTGGAAGTCCTTCCGCTTCGCAATGATCTTCATCTGAAACTCCTCGGCCGTCACCTCGTAAGATTTCAGAATTTCTAGATTTTCCGGGGCTGCGAGGAATGTGCGGATTTGCGCCGTGTCCTTGAGGTAGCGTTTTCGAAGCTCCTTAGCATACTCCGACGACATGTTGTTGAGCTTTCGCTTCTCTTCATAGGATGTCCGCTCGCCCGGCGGCGCATCGAGTACAGCCGAGAGATCAGCTTCATGGCCGGCGATCGCCTCGACGACGATCGCGAGTTCCTCGGGAGAGACGATCAGCGGAGAATCGACAGGGTCGAGTTCTGCGAAGGCCGGCACCTCCGGAAACTGCCTCATGTAGAGTTCAAGCTGCTCCAAGCCGCAAAGATAGATCGAGCCCTCAGGCAGATCGCATTCTTTTGCGATGTGCTGCGTAATCGCTTGGTCGGCATTGCCCGCGAGGCGGCGATTGGCGAACAACATGTAGTGGTCTAGTTGTTTAGCCTGCCGCAGCTTAACAATGCGCGGAACCTCCTTGCCGATCACCGTCTCGTTCGACTTGGCGCTGTGGAAATCAGCCTCTCCGAAATGACGATTGTAGCCATTTGTGTGCTTCGCCTGAACGACGACCGTGCCGGTCCATGGCATGGCTTTGCTTGGATGAAGCTCGGCAGTACCAATGAACTTCGCGTCCCGACCGCCGTCAGGACCCTTAGCGAATCCCTTCACCGACATGCCTAGCAGACGCTGGCACAATAGTACAATCAGCTTCTCGAACTGATCCTCGCTGAGGTCTTCGTAGGCGAATTTCACTTCCTTATCCGCTAGTTAGATTGACACACATGATGACACATTCATATGCTATGAAGCCCTAGCACGGTTTCCAAGTGTTAGGGAACAAGGTTCTGTGGCACCAGGGCTGATGCCGGCCTTCTGCCAAACCACACTCAAAGGTCGCCTGTGGGGACCGTCCGAGCTAGCTTCCATAGACACGCGTGGCGTAAGGATGCTTGGGAACTACATGCTTTAGCGTCAATGCTCTGCTGGTTGGATGACACCAATGGGCGCAAACGGAAGCTGACCAAGGGGCAGTCGCGCGGTAGCCGAGGGCTGATGCCCCCTCGCCATGGTTCCTCCCCTGCTCCGATGGCATACGGGGGGGCGCAGCGCGGCATTTCGCTAGCGACAGGCAGTTTCACCGGGGAATCCAGGCGGAAGCCACGTCAGGGACGGCGCGACATAAGATCACGCAATTACAAATACTTATGCTGGGCATCCCGCGCTTCAGGGTGGATTTTACTATTTCTGTCAAGAATCCACCCTGCGGAAGCCACCGGGCCGGAAACCGGGCTGCGGAAGCCACCCGCCAGGAAGCTCCTGAATCCGCTTCGCTTTTCCATTTGACAAAGCTGCCCCCCTTGACCTACCCATTGACCATCGAAGAATAGCGCCCGGAGGATAGTCCTCGCGGGCGCTTTCGTTTTCCCCCTGTCGCGGATCCCGAAGCTGACGCTGGCCCTGTTGCCTGCGCGCATCGGCATGCCCGCCCTGCCTCAGATGAGAACCGCCCATGGACCTGGTCTTCGCGCCAAGCCAGATCGAGACCTGGCCGCTCGACCGGCTGCGCCCCTATGCGCGCAATGCCAAGATCCACGGCACCGATCAGGTGGCAAAGATCGCGGCCAGCATGGCCAAGTTCGGTTGGACAGTCCCCTGCATGGTGGCCGATGACGGCGAACTGATCGCGGGCCACGGCCGGGTGCTGGCGGCAGCGATGCTGGGGCTGAAGGACGTGCCGGTAATCCGGCTCAGCCATCTCGACGAGGCGGAACGCCGTGCCTACCGCATCGCCGACAACAAGCTGACCGAGCTGGGCGAATGGGACGAGGCCATGTTGCGCGACGAGATCGCGGGGCTGTTGGCCGAGGATTTCGATTTGTCGCTGCTTGGTATCACCGACGAGGATCTGGACGCGCTGCTGCGGGATCCGGATCAGATCGAAGGCGGTGCTGTCGAGGGCGAGGATGACATTCCCGAACCGCCGGTCAAACCCGTCTCGGTGGCGGGCGACCTCTGGCAGCTTGGGTCGCACCGTCTGATCTGCGGTGACAGCACCTCGGCCGATGTGGTCGGGCGGCTGCTCGGCGATGTGCGCCCGCTGCTGATGGTGACCGACCCACCCTATGGCGTTGAATATGACCCGTCCTGGCGCAACCAAGCTGGGGCGGCCAAAACCAAACGCACCGGCAAGGTGCTGAACGACGACCGTGCCGACTGGCGCGAGGCATGGGCGCTGTTCCCGGGCGACGTCGCCTATGTCTGGCACGGCGCACTGCACGCGGCGACCGTGGCGGACAGCCTGGTTGCTGCGGGCTTCACCATCCGGTCGCAGATCATCTGGGCCAAGGACCGGCTGGTGCTCAGCCGTGGCGATTACCACTGGCAGCATGAACCCTGCTGGTATGCGGTGCGCGCCAAGGGCAAGGGCCACTGGGCCGGGGACCGCAAGCAGACCACGCTGTGGCAGATTTCCGGCAGGGACCAGGACGCCGCCACCGTCCACGGCACCCAGAAGCCGGTCGAATGCATGCGGCGGCCGATCCTGAACAACTCCTGCCCCGATCAGGCGGTCTATGAGCCGTTCATGGGATCGGGCACCACGCTGATCGCAGCTGAGACCACCGGCCGGGTCTGCTTCGGGGTCGAACTGAACCCGGCCTATGTGGATGTCGCCATCGAACGCTGGCAGTCCTTCACCGGCCAAGAGGCCGTGCTGGCCGAGACGGGCGAGAGCTTTGCCGACCTGAAGGCCAGGAGGCTGGTCGCATGAACGTGCCGCTGCTGCCGGGTCAAATTCAGCATTGGCCGCTGGCCCGGCTCAAGCCTTACGCCCGCAATGCCAAGACCCATGACGCCGATCAGGTGGCAAGGATCGCCGCCAGCATGGCCGAGTTCGGCTGGACCGTGCCCTGCCTTGTCG
>ERZ761602.8717-NODE-8717-length-10088-cov-5.576896_pt1 | contig 10088 bp, 6 predicted proteins | sample MGYA00512165_ERZ761602 | MGnify/ENA primary metagenome ERZ761602 (study PRJEB28899, sample SAMN02445085) | bioreactor sludge metagenome | biome: EBPR sludge; isolation source: Thorneside wastewater treatment plant | place: Australia: Brisbane, Thorneside...
AATAGTAATACATATATTGAAATAGCAATACGCTTCATAAGCAGAGCATGTTTGAAAATAGATTTTTGATTATAGCCGGCGTTATCGGGCGCTTTAATAATTTATCGCAACAAATCTAATTTTCTGTACAAAGGTTGTTTTAGCTGATATTGACTAATCCTTCCCCTATTTTGTAGGGCTTCAATATTTTACTGTATTTCTCAAAAAAAATGCGCCTTGTCTATGATAAAACGCGCCACTTCCTGAACATACGACCGAGCTTCAGGGATTATTCCTGAAAAATAGATGAGCCGCCCTGTAATGTTGATGGAAGCATTGGCTTTTTCCAAAAGGAACTATGCAAAATCCTATGAAGGCCTGTTGACAAGATTGATATCAAAATGACCTTCCGTGTCAATTTGCGCTGGATCAATCATCTAAACGGGAAAAATCAGCTCAAATCAAACATGCTTTGAGTTTTTAATAGTACGACACATTAAATTAATAATAGGTATAAAAGAAAAGGGATATGTTTGCGAGGTAAAACTGATTTTTTCCTTGGGAACTGGTTTGCCATATGAGCGGAATGAGTTATTCCGGAAATCTGCCGAAGGCGATCATGCTGCGTTCGCCCAAATGTTTCACTATTATAATGCAAGGCTTTTTTCCTTTGTGAAAAAGGTTACCAAACACTCCGCTGTTGCGGAAGAAATCGTTCAGGAAGTGTTCCTGCGGGCATGGTTAAATCGACAAAAGCTTGCGGAGATGGAGCAGCCAGAGGGATGGCTTTTTTTGATAGCGTCTAATTTATCGCTGACTTATCTACGTAATGCAACCAACGAGGCGAGGAAGATCAACGCCTATTCAAAATCATCGTCTTCTGCGAATAATCTTGATGTTACGGCGAAACTGGAGGGAAAAGAGATCGCCTCGCTTATTGAAGAGGCCGTTCAGCGGTTGCCGCCAAAAAGGCAAATTATTTTTCGCATGAGCCGGCATGATCGGCTTAGCTATGAGGAGATCGCCGAAAAATTGTGTATTTCAACAAATACGGTCAAGGACCATTTAGTGATAGCTCTACGATTTGTGCGCCAGCACTTGCACCAGCGTACGGGATCTTTCTTCCATATTCTTGCGATCATAAAATTTTTTTATGAATGAACCGCCCTTCCATGCAAGTCGGGAGTGTTTATAAGAATAAGGGATAAAATGCCGACATGAAAGAGGAAGCGTTAGTCAGGTATTTATTGAAACGATATATTGATGATCAGGCCACTGAAAAGGAGAAGCTGCAGCTTTTCGGAATAATAACAGAATATTCCGATGATGCCGGGTTGGCGCGTATACTTCAGGAGTTAGGGCTCCTTGAAAAAGCAGATCCCGGATATCAGTCCGAATACTGGGACGTGGTGGTACAATCAATATTAGCCGAGGCCGGGAAGCCGCGTCAGGTCAGGACCCTGACGCCAATCCGTGGCTTTCGGCGGACTATGAGATATGCGGCGGCTGTAATCCTGGCGCTGTGCGCGCTTGGGATTTATCTTTCCCGCGAGGGCTCCTCTGGCGGCGTCGTAAAACAACAGGTTGATCTGCCGCCCGCCATTCCTCCTGATTTTCCGCCGGGAGGTGAAAAAGCCTTTCTTGTACTGGCCGACGGATCGAAGATTTCGCTGGAGAAAGCGGGTAGCGGTTTACTTGCCACGCAGGGGCCTTCTTCCATAGAAAAGCTCTCCGATGGGCGCATCGTGTACCGGCCAGTAAAAGCAGATGATGCGGGAGAGGTCTTTTATAATACCATGCAAACGCCGAGAGGCGGACAGTACCAGTTAATTCTGCCTGACGGCTCGAAAGTCTGGTTGAATGCAGCCTCTTCTATTACTTATCCGGCTTCGTTTCCTGACAGCAGCCGGGCGGTGTCGATAACGGGCGAGGCGTATTTTGAAATAATGCCTGTCGTATCGAAAAGCTCCAACAGAAGAATACCCTTTATTGTGAACTTTTCAAATGCGGGCGGCTTAGCAGACAGAATAGAAGTGCTAGGCACTCATTTTAACGTAAATGCATATGCGGATGAACCTTATGTAAAAGCCTCCCTCCTCGAAGGTTCCATAAGGATCGGCAACCAGGTGCTAAAGCCAGGCGAAGCCTATGTGAATGGAAAGGTGAGCAGAACCGATATCAAGCAGGATATTTCATGGAAAAACGGAGCATTTAATTTTAACGGGGCCAATCTTCCTACGCTAATGCGGCAACTGGGGCGCTGGTACGATATTGATGTCAGCTATAAGGGAGATATTCCTGTTCGGAGATTCCAGGGGAAATTATCAATGGATCTTAGCCTTCCCGAATTGCTTGACGTACTGCAAACCCTTGAGATATATTGCAAGATAGAAGGCAGGAAAGTGATCGTCGGTAACTAATATAAATATATAAAAATAGCGTTCAGGGTTTCCTAAAAGAAACCGGAAGCGATTGCGGCGCTTCCGGAGATGTTTCAGGATGACCTTATAGTATTACGAACTTTTGCCAATCAACCCAAAACGTAGTAAAAATATGAAAAATGTTGACATTCCGCGTCAGCCAGGCGGCATCGGTAGTCCGGATCGCCCCCATGTATTTTTCCCCCCGTTGTATATCAGGCCGACGCGACCAAAGAGAATAAACCAAATACTACTGGCGATGAAGCTGACCGTCTTTTTTCTCACTGCCGTTCTCCTCCATGTTAGCGCGAAAACTGTTTCACAGAAAGTGAGCTTTTCGGGAGAGAAGGTTCCCTTGGAAAGAGTATTTGATTCCGTTGAGGTTCAGACCGGGTATTTTTTTCTGTACGATGAACTAATGATCCGGAATTCGTTTCCCGTAACCATCGAGGCCTCCGATATGAAACTGGAGGATTTTTTAAAGGCGGTATTTAAAACTCAACCGCTTTCTTTTACTGTGAAGCGGAAAAACATCATCATCGCGCGGAAGCCGTTTTCTTCCGATATAGACCCGCTCCGCGTTGAGGTTGTACAGGATATCATTGTGACCGGCAGCGTTGTAGATGAGCAGAACGCTCCCCTCGAAGGAGCGTCCATAAAGATCAAGGGAACGGACAAAGGCACGGTGGCAGACGCCAAGGGCGCTTTCAGCCTCGCGGCTCCAAACCGCAGAGCAATAATTGTGGTTAGCTTCATAGGCTATGAGTCGAGAGAATACCGGATTTCGGAAAGCACAACGTTGAATATTGTATTGAAACCGGATGCATCCGGCATGAGCGACGTCGTAGTCGTTGGATATGGCACAAGCCGGGCCAGGGACGTGACAGGCGCTATTACGTCCGTGAATGCATCGGAAATTTCGCAACGGGCTCCTACAAACGCGTTTGAAGCAATGCAGGGCCTGATGTCCGGCGTACAGATTACCACATCATCGGGCGCGCCGGGCGCAGGAGCTTCGCTCCGGATACGGGGCGTGTCTACTTTTGAAGGCGGAGTAAACCCGCTGTATATTGTTGACGGACAGCCCGTGGAGAGCATCGATAATATCAACCCTAATGATATCAAAACGATAGAAGTGTTAAAAGACGGATCCTCGGCTGCCATATACGGATCAAGATCAGCGAACGGAGTAGTCATCATCACTACGAGATCAGGCCAGAAAGGGAAGACTGAAATAAACGTCAGCTACCTTAAAAGTATAAGCCAGGCGCGTATAATGCCCGTGGCTACGACCAATCAAAGGCTGAAGTATGAGCTTTTTCAGGGCAATCTTCCAACGCCCATGATAGATACGCTGAATCAACTTTACTACAATAATTACAATTTTCAGGACCTGATGTATCGTACGGCTCATAGGGACCAGGTTAATGTAAGTCTCTTATCCGGGTCAGACAAAACGAGGTTTTACTGGAATACCGGATTTGAAAATCAGCAGGGGATCATACGCACTACCAAATTTATGCGGGTAACCAGCCGGCTCAATATAGATCACAGCTTCAACGATAGGATCACCGTGGGGACAAAGCTGAATCTATCGTATGGCCAGCAAAAAAATATCGATGAAGAAATCGAACGGAACCTGGTTGGTCAAACGCTAAGCAAGCCGTCGTTCAGCGAAATCTACGAGATTGACGGCGCTTACCTGGATAACACAAGAAACTACCGGGGAGAACCTAACGCGCTGCGCGAATACGATCTGATGGATATTATGAAGTCGAATCTGGGCGGCAATATCTTTAATTACGCCGAGATAAGGTTGCTGAAAGACTTGAAATATCGCGCGAATATTGGGGTGGAATTCAACAGTTACCGCAACTCATGGTTCTTTCCCGAATATGTATTTGCCAAAGACGATATCGTACGCTCGAGTTTTCAGTCTTCTCTCGGGTGGAACTGGATTCACGAAAGCTTCTTTAACTACGACAAAACATTCGGATCGCATAAAATCAGCGGAGTCGCGGGATTTAGCGCGCAGAAATGGAATAACCCGGAAGAGCGTATCAGCGCGATACTAGCCAATGGCCTCATTTCTACGTTGAACAATGCGACGGAAATCCTTATATCTGACACCTATAGCCGAAACGAAAAAGATCATTCGCTTGCGTCTGTTTTTGCGCGGTTATCGTACAACTTCAGGGATAAATACCTGGTTTCTGGAACTTTCCGGCGCGATGGCTCCTCTCGGTTTGGCCCGCAGAACAAATGGGGAAATTTTCCATCCATTTCGATGGGCTGGCGATTTAGCGAGGAATCTTTCATGAAAGGGGTTGGTTTTATCCGCGACGCCAAGATAAGAGCAGGCCTGGCCATAACGGGCAATGAACGAATCGGCAATCGCGATTTTGATATGCTGCTTACTACGGGAAATTTTTATAATGGGGTCAACGGCACGGGATTGTCGGCGCGGCTGGCCAATCCGGGTATTAAATGGGAAGAAACCGTTCAGAAGAATATCGGTGTCGACCTGTCCTTCCTGAACGGAAGGCTCACCTTGACTACTGATTTTTATATCAAGGACACTAGAGGCCTTCTGGCCAACCAGCCTTTACCCGCAGAAACAGGCCTTGAGAATGTGCGCGTAAATCTTGGCAATGTGCAGAACAAGGGATTTGAAGCGGCATTGCAGGCAATTCCCTATCAAAGCGGCGATTTTCGATGGAAGACAAACTTTAATATATCCCGCAATACCGTAAAAGTGAAAAAGATGGCTGGGGGAGTGCCTGTTATCGGCGCCAATCACATTACGCAGGAAGGCATGCCCCTGGGTAGCTTTTTCGGATATCGTATCCTCGGCGTGTTCCCATATGATCAGTCCAATGCCTTTACCCCGCAGGGGGAAAGACTGGATCCAAAATTTGAAAATGGAAACTTTGTAAGCTATGAGTTGGATGGCAAAGCTTACTCCGGAGCAGTGAAGCAAATTTCAGTCGGGGGCGTTGTTTCAAAAGGAGGCGATTTTTATTGGAAGGACAACGATGGCAATTTCGTGATCGACGGACAGGATAGGGAAATACTGGGCAACCCTTATCCAAAATATTATGGAGGGTTCAGGAACGAATTTACCTATAAGAACTTTTCTTTTTCTTTTCTTTTCGATTTTCAGTTTGACGTTCAGGTGTACAACAATTTTATGCAGTGGACCTCTCAGTTGAGAGCTAATGCGCTAACGCCTATTCCCTATGTGTTGGAGAATTTCTGGCAGGGTCCCGGCGATCAGGATGCCATTTTCCCGGGGTTTGTAAGGCGAAACCAAAATCAGTTGGGAGAAACAGCGCCAACTTCTTACTGGATTGAAGATGCCGATTACATCAAGTTAAGGAATGTGAAATTGTCGTACGCTTTTTCCGGCCCGTTACTTAAGAAAGCAGGGATGTCTTTATTAACCGTCTATACGGCATTGAACAGTCCCCTCGTTTGGACCAACTATAGGGGAGTGGATCCGGAGTTAAATGCGGACAACAACACTACGCTGAGCGCAGGAGTGGATATGTCGCGGTATCCTAGGAAACGGGAATTACTGCTGGGCATAAACGTTAATTTTTAAAAGATGCTTATGAAACTATCTTATATACTCTTTTTGTCAACTGCATTGTTTTGCTCTTGCGAAAAGTTCCTAGATACGCCGCCGGCCAGTCAATTGGGCGCCGCTGCATTCTGGAAAACTTCGGGGAATGCCGAATTGGGAGTGGCGGCGATTTATGACGCTTGCCAGACGGCATTCCGGCAGGAATTTTGGAGATGGGGAGAACTCAGGGCTGATAATTTTGGTAAGAACGAACGACCGGAGACGAATATCCAGCAGGTATTGGACGATGGATTGACGCCGTCCACCGCGTCCGCTGATTGGGGTAATATTTATAAGGCGATAGCAACAGCCAACGTAGCCATCGCCAGGATCCCGACCATTCCTTCTTTTTCAGGGCAAAACAATTTACTGGCGGAAGCGCATGCGCTTCGGGCGCTTTTATATTTCTATGCCGTTCGCGTGTGGGGTAATGTTCCCAAGGTCACGGAGCCGGTTGAAGATCTGGGCGGCGACTTGAATGTTTCACGTTCGCCCGTTGAGGAAATTTACAATGAGATCATTATACCCGATATTGAAAAGGCGGAAGGATGGATGACCACTCAGAGAAGCTTGAAGTATATCTCCCTTGGATCAATACTGGCATTGAAGGCGCATGTTTTTATGTGGCCTGGCAGTCATCGTAATTACAATACGGCCATTGACGCCATAACCCGGCTGGAGAGTTTTGGGTATCGGCTCGAAACAACCCAGTCCGGATGGATTGATATTTTTCGGGGAGCTCAGACCAGCAATGAAATTGTTTTTGGCCTGTCCTGGAATTATACTGAAGATGGCGCTAACGGGATTAGCCAGTTTGTGAACAACTCGCCCAAACTTGTTCCGAGGGAGGAGCTGGAAACGAAATGGCAGTCCATCATTCCAGGCGATTTCAGAACCTTGATTACTGCGGCCTTTGATATTGAGGTCGTAAATGTGCAGGCTTTCCCGCCGCTTCGCGTCCTTACCAAGTACTCAGGTAAGTTCGACGACAGGAATGTACAGCAGGTTTGGGGAACTACCACCGACAGGTCTATTCCTTTTTTCAGGTTGTCTGAATTAGTACTGTTGAAAGCCGAAGCCGAGAACGGTAGAGATCATCCTGAAGACGCCCTTAAGCTGGTAAATCGTATCCGCGCCGCCCGGCAATTGCCGGCGGTGGATGAAAACATAACCGACAAGGCTACCGTACGCGACATGATACTTGACGAGCGGCAGTTTGAACTGATGGGCGAAGGGCAGCGTTATTGGGACCTGGTGAGGAACGGCGTAGTGTTCGAGGTGATGGGGCCGATCAATGGTATGAATGATCCGCGAAAGATACTGTGGCCGGTTTCGCAGAATGTGTTGAACCGGAATCCGAATATCCAACAGAATGAAGGGTATTGATAGTTTATTTACGTTTAAAAATAATTGAAATATGAAATCAGCGCTAAATCTCATGATCTTTTTCGCAGCCCTGATCCTATCCCAGGGTTGTAAAAAGCTGGAGTTGCAGAAGTCGTTTGAGTTTGATGAAAACGACCATCCGTCTGTTGCGGCGCCATTTAATATGTCGATATATGAATTTATGGCTAGCCGCAGCGAGTTTTCCATGATGACGACGGCTGTGCAACGGGCTGCAATGGAGTCGGTCTTTTCGGGAGGAGAAGATAACAAAACGGTATTGTTGCTGAGAAATGAGGCTATGCAGGAATTTTTGTCCAGGGAAGGATATGCTACATTGGATGATGTTCCCGTAGAGATACTCCAAAAGTTATTAAAATATCATGTTATTACGACGCGGTTTACGCAACGTGATTTACGCGTTCAGTTTTTCTATCAATTCCAAACATTACTCGAAGGCGACGCCGGTCTTATTAATATATGGAAGTTCAGAGAGTACTGGATCATACGCATTAACAGCGGAGGAGAGAACCTTCCCTCAACGGCGAAGTCTGCAGACGTTTATCTGCACAATTACGAATTTAAGAATGGGGTAGCTCATCACATGACCAAGTACGTAAAGAGAGCGCCCTTTTAATCGTGTTTCAATCATAAACTATAGTTTGTAGCCATGAATAGCAGAAGACAATTTATCAAGGCGAACGGCATCCTCGGGCTGGGCTTGATGGGCGGATTTAGCGGATTTGCAGTGGCTGCGGCCAGCCAGCGTCAGCAGCTCGGTTTTGGCGCCTTAGCATATAAAAAAGGGAATATACTGAGCCTTCCCGGAGGCTTTACCGCCAAAGTGATTTCAAGGGCGGGAGACGTTATGGACGATGGATTGCTGACGCCAGCAATGGCATATGGCATGGGGGCTTTTGCGTCTGGCCAGGACAATGTTATCCTGGTCAGGAATCACAGGATACCCCCCGGTTCCGACAGCGCAGGGGCTTTTGGCAAAAACAATATTAACCTCAGACGCATGGAGAAGGGTAGGGTCTACGACGACAGCGTGGGAGATATTGCATGTTTGGGCGGCGTTACCACATTGGTTTACGATGAAAAGAAACAGGCGCCGGTTCAGGAATTTTTAAATATGACCGGCACGATCAATAACGGTTGCGGCGGCGCTACGAAATGGAATACATGGGTGTCGTGTGAAAACAGCAGCCTGCGAAAAGGAGATCTTGATAAACAAAATGAAGACGGCGTTTTACAGCAGGATCATGGTTATGCATTTGAAGTAAGCGCATCTACCGCAATGGGACAGACGAAAGAACCTGTTCCGATAAGATCGATGGGGAGGTTCAAACGTAACGCCTTGCTTTTTCACCCCTCGGCGCCCGTGGCGTATCAAACGGAAGATGAGATCAACGGCGTAATGTATCGTTACCTGTTGCCGGAAGAAGGTAAGCTAAGCGAAGGCGGGAAATTGCAAGCCATGGTAATTAAAAACTGGCCTTCGGCGGATACAAGGAACTGGGAGTGTTTGAAATCGCCTAAGTTCCCGATGCATCAACAATTTGATGTAGAGTGGATCGACCTCGATGACCCGCAATCGCCAAATGATGATTTGAGAATGAGAGCCTGGAAGAGCGGCGCGGCGAGGTTTAGCTCGGCCGCTGGCATATGGCGGCATAAAGACCAGATTTTTATAGCCGGGAGTTCGGGCGGAAAAAGAGGCGGGGGACAAGTGTTCAGATATATTCCTTCCGTCGATGAAGGGCGGCCTAAGGAAAAAGGAGCTAAGATTGAACTTATTTTTGAACCCAATGATTTATCGGTGTTGCAAAATGGGTATGGTCTGATTGTGTCGCCTTGGGGAGACATTCTGCTTAGCGAGAGAGGCCAGGACGCGCGTATTACAGGCCTTACCCCGAAGGGGCAGACCTATCCCCTGGCGCAGAATATTGCCTACCGCGGATCAGAAATTGGAGGACTTGTCTTTTCGCCTGCCGGCAAAACCCTGTTCGTAAGTATCCCCCATCCCGGAGTCACTCTGGCCATTACAGGACCCTGGATCAAGTGATGCTTATAAGACTGGTTTATTTATGCAATTTGATTTACGTTTAAAACTGATTTATCATATGCGTTGGATAGTATATGTTTTCGTTGCATACCTGGGCCTGGCTTTACCGAAGCCGGTATTTTCACAGCAAATTATCGTAGGCACATTTAATATACGGCTGGATAAGGATACAGATATTGGTAATTTGTGGGTCGACAGGCAGCCGGTTATTGCCAGTATGATCAGGTTTCATGATTTTGATATTTTAGGCACCCAGGAAGGAATGCGTCATCAATTAGATCAATTGCAGGCGTCTCTTCCGGAGTATAGCTGGTATGGCGAAGACCGGGGAGATTTTGGCGGGCACTCGGCAATATTTTTCAAGAAAAAGAAATACAAATTGCTGAAGGGCGGGGATCTTTGGTTTTCAGAAACGCCCGATAAGCCGTCATATGACTGGGACGCCTGCTCGAACCGGATGTTGAGCTGGGTGAAATTGGAGGAGATCAGCACGGGCCGGGTACTCTTTTTCTTCAATACTCACCTCGACAGCAAAGGAGAAATTGCCAGGCAGAAAAGCAGCAAGATGGCTTTAGAATGGATCAAAGATATCGCTGGCAACGACCCCGTCATT
>ERZ761602.8719-NODE-8719-length-10087-cov-8.606061_pt1 | contig 10087 bp, 7 predicted proteins | sample MGYA00512165_ERZ761602 | MGnify/ENA primary metagenome ERZ761602 (study PRJEB28899, sample SAMN02445085) | bioreactor sludge metagenome | biome: EBPR sludge; isolation source: Thorneside wastewater treatment plant | place: Australia: Brisbane, Thorneside...
CGCCATTGCCGAGGCTGCCGCTGCCGATCAGGCCGAGCGTCGCGCCGTGCAGGTCACGGATCGGATAGTCGAACAGGCAGAACTGGTCGGACCGCTGCCAGCGCCCGGCCTGCAGCGACTCGCGCCAGGCAATCAGGTTGCGCGAGAGCGCCAGCAACAGGGCAATTGCATGTTCCGGCACGGTATGCTCGGCGTAGCCGCGAATGTTGGAAACGACGACGCCACGCCGACGGCATGCGTCGAGGTCAACGATGTTGGTGCCGGTGGCGGCGACGGCGACCATTTTCATGTCCGGCAGCGCGTCGACCGCGGCAGCCGGCAGCGGCGCCTTGTTGACGATGGCGATCGTGCATCCGTGCAGGCGCTCGACCACCTCCCCGGGCCCGGTTTTCGCGTATTCGACCCAGTCATGCGCGAACGCCGGCCGGCGAACGTCGGCAATGATCGAGTCGCGTTCGAGATAGACGATGCGCTCCATCAGCTCGCCTGCAGCCGATACGGTGTGCCAGCGGCAGCGGCGATGGCCGCGACGTCGGCACCCAGCGCGGCATTGCCGCAATAGACGAGGCAGTCGATCCCGGCCCGGCAGAGTCCGTCGATCGCCGCGCTGTCGCCCTGCATCAGGTTGAGGACACCGGCGGGCCATCCCGCCCGCCCCGACAGCTCGCACAGCGCGAACGCAGCCGATGGCGCCCGCGGGCTCGGCTTGACGACCGCCGTCGCCCCCGCACGCAGCGCCGGCGCCGCGGCTTCGGCGAATCCCGCCAGCGGCCGCATGGCGTCGACGACGATGGCGACGACGCCGGCCTCGCCGACAGCGTCCCCGCGCAGGGCCGCCAGCGCTTCCGCAACTTCGGCCAGCGCCTGGTCTTCGGTGAACCCGGTCTCCGCCCGCAGCAGCTTGGCGAAATGCCAACTGTAGCGATCCAGCGCGCCGGCCAGAGCCGCGAGCGCAGCCTGGCGCGCCGGCACCGTCAGCGCCGCCCAGCCAGGCTGCGCATTCCGCGCCGACGCCACCGCTTCGGCCGCCTCTGCCGCACCGCACAGCGGCACGCGGTAGAGGGCCTCGCCGGTCGAGGGATCGACGACATCGTGGAAGCGGTCGCTGACGGTCAGGAAGGCGTGGCCTCTGATCCATAGCGGGATGGCCTTGGGGCCTTCGGGTGAAAATTCCATGTTCAGACTCTCTTTTCTGCTGCGCGAAGTTCGTGAAGGATCCACCCCGGCGGCGCCCGCACGTCGCGAACCACGGCCCGTCCGGGTGCCGGATCGATCGACCGGATCAGCCCCGGCCGGCGTCCATGACGCGCGGCAAGTCCCGCGCCAAACACGTTAGCGGCGGACGAGGGCCATCGCGGATCGAGCAGGGAGGTCACGAACAGGGCCAAGCGCATGCTAATATTGCGGCGCACAAAGGGGGAAGTAGCCAATGCTACTGAAACCGCACCAATAAAGGAATCCAGTTGTCCGAATCTGCCCGCGGGTCCGCCAAGGCGGCCGGCCCGATCCAGGTGATCGAGCGCATGATGACGCTCCTCGATGCCCTTGCGGCGACGCCGGAAGCGGCAAGCCTCAAGCATCTGGCCAGCGCTACCGGATTGCACCCGTCCACGGCCCACCGGATACTTGCGGCGATGACCACCGCGCGCTTCGTCGAACGGCAGGAAGCGGGCACCTATCGCCTCGGCATCCGCCTGCTCGAACTCGGCAACATCGTCAAGTCGCGGATCAGCGTGCGCGAAGTCGCCCTGCCGTTCATGCAGGAACTGCACGAAGCCATCGGCGAGGCGATCAACCTCGGCGCTCGCCACGAAGACGAGATCGTCTACATCGAGCGCACATCCTCGGGACGCGCCCTGGTGCGCGTCGTGTACCTGGTCGGCGGGCGCGCGCCGCTACACCTGACCTCGCTCGGCAAACTATTCCTTGCCGCCGATTCCCCGCAGCAGGTTCGCGATTATGCGCGGCGCACCGGCCTGCCCGGCAAGACGCCGCACTCGTTGACCACATTGGCGGCCCTGGAACGGGAGCTGGACAAGGTTCGCCGCCACGGTATCGCCTACGACGACGAGGAGGCGGAAAGCGGCCTCAAGTGCGTCGCTGCGCCGATCCACGACGAAGAGGGACATGTCGTCGCGGCACTCTCGGTTTCCGCGCCGGCAGACCGCCACGACGCCGGGTGGGGCGCGCAGGTGCGAAAGACCGCCGACGCGGTGTCGCGCGCCCTCGGTTACACCGGCACCAGAAAATGAGGCTGCCCGCAGGCAGCCTCCCTGACTCCCCGAACGGAAACTGATCAGACCGGACGCCGTTCCGGCGTCAGGCTCGCGCTCTCCATCCAGCGCTTGATCCGGTTGGCATCACCGACCCGCGTCATCTTGCCGGCAGAATCGAGCAGGACAATGACGACCGGCTTGTCGGCCACCCGCGCCTGCATGACCAGGCAGCGGCCGGCTTCGGAAATGTAGCCGGTCTTCGAGACACCGATTTCCCAGTTGTCGCTGCGCACCAGCGCATTCGTGTTATGGAATTCGCGGATGTGGCCATTGAGCTCGACACGCGCACCGCCTGTCGTCGAGAAGCTGCGGATTTCCGGGTAGCGCGCGGCGGCGGCCACCATCCGCGCCAGATCGTGCGCGGTGGAAACATTGTTGCTCGACAGGCCGGTCGGTTCCTCGAAGCGGGAACTGAGCATGCCCAGCGCCTGCGCTTTCCGGTTCATGGCCCTGACGAACGCGGGCATACCACCCGGATAATGACGACCGAGCGAACTCGCCGCGCGGTTCTCCGAGGACATCAACGCCAGCAGCATGGCCGTCTCGCGCGTCATCGCCGTGCCGACCGGAATCCGCGACCGGGTTCCCTTGAGGCCGTCGACATCATCGTCGCCGATCGTGATGACCTCGTTCATGTCGAGTTTGGCGTCGAGAACGACCATCGCGGTCATCAGCTTGGAGATCGAGGCGATCGGCACGACGGCGCCTGACTGCTTCTCGATGATCGTCTGCCCGGTCTCCTGATCGATGACCAGCGCCGAGGCCGAGTAGAGCGCAAGGTGGCTTGGATCGACGTCAGCCATGCTGACCTTGCGCAGTGACTTCTTCCCTCCGGCCTGGCCGTTGCTGGCCTGCCTGGCGACTGTCTTCTGGGGGGCGACACTGGCAGATTTGTTCTTCGCTCCGGCTTGGCCGTTGCCGGCCTGCCTGGCGACTGACTTCTGGGCGGCGACGCTGGCGGATTTCTTCGGCGCATTGGTCGCAACCGGTTTCCCGGCCGGCGCTGCTGCCGTTTTCGCAGCCTTGGTCGCGCCCGCGCTCGCTTTGGATTCGGTCTTCCTGGCTGCCGACTGCGTTTTTTTCGTGTCGGTTGCCGCATTGGCCTGGCCACCCAGGCCGAGACCGAGCAAGGCCCCGACCAGCACCGCCAACTTGAATACCTGTTTCATCTGCCACCTCCAGCCTGTACCGGGAGAATTCTATCCCAGTTTAGCAAACGAGATGCAAAAATCAACAAAAATAGACAGATAGCGTAATAACCTCAGACGAATTGTCACGCTGCGTTGACAACCGTCAGCGCCGTCATGTTGACAATGCGGCGCACAGTCGCCGTCGGTGTCAGGATGTTTACCGGGCGGGCGGCGCCGAGCAGGACGGGCCCGACGGTCAGGTTGTCGCCTGCCGCCACCTTGAGCAGGTTGAACGCGATGTTGGCGGCGTCGAGCGTCGGCATGACCAGCAGATTGGCCTGCCCCTTTAGCCGCGAATTGGGGAAGGCGGCGAGGCGGATCTGCTCGTCGAGCGCGGCATCGCCATGCATTTCGCCTTCCACCTCCAGCGCGGGCGCGCGCTGGTTGAGCAACGCCAGCGTCTGCCGCATCTTGACGGCGGTCGGCGTGTCTTCGGTGCCAAAGGTCGAATGCGAGAGTAGCGCCACCTTCGGCCGCATGCCGAAATTGCGGATTTCAGCGGCGGCGAGAAGCGTCATGTCAGCCAGTTGTTCGGCGCTCGGATCGTAATTGACGTAGGTATCGGCGATGAAGACCGTGCGCTCCGGCAGCATCAGCAGGTTCATCGTGTAGTAACGATCCAGCCCCGGCTGGGTGCCGATCACATTCTGCACGTATTGGCGATGTGTCTCATGACGCCCGAAGGTGCCGCAGATCAGGCCGTCGGCATAGCCGAGGCGAACCATCAGCGCGCCGTAGAGCGTGGCACGCCGCTGGATTTCGCGGCGCGCATAATCGGGCGAGACGCCCCTGCGCTCCATGAGCTGGTGGTAGGTGGTCCAGAATTCCTTGAAATGTTCATCGAAGAACGGGCAGTCGTCCGCATAGATGACTTCGTAATCGACGCCTTCGCGAATCCGCAGCCCGGCGGCCTCGATGCTGCGGCTGATTTCGGCCGGGCGGCCGATCAGCACCGGACGGGCGATGCCCTCGTCGCAGACGACCTGCACCGCGTGCAGCACGCGGCTGTCCTCGCCCTCGGCAAAGACGATGCGCCTCGGGGCCGCCTTGGCCCGTGAGAACACCGGCTTCATGATCATGCCGGATTGGTAGACAAATTCGTTGAGACCCTGGACATAGGCATCCCAGTCCCTGACCGGCCGGGTGGCGACCCCGGAGTCAATGCCGGCCCTGGCCACAGCCGGCGCGATCTTGACGATCAGGCGCGGGTCGAAGGGTTTCGGGATCAGGTATTCCGGACCGAAACCCGTGACCTTCTCGCCATAGGCGGCGGCGACGACGTCCGACTGCTCGGCGCGCGCCAGTTCGGCGATGGCCTTGACGGCGGCCATTTTCATCTCCTCCGTTATGGTCGTTGCACCGACATCGAGCGCCCCTCGGAAGATGAACGGGAAGCACAACACATTGTTGACCTGGTTCGGATAATCCGAGCGGCCGGTGCATATGATGGCGTCGTCGCGCACGCTCCTGACCAGTTCCGGGAGGATTTCCGGCGTCGGATTGGCAAGTGCCATGATCAGCGGCCGGTCGGCCATCGTGGCGACCATTTCGGGCTTCAGCACGCCGCCGGCAGAGAGGCCGACGAACACGTCGGCGCCGGCGATCACCTCGCCAAGTGTCCGCGCATCGGTCTGCTTCGCGTAGCGCGCCTTGATTTCATCCATGTCCTCGACCCGTCCTTCATGGATCAGGCCCTTGATGTCGGTCAGCCAGATGTTCTCGACCGGCGCACCGAGCAGGACCAGCAGCTCGATGCAGGCGAGCGCCGCGGCGCCAGCGCCCGAGGTGACGATCTTTACCGTCGTGATGTCCTTGCCGATCAGGTGCAGCGCATTCAGTACCGCCGCGCCGACGACGATCGCCGTGCCGTGCTGGTCATCGTGGAAGACGGGGATCTTCATCCGCTCGCGCAGCTTGCGCTCGATGTAGAAGCACTCCGGCGCCTTGATGTCCTCGAGATTGATGCCGCCGAAGGTCGGCTCGAGCGAGGCGATGGTTTCGATGAGCCTGTCGGGATCGCGCTCGTCGATCTCCAGATCGAAGACATCGATGTTCGCGAACTTCTTGAACAGGACGCCCTTGCCTTCCATGACCGGCTTCGCGGCAAGCGGGCCGATTGGCCCGAGGCCGAGCACGGCTGTGCCGTTGGTGATGACGCCGACCAGATTGGCGCGCGCAGTCAGTGTGCTCGCCTCAGCCGGATTGGCGACGATCTCTTCGCAGGCGAAGGCAACCCCCGGTGAATACGCCATCGACAGATCGTACTGATTGGTCAGCTGCTTGATCGGCGTGACCGAGATCTTGCCAGGCCTGGGCTGGCGGTGATAGTGGAGCGCTGTCTCGCGCAACTGCCTAGGTTCCATGTCTGCCTCCGTTTCGTATAGTGAAACGATTTTTTGAATAGTGCAACATTGTATCATCCCCGGCACCGCTGCCAAGCTGCGGACATCACTTAGCGGCTAAACGCTGGTGGCTTTTTTGTCCTTGCTCTGGCATAATGAAGCGGTTTCCAGCCGACGGCACTTCGCCGCTTTGATTCTTGCTGGCATCTCCCGGCGACTGGCGTTAAACCCTGATGTTTCAGTAACTTGGAGAGATATAGCCATGTCCGCACCCCTGAATGCACCCGACTACGTCAAACACGAAGGCCTGAAGAAATGGGTTGCCGAAATTGCCGCGCTGACCCAGCCCGAGCGTATCTACTGGGCTGACGGCTCGCAAGCCGAATATGACCGCTTGTGCGGCGAAATGGTGGAAGCCGGAACTTTCATCAAGCTGAACGAGGCCAAGCGCCCGAATTCCTTCCTGGCATTCTCCGACCCCTCGGACGTGGCGCGCGTCGAAGACCGCACCTACATCTGCTCGGAGAACAAGGAAGATGCCGGGCCGACCAACAACTGGGAAGAGCCCGCCAAGATGCGCGAGACCCTCAACGGCCTGTTCAAGGGCTGCATGAAGGGGCGCACCATGTATGTCATCCCGTTCAGCATGGGTCCCCTCGGCTCGCCGATCGCCCACATCGGCGTCGAGATTTCCGACTCCGCCTACGTCGTGGTCAACATGCGCACGATGACCCGGATGGGCAAGGCCGTATTTGACGTGCTCGGCACCGACGGCGAGTTCGTTCCCTGCGTGCATACCGTCGGCGCTCCGCTCGAACCGGGCCAGAAGGACGTCAAGTGGCCGTGCAACCCGACCGTCAAGTACATCGTGCATTACCCGGAAACCCGCGAAATCTGGTCCTACGGCTCCGGCTACGGCGGCAACGCCCTGCTCGGCAAGAAGTGCTTCGCGCTGCGCATTGCCTCCAACATGGCGCGCGACCAGGGTTGGCTCGCGGAACACATGCTGATCCTCGGCGTCGAATCGCCGCAAGGCGAAAAGACCTATGTCGCAGCCGCCTTCCCGTCGGCCTGCGGCAAGACCAACTTCGCCATGCTGATTCCGCCCAAGTCGCTCGACGGCTGGAAGATCACCACGATCGGCGACGATATCGCCTGGATCAAGCCGCGCGTCGATGCCGACGGCGTCACCCGCTTTTATGCGATCAACCCGGAAGCCGGCTTCTTCGGCGTCGCTCCCGGCACCAGCGAGAAGACCAACTTCAACGCGCTGGCCTCGCTCAAGGAAAACGTCATTTTCACCAACGTTGCGCTGACCGACGACGGTGATGTCTGGTGGGAAGGCCTGACCAAGGAAGCCCCGGCGCACCTGATCGACTGGCAGGGCAACGACTGGACGCCGGAAGACGGCAAGGCGGGCAAGAAGGCCGCTCACCCGAACTCGCGTTTCACCGCCCCGGCCAACCAGTGCCCGTCCGTTGACGAAGCGTGGGAAGACCCGGCTGGCGTGCCGATTTCCGCTTTCATCTTCGGCGGCCGGCGCGCCACCACCGTGCCCCTGGTTTATCAGGCGTTCAACTGGAACTACGGCGTCTATATGGCCGCCACGCTCGGCTCCGAAACCACCGCTGCCGCCTTCGGTCAGCAGGGCGTTGTCCGGCGTGATCCGTTCGCCATGCTGCCGTTCTGCGGCTACCACATGGGCGACTACTTCAACCACTGGCTGCGCATGGGCAAGGCCGTCGATGCAACGCCGAAGATCTTCTGCGTAAACTGGTTCCGCCTCAACGACGATGGCGAATTCATGTGGCCGGGTTTCGGCGACAACATGCGCGTCCTCAAGTGGATCGTCCAGCGTTGCCGGGGCACCATCGCCGCCAAGGAGACCGTGCTCGGCTGGATGCCGAGGTTCGAGGATATCGACTGGACCGGCCTCGACGTAAACAAGGCGGATTTTGAAGCGCTCAGCCAGATTGATCCCGACGCCTGGAAGGCCGAACTGGCCGGCCACAAGGAGTGGTTCGACAAGATGGGTGACAAGATGCCGCGCGAACTGGTTCTCAAGCGCGAGCTGTTCGAAATGGGCATCTTCAAGGAAGCCGCCTGATCTTCACCAACCGGCCATGAAGGAACGGCCACCTGCGGGTGGCCGTTTGTTTTGGAGATCCCCCCATGTACCGCCCCGCCCGGCGCCTCGCCGACATCTCGCCCTTCCACGTCGTCGAACTCCTGACCCGGGCCCGCCAGCTCGAGGCGGAGGGCCGTGACATCATCCACATGGAAGTGGGCGAGCCGGACTTTCCGACGCCGGAGCCGATCACGGCGGCTGCGGTCGACGCGATCAAGCAGGGCAAAACGCTGTATACCCAGGCGCTCGGCCTGCCCGAACTGCGCGAGGAAATCGCGGCCTTCTACCGCACGCGCTACGGCGTCGCTGTCCCGGCCGCGCGCATCGCGGTGACCGCCGGTGCCTCGGGGGCACTCAACCTCGCCTTCGCCTGCCTTGCCGAGCCGGGCAGTCACTGGCTGCTGGCCGACCCCGGCTACCCGTGCAACCGCCACATCTTGCGGGTTTACGAAGGTCGACCGCAGAACATTCCGGTCGGACCCGACACGAATTTCCAGCCGAACCCGGAACTGCTGCACCAGCACTGGAGCGCCACGACCGCCGGGCTGCTAGTCGCCTCGCCGGCCAACCCGACCGGCACCCTGCTGACGCTGCCCGAAATCGCCGCACTGGCCGACGTCTGCCGCGGGTTGCAGGGGCATTTCCTAGTCGACGAGATCTATCACGGCCTGACCTACGAAACCGATGCTCCAACGGCCTGTGCCGCCGGCGACGACGTCTGGGTCATCAACAGTTTTTCCAAGTATTTCCAGATGACCGGCTGGCGCCTGGGCTGGATGGTCATTCCCGAGCCCTACGTGCGCGAAGTCGAAAAACTGGCCCAGAATCTCGTTCTTTGCCCGTCGACGCCGGCCCAGCACGCGGCGCTGGCGGCCTTCGCGCCCGATACCATCGCCATCCTCGAAATGCGGCGCGGCGAGTTCAGGAAGCGCCGGGATTTTCTGGCACCGGCGCTGGAAAGTGTCGGCTTCCGGATTACGGCGCGCCCTCAGGGCGCCTTCTACCTCTACTGCGATTGCTCGGCATTGTGCGACGACAGCTTCGGGCTGGCCCGCGACCTCCTCGAAACGATCGGCGTGGCGGCGACGCCGGGGATCGATTTCGGCAGCAATGCGCCGGAAAAGCACATCCGCTTTGCCTACACGACCAGTATCGACCGGTTGGCCGAGGCCGTCGACCGCCTACGCCGCCACTTCGCCCGGTAATTCGAGCATCGGGTAGCGTTCCCGCAGCGCGGCCCAGTCGAAGCACGGCCCCGGGTCGGTCTTCCGCCCCGGGGCGACATGGCAGTGACCGGCGACAGCGGAAATCGGATAGCGCTCGCGCAGTGCATCGAACAGGCTCCACAAGGCCGCGTATTGCGCCGCAGTGAACGGGCAGCGGTCACTCCCTTCGAGTTCGATGCCCACGGAGAAGTCATTGCAGTTCCCGCGCCCGCACCACTGCGAATCACCGGCGTGCCAGGCTCGCCGGTCGCAGGCGACGAACTGGATGACCCGCCCGTCGCGCCGGACGTAGAAGTGCGCCGAAACCTGCGCTTGGGCAATGGTCGCGAAATACGGATGTGCCTGCGGGTCGAGCCGGTTGCTGAAGAACCTCTCGACCCAGTCGCCGCCGAACTCGTCGGGTGGCAGACTGATGCTGTGAACCACGACCAGAGAAACCGCTTCATCGCGCGGCCGCTCACCAAAGTTCGGCGACGGGAGCCAGTCGACGCCTTTCAGCCAGCCATCATCCTGCCAGCCGCTCATTCGATACCCAGGCGTTCCAGGCGGTAGCGCAGCGAACGGAAGGTAACGCCGAGCAGCCGCGCCGCCGCCGTGCGATTCCCCTCGGTCTTCTGCAAGGCCTCGAGGATCGCCTGCCGCTCCAGCCGGTTGAGGTAGTCATCGAGCGTCTCGCTGCCGCGCCCTGGCGTCTCGCCCCCCATTTCATCGGGCGCCAGTCGCAGGTCCGCGGTTTCGATCGTGTCGCCCGAGCAAAGCGCCGTTGCCCGCTCCAGCACGTTCTCCAGCTCGCGCACGTTGCCGGGAAACGGATAGTCGCCCAGTGCCCGCAGGGCGGCAGCGGAGATCCGCGGAGCCGTGCCGCCACACAGCTTCTTCAGCAGCGAGTCGACGAGCGCCGGTATGTCTTCCACCCGTTCGCGCA
>ERZ761602.8720-NODE-8720-length-10087-cov-3.873006_pt1 | contig 10087 bp, 13 predicted proteins | sample MGYA00512165_ERZ761602 | MGnify/ENA primary metagenome ERZ761602 (study PRJEB28899, sample SAMN02445085) | bioreactor sludge metagenome | biome: EBPR sludge; isolation source: Thorneside wastewater treatment plant | place: Australia: Brisbane, Thorneside...
GGATATCGGCGACATTCTGGACGTCGCGGACTTCGGTGGCGCCGCGACGGACTTCGAGGAGCGGGTTGTAGGCCGACGACTTCGGATTGGTCGGATCGAACAGCATCACGCGGCCGTACCGCCCCCGAAACCCCGCGGTGAGTTGCCAGTTCTCGCCCTTGATGTCGTGGACGATGCAGCTTCCCGGCCAGGTGAGGAGAGACGGGATCACCAGACCGACGCCTTTGCCGCTCCGCGTCGGGGCGAAGCAGAGCACATGTTCCGGCCCGTTGTGGCGGAGATAGGCCCGCCGGAGCCGGCCGAGCACGACGCCGTCCGGCCCGGCGAGGCCGGCATGCTTCACTTCGTTCGGCGTCGCCCAGCGGGCGGAGCCGTAGGTGACGACGTTGTGGGCTTCGCGCGCCCGCCACACCGACATGAGGATCGCCACGGCGATGGAGAGGAAGCCGCCGGATGCCGCGATGAAGGCGCCTTCGACGAAGATGCCGGGCGCGTAGGCCTCATAGACGAACCACCAGCCGAAGAAGGCGGGCGGGATGTAGATCGGCATCCCGAAGAGCGTGAACCAGGGGTCCCCCAGCTGCGGCTGGAAACCGAGACGCCAGGCCGTCCACTCGGTCGCCGCCCACATGGCGATGAGCACGATCAGCAGGACGACGGCGATCTGGCCCCAGAGGATCTTCGTGGCGGACATGGCGCCTCGCTGCCAGCAAATGCCGCCAAACTTGGTCTGGGAAGCCTCTGTCGCAAGGCTTTATCGTTTGCGTCGTAGAGTCGGCGGCAAAGACGTGTCGTGGCGCTGACGGAAGGGGTTCACCTCGCATGGAAGACGGTTGCGCGCGGCGGGAATCGTCCCTTGGATGGCTGATCGCCAGGAATGAGAGCGAAACCATGAACATATCCATGAAGCCTCTGGCCCCTGTCGTCGTCGCGTGGTTGCTCGCGAGTTGCTCGGCCGTGACGCCCTCCGGCCCGACGCTCAAAGTGGCGACCTGGAATCTCGAGCACCTGGCCGCCGCCGATGGGGCCGGCTGTCGGCCGCGAACCGAGTCGGACTATGCCAAGCTGCGCGCCTATGCCGCCGAACTGAAGGCCGATGTGATCGGCCTCCAGGAGGTCGAGAACGAGGTCGCGGCGCGACGCATCTTTCCCGCCGACGCCTACGACATCGTCATGTCCGGTCAGCCCTATCCCGCGCAGCAGGGCCAATGCGGCGATGACGGCGCCCGAACCTTCGTTCCTCAGCGCACCGGAATCGTTATCCGCAAGGGCGTGCCCTATACGGCGCACGCGCCGCTCAGTGCGCTCAATGTCGCGGCGGACCGGGCGCGGCCCTTGCGATGGGGCGTGGATGTCAGCGTCGGCGGCGAAACGCCGTTCCGGATCCTCAATGTGCATCTAAAAGCTGGCTGCAATGCGGGCTATCGACCGGATGACGAGGATTGTCCGGTGCTAATGCGTCAGGTTCCGGTCGTCGAGGCGTGAATCGATGCGCGCGAAGCCGAGGGCATTCGCTACGTCGTGCTTGGGGATTTCAACCGCCGCCTCAGCAGCGCCGATGCCGAGGTGTACCGGGAATGGGACGACGGCGAGCCCGCTGGGCTCGATCTGCACATCGCCGCCGAGGATGCGGGCGCACGCCCTCGATGCGACAATGCCAAATACGCATCCTTCATCGACCATATCGTGCTCTCCGCCAGGGCGGACGCAGTGCTCGTTCCGGGGTCTTTCGCTGAACTGGTCTATGCGGAGACGGGCGACGCCCAGCCGTCGGATCATTGTCCCGTCAGCGTCACGCTCAAGCTCGACTGAGCAATTCGCCCAGCGGCGTTTGGAATAACGGCCGTAGGCTCGTGCTTTCAGAGCCCGAGCCCTTTGGTGCGGCCGAAGCTCCAGTCGACGCCGCCATCGCCGCGCATGACGCCGGAGACGTGGCGGCCGAGCTGCTTCTCGAGCGATGGCGTCCAGGGAACGAGGCGGAAGCCGAGCCCGTCGTCCAGCATGGCGAAGCGTCCGGAAGCGAGCGCGAAACGCTGGCGATAGGTACCGGTGGCGTAGTCGCCTGCTGCGGCCGTGTTGTAGGTGAGGCCATTCTCCGCAGCGATCTTCGCGCCGAGATCGTCGATCTCCCGGCGTCGTAGCGTTTCGAGGAGGTTGCGGGTGAAGACGACGCGCCGGCCCTGGCGTTGGGCGAAGCCCTCGCCGATGAGATGATCGGCGCGGCGCTCCAGCGCGTCCCGCACCTCCGCCCCGAAGCCGCCGTCGCCGAGTGGAACTGGTTCTCGGGCGATCGCCTGCCGGTCGAGCCAGGTCGCGCCGGTCGCCGCCACCTGCGCTTCGAGGGGAATATCCGACCGCACGGCGAGCGCGACGCGGCGGCGCCCGCGCGCGTCGTCGAACTTACGCAGTTCGACGATGGCCCCGGGCGCGCCGTCCGCGGCATCCAGGTCCGGCAGCTTGACGTGGTGCGTGCGGCCATCGATGCCGTCGATCACCGCGAAGGCCGTGCCCTTCAGCTCGTCGTCCAGACCGCGCGCCACGAGGCGGCCCATGACGGGATCGTCCAGGCTCTCGCCGGCCAGCACATAGCTCGCCGTGCCGCGCTCGATGCCGCGCTCCATAAGGCCGCGATGGATGCGCTTGATGATGTCGCCGCGCTCGCCGAGTTCGCGAAGAGTCGCTTCCGCTTTCTCGGCGATGACCCATTGGCCGGACGCAACTCGGTTCGCCAGCCCAAGAGATTCCAGCTTCCGGAGGCGTCCGGCCTTGAAGGCGTGGAAAGCGTCTGGCTGGCGGCCAGCCTCCGGCGCCATGTCGATGACGCCGTACCGGCCAGCTTCCCGGCTCAATTCACGATCGAGATCGGTCCAGCGCTCGCTGTCGACCTGACGCGCGAGCGCACGGCTGATATCGAGATCGGTACGGGGGCCGAGTTCCTGCGTAACCAGGTCGCGGGCGCGGGCGCGCATCCCGTCCTTGATGTAGTCGCGGGCGATGACGAGATCCTGACCGTCATCGGCGCGGCCACGCAGGATGACATGGATATGGGGCTGGCCGGTGTTCCAGTGATCGACGCCGACCCAATCGAGCTTCGTGCCGAGATCCGTCTCCACACGGCGCATTAGATCGCGCGTGAAGGTTTTGAGGTTGGCCATGTCGCCCGCATCTTCCGGCGAAACGATGAACCGGAAGTGATGCCGGTCGTCCGCGCAACGCTCCGCGAAGGCCCTGGCGTCGGCAGGCTCGCGCTCCGGCCCGAACATCTGCGCCTTCTCCCCGTCACGGGTCACGCCTTCGCGCCGGAGATAGGTCAGGTGGGTCGCCAGCGGTGCCCCACGCGCGGCGTGACGGACCACGCGCGTCTTGATGACGACATGGCGCGAGCGCGCGGTGAGATAACGGCTGGCGCGAACGCTGGCCGTCCGTCCCCGCCCGAAATACGATCGCTTGCCCGGCGTGATCCTGCCCGAGCGCGAGACCTGGCCGCCGGCGCGGCGGACGGCGGCGAGCGCCTGGGCGATGAAGGGCCGCGCCCGCTCGGCGCCGCGCGAGCGGATGCGGCCAGGGCGGATGCGAAAATCGCGGCCGTCGCTCATCGGTGCCGCTCCGCACATCGCAGCAACGTATTGACGGTATTGCCGAAGTGACAGCGACGCAGGCTGTGGCTGTCACCGACACATCGTGAAAGGGCTCTGTAACCTGTTGTTCTAAAACCCTTCGACCGCGGCGCACCTCGCGCCATTTTATCTCGCCATCGGTCGGTTGAGTGGACAGGGTTCAACCTCATAACACGCTGCCGCTCGCCAGCCTGCGCCGGAACGCGAAGATGCCGATCCGCCGTCATGGCCGCGACGTGATTGCGTGGGAGCGGCGCACGAACAACTCGTCCGGCGATTCCGACGACGACAGGGCGGCGACGATCGTGGGCGACGCAGGACGATCGGACGGCGATCCGGCCACTGTCCGATCAGTCATGCCAGCGTCGACCGGCGCGCGCGTCTTCAGCACTACGAAAAGCGGCGCGGTCGTCCATTCCGGTGCATCGGCGGCTGCAATGGTCGCGTCGTTCGGCAGCGTTGCGCCAACTGCCGGTGCGAGCTTGGCGAGATAGGCGCGTGTCTCGGCCGGCAGTCTGCGGCCGGTCGCGAGATGCCCCTCGTAGCGGCCCGGCCCTGCATTGTAGGCCGCCAGAAACCCCGGCGATCCGAAGCGGTCGAACATCTCGCGGAGATAGGCCGTGCCGGCGTGAATGTTGTCGCGCGGGTCGTAGGGATCGTCGCCAAGACCGTAGCGGGCGCGCAGCATCTCCCAGGTTTTCGGCATGATCTGCATGAGGCCCATCGCACCCTTCGGCGACACGGCCGTCACGTCGCCGCCGCTCTCCGCACGCATGACGGCGCGAATCCAGGGTGCCGGAATGCCGAAGCGAAGGGCGGCTTCGTCGATGTAAGCCGCGATTGCCTCGACACGCTGGGCGGCCGACGCCGCGCCTTGCGCAGGCACGGCCGAGATCATCACGCCGATCGTCAGAACGGCAGTGCTGAGGATGGCCCCCAGCGTTCCGCGAGCGGAGCGGTGCGGCAGGGCAGGGCCGCTTCGCGCGCGACGAAGGCGCAGCTCAGACATGGCGCTATGTCCGCTTGCCGGACCTGGACGGCCGGTTCCAGAGCAGGTGAAACGCGCCGTCACGCCCCGACTGGAACAGATTGGCGCGGATCGGCTGTGCGAAGCTGGGATCGTCGATCAGCAGCGACACGTAGTCGCCGGCCTTCTCGCCGGTGCGCTTCCAGCCGGCCCCGACTTCCGGTCCGGCATCGTCCGAACCACGATGGATGCGATAGTCGGGATGGTTCTCGCCCTCGCCGGGATCGGCCGGAACGAGGGAAAGTTCGGTGTCGAGGGAAAGCGTCTTGAGATGGCCGGCATAGCCGGTCTTGGTGCGCTTGAACGTGCCGATCTGGGTCATGGGATGCTCCGTGTCTGAGGGGCCGGGAAGGACGGCGGACGTTCTTCAGCCCGCCAGGTGAAGCGGCCGGAGCCGCGCTCATCGGTCCAGAGCGGTATCGCTCGGCCGACGATCCAGGAGGCGGGAACCGCCCCGAAATACCGTCCGTCGAGGCTGTCACCGGCCTCGCGGTTCAGCAGGAACACGTCGCCGTCGCCGACCGTCCGGCAGCCCTGCCAGACAGGCAGTCGCCGCCCCAGCGTGTCGCGCTCGCGCGCTTCAGCGACAGGCGCCCCGTCGATCCGGATGACGAGGCCGTCGCGGCAGATGCGCTGCCCCGGCAGCGCGGCGATGTGCTTCAAGAGCGGCACACCCGCGCCGACATAGCCGCGTGCGACAATGAACGCGGCGACGGCTCCGGCGGGTCGAACGACGACGACATCGCCAAGCGCCAGGCGATCGATCGGATGCGCGGCGTAGAGGCCGATCGGAACGCTGGGCGAGGCGTTCCAGAAGACGAGCGCGGGCGTGTCGGGCGCCGCAGGCAACGTGACGGCCGCGACCGCGACCGCCGTCGTGAGCAGGATCGCTCGGCCGCGTCTCATGCCGTCACCGCGACGCGCTTGCGCCAGGCTTCATGACGCGCGCGCGTGTAAGCCCGCGGCGTCAGTCCGGCGCTGAGACGCTGATGCACATGCCGCCAATGGTCTGGGCAGGCCTCTTCGGGCGCGATGCCGGCGGCCTCGACGGCGTCGATCGCCCGAAGCACGGCTTCGACCTTCGGCCAGCCGGCCTGGCGCAGCAGGATGTCGGCGCCGGGCGTCACAAAGGGCACGGTCGCGCAGCGTTCATGCGGTGCGATGGCGCGCAGGATGTCGATGCGGCTGGCGATGGTGCCGTAGTTGTTGCTGGCCCACCGCGCGAAGGCGAAGACGCTGTCCGGTTCGAAGCCGACGATGCGCCGGCGGCGATCGACGATCGTTTCCTCGGCGATCCGGCCGAAGCGAATCCAGCGTTCGATCCGCTTCTCCAGCCACAGCAGATCGACAGCGGTGAGGGCGGTCATGGCGCTCCACCCCCATCTTCGGGAAATTCGCGCGCGAGCAGCGCGCGCAGCATGTCGGCCACGGTCTCGCCGCGCTGGAAGGCCATCACCTTGATGCGGCCGCGCAGCGCCGGCGTGATGTCGACCGTCAGCCGGGCGGTGTAAGCGGCGGCCTGCGGGTCGCCAGTCGGCGTCGTCGTAGGTTTGCGGACCCATGTGTCCGCATCGCGCGGCCGGATGGCGAAACGCTTGCCGGTCATGGTGCGAGCCCTTCGAGTTCGCGCGCGAGGGCGTCAATCTCCCGCGCCGCCGCTTTACCGCCGGACATCTCGAAGACCAGTCGGCCGTCGCGCGCCGCGTCGGCGAAGGCGACGCGCTGGCCGATGTGCGATCGGAGCAATGGCGGCTCGCTGTCGGCGAGGGCGTCGGCCGTCTCGCGCGCGATGATGGTGCGCGCCGCACAGCGATTGAGTACGAAGCGCGCGCGGATCTCCGGACGGAAGATGCGCGCTTCGGCGAGCAGGCGCAGCATCTCCGCGCTCGCCCAGCCGTCGAACGGCGAGGGCTGGGCCGGGATGAGCGCGAGGTCCGCGGCGAGCAGCGCGGAGCGCAGCAAGCCGGCGACGCGCGGCGGGCCGTCGATCACGACATGATGGCAGGCGGATGCGATCTCGGGCGCTTCGCGATGCAGCGTGTCGCGCGCCAGGCCGACGACGCCGAACAGGCGCGGCAAGCCTTCGCGGGCGCGTTGCTCGGACCAGTCGAGGGCCGAGCCCTGCGGATCGGCGTCGATGAGCGTGACCTTCCGTCCCTTGCCGGCCCAGGCGCCGGCGAGATGGAGGGCGAGCGTCGTCTTGCCGACGCCGCCCTTCTGGTTGAGCAGCGCGACGATCATGGCGATCGCCTCGTGGAATTATCCCCGGCTCTCCGAATCCGGCGTCCCGTTAGAGAGATTCCGAAGGAATCTCTGTTAGGTAAGTTACGGGCCGCGCAACGTCTTGAGCGGCAACGGGATTCGACCGATTTTGGTCCCCGATAGCACGAGGATCCGGTCCCCGATGGCACGATAGGGACGGTCCCCGATAGCACGAGGCGATTCACAGCTTATCCCCGTCGCTGTCCGGGAACATGCGGCGCGCGGCGCGCTCCAACGGATCGGTGACGAGGGGTGCGAAGGCGAGACGCTCGCCGCGTACAGAGTGGCGTGCGATTTCCAGGCGATAGCCGGGGAGGGCTTGCCGGCGGACGATGTCGCGCAGATCGTAGGCGAAGTGCTTCAGCGCCGAGAGGCTGCCCGACTTCGCATGGAGGTAGCCGACATCGAAGCTCCAGCCGGCGGCCTGCATGCCGCCGTGCTTGCGGACGAGGCGGTAGAGCCAGCGTTCCAGCCCGCCCGTCAGCGCGAAATAGCGCCGGTCGATAGTCAGCACGAGCGCGCCTTCCATGACGCCGGCGTAGAACCAGTCCGGCAGGATGAGTTCGAGACCAAGCGGCCGGCCCTCGCCGTCCGCGCGCTCTTTCCATTCGTTGATCCAGGAGAAGCGATGGCGCCGCCGTTCGCTCGGCTGGCGGATCGTTGTGGCGATCGTGGTGGATTGAAGACGGTCGAGCGCCGCCTTCAGCCGTTCATAGTCGCGTACTGACGTGCCGCGACCGACAAAGGTCAGGATCTCGTACGGCGTGGCCGTCATCAAACGCGAGGGACGCAGGTCGCGGTCGCGCGCTTCGACGATCTGGCTCGCCGCCCAGATCAGCACATCGGCATCCCAGATCGTCGCCATGCCATGTTCGGGTACGGCCTCGACACGGATGGAGATGTCGCCGGCGCGAAAGTCGATCGGCGCCAAGCGTGGCGATTTAGCGAGGCTGAAAAAGGGATAGGCCATGAGATCCTGCTGATCGCGGGCCGCGAATGAACCGGGCAGGGCGCGGAACAGGTCGAGTTGATCGCGCTCCGCCGCCGGGCGCTGCGACTTCGTCATCGATGGTGTCAGCGGCGGAGGTGCGCGAGCGTCGCGGCAGCGTGCCGCTTGGCCGGTAGAAGGATCTCGGCGGTCTTGTCGCTGGTCGAAGCTCGACTGCCCTTGCTGGCCCAGTCGAGCAGTTCGCTCAGCACATAGACGACGCGGCCGCCGAGCTTGAGATAGCGCGGGCCGGTGCCATAGGTGCGGTGCTTTTCGAGAGTGCGTCCCGACAATCCGAGCAGGCGGGCGGCTTCGGGCGTGCGCAGATAGCGCGGGGGGAGTCCGGCGTTGGGGTCTGGCATGAGGTGTCTCCGGGCTGGAGCCGGTCGTCCAAAGGGACGGTCGGCGTGCTCCGGCAAGGCTGGCGGACAACGGTCGTGGCGGGGGAGTTCGAAGTTGGGGCCTTCGAAAACGGCACCCCGCCGTCAGGGTTTGAAGGCTGGCGCCGATCGCAGAAGCACACGGTAGCCGCCATCACGAAGTGCGCTGGCGTCGGCGACAAGGCGCACGACACGGCTTCTGAGATCGTGGGTCTTCCAGGCGCGGCCGTCTGGCACGCGGACGACGCCGAAGATGCCCTGCGCCAGTTCGCGATAGCTGGCGCCGGCCTCGCGCCCATCCAGGGCACGCAGGCCCAGGATAAGGCGGCTGCGTCTATGGGTCGTCGCTGCCGAAGCGCGAAGTTGCGGTTTGCCGTTGAGCATTCGCCAGAACGCCGCCGCCGCCGCGAGCCGCTGCGGTAAAGTGTTGTCGAGCGGTATGAGGACGCCGTGCGCGGCGTTCGGCAAAGGATGATTGATTAGCCAGACCTGTTGCCGCTGCTGGCCGACATACAGATGACGTCCATCAGCCGCGCGTCGCATCGAGGCGATAGCCGGCCAGACGAAATCGGACGATGGCAACCAACTTGGCGGTAGTGGTGAGAGCGTGAGGACCTCAACGCTTGCAATGGCGGACCAGTAGATGGGCTGTTGTTCGGCGGTCTTCCTCGGATCCGCCGGGAAATCGCACACCCCAGCGTTGAGCGAAAGCATCCAGATCAACTTGGCGCCGAACTTTTTGAAGTCGGCGAACTTCTTGTATGTAAACCGGATTGCGCCTCAAATATTCCCAGGCCAAGTCTGGAAAGGACACAGAGTCGAGATTGGTGTAGACGGCCTCCGACCGCCAAGAAGGAGACGGCATCGTGTGACTCCAGCATACACGCGGAGGCGAAAGCCCCCACCCTCTGGTTTTATACGATCGAATGTTATCTCAGAGGTAGATTGCCTGTTAGCAAAGCCCTTTGCCGAATTGCGAAGGCTTTCATGCTTGCCGGTTCCGGAGTTCGCGATAGCCGATCTCCGTCATCCAGCGGGCTCGAGCGAGATGACTGTCAAAGACGCGCCGCGCCCGGATCGTGTCTGAGTCAGGCTCAAGTCCAAGGACGACGCGCGCGACTTCCCTCCAATCGGCCTTGTCGGCGTCGGCGTCCAAAAGACGTAGATAGGTGATCTTGTGGGCGAGGTCGTAGTCGGTCACGGTCGGCGCGTTCGGAGGCTGTTCCAATAGGGTGGTGGCTGTCATGGCGTCCTCCCTTGAAACTGATGGATCGCCTTGCGGCGACTGGGCCGGACCTTAACTATTGTTACCGCGGTTTGCATCTTTTTCCGACCGGGTGAGTAGATATGTTTCGGGTGTAGTTTGGTGCTGCTCTCAAACTTATATAAGATAAATGTCCCATTTGGCATCGCGGCGGTCCTAGGGACGGCACTGACCTCTTCCACATTCTCTGGGAGTGCCTCTCTGGTTTGTCGAGAATACTCCGTGGCGGAATACTCGACAAGGTCGCGCTCTCTCGTTCATGGAGATACGAGAGATTCTAGCGGTGAATCTGCGGCGATATCGCCGTGCCGAGGGCATGTCGCAGGAAGAGCTCGCCCATCGTGCGGGGATCGACCGCACCTATGTCAGTTCGCTGGAACGGAGCGTCTATGCGGCCGGAATCGACGTGGTGGATCGGATCGCACGTGTGCTCGGTGTCGAGGCAGCCGATCTGCTGAAGCGGCCCCAGGCGTCCAGTCGTATGAATGCGACGGAGAGCCTGTCTCTTATACACATCTCCGAGCCCACGAGACAGGCAGAAATCTCGTA
>ERZ761602.8722-NODE-8722-length-10085-cov-6.898405_pt1 | contig 10085 bp, 9 predicted proteins | sample MGYA00512165_ERZ761602 | MGnify/ENA primary metagenome ERZ761602 (study PRJEB28899, sample SAMN02445085) | bioreactor sludge metagenome | biome: EBPR sludge; isolation source: Thorneside wastewater treatment plant | place: Australia: Brisbane, Thorneside...
TTCATAAGCCCTAGGTCGCCGGTTCGAGTCCGGCCCCAGCTACCAACACCAAAGCCAAGTGCCAAGCGGTTTCCAAGCCGTTTGGCACTTTGCGTTCCGGGCCTATCCTGCCGAACGTACCGGTAATTGCACCTGGAATTCGCGACTACTTTCCTCGTCGTTCGCAAGATTCTCCCCGACGGGCGGTCGTGGGGCAAAGCCCCCTTCGCCCGCCCCAAACCCAGCTGCCGCTTGGAGGCGGCTTATGTTTCGACCCATTGTAAGCGGACGACCCCGACCCTTGAATTGCACGAGGACCCGACTTTGCGGGACAAATCCCTGCACTCGGACCCAGCAGTCACACGCTGGGACTTGCCGGGAGTCGGGCTAGTTGCAAAAATTTCGCTTTTCTTGCACCCGGCCGCAGCCTTGGTGACACGTAATCACGGAACGGACGCGCAGCAGAGGAAATCTAAGTGCACCCTGCTCTCTGTGGCCCACCCGTTGCGCCAAAAAACTTCAGCTAAACTTGTCTGGAATTCATGCTCGCTCGTTGTAATTGTCAGTGGTGCCAGAATTCTTGCACATGACAGTTTTGCTTCTGCGAAGCCGCGCAGATACTGTCCATCGCCGTTCAGCGAAATGATTTGCCGAACCTCCCTTAAACCCAAAGACCAATCCCGGAGAGAACATGCCGCTGACCAGCGCCAGCCTGCTGTCTGAAGACCGCCGCGCGCGGTACATCATCGAGAACAGCCCCATCTAGCTGCAGATCGCACGAGTTTGGCCCTGGCTGGGTGTGGCCGGCAGCGGCCTCATCTACTCGCGCAAGAACGCGCAGTTAACTCCAACCGCCGTCAACACTGGCTGCGGCAATGTTGCCGAGACTGTGGACACTTTAGCGAGTATTACGTTCCCCATCGTTGACTTCGTCACGCGCCGGCAGATCTGCTTCACCGACCTTGACCGCTACCACATCCCCAACAATCCGGATGAGGACGAGTACCTCATCGCGATAGCCGAGGTCATCTACGGTTACTTCGCGTGGCTTGACGGCGCTCCGGGTACCGGAGGTCTCCGTGACTACATCGCGGCTACGCGGATCGTGGACCTCGGCGGCGGCGCGTTGACGTTCCCGTGCCTGAACCTCGCGTACAACCAGGTTGTGTCGAACAACGGTCGGCCCACCGTAATCATGAGCAGCAGCCGCGAATTGCGGACCTACGAGCAACTCTGCCGCGACAACGGCTTCGCACCGCCGTCGGTTACCGGCCGCCCTTGGCCTTTGCCGGCGCGGCTTTGATGTACTCCCACAGCGCCTTGAGGTCGTCGTCCTTCATGCCCGCATAGGCCTTCCAGGGCATGGCTTCGTTGATCGCGCTGCCGTCCTTGCGTTTGCCCTCACGCATGGCCTTGACGAACTCCTCGTAACTCCATTGGCCCAGGCCGGTTTCTTTGTCAGGCGAGATGTTCGCTGCTTCAGGCCACTTGGGATCGCCGCCGGGAATCTTGCCGCCAGAAAGCCCCGTGCCGTGGCAGCCCGTGCATGAGCCGATCAGCACCGCGCCCCACTCCTTCGTCGGGCCGGGCTTGGCGTCGGGGCGCTTGGCCTTGTGGTCAATCTTCTCGTGGGCGAACTGAATCTGCCCCGTGGCGACAAGCATCTTGCCGATGGGGCCCAGGCTCAGGGGCTTGTCCTCGCGTTCGACGGCGGGCAGGGAGCGGAAGTATGCCACAACCGCACCCATGTCCTCATCACCGAAGTTCACGTAGTCGTCGCTGGGCATCAGCAGCAGGCGGCGACCATCTTTGCCCACGCCGTGGCGCAACGCGCGCATCCAATCCTTGCTGGAGTAGTCCGCCAGCTTCGAACCTTTGCCCGTGGTCAAGTTAGGTCCGTACCACAGCCCCATGGCGCCATTGTCCATAATGACCTTGCCGCCAAGATCATCGCCGTGGCACTCCTTGCAGCCCATAAGATGATCGACGAGATACTTGCCGCGCTCGATGGCCGAGCCGCTGCCATCGGGCACCTTGATGTCAGCCACCTCAACTTCGACGGTCTGCGCCAGCTTGCTCGCCGAAACAAAGTGCATGCCCGCAAAGGCGCAGGCGAACAAGCCAAACAGCCCAACCACGCCAAACATCAACTTGCGAACGATGCCGCCCTTCTTCTTCTCGCCCATTGCCCCGCCTCCGATGAATCGGGAGCGCCGAACGATCGGCGCTCCCTTGCCCTGTTAATACGCCACGGCAAACAGCACCTGCTGGCCCTCTTCGCCGCTGATGATGCACTTGCCCCGCTTCTCGGCCGTATCGCTGGGGATGCAGCGCACCGTGGCCTTTGTTTCTTCCTTGATGCGCGCCTCGACGCTCTTGTCCTGCTTGAAGAAGCAGCGCACAAAGCCGCCCTTCCCGGCCAGAATAGTCTTCAGTTCCTCGTATGAACCGGCGTCGCGGATGTTCTCGTCGCGGAGCTTCTTCGCCTTCTCGAACATGAGCTGGTGCACCCCCGCCAGTTCCGTGCGCAAGTGTTGGGCGGTCATCTTTTCCAGCTTGACGACCTCCTTGGCGCGGTCGAGGCGGCGCTTGACCATGATCGAGCCGCCTTCGACATCCTTGGGGCCGATTTCAAAGCGGAAGGGGATGCCGCGCTGTTCCCAATGAAACTGCTTGTCGCCGGGGCGGGCGTCACGCCAGTCCACGATCACGCGCTGGTGCGTGATCTTGTCAAAGAAGTAACTCGCCACTTCGCCCTGCTGGCGCGTTCTCGCGGCTTCGAATTCTTCGTCGCCGACGAGCGAACGAACGACCTTCTCCACGAACGCGGCAACTTTGGCCCGCTCTTCGTCGGTCTTGAAGATGGGCACGATGGCTACGACGTTCTGCGCCACGCGGGGAGGCAGGACGAGGCCATCATCGTCGGAATGCGCCATGATCATGGCGCCTATGAGACGCGTGCTTACGCCCCAGCTTGTGGTCCAGGCGTGGACGATCTTGTTGTCGCGGCCGAGGAACTTGATGTCAAAGGCCTTGGCGAAGTTCTGGCCCAGATTGTGGCTGGTGCCGCACTGCAGCGCCTTGCCGTCCTGCATCAGGCCTTCGATGGCGTAGGTCTTGACGGCACCGGGGAATTTCTCGGCCTCCGTCTTGCGGCCCTTGATCACGGGAATGGCCAGCACGTCTTCGGCGAAGGCGCGATAGACCTCGAGCATGCGCAAGGTTTCAGCTTCGGCCTCCTGTTCCGTTTCGTGGGCCGTATGGCCTTCCTGCCACAGGAATTCCGCCGTGCGCAAAAACAGGCGCGTGCGCAATTCCCAGCGCATGACGTTGCACCACTGGTTGATCAGCACGGGCAAGTCGCGGTAGCTCTGCACCCACTGGGCGTACATGTGGCCAATGACCGTTTCGCTCGTGGGGCGCACAATCAAGGGCTCTTCAAGTTCGCCGCCGGGTTTGAGGCCGTGCGCACCGTGTTCAAGCTTGGAATGCGTGACGACCGCGCATTCCATTGCGAAACCTTCAACGTGCTGGGCTTCCTTTGTCAGGAAGCTCTGGGGAATCAGCAGAGGAAAGTACGCGTTGACGTGGCCGGTTTCCTTGAAGCGCCGGTCAAGGTCGCGCTGGATGGCCTCCCACACCGCAAAGCCCTCGGGGCGGATGACCATGCAGCCGCGCACGGGCGAGTAATCGGCGAGTTGCGCTGCCTTGATGACGTCGAGATACCACTGCGCGTAGTCTTCCGCGCGGGTTTTGATGTTCTTGGCCATGACTCTCTTTCGTTGGGGCGACACGTGTGTCGCCCTCGCGCCGCAAGGGCGCGGATTGTCTATTGGGTCGCGCCTCAAGCAAGCCACAAAGCTTGCGCGGCGCAGCAGGTCAGTGTGACAAACGGAGTTCGCGTACCGCTAGCGCGGACGGTGGCGGGAGCTGCGAGCCTGTGCGCTGCGCTCAAACATGCCGAGAAGCTAGCGCGGCGGCCCCAAGCGTCAAGGCGGGGACTGCAACCGAATTGCGCCACGCGAGAGTTACCCCGCCCCGCGCTGCACGAAAAACGCACGCGACACCCCGCCGCGCGTTGCACCGTCGGGCCAGTCCCCTATATTGCCGGGCCATGAAAGGCAAAACCGTACTTCTTACCGGCGCGGCAGGGGGCATTGGCCGCTGCATTGCCCTGGGCCTCGCCGGCTTGGGCGCGCACGTCATTGCCCACGCCCGGCGCCTCGAGCAGGCCGAGGCGGTGGTGGACGAAATCCGTCGATCCGGCGGCAGCGCGGAAGGCCTGGCCTTTGCGCTTGACTCCGTGCAAGAGCTGCGCCAGGCAGCGCAAACTGTGAAGGCCGGGCACCCGCAGTTGCACGCCCTGATCAATAACGCCGGCATCTGGAACGGGCAGCGTGAAGTGACCGCGGACGGCTTTGAGAAGACCTGGGCTGTCAACGTGCTCGCGCCCTGGATTCTTCAGGAAGAGCTGCTGGCCCCCCTGAAGGCCGCGGCGGGGCGCGTGGTCAATGTTTCGTCCAACGAGCACTACCTCGGCAAGATGGACTGGGACGACATCCAGTTCGAGAAGGGCTATCAGCCTCGCTACGCTTACCGCCGCAGCAAGCTCGCCCTCACCATGCTCACCAACGAACTGGCCTCGCGCGAGAGCGGGATCACGGCCAACAGCCTCCACCCCGGCATCTCCGGCACTTCCCTGTTCCGCAAGTTTCCCAGGTTCATCCAGTTCTGGACCTGGCTGCTGATGCGCTCGCCGCGAAGCTGTGCCGCGCCGGTCATCCGACTGGCCTCGGCGGAGGATGTGGCCAAGGTCAGTGGCGGGTTTTTCCGCCGCTTTGCGCAGCACCAGCCCCACAAGCTGGCCCGTGACCCGGCTGCCTGCAAACGGCTGCGTGACATCGTGGCGTCTCAAGTGAAATAGCAGTTGGAGAACAGCGACTATGCGGTTGACAATGCGGCGCTTATATACAACCATAAGGTTGTGGATTCACTCAGCGCAACCTTGGCCGCGTTTGCCGACCCGACGCGCCGCCTGATTCTTCAGCGGCTCGCGCAGGGGGAAGCCTCGGTCAATGACCTGGCCAGGCCCTTTCGAATTTCGCAGCAGGCCGTGAGCAAACATCTCGCTTACCTGGAGCGCGCGAGGCTGATCGAGAAGCGCAAAGACGGGCGCCGGCACATCTGCAGGCTCTCGGGCAAGCCCTTCAAGCAGGTAGCCGACTGGATGGAGCAATACCGGCGCTTCTGGGAAGAGCGCTTTGACCGCCTCGACAGCTACCTCAAAGAACTACAGGAACGGGAGAACACGCATGGCCGCAAGAAGTGAATCGCTTGACACCTCAGGCCGCGAACTCGTGATCTCGCGCGAGTTCCACGCGCCCGTCGCGGCAGTGTGGAAGGCCTGGACTGACGCGGCGCAGCTCGCCAATTGGTGGGGACCGAAGGAGATGAAGCTCGAAGTCCTCAAGGCCGACATCCGCGCCGGCGGCTGCTTCCACTACGCCATGAAGTCGCCGGGTCACACCATGTTTGGCTTGTCCATCTACCGCGAGCTGGTGGCGCCCTCGCGCCTGGTGTGGGTCAATTCCTTTGCCGATGAAAAGGGCAACGTCGCGCGCGCGTTTTTCTCGAAGGACTTTCCCCTTGAGGTACTCAACACCGTCACGCTGACCGAGAAGGGGGCCCGCACCCTGCTCAACCTGCGCAGCGCCCCCATCAACGCCACGCCCGCCGAGCGCGCGTTCTTTGAGGGCATGTTCAAGAGCATGGAGCAGGGCTACGGCGGCACGCTCGACCAGCTGGCCAAGCACCTCGCCGGCGTCGGAAGTAGTCGGGAACAACAAGGCACTCGGCCCAAAGCACACAGAGGAAAGGCCGAGGCCTTGAAGCCACAGCTGAACACCGATGACCGCAGATGAATCAGAAGCGCATCTTTGAGAGTCTGTGGTTCATGTATTCCTGCCGTCGACCGCGTTGCTTCTGCCCGTGACTGCCGTGTACTCCGTGGCAAAAGCAGGGCGGCCGGGCTTGAGACTGTCGAAAGGCTTGCGATGAACAGAATTACTACCTTCCTGATGTTCAAAGACCGCGCGCACGAGGCGATGCAGTTCTATTGCTCGGTTTTCAAGAACTCCAAGATTTCCCGGCTCATGAAGCAGGGCGGCAAGGTCGTGGGCGGCACGTTCACAATAAACGGCACCACCTTCATGTGCTATGAGGGCGGGCCACACTTCTCGTTTACTGAGGGCATGTCCCTGCTGGTGCCCTGCAAAACCCAGAAGGAAGTGGACTACTACTGGAGCAAGCTCTCCCAAGGCGGTGAGGAGTCCATGTGCGGCTGGCTCAAAGACAAATTCGGTGTGAGCTGGCAGATTATCCCCGACGCTCTGATGAAGTGCATCTGTGACCGGAACCTGGCCAGGGCCAAGCGCGCCATCGACGCCATGCTCACCATGCGCAAGATCGACATCGCCGCCATCAAACGCGCCCACGCGGGCAAGAACTGACACCGGCTGGTTCTTGCCCCCTCACGGGCCAGTCATCGCTGTCGGCTCGGCGCTCATCTTTCATGGGCGGCGGGCCGGCACTGGCCCGTATCAGCATCTTGAACGGCGCGCTCCTCCGGCGCGTGTTACCATGACTGACCCGGGAGAACCCATGAAACAACTCGCCCTGTTGCTGCTGACCATGGCCCTGGCCGCGCCTGCTTCCACCATCCTGGCCGACGAACCCAGCGGGCCGGAGAGCGCCGACAGGAAGCCCAAACTCAACGGGGCGGCGCGCGAGTATCTGCTCCAGGGACATTTCAAGTCGGCGCCCCAGACGCTGGATGGCGCCCTGGAGTTCCTGGAGATGCCCCTCGCCATCCGCGAGCACTGCGCGGCCGAAAGCTGGGAGAAGGGGCAACTCGAGAAATTCGGGGTCAACCGCCAGTTCTTCCTGGCCCGCTGCCCCGACGGCAAGACGCGGGCTTTTCACTACCGGGGAGACGAACGCCGCAACGAGCGCGAACTCACTCCGGCCCAGGTGCGCGTGCTTCGCCGGCTGTACAGCGAGACAGCCTTCACTGCCCCGCCGCCCGCAGAGTTCACACGCGCTCGCGAGCGCGGCCGCCTTCAGGGCCCGGACGAAGTCCTGCTCGTCGCGCGCGCCAGGTGCGAAGCCGCGGGCCTCAAGCTTGACGAAACCACCCTGGCCCGCCTGGACAAGAACCTGAAGGCCGAGTCAACACGGCTCGGGGAGCTGGCTCTGGCGCTCAGCGCCCTGGCTGAGTGCGACAACGCAGGCGAGCTGTGCTGGGCCGCGCTGTGGACGATTTCGCGCATGGACACCATGAGCTTTGCGCGCGAGAACCGCAGCCTTTCCAAGGGTGACCTCACCACCGTCGAGGCCCGCGCCTTCTTTGAGAACGTCTACTACGCGGTCAAGGCCCGCAACGAGATGCCATGGGGCCGCAGCGTCAGCGAGCGCGACTTCCTCCACCACGTATTGAGCCCGCGCGGCACGGGCGAGCCCGCTCAGCGCTGGCGCCGCCAGTACTACGAGGCGCTGGCGCCCGAACTCAAGGACGTAAAGGACCCCGCCGAAGCCATCAAGCTGGCCACAGACGTGGTCTATTCCTTTTTTCAGTATGAGGGCGACACCACCTGGGAAGACTTCGGCATGCTGACGGCGTTGGCCGTTCATGAAGGCCGCTGCGAGGATTGCAGCAACGTCGAAAACTGCATGCTGCGCGCCGTAGGCCTGCCCGCTTGCCAGGCCTTTACTCCCTGGTGGGGTAACGGAGACGGCAACCATGCCTGGACGGAAATTCCCGGCTTGCGCAAGGTCAGCGGTGACGGCACGGGCGGAGGCGCGGTCAAGATCTTCATCAAGACCTGGGACGGGCTCGACGATGTCACCGACCAGTACGTCAGCGTCACTCGCCTCGAAGTTGCAGCCACGGGCGACGGTCAGGCCAGCCTCAACGTCTTCAACCACGAACAGTGGCGCACCCTGGCCCGGGCTCCCGTTGCCCAGGGCAAGGCCCTGTTCGAGAAAGTCGGCTGCCGCAAGCCCTTTGCGCTAGTGGTGAAGGTCGAGGGGATGCCCGACCGCGCCTTTGCCGTGGAGACGGACAAGTCGGTGCGGCCCCTGCTCTCGGGGCAGGCGCAGGACGGCCTGTTTGAGGCACGCTTTGAAAAGCAGTGCGCCTTGGGCGAGTTTCGCCCCGACAAGTCCGTCAAGGTGCTGGTCTGGAGTGCTGAGGGCTGGCAGGAAGTCAGTGCCGAGCGCGTCAGCACCGGCGCCATCAAGTTCATGGCCTCGAAGGATTGCCTCTATCGCCTCGTCGGCGAGGGGCTGCGCGACCGCCCCTTCACCCTGACCGAAGCCGAGGGCACGCTCAGCGTGACCCAGCGCTGAGCCCATGCGCACCGCCGCCCCCTTCGACGCGGACACCATCGCCCACGCCTGGGAACAGGCCCTGAAGCTTTGGGGCGTCAATGTATCGCTCAGCGCGCCCAGCGCCTGGAGCCCCGACTCCCCCCGCGCGGGCAAGGGCATGGTCGAGGCCGGCGACCCCATCGCCTACATTGACATGAACGCGCGGCAGGTGGTCGTCAACTTCCCCATGCTCGACCATATCGGCGCGCGCCAGAGCCTCACGGCCGTGCTCGCCCATGAAGTCGGCCACCACATCGCCTTTCCCCACACTCTGGGGCTGGCCGCGCAACTGGAGGTGCTCGAGGGCCAGCTTCTGCCGCGCATGCAGGATTCTCTGCTCAATCTGTTCTTTGACTTGCAGGTCAACGAGGTGGTGGGGCGGACGCTGGCAGCTGACCTTTGCGCCGTGTACCGCGGTCACCAGAGAGCCTTTGCCCCCGACAAGCTCAGTCCCCTCTTCAACTTCTATCTGGCCTGCTACGAAGAGCTCTGGGGCCTGGGCCCCGGCAGCCTCACGCCCGCGTCCCAGGAAGACGCCATGGAGCAGCAATACGCCGGCTGGCGCGGCGAGGCCCGCATGTTTGTGCAGACCTTCTATTCGCTGCCCAACGTCTACCTGCAGTTCGTCTACTTCTGCGGGGTGTTCATCCGCTACCTGCCGGCCTCCGGCAAGGTCGGCGCCATGCCGCTCTCGGGCGACTTGCCCCAGCCCGACCTCGACGACTACGCCGGCGCCCTCTACGGCAGCCCCGCCGTGGACGAGGCGCTGCAGGAGGCCAAGAAGCGCGGCATGCTGCCCGAAGGAGCCAGCGAATCGCCCTCGACCGGCAGCGACCCCCTGTCGAAGATCGATCGCATCACCCGCAACAAGCCGGGCACGGTGGCCGCGCCTTTCCGTCGCGCGCTGGTGGGACGGCACTACAAGCGGCTCGTGGAGCAATACTTGATCAAGGTGCCGGGTATCAAGGCACCGCCGCCGGAGCCCATGCTGCCGACAACCACCGAAGAATGGGAGTTCGGAGACAATCCCAAACTCATTGACTGGAACCAGAGCGTGCTTTCGCGCGGCGCCCTGGCGGCCGTGAACCCCCTGCGGCGCGAGTACGAGGCAGAAGACCCCAAGGAGCGCGGCCAAGTCGTGCCCGGCATCGAGATCTACCTCGATACCAGCGGCTCCATGCCCAACCCCCAGGCCGGCCTCAACGTGATGACCCTGGCGGCGCAGATTCTGGCAGCCGCGGCCCTGCGCAAGGGCGGCAAGGTGCGCGCAGTGATCTACAGCTACGGCAATCCCCTGGTCAGCGACTGGATGCAGAGCGAGGACGTGGCCCGGGACTTCCTGCTCAACTATGCGGGCGGGGGCACCCTCTTTCCCTTTGACGTGCTCAAGCGCTTTGCCGCGCGCCGCGAAGAGGTCATCCGCGTCGTGATCTCCGACAGCGACTTCCTGAGTAACGTGGCCATGAAGGACGCCATGCCGATTTTCGAGCGGGGCATCGAGCACAGCACGCTGACGGTGGGGCTGTTTGCCTGCTGGTATGGCGGTGAGAAGCAGTTCAGGGAGGCGCTCAAAGCGCCGCTCTCCCACGCCAACTTCCGCCTGGTGCTTGTGGGAGATCTGCGCGCCTTTGGCAAGGCGGCAGCCGACCTGTCCGACGCCCTTTTTGGCCGTTGACCCC
>ERZ761602.8723-NODE-8723-length-10085-cov-3.674078_pt1 | contig 10085 bp, 10 predicted proteins | sample MGYA00512165_ERZ761602 | MGnify/ENA primary metagenome ERZ761602 (study PRJEB28899, sample SAMN02445085) | bioreactor sludge metagenome | biome: EBPR sludge; isolation source: Thorneside wastewater treatment plant | place: Australia: Brisbane, Thorneside...
GCCCCGATCAGTCCGGCCTGGTGGGATTTCCTGCTCGTCGGCGGCGTGGCGTTGGGACTGGCGCTCGTGGTGTTCGCCATCGTCGCCATTACGCGCCGCTCCCCAAAACATCGTTCACGGTCCCGCCGCCCGGAGATTCTCAAACACACCCAGGAGCATCTGCGCGAAAAGGAAGCCGAGGCCACCCTCGACGAAGACAAGGAAACCAACGATGACCGCCGGCGGCGCAAGCGTCGGCGGCGCGATCATCGCCCCCGGAACCCCAGTCTGGCCGAGGCGGGCGGCCTCCCTCCGGAGCGCGATCCGAACTCCGCCCCGCACACCGGCCTGTAAGCCATGCCGCCCAGCACCAGCGCGCAGATCACCCGCAAAAGCGCTTCCAATCTGGCGCTTGCCTTCGTGCTGCTGCCCCGTGATCGCCGGGAGGCCATGTCCGCCTTGTATGCTTTTTGCCGGGAAGTCGATGACGTGGCAGATGACGAATCCCGACCGGTGGCCGACCGCCAGGCGGAGTTGAATCGCTGGCGGGAAGACATTGGCCGGGCTTGCGGAGGCGAAAAACCGGAGCTGCCGGTGAATCGCGAACTGCAACCGGTCATTCAACGTTTCGGCCTGCCCCTGGCGCTGTTCGAGGAATTGATCCGTGGCGTGGAGATGGATCTCTCCATCAAGCGTTATGAAACCCACGCGGAACTCGAGGCCTACTGTTATCGGGTCGCGTCCGTCGTGGGATTGCTCAGCATCGAGATCTTCGGTTACCGGAACCCGGCCTGTCGCGAGTATGCGCGCCACCTCGGGCTGGCCCTGCAATTGACCAACATTCTGCGCGACGTGCGGGTTGATGCGGAGCGGGGCCGGATTTATCTCCCGCTCGAAGCCTTGCGCCGGCATGGGGTGGCGGAAGCCGACGTTTTGCGGGGCCAGTACTCGGGAAATTACCGGGCGCTCGCCGCCGACATCGCCGTGATCGCCCGGGAACATTACCGGCGCGCGCGCGAGCTGTTGCCGTCCGAGGATCGCCGTTCGATGCTCGCCGCCGAATTGATGGGCGCGGTGTACTGGCGGCTGCTGCGCAAACTCGAAGGCCAGCAATTCGATGTGTTCGGCCCGGAACCAACCCGCCTCAGCAAGCCGCAGAAGCTGTTTCTGATTTTTCGCACCTGGCTGCGCTCGCTTATCGGCGTCATGCGGCCCAATTACGGCACGCCTTGACGCAGCGGCCGCTGTTTCACCACTTCCGCCAGCACTCGTCCCAAATTCCGCGCCGCCACCCGCGTATGGCGTTGGAAATCCATCAATCGGGTGACCACGGTTGGCTTAAACGCAATGGTCCGCGCGAATTTCCACCAATCGATGCGATCGGTGGTCGTCATCAACGCGTTGAAGTCCAGGGGAAGCTCGTCGTGCGCGGCGTCCGAGATCACGCGAATGGTGCCGCACGGCACTCCCGCTTGGCGACAGGCGGCGCGGATGATGGCGGATTCCATCTCCACCACGTCGGCCCCCGTCTGCCGTCGCAGCGCGGCCTTTTCGGCGACGGTCACGGCGATGCGCGGCGCGCAGTGAAAGGCCGCCGGCTTAGCCTCCAGCGCCTTGAGCTTCGCTTCGATGCGGAGTTCGTCATCCGGGTCGTATACCACGGTGCCGCGCGGCAACGCGGGATTGAGGCCGCCGGCGAACCCGGCGGTGATCACACTTTGCGGCCGCCAGTGCTCCAGCGCGGCTTGGATGGCATTCGAGGCATTGCGGAAGCCCATCCCGGTGATCTCAATGGCGCGTGATGCCCCGGGGTTGGCCACTGCGGAAAGTCCCGCCGCCTCTTCCTTGACGGCAAAACAGACCAGCCAGTGCACCGGGTGGGCCGCCACGCCTCCGGTGGGGCTTGGTCGTTGACCGCTCATGGCGCTTACTTGATCCCGCTCAACCGTTCCTTCCACATCCGATGCAGGAGCAATGTCGCCTGCACGTCACGCACGCAATACTCGGCGATCTCCCGGTGCCGTCCGTCCGCCAGCAGTTTGCCGACGTCCATACCGGTGACTCCATGGCTCTTGGGGGACTCAATGCCGAAGGACTTGCAGTAAAAATCCAGGTTGAAACGGCGGGCGGCACCATCCCGGCCGCTGACACCGTAAAACGACAGTTGTTCGGCCAGATCGCAGTGCGGTTCCGTCGCAAAGCGGTAACCCAGCCACTGTTTCCGCGAGATCGGCACGTTCAGCGTGGCGGAACGCAGGTACACAAACGGCACGTCGAAGCCGCGCCCGTTGAAGGTCACGATGTTTTCGTAATGGCGCACGGTCTCCCAAAACGTGGTCAATAGTTCCGACTCGTCCACGCAGGGTGTAAATTTCACCGGACCCCCCCCCCCATCGCCTTCCTCGAAGTCCTCGGCCAGATACAAGACCTGGCCGCGTTCGGTTTCGGCATTGATCATCGCGATGCAGACAACCTGGGCTGTCAGCGGCCACAGGCTCATGAATCGCTGGATTTCCTCCCGCTTGGCCGCCCGCGCTTCCTCATCAGTCAGTTTCTCCGCATCCCGCAAGAGATACTCCTGCTGAGTTTCATCGAACTGCTCGAGTGGGAGCGCCGTGGTTTCAATGTCGAAGACGAGCGTGGCCATCAGGTTGAATGGAAGTGGATAAAAAAGCACCGGGATGGCCACCTGATGAACGTCTTTTCAGGCTCGCCATCCCGGCGTTGAGGTGAAGTGTTTTTAGGAACTACTTCTTCTTTTTCTTAGCTGCGGGTTTGGCAGCTTTCTTGGCAGCTTTCTTCTTAGCGGGCATTGCACTTCACCTCCCTTTCGCTTATATGGTTCATCGGGAGTTTTGTTTAGTCACATTCTCTCCCGCTGACAAACTTTTTTTCACAAACTTCACCAAGTTTATTCGAGGCATGATGTGTTGCGTTGTCGGCGCGACGAACAATCACGCTCCAAATTTGTCGAACATCAACGCGTTCGCCTGCATGTGGCGGATCAAAAATTTCGCTTCGAACACACCCAGAGAACCGAGGTTGGCGCCGGTCTCCGTGAAGCGCTCCAACTTGTCGCTGCCGCTGTAATTCGAATGCAGCAACACCGGTTGTGGATGCCAGGAATGGCCCTTGAGCTTGCACGGCGTCGAGTGATCACCGGTGATCGCGAGCACATCCGGCTTCTTCTCGAGCAACAGCGGCAGCGCGCGGTCGAGTTCCTCGATCGCCTGGCGCTTCGCATCGAAGTTGCCGTCCTCACCGTGCATGTCGGTGTATTTGTAGTGGATGAAAAAGAAGTCGTAGTTGTCGTACTCGTTCAAATACGTCTCGAACTGGTCGGAGATGGTTTGCGCTCCCTCGATCTTCGCCATGCCCACGAGCTGGGCGAGCCCCTTGTACATCGGATACACCGCCAGACAGGCCGGCTTGAGCCGGTAACGCTGTTCGAAAAGCTCGATCTTCGGCTGGTGCGCGATGCCCCGCATGAGGAAACCGTTGGCCGGCCGGCGATCCTTGATGATCGGCAGCGCCAGCTTGTAGAATTCCGCGATCAATTCCGCCGCCTTCTTCGCCTTGGCGGACTTTTTGTTCACCGCTTCGACGGCGGGGATCGGCTTGCCCTCGCGGTGCGGATCGGCGTCCGTCAACGGGCCCTCCAACCCCTTGCCGCGAAAGATTACCACAAAGCGATGGCCTTTGCCCGCCTTGATGATGATCTCCGTATCGCCAATCTTGGTAATCCGGCTGGCGAGCAGTGCGCACAACTCTTCGCAAACCTCCGTCTCGATGCGGCCCGCCCGGCGATCGGTAACGATCCCGCCGCCATCGAGGGTGCAAAAATTTGCCCGGGCCGCGACATCTCCCGCCTGCAACTCAACCCCCAGACCCAGCGCCTCGATGACGCCCCGGCCGACTTGAGTCTCGACCGGATCGTAGCCGAACAGCGCGAGATGACCGGGGCCGCTGCCGGGAGTGATGCCCGGAGCGACCGGAATCATCCGGCCTTGCGCGGACATTTTCGAAAGCTTGTCCAAGTTGGGCGTCAGCGCGGATTCGAGGGGCGTCAGAAAGCCCTGCTCCGGCGTGGCGAGGTCGCCCAAACCATCGAGCACCAGCAGCACGAGCTTCTTGTTGGTCTTCAGCGTGAGTTCAGAATAGAGCGTATCCAGGTTCATGTGAGTTCAATATGAGGTGTTGCGCACCGGCGGCCAAGGGTCGGCCCGTCGCGCCACCGGAAACGGATCATTGAAACACGCCCGCGAGAGCGTCAACGTGAGAATTGACGCGCGAGGCCGACCGTTTGAGCGCACGCACGCCGCTCAATGTGTCTCACGACCACAAAAGAACCGCCCGCTTCCGGTTGCGAAAGCGGGCGGCGGGAGAGAATCCATTGGGCGTTACTTCTTCTTGCCGAAAAGGCTGAAGCCACTGCTTTGACCTTCGACTTCGCGCTGTTTCACCTTGAGCTGGCCCAGGTTGGACTGCCAGCCGATGTAAATCTTGTGCCACTGGTTCTCCACGCCGCGGATCGCGCCGTCGTTCAGCTCACTCAAGTAGCGGATGGAAGGCGCGGCTGAGATCAGCGAATGCACCTCGTCGCGGGTCGGGTTCGAGCACTCGATGCTGGCCAGGATGAGCTCAAGCTGCTGGGCGAGCACGCTCTTGACCTCGAGAAACTGGTTCTCGTCCTCCTCGGTGAATTTCTTGAGCCGGGCGATGTTGACGAAATGGTTGAACTGCTTCCAGCACTCGAGGTAGTTCTCCATCTGGAGAATCAGTTGGTCCAGTTGCTTCTTATTCATAGCTTCTGAGAGGTCGCAGAGGGTTGGTCACGAGGCACGTTTTTGGGGTGAGAGAAACACGATCGCGCCACCCCGCAGCTCACGGGCATGCAGCTTAAAGGCCGCGAAATGAATGATCAATTCCGCAAATGGGTACCCGGCTTCATGGCCGCGCGCGAAGGTTTGCAGCACCAGCCTGGCGATGCGGTTCACTTGGGCGACGGGAAAAGAGGTCGGCACCGTGGAGGTCACGATGTTGCCGGAGCTGTCCACCGTGAAGCTGCCCGAGGGCAGCTTGCGCAGCGGCAGACTGGTGTCGGGTTTTAAGCTCAGGAAGCCCATTTGGAGGTCAACAATTTCAAATTCTCGCGCAATTCGTCCGGCGGCAGGTTGCGATTCCAGCCCGCCAGCAGGTGCTTGCCCACCCCGGGTGCGCAGGTGAGATGACGCTGCGATCCGTGAAACTCGATGTTGAGCAACTGCCCGGCTTGCAGATCGTCACCCAGTTTGCGGTATTGCTCCACGACTTCCCGCATCCACGCACTTGTGGCCGGCACGTTCTCGGCCGCCCAAGCTTCCGCATCCTTCGTCTTTTCCTCCGGCACTTCGATGAGGAACTCCACGCCCGGCACCTTGGACAACGCCACCAGCGGTGAAACCAACGTGGCGGCTCCTTCGTCGCCATCGGGCTGGGGCTGATATTGCCCTTCATCGATGGCCTGCGCGGTCTCCAGCAGCAGGCCTTGATAGGATTCCTGAATGCGGCGGGGCCGGCTGTCATCCGCGGCCATGATCTCGAAGCTGCCGGTCTTCCAGCACAGGATCTCCTTGAAGGCCTCCGTGCCGGTCAGCGAAGCCGTGGCCGAGTCAATCACGTCCCCGTCACGAATCCAGATCCGCCCTTCGAGATTGCCGTTCGTGATGCGCAAGGTCGTTGAAGTGCGGGACAGGCATTCCAACTGGATGAGATCCACCAGGCTCTTGCTCTGCACGCCACGGAAGCCGGACTCCTGTTCTTCCCGCCCCAGCAGGGACTCGATGCAGTCCAGGAAGAGCTTGATCTCATCCATCGTGCTCGGCTTCTGCCAGAAGAGGTCCACGCCCATCGCGTAAGATCGCGAGCGGAACTGCTCATCCATTACGGAAGTCAGCACCACGATGCGTAACTGGGGATACTTGCGGCGCACGATCGAGAGCACCTGCAAGCCGTCCATCTTTGGCATGTTGAGGTCGGTGACCATCAACGTGAACGTCTGCGACTCCAGCAAGGCGATGGCGCGGGCACCCGAGGCGGCGGTTACGACCTCCGGCCGGCTGGGCATCTGACCAAGAATCTCCTGATACATGTCCAGGAGTTCCTGATCGTCATCGAGCAATAAAATTCTGGGGCGAACTGCCATTTTGCTGATTGTCGGGGGCCACTTTCTGCCGCCATTCAACTGGTTCACTGTCAAATTGCAAGCGTGCCGTCGGCGGGACGATGCTGAAACGTCCTGACCTGCAATCATTCCCACTGTCGGCCAGCCAACGCACCGCGCTGCCGACTGCGGAACCTGTCTCAAAGCAATACGCGTGCGCAAGCCGTGAGCAACTTTACTCCACCGGAGACTGGCCGGGTTTCGCAACTGATTACGGATCCACCAATGCTCCGGCTCTCCAAAGCGGTGTCACAGGACCAACCACTCTTTGACAGAGTATCCTGGAACAAGACACCCATTCACCGGTCAGGACGATCGGATCGCCCGCGCGAGCCGGGCAATTCCTTCGCAGATGCCCTCCTCGCTGGCGCCGCCAAAGCTCAGACGGAATTCCGTGTCTGGCTTGGGGCGCGTGGGGTCGTCAGCGTAACAAAGCAAACCCGGCACGTAGAGAACGTCCCGTTTTAACGCCGCTTGGAAAATTCGGGACTTGGGACCGGTCCGCCCCGGACCAAGCAGCCTCGCCCAATAGTAAAGTCCACCCTGCGGTTCGCGCCACTCCAGCAACCCGGCGGCGTGTTGCTTCAGGGCTTCCCCCATCACCGCCGCCTTTTCCGCGTAACGCCGGCGCAACGCCGTGAGATGGCTCGCGAACCGGCCGGAATCGAGTGCATGGGCCAGCAAGCACTGGAGCAGATTGGAGGTTCCAAAGTCATGATTGCCCTTGAGCCGGTGGACCACCGGCGCGAGTTGCGATGGCAGCACGCCATAACCGACCCGGATGCCCGTCGCGTAGGGTTTGCTGTAGGTGCTGGTGTAAATCACCCGCTTCGAAGCACCGGGCAGGGTCAGCGCGGAAGCGACTTCGGCACCGGCAAACCGCAGATCCCGGTAAGCGGCATCCTCAAGCAGATAAATCGGATGGCCGGCCGCCAGTTCGTCGCGTTTCAACAACCGCAAGGCCGCTGATTTGTTCGTCAGCGAAGTGGTGATGCCGCTGGGATTCTGAGCGTAACTCACCAGATAAAGCAGCTTCACCCGCGGTAGTTCGCCCTCGCGACGCAGCCGCTCCAGCACAACGGCGAGATGTTCAACGTCGATTCCCTCCGGGGTCGTGCGGACGCCCCGGCAACGCAAGCCACGACTTTGCACCATGCCGAGAAACACGAAGTATGTCGGATCCTCCACCAGCACGATGTCGCCGGGGTCACACAAAGCCTCCATCAACAAGTAAAGCAACTGCTGTGAACCGTGCGTGATCAGGAAGCGGCCGGGATCATAATTGTTGACCGGCAGGGAATGCTTCCGCGGCAGCGCGGCCGCATCCTGCGCTTGCAGGCGCTCCGCCGTCAGCCGGACCAACCTTGGATCGCCGCCGCTCTTGCCATATTGCAGGGCAGTTTGCGCCCCCGGTTCATCCTCCAGCAGTTCCGCCAGCACCGCCCGGGTCTCGGTGACCGGCAACGACGGGTTGTCGGTGAACCCGGCCGCCAGTGAGATGAGCCGGGGATGCGTGAGCGCCTGTTCCATCAACCAGGAAATGGGCGGCTCGGCTGTACGCTGGCCCAGGCTGCTCAAACCGTGCCGGTTCGCGGCGGGCGACGCGGGCCTATTCTGGCTCGACTGACGTTTCGACATGGCCGGCATTAGGAGACGCCAGGCCACCTGCTTCAACCTCTTTTCCACGTTGCCGCAGCAATTCCAGAAAATCGTTCACGCCCTCGCTGAATGCATTCCGATCCACGGCCAGCGTGTCGTTGTGATCCCCGCGCAACTCGCGAAACATTTTGGGCTCCCTCGCCGCCGCGAAGTTTCGTTCGCCATGCCGGAAAGGAATGATCGTGTCCGCGCGGCTGTGCATTACCAGCACCGGCACCTTGAGCTGGGGCAACCGGGCCTGATTGTCGTACTTGATCCGGCCCAGCGTGCGCACCGGCAGCCACGGAAAAATCTCCGCCCCCAGGTCGGGAACGCTGGTGAAACTGCTTTGCAGGATCACTCCACCCACTGTTCGCCGGAATGCCAACTCCGTCGCCACGCCGCCACCGAGCGATTCCCCGAGCACGATGATTTGCTCCGCCGAATACCCTTCTTCGCGCAGCCACCGCCAGGCAGTTACGGCATCCTGATAGGTTTTCTCCTCGCCGGACGAGCCGCTGCTCTGTCCATAACCGCGATAGTCAAATGCCAGCACCGCCGCCCCGAGTCGCAGCAACGCCTCGTATTGATCGAGCCGATGACTAATGTTGCCGCCGTTGCCATGACACAGGAGAAACACCTCGGCGGCGGCGGCCCGTTCCCCCGGATAATACCAGGCATGCAAACGACCGCCGTCGCTGAGTTCCATCCAAACGTCCTGTTTCGGAAAGCCGATCTCCTCGCCAGTGGCTTCCAGTTGCCGGGTGGGTTGATAGACACTCCGCTGCTCGAACCAGCGCAGCCACCCAACGAACAGCACCGGTGCCAGCACCAGGCCAATCAAGTTCTTGATCCAGCGGCGCTGGTTGTGCGGAGCGGTCATGATGGGAATTGAACGCCGGTCAACCCCTTCCGCAAGCCATACTTCCGCCGATGTCGGGTAGCGCCGGGCTGGTTGCATGGCCTGGGCCGGAAAACGCGCGCCGCCGGAGCCGCGCAAAGGCGAGCCACGAATCCACGATGTCAGATCGATCATCCGCAAGCACAGCCCAGGGCAAGCAGACCACCGAGCGCCAGCCCGCGGGTGCCCAACATGCAGGCGCGGAAGAAAAACAAACTACTAATAATTTAGTTGACGTATTCTCCGGGCCGCGTAGTTTCTTAACTACTAATTCGTTAATAAACATATTGACCCAATGGCACGCAAACAATCCCCAACTTTGACCGACGGCGAGCTACGCATCATGGAGGTGGTCTGGAAGAAAGGCGCCGCGACGGTCGCGGAAGTGGCTGAAGAGCTGGCGGGCAAGGATGGTTCCGCCTACACCACGGTGCTGACGATGATGCGCATCCTGCGTGACAAGGGCTACCTCGCCTGTCGCAAGGACAGCCGCGCGCATGTTTTCACCCCCAAGGTCGCCCGCGAAGCCGCCGCCAAGAAAGCCGTCGGCCAGTTGCTGGCAAAGTTTTTCTCGGGCTCTCCAGGTGAACTGGTCTTGAGCTTTTTGCGTGACGAGGAACTGAGCGCCAAGGAACTCGACGAACTGAAGAAGCGGATTCGTGAATCCTGAACCGAACGCGGCCCATGAACCCCGACGCCGAAATCCTGAGTCACCGCCTCCTGGCGGCGCTTTTCAACGGTCTCTACCAGGGCGTGTTGTTGACCCTGATGTTGTGGCTTGGACTGAAGTTGTGCCAGACCCTGAATGCCACCACGCGTTATGCGGCGTGTTTCGGCACCCTGCTGGTGGTGACGCTGCTGCCGTGCGTTCACTTGATACTCGCATCGGAAAGCAACTCTAGCCGTTCAGGAGAAGGGGCCGGTTTGAATTCAGTCGTTGTTCGGTCCGGAGCCAACGCACCTGAGCCAGTCACCATTGAGAATCAATTGACCTTCCAACTTGTCCCGTCGGCACCCCAGCCGGACAAAACGAGAAATGAAGGAGCGGCTTACCACCCAAATGAGCGTATTCCGGGGACTTCCCAACTGGCTGGGGCGATTCGCGAAAGACCTCTCTCAAAAGTTTGGGCAATCGGCTCCGAGGCGAATGATTCACGAACTTTTGACGCGACCGCACCTGCCTCCACCATCGGCAGTCCGTCGATCGAGGAGGTGGCTTCGTTGGTCGTCCCTGGTGGTGTTGAGGAGACTTCGACGGCCCCCACAACCGCGTCGCCATTCGCCCGGCTGCGCTCCTGGTCGGCAGAACTTCCGTCAGCGGCCAGCCTCCTCCTGTTGAGTCTGGTTGCGGCAATCGCCGGGGGC
>ERZ761602.8726-NODE-8726-length-10082-cov-5.193478_pt1 | contig 10082 bp, 8 predicted proteins | sample MGYA00512165_ERZ761602 | MGnify/ENA primary metagenome ERZ761602 (study PRJEB28899, sample SAMN02445085) | bioreactor sludge metagenome | biome: EBPR sludge; isolation source: Thorneside wastewater treatment plant | place: Australia: Brisbane, Thorneside...
GGTATCAGCATATTTTTCAAAAACTGCTTCCAACCGGCGCGAGCAATACCGTTATACGTTATTGTGCGATGAACGGATAAGCCGCAACCCTGAAAAATATCGATCCATTCGCCGAGACTCGCAAAGCGTTCCTGAGTTTGATTGCGGGTTTTACGGTAGCCGGTAAAAAGAACGGCCAGGATGTCTTTGTACCACATCATATTTGGCACCATAATAACCATCACACCTTCGGGCTTTACAACCCGCGCCATCTCCTTTAAAGAAGCAGTAATATCGAGAAAATGCTCTAAACTGCCAAGACAGGTTATGACGTCGAATACGTGTTTCGGATAAGGTAAGTTTTCAGCCGCCGCGAGCTGAAAATCAACTTTAGGGCATCGCTTGACGGCAATTTGGAGCGCCACATCAGACAAATCCGTACCGCTGATTTGCGTGGTGGGAGGATAAACTTCGGTGAGTTTTTCCGGGAAATAGCCCGCGCCGCAAGCGACATCAAGAATTTTCTCAGCCTGCGGAGCATACCGATGGGTCAATCTTGCCTGCCACAAATACGCGCGCTCCTCATCGCGGATCCCATCGGTGCGATAGATTTCATTGTACTCTTCCTGAATATCCCTATGAGACCGCGAGTATGATTGCTCAACTGCCATGGGCAACCTTTCTGTAAACATCAAATATCTGCAATGCCGATTTTTTCCATGAAAATAAAGTAATTCGAAGTTTTCCTGCCTCAATAAGTTCAGCTCTTTTTGCGGGGTCACTATATAAAATTTGAATTGCACCCGCAATGGATTCAACTTTTTCTGCATTTACATAAATGGCGGCATCCCCTCCAACTTCCGGCAATGCACTCATGCGTGAAGTAATGACGGGGCAGCCCGCGCCCATAGCTTCTAACAAAGGCAGACCAAATCCCTCATAAAGCGAAGGATAAATCAAAGCCAATGCATGGTGATAAAGCGATTGAAGCTCGGCGGGCGTCAAAAAACCTGTGAAAATCAAATCGTTTTGTGGTTTTTTATGAGAACCGGACAAACTGCTGAAAAATTTCCCTTTTGCAAATTCATGTGACCCAACCACGAGAAGCTGAGCCTGGTACTTAGAATTACGCGCGCGAAGCAAAGAATGAGCCTCAATAACGCGGCGCAGATTCTTTCTCGGCTCGAGCGTTCCCACGCTTAAAATAAAAGAATCTCGGATACCCAGGCGCTTTTTTAAACTGCTGAAGACATCATCGTCATCATCAATTAAATTAGAATAAGCTTCGTGCCCGGAGGGATAAATGACGGATATTTTCTTGGGACTAATTTTTAACAGCCTTTGAATGTCATAGCTCGTATGCTCAGAAATGGCAATAATGTGATCGGCGCGTTGAACCGCCCACGGCAGCCAACGCCCCCAATAAAATTGCCCCGCTATGGTCGTTTGATTGGGGAATACTATGCCGATCAAATCATGGACGGTTAAAATGCTTCTGGCATTATGCCAGCCCATAGCAAAGCCGGGAATGTGCGCAATTTCATAGCCGCGTGATAGTTTCGGAAAAACGGAAACCTCCCATTCAAGACGACGCGGCGTTTTCATGCTGCCGGAATAACGGGCGGAGGGCGTGTTTGGGTAAAAATCAACTTGAATATCATTGGGCATATTCGCTTTCAGACTATTGACGATGGAATCCGTATAAACGCCAATACCCGTTTTATTGCCATGAACACTTTGCGAATCGAATGCAATTCGTATCATAAATTTAGAATTCTCACTTTTCCATTTATCTGTCTAAACTTTGCAGATGATACTTCTATAAGCTGATAAGGTTTTTTCAGCAACATGACGCCAAGTAAAGTTCGTTAAAAGATGCTGCCTTAAATCACTGCTTACAGGCATTGAAAGCGACGTCTTCACGCGGCTAAAAATTTCACGCGGCGAGGCAGGATCGGTGTAAAGAGCATAATTGGCAAAATACTCGCGGGTAGCACCTTCAGAAGTGACGACAACCTGCCCCCCTGCAAGGCCTGCTTCCAGGGCTGCCAGTCCCGGTGTTTCAAGCCAGCTTGCAAGCAAAAAAACTTTGCATGCCGCATAGGCCGACTTCAATAGCCCCGACTCATTGGGAAAACCGCCTAAAAAATGAATATTGGGCGTCGCCTCCCGACGGCATAAATCATAATAATCCTGATACTGGGGTACCGGGTCCCCCACAACTGCAAACGGAATGTCAGTATCTCTTAATGCTCGCACCATATTAAGCTGATTTTTACGGGGTTCAATTCTTCCAACGCATAAAACACATCCGTGCAATTTCGGATAATGCTTCAAAAATAAATTCGGATTGGATTCCGCAAAACTCTCATCCACGCCATTCGGAACAACATGAATCTTTGGCAGCGCCGCTCCAAAATAACGCCGCAACTGATCCGCTTCAATTTGTGAATTCGGCAGCAATATATCGCTTATTTGCATCATTTTTTTTCGGCGAGAAGGCAGAAAAGGCGCGATCTCTTTTGCCGCCTGCCGCGATATCGCAAGGGACTTTGACAGCAAGCTACCGTATGTTCCTATCGCGGATTTCCAGCTGTACCAACAAATCGTAGATAAAGCAATCTTCACTTTTTTTTGATGCGCGACCTCCATCATCGGAAGACAATCTTTGACCGAACCAAACACATGCAAGATATCAAAATCCTGCAGCTTATCGGTCCAGGTATCAAACAACTTGACGTTAACACCAAACGATTCAAGTGCCTGTTTCGTTTTTATAAGCTGAACTTCACCCCCGCCCGGCGACTGAAAAGCGGAAGGGTAAACAAAAAATGCGACATTGAGATTTTTATAAGGCTTATCGGGCATTTTTTTTGCTCAAACAACGGTTTAAAATATTTAAAATGCGGCGGCTGGTCCGGCCATCTCCATAAGGATTCTTTCTGGACGACATTCTAAGATATGCTTTTTTATTTGAAAGCAGCTTCGAAGCCTCGGAAGTGATTTTTTTAAAATCAGATCCCACAAGCTTCGCTGCGCCGATTTTAACGCCTTCAGGCCGTTCCGTCACGTTTCGTAAAACCAGCACGGGTTTATGGAAAGTTGGGGCTTCCTCCTGAACTCCGCCAGAATCCGATATGATCAGATATGAAAACTTCATCATCGTTAGAAATTCGAGATAATCGACCGGAGGAATCAAATGGATGCGGCGGTTTCTGCTGAGCATACGATAAACGGTTTTCTGCACCTTGGGATTTTTATGAACCAGAAACAGAATTTCAATGTCACTGTGACGGCGCGTCAGCTCACTGAATGCAGAGCAAATTTCTTCGAGGGGTTTCCCGAAATTTTCGCGCCGATGCGTCGTCGCTAGAATAATTCGATTTTTTCGTTTGAGAATTTCTCCCGCCAGAACTGCGTTTTTTAAATTCAACCGGCCGTATACCGTTTTCAAAGCGTCGACAACGGTATTTCCCGTAATGTAAACTTTTTTCCTGTCCGTATTCTCGTCTAACAGGTTTTTTGCGGCCCCCGCAGTAGGGGCAAAATGCCAATCGGCGATACGGCCGGCGAAAGCACGGTTCAATTCCTCGGGAAATGGCTGATACTTGTCAAAACTGCGCAATCCGGCTTCGACGTGCGCAACAGGCACCTTGTGATAATAAGATGACAGTGCCCCTACAAAAGCCGACGTCGTATCACCTTGCACGATCACGACATTGGGTTTTGATTTTTTCATGACGGGGTCCAGTTTAGAAATCAGCCTTTCCGTTAAAAGAGAAAGGCTCTGGTTAGGCTTCATCACGTTTAAATCGTAATCGGCTTTTAAACGAAATAAATCCAGAACTTGAAACGCCATCTCGCGGTGCTGCCCGGTAAAGCAGACCTCAACGCTGAAACGCCGGTCCTTTTTAGCGGCCAGAATGAGCGGGGCCAGTTTCAGCGCTTCCGGCCTTGTTCCAAAAACAAAAAGTAATTTATTCATGATTGTACTTTCAATTTATTCCGGTGCAGCAGATCCGATATCAGCTTGAAAAAATCACTGAATACTTTCGTTTCTTTATCGAGCCAGAAAGCCGGGAGCAGAAACAGCACAAAATACGAGACCGTCTTAAGCGAAGCTGCCTGCCATAAGCCGAAACTTTCAAAAAAAGAGTCGATCTGGATTACGAAAAAAAACAGCACCAGATAAATTAAAACCGATTTAATCAGAATTTTTTGACGCTCTTTAAAACTCATTGCCTGCTTCATGGCAAGCATCAGACAGCCTACGCCGTAAAACGCATAGGCCGCTACAGTCGCAAATGCAATGCCCTGAAGCCCCCAATCGCGGCCCACAAGATACCTGGCCGCTAAATAATTCAACAAGATCGCGAAACTTAGCACCGGAACGATAGACCAATAACGGCCTGCCGTCACCAAAAAATTAAAAGAAAATTGTCCAAGCATGAGAAAGAAGAGACTCAACAGATAAAGCCGCATAACCGGAATGCCTTGCGCGAAATCCTGAAGGCAAAAGTGAATCAGAAGCGGCATGACAACAAAAGAAGCGGCGCATAAGCCGGGCAGCAGAACCGCAAGGCCCAGCAGCGGCTTTTCAAGATAATGTTTTACCGCCTGCAGATCGCCGTTATTTCTGCCGAACGCCTGCTGCAGATTAGGAAACCAAACCTGAGAAAACATCATGGGAACGGACAGGATATAATTCGCGACCATCATCGCAATTGAATAAATACCGACTTCGTAAAACCCCAGCTCCTTCGCGATAATCATTTTGTCTAATCCGCGCAGAAACGTCAGCAGAAATGCGCCGGCGGCAAGCGGCAATGCCAGCTTTAATTCCGAAACAAGCACTTGCCGGTCGATGCGGAAACGAAAACAATAGCCATCGCGCTTCATACAGAAACCGGTCATCAGCACCATGATGCCGGCCGAACTCCAAATCAATCCGTATATTCCGTAATAACGCACGGCGGCAACTGTGGCCAAAATACCCAAAGCAGCATTAAGAATAATAACGATTGATAATGTTTTAAATTTTTTATCGGAACGAAGCAGTGTAATGATGAAGTCGTAGAATCTCTGCAAAAATAAAAATCCTAAAACAAAAACGAGACAATAACGGAATTGAGCCTCCAAAGTAGACCAATTCCATGACAAATAAATTAAAATAGCCGCGAAAGGAATAATGGACATCAGCATCGTAAACGACACCGTGGTGTCCTTGATGGCCTCCGCTTTCTCGTTATCCCCCTTACCGCGGTAAAAGGGATAATCGCGCGCCATGGCCCGCGTTGTTCCCAGCGAAGCCTGCCCCGCATAATCAAGAATAACCTGAAAAATCCCCCACATCCCCATGGACGCTGGCCCCAAAAAACGCCTCATCAAAATGCTGTTAAAGATGCCGATAAATTGCGAAATGTAGTTAGCGGCCGAATAAATCAGCGTATCCTTCATCATTCTTGTTTTTTCAGTCATGGGCACCGCCACGTATTAAAAGTAGCTGTGATGCGGTATTTTCTCCGCTTAATACAAGTCCCGGCATGTACTCCTTAAGCCTATCCAGAGGTAATGCTAGAAAATCTTCGATGGATTTTTTCAAGCTGTCCTGATCTTCAAACATACATAGTGATTTAGCGAATATTTTTTTAGCGCCTTCACGGACGGGAATATTTTTATGATAAAGCCCGAGCAGCGGGACCTTGGCAGTAGCTGCTTCATAGAATGAAGTTGCCGGATAATCCACAATAACACGGTCAGCCCAGCTCAAACATTCTGAAAAAGGTTCGCTGACAACTTTAATGTTAGAATAGTTTTTCGTGCGTAAATACTCCAGCGTCGACCCGTCAAGCCAGTCCTTTATGCCCGCATGCTTAAAATAAAAATCTTTATCTTTTATCTCCGCAAGCTTATCGAGAATTGTTAGTTGCAGATGAAAATACCAGGTAATCGGATATTTTGTGTTATGCAGAATACGAACTCCCACCGGCCCTCTAGTGGGCAGATAAATGATCTTTTCGCGTTCCTGCCCGCGCAACCGCCTGACCATGGGAGGCTTCAACAGCTCTGAATATTCTTTGATTTGACAAAGAGGATTCATTTTAACAAATTCTTTTTCAGCATAAATCTTCGACTCAGGATCAGCAGCAAAAAAATAATCAAAATACTCGGCGTGCGCCAATTTGAGCATTTCAAATTCGATAGCTTGACACCCATGCTGAAGGCAGACGCGCTTGGTTCCTGTTTGGGCTGCGGCTAAACGGAAAGATGCTTCGTGATTGTGAGTCGCTGCACGGGCAACCAACGAATCAATTTTGTACTCACTAAGAATTTTTTTTATGCGCGGTATGCGGCCCACAACCGCAGGACAGACTTCTTCAAAAAAAGACTGGAAATAGGGCCGCAATATCGATTCCGTTTTAATTTCACAAACCTGATCCAGGACTGTCCAAAAATCAGGACTTTTAAGCATTTGCCCGGACGCCGCCTTAAAAGCGCCTTGCAGTTTATGATACAAATCGTCATCCATGTCGTTCAACTCATATACGCTTTTATTGGAGCAGGAATTCAGATTGATGATTTGCCCGTCGGATAAAATAAAAACACGCGCTTTGCGCTTAATTAAATCTTTAATAATCGGATCAGAGTCTTTATGGCCAGCCGAAAGAAAAAGGACGTTCACCGCTTCTTTCCCGGCTCTGTTCCATTTTGCATACTTAAAATAGGAATAAACCATCTTGGCAATTTTCCTGTAAATCCCGCGGGGCTTTGACGCGGCTTTATAAACTGCGGTATTCTGCCCAAACTGCATCCTGTTTTTAAAAGGTATACCCTTTTTTTCGGCAAGCAGACGAAAACAAGGCTCGATAAAACGGCGGGAATTATCAGCAAGCGTGTCGAGATTGACAGCAGCGCGGGGTGAAGACTTCCAGTAATGAATCTCTTTCGGAGACAGGCGGTTCAAAACGTGGCCGGCGCAGTAAGAAACGTACGTAACAGAATCAATCAAATACTTCAGCCGAAAACGCAGCTCATGAACGATGCGCCATTTACTGCCGGCAAGCTCCGGAATAAACTGCTGAAGCAGGTCATCTTTTTTGTCAAACCAGCTCAAAAGTTTAGGGAGATATCCCTTTTCAAACTTCAGCAGCTCCTCTTCCGAATAATAATCTTCCCAAATGACATAAGGCTTACCGTTTTTTTTCAGCTGATAACATGCCTCAGGAGTAAGCGCGAGAATAGTCCCCTCCATGCTTAAAATTTCAGCGGAAAAATCTTCGACTAAATGAAGTATGTCCGAATCCTTATGTTGAGACATTTTAAATGGCGCCGTTCCCGCTTTGGGTCAGCCGCGGAATTGCAGGCACACCGGTCAAAATACTTCCGGCAGGGAAACTTTTGGTCACGACCGCTCCGGCTCCTACCGCGGTATTTCGGGCTAAAATTACATTCTTGAGAAGGATTGACCGCGTACCGGTCCAGCAGCCCTCTTCGATTGAAATTGCGCCATCTGAAGAATGCTCCGAAATGCTATTCATCAAAAAAGCTCCGTTCGAAGCGTCCCGCGCATGATCTCCGCCGCCAATGCATGAAGTGTAAGGTCCTAATATGGCTTTCGCGACGCTGACTTTCCCCTCCAAATCGCAGCCGCGCGAAAGCCATGCACCCGCAGCAATATGGATAAAGCCTTTAAGCATCACTCCTTCACCCAATGTAACGCCTGAGCCGATTTGAATATCGCGGCCGTAAATTCTGGTATTGTCGCGAATTTCAACCTTGTCGCCGATACGGATAATGCCCCCGGATGAGTCAAGAACGACATTTCTGCCGATAAAGCAGTCTTTGCCGATGGTAATATTTCTTCCGCCCGATATCAGTACGCCGGATAAAACTTTTGCGCCTTGCCCCAGCTCGTTCACCTGCAGATTTAATTTCAGCCGTTCGAAAAAGTAGCCAACTCGTCTGAATGCTTTAAGCAGCAGAGAAAAAAAACGGTTTGATTGAATGGTCATAACACCTCTTAAGTGCGTAAAAGCGTACAATCCTGCGGCGGACCCGCAGCCGTAAACCAAGGATCGAATGAAAGACGTTTGGACAAATAGTCTTTAAATTCGGGTGCAGGGACGCAGTCGATTCGCCCCCTGCCTATTGCCGATGCTTTTGCAATACCTTCCTCCACAAGCGCAGCCGCCATTTTTTTTGCATTAGGAAAACCGCAAGGCGCAAGAACCCGGACAAAATAAGACCACGTTTCCGGAACCCAGCTGCCATTTTTGAGGACTTCTCCGCTGAATTTTTTCACGTACCGAAAAGGTACGCCGCAAAGCTCTTCAATGTGGTGCCGGAACGTCGCATAACTTAAGTCAAGACCCACGGTACAAATTTTGGCATTAATCTGTGTCAAGCGGTCATAAACAGAACCGCGCCCAAAGCAGGTATGAGGCAGATCACGCGTCAAAAAAGATGCCTGCGGTCCGATGCAAGCCGCAGAAAAAATTGGATCGGATGAACGAACAGCTTGCGGCAGCAGACGAAAATATTCGGCAAATGCGCCAATTGTACTAGGCGTCGACAGCGGGTCATAATTTAGTTTGTTGCAGAAAGAATAAGTGTATGTCGGAACGACAATGGTCCCCCCGCTCCCGATAACTTGCCGGATCGAGTCGGCAAGAACGCGATTCATATCTGCTGATGTTGAGCAATTTTTTAATTTACCCAAAAAACCGATACCCGAGTGCACAAAAACCGTATCACCGGATGCTAAACCTGCTGCTTTAAAGGCAGATACCAAATTATTTTCAGAGTAATCGTAAGTCTGATTCATTTTAATGCTTCAATTAATTCGAACAGCTCCCCTTCGGGCCCGCGAAAAAAGTTTAGTTTTAAGTTATGCTGCCCGACCCGCGCATTAAACGCCTTACCAAAATCACGCGCACCATACTGTCTTAGATGTGTCTCAGCATCAGGAATATTACGGGTCATCAGCGACAGACAGGTATAGCCCTCGTCATCCAAAAATCCGTCTTCTGCAACGCAATCGGATTTATCCAAAAATAGCTTGGTGCTCCATCTCGGCATCAAAGAACGAAAAGTAAATGCATGGGGCGATGCATCTGATTGATCAGGTGTAAAACCAATGCCATCCTTCCAAAAGCGTGACGACAGATTTAGATCACGACATTTGACCAGAAAACCGATAACAGAGGCTTGATCATTTGCGAACTTAATCTCATAACGTCCTTTAAAAGAAGAAGGTTCGGGATGATGGCGAATGATCTCTACAGAAATCCCGGAAGCAGCGGTCAAAAAAGCCATGTCATGCAAGGGATGATGTCTGCGCATAAAAGGTTTTTTATTTTCCTGCAAAGGCAGCCCTAATTCAGTGAAATGCGGCTTCCAGCCAAGATATCTCCACGCCTCTAACTGAGCAGAGAGAGATTGCACGGTTAAGCAAATGTGATCAATACCCAGAATAGGTGATTGATTCATGAACTGCCCAGCTGACGCAATTCAAAAAGCTGCCACAGCGGAAACTCATCAGCGAAACTGAAAGCGCGTTGATCATTTTTTTTGAAATCTTCATGCGGGCGCATCTCATCCATCCATGAAACGGCAAATCCCCCCTGCGACCAGGCCTGAATCAGCTGGCTGTAATAAGCCGTAACATGAAAGTTTTTGTGAAGGTACTCGGTCAGGACAGTAAACGGCCTGTCCTTCTCGCCCAACCATGGCAGAAGCCAGAAGATATAATGCGGTTCGACGCTGATGAATGTTCCGCCCGGCTTCAAAATTCGGCGGACTTCTTTAAGCAGAACCTGCAAATCAAACGGCTTACCGACCGGCACCGCAAAGTAGAACAGCATAGCGTCACTCATGAAAGCATAGTCTGCCGAATGATCGGGCACGGAACTTAACAGACGCTCGCTTTTAACGTCCATCAATTCAAATCGAGCATTCGGCGCGGCTTTCTTGCGGGCAATATCCAGATACTTCAGAGTCGGATCGATTCCCGTAACGAAAGCTCCAGCCTCTGCCATCAGATTGGCGTAATAACCCGTGCCGCAGCCGATGTCGACGACGGCCGGCTGTCCCGTAAATTTTAT
>ERZ761602.8727-NODE-8727-length-10081-cov-51.609515_pt1 | contig 10081 bp, 10 predicted proteins | sample MGYA00512165_ERZ761602 | MGnify/ENA primary metagenome ERZ761602 (study PRJEB28899, sample SAMN02445085) | bioreactor sludge metagenome | biome: EBPR sludge; isolation source: Thorneside wastewater treatment plant | place: Australia: Brisbane, Thorneside...
TGGAGCGCCAGAAGGTCGATCCGACCGTGTTGCGTTACGTCGGCTCGATCGTCACGGTGACCTTGAACATTCTGCTGGTCATCGGCATCCTCGGTTACTTCGGTATCCAGACGACGACCTTCGCTGCCTTGATCGCTGCGGCCGGCGTCGCCATCGGCATGGCCTGGTCGGGACTGCTGGCCCATTTCGCCGCGGGAGCCTTCCTGGTGGTGCTGCGGCCGATGAAGGTCGGCGACTTCGTGACGGTTGCCGGCGTGACCGGAACGGTCACCGAACTCGGGCTGTTCACCACCGTCATCAACACGCCGGATAACGTGCAGACGATCATCGGCAACAACAAGGTGTTCAGCGACACGATTCAGAATTTCACGGTCAACCCCTTCCGCCGCGTCGATCTCAAGTGCCAGCTTTCCGGCGCCGCCGATCATCAGGCGGCGATGGCGCTGCTGCGCGCGAAGATCGCGACGATTCCGAACGTGCTGGCCGAACCCAAGGTCGATGTCGAGATCCTCGATTTCACGCTGGTTGGTCCGGTGCTGGCGGTGCGTCCGTATTGCCACACCGACCATTACTGGCAGGTCTATTTCGACACCAACAGGATGATCCGCGAAGCGCTGGGCGAAGCCGGCTTCCCGGCGCCGATGCCGGCACAGAACGTGATCGTCACCCAGGCTGCCTGAGTCCGGATCGGCAGCGCAAGGAAGAAGCCCGCGAAAAGCGGGCTTTTTTGCCGGTCGACCGTGACAGCCCGCGGTCAGCCGAGGCGGCGGCAGATTTCGCTGGTCAGCGCCGACTGGTTCATGGAGTAGAAGTGCAGGCCGGGGGCGCCGCCCGCGAGCAGGCGTTCGCACAGTTCGGTGACGACGTCGAGGCCCAGGGCGCGGATCGAGTCGGCGTCGTCGCCGTAGCTCTCGAATTTCTTGCGCATCCAGCGCGGGATTTCGGCGCCGCAGGCATCGGAAAAGCGCGCCAGCTTGGTGAACCCGACGATCGGCATGATGCCTGGCACGATGGGCACATCGACGCCCAGCGCCCGGGCTTGGTCGACGAAATGGAAATAGGCGTCGGCGTTGTAGAAATACTGCGTGATCGCCGAATTGGCGCCGGCCCTGACCTTGCGCGCGAAGGCCGCGAGGTCGGCCTTGGGGCTCCTGGCCTGCGGGTGCCATTCCGGGTAGGCGGCGACTTCGATGCTGAACCAGTCGCCGGTTTCGGCGCGAATGAATTCGACCAGTTCGTTGGCGTGACGGAATTCGCCGGCCTGCGCCATGCCCGAGGGCAGGTCGCCGCGCAGGGCGACGGTGCGCTTGATGCCGGCGGCCCGGTAGCCGTCGAGGATTTCGCGAATGCTGTCGCGCGTCGACCCGATGCAGGAGATGTGCGGCGCGGCGGGAAAGCCCTGGGCGGCGATCTCCTTGACCACGGTGAAGGTGCGTTCGCGCGTCGCCCCGCCGGCGCCGTAGGTGACCGAGAAGAAGGCCGGCTGTAGCTCGGCGAGCCGGGCCCAGGTGGCGCGCAGCTTTTCCATGCCTTCCGGCGTCTGCGGGGGAAAGAACTCGATGGAGATTTCAGGTTTCATTTGCTCAACCAGATGAAGAATTCACGGTTGCCATCGCCGCCGGCAATGGGGCTGGCGAACCAGGCGCGGACAGTGAGGCCGAGGCTTGCGGCGCACTGACGGAGTTTCCCTTCGACTTCGCGATGGAGGGCCGTGTCGCGGACGATGCCACCCTTGCCGACGTTGCCGGGACCGGCCTCGAACTGCGGCTTGACCAGCAGCAGCATGTCACCGTGTGCGGCGAGCAGGGGTTCCAGTTGCGGCAGGATCAGCGTCAGCGAGATGAAGGAGACGTCGCCGACGATCAGATCGAAGCCGCCGGCCGGCATCGCATCGCCGAGATCGGCGGCGGTCAGCGAACGGCAGTTGATGCCCTCGATGGCGGTAACCGCCGGGTCGGTGCGCACCTGTGGGTGCAACTGGTCGTGGCCGACGTCGACACCGACGACGCGCCTGGCGCCGCTCTGCAGCAGGCAGTCGGTAAAGCCGCCGGTCGATTGGCCGACGTCGAGGCAGACCCCGCCGGCGATCTCGAGGCCGGTTTGCGCCAGTGCCCCGGCCAGTTTCTGGCCGCCGCGCGAGACGTAGCGCGCGCCGGGGTCGGCGGTCACGGTCAACGGCGTTGCGTCCGGCAATTCCAGCGCGGGCTTGGTGATCGTGCCGCCTGCCCAGCTGACCCGGCCCTCGCGGATCAACCCCTGCGCCGCCGTGCGCGACGGCGCCAGCTTGCGGGCGACGAGCAGGGCATCCGCCCGCAGCGCCCCGGCCGGCCGTTCCCGTGAAGGCTGCGCCGCCGGGGGCGGCTTCTTCTGCCGCGCGTGGAAGGAATTCATGCTCATCGCCGCACGAGCCGTCAATAGCGGTAGTGTTCCGCCTTGTAGGGGCCGTCGACGGAGACGCCGATGTACTTCGCCTGGGCCGCGGTGAGCAGGGTCAGCTGCGCGTTCAGCGTCTTCAGCTGCAGGCGGGCGACCTTCTCGTCGAGGTGCTTGGGCAGCGTGTAGACGCCGACCGGGTAGTCGGCGGTGCGCGTGAACAGCTCGATCTGGGCGATGGTCTGGTTGGCGAAGGACGAGGACATCACGTAGGACGGATGGCCGGTGCCGCAGCCGAGATTCACCAGGCGGCCCTTGGCGAGCAGGATGATGCGGTTGCCCGAGGGCAGGGTGATGTGATCGACCTGCGGCTTGATCTCTTCCCACGGGTAGCCTTCGACCGACGCGACGTTGATTTCGGAATCGAAGTGGCCGATGTTGCAGACGATGGCGTTGTGCTTCATCCTGACCAGGTGATGGTGGTCGATGACGTGGTAGTTGCCGGTGGCGGTGACGAAGATGTCGGCCTTGTCGGCGGCGTAGTCCATCGTCACGACGCGATAGCCTTCCATGGCGGCCTGCAGGGCGCAGATCGGGTCGATTTCGGTGATCCAGACCTGGGCCGAAAGGGCGCGCAGGGCCTGGGCGGAACCCTTGCCGACGTCGCCATAGCCGCAGACGACGGCGATCTTGCCGGCGACCATGACGTCGGTGGCGCGTTTGATGCCATCGACCAGCGATTCGCGGCAGCCGTACAGGTTGTCGAACTTCGACTTGGTCACCGAATCATTGACGTTGATCGCCGGGAACTTGAGTTCGCCGCGCTCGTGCATCTGGTACAGGCGGTGGACGCCGGTGGTGGTTTCCTCGGTGACGCCCTTGATCCGGGCGAGGCGGGTCGAGTACCAGGCCGGGTCGGTCTTCAGCTTGGCGCGGATGCTGGCGAAGAGCACGGTGGCCTCCTCGCTGTCCGGGTGGTCGAGCACCGACAGGTCCTGCTCGGCGCGGGCGCCGAGGTGCAAGAGCAGCGTCGCGTCGCCGCCATCGTCGAGGATCATGTTCGAGTAGCCGCCGTCGGCCCACTCGAAGATGCGGTGGGTGTAATCCCAGTACTCGGGCAGCGATTCGCCCTTGACCGCGAAGACCGGGATGTCATCGGCGGCGATGGCGGCCGCCGCGTGGTCCTGTGTCGAGAAGATGTTGCACGAGGCCCAGCGGACCTCGGCGCCGAGCGCGGTCAGCGTCTCGATCAGGACGGCGGTCTGGATGGTCATGTGCAGCGAACCGGTGATGCGCGCGCCCTTGAGCGGCCGGCTCTTCGCGAATTCCTCGCGGATGGCCATCAGGCCCGGCATTTCGGTCTCGGCGATGCGGATCTCCTTGCGACCCCAGCCGGCAAGGTTCAGATCGGCCACTACGTAGTCTTTGAATTCAGCCACAGTAAGCTCCTGAATAACTGTGGCCGGGAGAGGGATGGGGCAAATTCGGCTCACCCGCCATCCCGTGCCCGGCACGGGGTTGATTGGGTGAGCGCGGTTTGAAACCGAGCCTGAGAGAAATTTCCCCTGCAGCGCTCCTCGGTAGGTCGCGGATTATAAACCAGTTTCCTCCGAACAGGGGTGGTTGCCGTCGACGGTGAAAAAGGGCTTGTTTTCGCCGTCGACCGCAACAGGCCTTACAGGCCGGCGTCCGACTTGAGCAGGATTGCCCGATCGACAGCTTCCCACGTGAATTCCGGCTCGTCGCGGCCGAAATGGCCGTAGGCGGCGGTCTTCTGGTAGATCGGCCGCAGCAGATCCAACATATTGACGATGCCCTTCGGGCGCAGGTCGAAATGCTTTTTCACCAGTTCGGTCAGCGTCTCATTGTTGATCTTGCCGGTGCCGAAGGTGTCGATCATCACCGATGTCGGTTCGGCGACGCCGATGGCGTAGGAAACCTGCACCAGGCAGCGCGAGGCCAGGCCGGCGGCGACGATGTTCTTGGCGACGTAACGGCCGGCGTAGGCGGCGGAACGGTCGACCTTGGACGGGTCCTTGCCGGAGAAAGCGCCGCCGCCGTGCGGCGCGGCCCCGCCGTAGGTGTCGACGATGATCTTGCGCCCGGTCAGGCCGCAGTCGCCCTGCGGGCCGCCGACGACGAAGCGGCCGGTCGGGTTGACCAGGTACTTGATGTCGCCCTTGATCAGCTCCTTCGGCAGGACCGGCTTGATGATCTGCTCGACGGTCGCCTCGCGCAGGTCTTCCAGGCTGATGTCCGGCGAGTGCTGGGTGGACAGCACGACGGTGTCGATCGAGTGCGGCTTGCCGTCGACGTAGCGGATCGTGACCTGCGACTTGGCGTCCGGGCGCGCCCAGGGCAGGCGGCCGTCCTTGCGCAGCATGGCCTGGCGCTCGACGAGGCGGTGCGACAGGTAGATCGGCAGCGGCATCAGCGACGGGGTTTCGTCGCAGGCGTAGCCGAACATCAGGCCCTGGTCGCCGGCGCCCTGGCCGAGGTTGTCGTCATAGGCCTTGTTGACGCCCTGGGCGATGTCCGGGCTCTGCTTGTCGTAGGCGACGAGCACGGCGCAGCCCTTGTAGTCGATGCCGTACTCGGTGTTGTCGTAGCCGATGCGCTTGATCGTGTCGCGGGCGACCTGGATGTAATCGACGTTGGCGCTGGTGGTGATTTCACCGGCCAGAATGACCAGGCCGGTGTTGCACAGCGTCTCGGCGGCGACGCGCGAATGCTTGTCCTGGGACAGGATGGCGTCGAGGATGGCGTCGGAAATCTGGTCGGAAACCTTGTCGGGATGGCCTTCGCCCACCGATTCCGAGGTGAAGAGATACTCGCTCATGAAATGCTCCAGTGGTCCTTCGATCCGGCGTTACCAGCTTCGGACCACGAGCGGTGACGCTTTAGCAGTATTTCTGAATCGCCCTGCAAGTTGTCTGTTTAACTCGGCGAGTCGATAATGATAGCCTTTTCGCGGCAGGTTTCAACCCCCGGAGTGCCATGGTTTTCATTTTTCGCGTCCTTTCCTGGTTGCCGTTGAGCGTGTTGCACGCGCTGGGCGGCGGGCTTGGCCGCCTGACCTATTGGCTGTCGCCGACCTATCGCCGCCACCTGCGGGAGAATCTCGCCCAGGCGGGTGTCGATCCCTCGCTGCGCGGCGCCGTGGCGGCCGAGGCGGGCAAGCAGATGCTGGAACTGTCGCGCATCTGGATGCGGACGCTGGAAGAGGCCATCGCCCAGGTGGTCGAGGTCGTGGGCTGGGAACATGTCGAAGCCGCGCGCCGGTCGGGCAAGGGCATCGTCTTCCTGACCCCGCATCTCGGCTGCTTCGAGATCACGGCGCAATACCTCTCGGCGCATTTTCCGATCACGGTGCTCTACCGGCCGCCGAAGCGGACTTCACTGCAGCAATTGATCGAAATGGGCCGCCAGCGCAGCCAGTTGCACCTGGCGCCGGCGGACCTGACCGGCGTGCGCTCGCTCATCAAGGCTCTCAGAGGCGGCCAGGCAATCGGGCTGCTTCCCGACCAGGCGCCGAAGACGGGCGAAGGCGTCTGGCTCGATTTCTTCGGCCGCCCGGCGTACACGATGACCCTGGCTGCCCGGCTGAGCGAAACGGGCGCGACGACGCTGATGACCTGGGGCGAGCGGCTGCCCGGCGGGCGCGGCTACCGGCTGCACTTTTCGCCGCCGCAGGCGGCGCTCGCGGGCAATACGGTCGAGCGCGCGCAACGCATCAACCAGGAGGTCGAGCATCTGGTCCGGCGCTGTCCCGCGCAGTATCTGTGGGGCTACAACCGCTACAAGCGCCCGGGCGGCGCCGAACCGCCGCCGGACAGGGGGCGCGGACGATGAAGGCGGCGTTCTCTCACCTCCTGGTCGCCTTTCTCTGGCTGCTCCACTGGCTGCCCCTGCCGGCCCTGCGCGCGTTCGGCTGGGGGCTGGGGAGGTTGCTCTTCGTCCTGGCAAGCGCCCGGCGCGAGATCACGCTGACCAACCTGCGCCTGTGCTTTCCGGAAATGCCGCAGGCCGAACGCGAGCAGCTGGCGCGGGCGCATTTCGTCGCCTTCAGCCGCGCGGTGCTCGACCGCACGCTCGGCTGGTGGGCGTCGAAGGAGCGCCTCGAACGCATCATCCGCGTCACCGGCGTCGAACGCCTGAACGATCCCGGCGGCCGTCCGGTGATCATGCTCTGCCCGCATTTCGTCGGGCTCGACGCCGGCGCCACGCGGCTCTCGATGTTCGTCACGGCGTGCAGCGTCTATTCGAAGCAGAAGAATCCGGTATTCGACCGGTTGCTTTATGCCGGCCGCAGGCGTTTCAGTGATACGATCCTCCTGTCTCGGCACGAAGGAATGCGGAGGATTCTCAAGGCGTTGAAGGACGGCTATCAGTTCTACTATCTGCCGGACATGGATTTCGGGCGCAAGGAGTCGATCTTCGTGCCCTTTTTCGGGGTCCAGGCAGCGACCATTCCCGCGCTCTCGCGACTGGTGCGTCTGACCGGCGCCCGGGTGGTGCCGTGCATCACGCGGCAGGTGCCGGACGGCTATGAGGTGGAAGTCATGCCGCCGTGGGAGGATTACCCGGGAGAGAGCGTCGAGGCCGATACCGCATTCGTCAACCGTTTCATCGAAGGCCAGGTGCTGCGCATGCCGGAGCAGTATTTCTGGTTGCACAAGCGGTTCAAGACCCGGCCAACCGGAGAGCAAAGGTTCTACAAATGACAGACAGTCTGGACATCCATATTCGCCCCGTCACGCTACCCGACGTGCCGGCCATCTCGGCCCTCGCCCGCGAAATCTGGCAGGCCGCCTACCCGGGCATCATCACCCAGGAACAGATCGATTTCATGCTCGAGCAGCGCTATGGTCTTGAGCGGCTCTACGACGATCTCGATGATGCGGACAAGTGGCTGGACCAGGCGTTCGACGGCGAGCGCCGGGTGGGTTTCGCCTTCAGCGAGATCTACCGCGGCGAGTTCAAGCTCGACAAGCTCTACATCCACCCCGACGTCCAGCGCCGCGGTGTCGGCGGCCACCTGATCGGGCATGTCGCGGCGCGGGCCAAGAAGCTCGGCTACCCGTGCGTGATCCTGGCCGTCAACAAGCGCAACGAGAAGGCGATCGGCTCCTACAAGAAATATGGCTTCGTCGTGCGCGAAGCGATCGTCGACGACATCGGTGGCGGCTACGTCATGGACGACTACGTAATGGAGAAGATCCTTTAGCGTTTTGAAACAAGGACCTGCCTCTGCCATCTTCTTCCGGTGACGACCTGGATCCCGTGATGAAACTTGCATTCGTCAAGATGCACGGCCTCGGCAATGACTTCGTCGTCATCGACGCCATTCGCCAGCAGGTTTCGTTGACGCCGGAGCAACTGCGCTACATCGCCGACCGCCATTTCGGCATTGGCTGCGACCAGATCCTGCTGGTCGAGGCGGCGACGCGACCCGACGCCGACTTTCGTTATCGCATCTTCAACGCGGATGGCGGCGAGGTCGAACAGTGCGGCAACGGCGCGCGCTGCTTCGTGCGTTTCGTGCATGAACGGGGGCTGACCGACCGGCGCGAGATCCGCGTCGAGACACTGGGCGGCATCATCGCCCCGCGTCTCGAGGGAGACGGCAATGTCACGGTCGACATGGGAATTCCCCGCTTTTTGCCGGGCGAGATCCCGTTCCTCCACGAGGACGACACGGTGGTCTACTCGCTGGACGTCGCCGATGAAACGCTGGACATCAGCGTCGTTTCGCTGGGCAATCCGCATGCCGTCCAGGTCGTCGCCAGCGTCGACGACGCGCCCGTCGACACGCATGGCCCGCTGATCGAGAGCCACGCGCGCTTCCCGCAGCGCGTCAATGCCGGCTTCATGCAGGTCGCCGATCGCCACGCCATCCGGCTGCGCGTCTATGAACGCGGGGCGGGCGAAACACTGGCCTGCGGCACCGGCGCCTGCGCGGCGGCGGTGACCGGCATCCGGCGCGGCCTCCTCGATTCGCCGGTGCGCGTGACGACGCGCGGCGGCGATCTCAACATCGCCTGGGGCGGCCCCGACCGGCCGGTACGGATGACCGGCCCCGCGGTCACCGTTTTCACTGGAGAAATCGAACTATGAGCGCGCCCTTTCCCGAGGATGTGGCCGATTACCTGAAGAACAATCCCGGATTCTTCGAGCAGTATGCCGACCTGATGGCGCAGATCTTCGTTCCGCATCCGCATGGCGGACGGGCCGTTTCGCTGGCCGAGCGGCAGATGCTGACCCTGCGCGACAAGAACCGCGAGACCGAGAGCAAGCTGGCCGAACTGATCGCCTTCGGGGAAGAAAATGACCAGATCGGCGAGAAGGTGCATCGCCTGGCGGTCGGCCTCATCGCCGTCGAAACCTTTTCGGCGGTCATCCACCTGCTGCGATTTCATCTGCGCGACGACTTCGCGGTTCCGCACGTCACCCTCCGCCTGTGGAAGAAGCCCGAGGGCGTCGCCGATTTGCCGGAATTTGCGGCGGTCACCGAAGAACTTCAGGTTTTTGCCGACACGCTGGCGCAACCGTACTGCGGTTCGACTTCCGGTTTTGGCGCCGGCGCTTGGTTCGGCGAGCAGGCGGCGCACCTGCGCTCGCAGGCGCTGGTCGCCCTCTGCGACGGCGGCGCGACGATCGGCATGCTGGCGCTGGGCAGCGAGGACGCCAGGCGCTTCTATCCCGAGATGGGCACGCTCTATCTCGAGCGGATCGGCGAAATGGTTTCGGCCGCGCTGATTCGTGTCGCCAAGCCCGCCCAGTGACCGCGACGGTCGACGAATATCTGGCCGAGCTGGCCGAGCAGCGCCGGCAGTCGCCGCATACCATCAGCAACTACCGGCGCGACCTGGCGCGCCTGCTAGCGCTGGCCGGCGATGCCCGGCCGGGTGACCTGCAGTCGCCGCAGATCCGTCGTTTCGTCGCCCGGCTTCACGCCCAGGGCTTGTCCGGGCGCTCGCTCGCCCGCATGCTGTCGGCCTGGCGAGGCTACTTTGGCTGGCTCGGCAGGCACGGCGCCCTGACCGCGAATCCGTGCGACGGGGTGCGCCCGCCGAAGTCGCCGCGGCGCCTGCCGAATGCGCTCTCGGTCGATGAGGCCGCGGCGCTGCTGCTGCCCGAGGGGGACGACGATCCCGTCCTCGCGGCGCGCGACACGGCGATGTTCGAGTTGTTCTATTCCTCGGGTTTGCGCCTCGCCGAACTCGCCGCCCTCGATTGCGCCGCCCTGGAAGCGATGCTGGCGGACGGCGAGGTGAGGGTGCTCGGCAAGCGCAGCAAGGCGCGAATCGTTCCGGTCGGGGCGCGGGCGCGCGAGGCGCTGGCGGCCTGGCAGGCGCTGCGGGCGCAGCTTGCCGCCGCGGACGAACCGGCCCTGTTCGTCGGCCGGCGCGGCACGCGCCTCGGTCACCGGGCCATCCAGGACCGGCTGGGACGCCACGCCCTGCGTGCCGGGCTGCCGCGCCACGTTCATCCGCACATGCTGCGCCACTCGTTCGCCTCGCACGTCCTGCAGTCGTCGGGCGACCTGCGGGCGGTGCAGGAAATGCTCGGGCATGCCAGCATCGCCTCGACGCAGGTGTATACGCATCTCGATTTCCAGCATCTGGCCAAGGTTTACGATGCGGCCCATCCGCGGGCCAAGCGCTGAACGCTTGCCGCGGTCGACCGTCGGAAGAGCCGGAAATTC
>ERZ761602.8730-NODE-8730-length-10077-cov-10.184295_pt1 | contig 10077 bp, 9 predicted proteins | sample MGYA00512165_ERZ761602 | MGnify/ENA primary metagenome ERZ761602 (study PRJEB28899, sample SAMN02445085) | bioreactor sludge metagenome | biome: EBPR sludge; isolation source: Thorneside wastewater treatment plant | place: Australia: Brisbane, Thorneside...
CCTCCCGAGACCCCCGCCGCCGGCCCGGCGACCTGCGACAACCTGGTCGCCCTCGAGGTGCCCGCGATGATGGGCAACCTGGGCGCCCCGGTCCGCGGCTGCCTTGAGAAGAGCCTCGCCGCCAACGCCAGCCAGACCTCCAAGGACAAGATCAGCCGCGTCCTCATCGCAGACGCCGAAGCTCGCCGGGACCAGGGCGAGTGGGAGAAGCTGATGAAGCGCCACCTGGAGAGCATCGATCGCAGCGATCCGAACCTCTGCTTCAAGTACGCGCTGCACCTCTCCCGCGGCGGCGTCGGCCGGGCGACCGGGGTGATCCGCTGGGCGGACTACGCGCTGGAGAACAAGCAGCAGTGGGAGGGCGCGACCTACATCAAGAACGTCTCGGGGCTGTACAAGATCCGCGCCCAGGCCGCCAACCGCATCTGGGAGGACGCCGAGAAGAAGGTGGTCGAGGACCGCTCGGAAGAGAACGAGTCCAAGGCCGAGCGGGCCCGCGGTCAGACCAAGGACTTCGCCCGGGAGTGGCTGGACTACGCCCGCGCCAGCGGCCAGGACACGGCTACGGCCCTCGCCCTGTGCGTCTCGGCGGCGGGCAACAAGGAGTTCTGCGGAGGATGATGAAGGCTTCCTCCATCCGGTGCGCCCTGGCGGGTTCCCTGGTCCTGGTGAGCATGGCGGCGGCCTGCGGAACGGACAGCCCGCCGCCCGCCGAGAAGGACCCCGCCGGCGTGCTCTCGGCCGAGCTGCTGGCGACGACCTGGCAGGTGCGGATGGCCCGGGACGAGGCCCGGGCGCCCTTCGAGTCCGCGTCGGGCTGGGCCCTGCACTTCCAGCGAGAGCAAGGGCAGGCCCTTCAGGCCTTCGCCTCGTCCGGCGAGGCGGGCGCCCGCGGCCTGGCCCGCAGCCACGCCGAGCTGGCGGCCTTCTACCGGCAGGCGGCCCTGTTGGGCGCCCGCGCCGCCCGCCACACCTTCGGCGAGGCCCGCGTCGACGAGGATCCGCTCGAGGTCCACTACCTGCTGGCGGTGGACGCCGCCTTCGCGGGAAAGCCGGACGAGGCCCGGGCCGCGCTGGCCAGCCTCCCCCCCGACGCCGCCGCCGAGGTCGTGAAGGCCGCCGCCGCCTGGCAGAGCTGGCTGGACGCCGGGGCGGTCTGGCCTCCAGATGCGGCCCTGGCGGGGCTCGCGGGACCCGGGGTCCAGGTGATGGCGGGGCAGAACCCCGACGGCGGGCCTCACCCGCAGTTCCGGCTGACCGAGCGTAGCGCCGAGGCCCGCACGGTCGAGCTCGGGGATCCGACCCAGCTCTACCTGCTCTCTCGCGCCCACGAGGCCGCGGCCAAAGCGGCGGTCCCGGCCGACGCCGCGGTGATCGACCTCTTCCTGGCGCCCTGGAGCCTGCCCGCCGAGGCTGGTCCGGCGACCGAGCTTGCGATCCCCGTCGACGACTCCTGGATCTTCGCCGGGTTTGCCCTCTCCGGCGCCGACCTGGTCTTCCTCGCCGACGCCTCGACCGCGGGCGTTCCTGCCGTGCAGCGGCACCTCGCGTCCAGCCCGCTGGCGGCCGTCGTGGCCCCCGCCATCGTGGACGGCCAGGTCGTGCCGGACAAGATGCTCGACCAGGCGGCCTGGCTGGGCCAGCAGGTCGAAGCCGCGATGCGCGAGGCCGGCGGGGGCGAGCAGTCCTTCCATCCGCCCTTCGCCCGACTGGCCTCGGTGGCGGCCCTGCGCGCCGCGATGATCGTCGCCGACGCCAACGACCAGTACCGCGACGCGGGTGTCCTGCGGGTCAACGCGCTGGACCGTTCGGTCGAGGGCGCTGCCGATCCGGTATTCTTGATCTCGGTGGCTGCCTGGGATGCAGGCAACCGCAACGCGCTGCGAGCTCAGGAGCTCGTCCATCGACTTCATCGTCGCTACCCCGCCCTCCAGGCAGCACGCTACTCTCTCGACTTCCTGCACATCCGCACCAGCCGGAACGCGGCGCCCGCTGCCCCGGTCCACTGAGGAGACCCCATGGCCCTTCGAGACGCCCCCATCGCAGCCGCCCTCCGGGCGGGCCTCGCGCTCGGCGTAGCCGCCCTCGGCACCGGATCGACCCTCGCCTACTTCGAGGAGAGCCTGCCGACCTCGATGAACCCGCTCTACGCCTCGGCCATGGTCGACTACCGCTCGCAGGAGCTGGTCTTCGATCGGCTCTGGTTCCACGACGCCATCACCAACGAGCTCAAGAGCCGGATCGTCGAGCGCTACGAGCTGGTCGATGGCGGCAAGGGCGTCCGGATCACGCTGATCAGCGGGGTGAAGTGGCACGACGGCAAGCCGATGAACGCCAAGGACCTCTGCTTCACCGTCGACGCGATGCTCGACAAGAACACGCCCAGCCCGGTGGCCCAGGAGTACCGGCAGTTCATCACCGGCTGCGAGGTGACCAGCGGGCAGGTGGCGACCATCAGCTTCAACCGCGTCTTCCACAACCCGCGCGAGCGGCTCGGCTTCGCCTTGCTGCCCCGCGAGGCCTTCGAGAGCACGGCGATCTCGCCGGATCTCGAGTTCAGCGCCAAGCCGATCGGCACCGGCCCGATGAAGGGCTCGCGCGGCCGCCGCGGGGCGATCTTCGACGCCTTCGCCAATGTGCACCACACCCCGCAGGTCGCCCAGCTCCAGCTGCAGGACGCCGGCGACCCGCTGGTCCAGGTCAAGACGATCATCAACAACGGCGTGCAAGGCATCATCGCCGTGCCGCCGCCCTACCGGCCGGACCTGTCCAGCAACGACGAGGTCGCGCTCAAGTCCTACGATCTGCGCAGCTGGTGGTTCATCGCCCTGAACACCAACAAGGGCGCCCTGGCCGATCCGCGGGTCCGCAAGGGCCTGAACCTGGCCATCGACCGCACGGCCCTGCGGGAGTTCACGATCGGCGTGAAGGCGGGCGAGGAGAACAGCCCCTGCGAGTTCATCTCGGGGCCTTTCGTGCAGTCCAGCCCCTACTACAACCGGGCGGTCCCGACGGTGGACCGCAGCAACAAGGCCCAGGCCAAGGCCCTCTTCGAGGAGGCCGGGCTGAAGGACACGGGCGGGCGCTGGCACTACAAGAACGCGCCCATCACGCTGCGCGTCGGCATGCTGGCTCCGCTGAACAACGAGGCGCCCGACCTGCTGTCCTACATCGGCAACCAGCTCAGCGACGCCGGCTTCGACCGCAACGACCTGAAGATCAGCGCGGACGAGTGGAAGACCAATGTGCTGACCGGCAAGGCCACCGACTACGACCTGCTGATCGGGAAGTGGTCCTTCGGCCTGTACGAGGACGTCAACCACCTCTTCCACAGCCGCACCGGGAACGCCGGCAAGTTGAACCTCTTCAACTACAAGAACGCCGACGTCGACGCGACGCTGCAGGCCTACGATCGGGCCGTCACCGACACGGCCGCGCGGGACGCCTACCACAAGCTGCACACCCAGGTCGCCGAGGACCTGCCCTACCTCTTCCTCTGGAAGCTCGACACACGCAGCGCCTGGCGGACCGAGGTGCGCGGCAACATCATCTCGGCCTACTACTACTTCACCGAGATCGACTCCTGGAAGTACGGCCGATAGGACCTCCGGCCTCGCGGGGCCGGACACCGGAGGGATGAGCGGGTGGGTTTTTGGTGGATCAGGCCGATGGTGCGGGTCCTGGCGGCGCTGGCACTACCCGTGCTCGTCCCGACCATCATCACGCTGTTGATCTGGTCCCTGCCCGGCGATCCGGCCAGCCTGATCTGTCCGGCGGAGTCCTGCGGGTCGACCGAGGTGCTGTCGGCCCGCTGGAACCTGGACCAGGGCCCGCAGGGCTTCCTGAGCGCCTGGCTGGGCGACGCCGTCCAGGGCGACCTGGGTCGCTCCTGGCGCCTGCAGCAGGGGGTGCAGGTCAACGAGCTCATCGGCGACGCGCTGCCGAACACCCTCATCTTGCTGGCCCTGGCCCTGATCCCGCTGACGATCGGCACGCTGCGGGCGGCGCTGGGGCCCTTGCCCCGGGGCTTCGGGCCGGTGATCCAGGTCCTGGGGCTGGTCCCGGCCCTGGTGCTGGCCCTGGTGGCGGCGGCGGTGGTCGAGCTGCGCTGGGGCTCGGCCTCCTTCGGGGACGCGGCCTCCTGGGCCCGCCTGATCGCCGGCGCCCTGGTGCTGGGCCTCGCCGACGGCGCGCTCTCCGGCGCGGTCGGCGGAACTCGGGCCCTCTTCGAGGCCGAGGCACGTCAGCGATACGTCGGGATCGCCCTGCTGCGAGGCGAGGGTGTGCTCGGCAACACCCTGCCCAACGTCGCGCCGGCCCTGGCCGGCCAGGTGCGAGGGCGGGTCCTGCACCTGCTCTCGGGCGCGGTCATCGTCGAGGCCATCCTGCGGATTGACGGGGTCGGGGACCTGCTCTGGGGCGGGACGCTGCTCCAGGACTTCGGCGTGGTCCTCGCCTCGGCGACCATCTTCGCGCTGATCTCCAGCGCACTCCTGCTGCTCCAGGCCATGGCCGAGGTGCTGATCGCCCTGGTGGTGCGGCGCTCGCCCGATCTGGGCGAGGGGGCAGGCGCATGAAGGGTCGGCTGCTGCGCTGGCCCTACGCGGCTGTGGCCCTGCTGGCGATCCTGGCCCTGGGCTGGGCGGCCGCGACCGCTCCGGTTCACCTGCCGGCGCCCGAGGTCGACTTCGCCTACGCCGGTCCCCTGGAGCTGCCCCCCTTCGGCGCCGATCACCGCGGTCGGCCACTGCTCGACTACGCCCGACAGGGCGCTTGGGTCGTGGCCCTGCCCGCGATGGTCGCGGGGCTGCTGGTGATGTTCATGGCCGTCGGCGGAGGGCTGCTGGCCTGCCTGGGAGGAGGCTGGGCCCGCTCCGCCGTGCAGATCGCCAGCGAGGTCGTCGGCTCCCTGCCGCGGATGGTGGTCATCCTGGTCGTCGCCCTGCTGGTCCCGCGCGACGACCGCAGCTTGCTGCCGATGGCCATCGCCTGGGCCCTGCTGGCCGCACCGGGGGCGATGGACGAGGCCGCCTCGGTGGCGGAGCGGCTGGGCGGGACACGCTTCGTCGAGGCCCTTCGGGCCCATGGCTTCTCGGCCTCACGCATCTTCGGCTGGCACGTCGTCGCCCTCAACCTGCGGCCGGTGGTCGTGAGGCAAGGCGCCGAGGTGATGATGCAGGTCGTCTTCCTGGAGATCGCCCTCTCCTACCTCTCGGTGGTCGAGGACCAGCCCAGCTTCACCCACCCCGACAGCATGATGAGCTGGGCCGATCTGCTCTACCAGGGCTACCGCTCCATCGTGCTCGACGTCCCCACCACCCATGTCCTGGCCCTGGGGTTGGCGCTGATCAGCCTGGTGGCGGTCGTCAGCCTCTCCATCGGCGCCGCTGCGAGGGCCCGATGAGCGAGCCGCTGGTCGTGGTCGAGGGCCTCAGCATCCAGGCGCCCACCCGCCTGCTGATTCGCGACGTCGGGCTGATCGTCCGCCCCCGCCGCATCACGGCCCTGGTCGGCCCCAGCGGCGCGGGCAAGTCGCTGACGGCCCGCGCCTCGATGGGGGTGCTGGACGTGATCCCGGGCCTGGTCGCCGGCAGCTTGCGGTACCCGGCGCTGGGGCCGCAGGACTGGTTCCAGGGCGTAGTGGGGGGAGGGGAGCGGGCCCAGCGCCGCCTGCTGGAGGCCACCCGCAGCCTGCGCGGGGCCTACGTCAGCTACTCGCCGCAGGCGGCCTCCTCGGCCCTGAACCCCGGCCGCACGATCGGCTGGCAGCTCGCCATCGCCATCGGGCGTCGGGTCGAGGCCCCGGCCTCGGTCGGCGCCGAGGTGCGATCCCTGCTGGCGGAGGTGGGCCTGCCCGCCCGCGCCGCGGCTGCGCTGCCCGCCGAGCTCTCCGGAGGCATGGCTCAACGCGCCGCCCTGGCGATCGCCATCGCCCCCAAGCCGCGCCTGGTGATCGCCGACGAGCCCGAGACCGGCCTGGACCCGGTGCTTCGCCGCAGCGTGATCGAGCTGATGATCCAGGTCTGCCAGGTCCACCAGGCCGGTCTGCTCTTGATCAGCCACCACCAGAGCACCGTGGACCGCATCGCCGACGACGTGGTCGTGCTCCCGGCGCCGCCGGCCGGGGAGGTGGCGGCATGATCACGCGACCGACCTGGACCGACGAGGCCCCCGTGGTCGAGCTGATCGACCTGCACAAGCGCTTCCACCGGGCCGGAGCCTGGCCCTGGAGCCCGCGGCAGGAGGTCCACGCCGTCGCCGGGGTCGACCTGCGCATCGCGCCGGGCGAGGTGGTGGCCCTGGTGGGTCAGTCGGGCTCCGGCAAGACCACGGTCTCGCGGATCGTGCTGGGGCTGGAGGAGCCGAGCGCGGGCGAGGTGCGCTTGGAAGGCCAGCGCTGGTCGGGCCTGGCCGAGGCGCAGCGCCGAGCGCAGCGGGTTCACTACCAGTACGTCCCGCAGGACGCGATGGGCGCCCTGGACCCTCAGCAGAGCGCCCTCGAGCACATCGAGGAGACCCTGAAGGTGTTGGCGGGCCTGCCGCGCGCCGAAGCCCGCGAGAAGGCCGCCGAGATGCTGAGTCGACTGGGCCTGGGATCGCGGCTGCACGCCTTGCCCCGCGAGATGTCCGGCGGCGAGCAGCGTCGTGTGACCATAGCCCGCGTGCTGGCGCTCTCTCCGCGCCTGGTCGTGGCCGACGAGCCCACCAGCGGCCTGGACCCCGATCGACGCGAGAGCGTCCTGGAAGCGCTGATCGCCAACCTTCCCCCCCGCGCGGCGTGTATTCTCGTGACTCACGATATGAGCGAGGCGCGAGGCTGGTGCCATCGGGTGCTGGCCATGATCGCGGGTCGCGTCATCGAAGAGGTGGACCTCAGCGTGAGCGAACCGACCCATCCGTACGCGCGAGTCCTCTTCGACCCCTGGTCGGCTCCCTTGCCGCGGGGCCTGCTGGCCGATCAAGGCTGCCCCTACCGCCCCGACTGCCCGCTGGTGACGGCCGAGGTCGCTCACCTCTGCGCGACCACCGTCCCCTCCCTCCAGCCCCTCCCCCGCGGGCCCGACGGTCAGCGGGTCGCCTGCCACGCCCTGACCGCGTCCTCCTCCTCGCCGCCTCCCTCCTCGCCGCCGTCCTCCTCGCCCTCTCCCGCCCCCACCCCCTGAGCCGCGGAGTCCCCATGCGCCCGCATTCCTTCCTCCTCGCCCTGGCCTTCGCGCTCTTCGCGCCGAGGGCTGCCTACGCCCAGAGCCCCGAGGACCAGGCCGAGAAGGTGCGCCTCGCCGAGGACATGAAGCGCCTCTCCCGCCGCAACGCCTGGCGAGGGGTGGACGAGGCCTACCTCAAGCTGCTGGACCTCCAGGCCAAGGGTGTGGCCCTCAACCTGGAAGACCATGTGCTCGGCGCCGACGCGGCCATCGCCCTGGGCGACATCAGCGCGGCCTACGACCGCCTGAAGCGCTCGACCAGCCCGCGGACGACCGAGGACGTGGCCCAGCGCATCGCGGCGATCGAGGCCGAGTTCGGCTCGGTGCGGCTCACGGTGGAGCCCAAGTACGTCGGCACCTTCGAGCTGTCGGTCGCCCAGATGCCCTTCGCCGCCGACCAGCGCAACGCCATCACCAAGGCGCAAGGCGCGGTCGCCGCCGGGCGATCCTACGAGGGCCTGCTCCCCTACGGCAGCTACACGCTGGGCCCCAAGGCCTTCGAGGTCAAGCCCGGAGGAGGCTGGGAGACCGTCAGCCTGACCGCGGCCGACGGCGTCCAGCGCGAGCGCGGCATGGCCTTCGTCGGGCCGCGGCTGGACATCGGTCCGGCCTTCACGATGGCCGGAGCGCCGAGCGCGGACTCGGGCATCCAGGCCGAGGCCTTCTCGGGCATGGGCGGCCGGGTCGGGCTGGGCGTGCAGATGGGCTTCCACAGCGGCTTCGGCGGCCTGGTCGAGGTCGGCTACCACGGCCTGTTCGGCGGGGCGGACGAGGGCACCGAGGCCTTCCCGACACGCTCCTCCAGCCTGCAGATGGGCTTCTCCTGGCTCGCCGGGAGCTGGCGGAAGGGCGGGCTGGACATCGCGCTGGGCCCCGTCTTCGCCTTCGGCTCGGCGCGCTCGACCGGGGCGGCCGGCGGGGCCACCTTCGACGACCAGGAGTTCCAGGTCGTCAAGGGAAGCATCGTCTCGACTGGAGGGTCGATGGGCCTGTCCTATGTCTTCATGGATCTCGGACCGATGAAGGCCGGCGTCGGGCTGCTGGGCGGCGCCCAGCTCGACGGCGCCAGAATGTACCCCTGGGGCCAGCTCGGTCTCACCGTTGCCCCCGCTCGGAGGGAAGGATGATCTCCAGTCTCGCGCTCGCGCTCTCGATGTCGGCTCCGGTCGACGCCAGCGAGATCGCCATCAACACCAACGGTCACGCGACCAACCCGAGCTGGTCCTTGAGCGGGCAGTATCTCGCCTTCGAGATGAACACCTTTGCCGGGCAGATCGACCTCTTCGTGGCGAAGATCCAGAACGGAAACCTGGTGGGCGAGCCGCAGCAGGTGAAGCTGCCCGGGGCCTCTTCCTCCTTCGGCGGCGGCGGCACGGTGGCGGTGTCGCCCCAGTGGCACCCCCAGGGCCGGCTGATCTTCGAGGGCAACAACAAGGGCAGCTCCACCCGGCTCTTCGACTGGGCGCCCGGCGGGTCGGCGGCGACCGAGCTGCTCTCCACAGCCCAGATCCAGGGGGATCTCGCCTGGCCCTCGATCCGCTTCGACGGCGGCGCGGTGGCCTTCACCAGCAGCCACACCGGCCAGGGGGACGTCTACATCTGGGATCGGGCGTCCAACAAGGTCTCGCAGGCTTTCACCTCGCCCTTCTCCGAGTCGGGTCCTCGCTACGATCACGCCAGCTCTCTCGCCTACTCGCGCAAGAACGCCGGGAGCGAGGACATCTTCGTCTTCAAGGATGGCAAGTCGGTGCCCCAGGCCGGCGGCAACGGAGACCAGACCCGCCCGACCTGGGTCGGCGCGACCGTCGTCTTCTTCAGCAACGAGCGCGGCGATGACAAGTGGGACATCGTCACCAGCGCGGGCGCGGGCCAGAAGGTCACGATCGCCCGCGACGTGCGCCTGCCCGACCGCGCGCCCCCGGCCCTCACCCCGGACAAGCAGTGGGTGGTCTACGGGCTGGCCGACCCCGATCGCAGCAACCGCATCGTCTTCACCAAGGTGGACGGCTCGCAGACGGTCGAGATCGAGAGCGAGCTGGTGGCCTGCGGCGAGCCCGCAATCGCCCTCTCCGGCGGGCGCTGGTTCCTGGCCTACAGCGCGCTGCCCTCGCAGGGGAGTGACTGGCGCCGGCTGCACGTCGTCGACGTGACGGGGCGGCTGTAGCGCCGAAGGCGCCCGCGAGGGGCGCGGGTCAGCCGGCCGCGCTCAGAACCACCAGCAGGTCTTGCTGCTGACGAAATTCATCGCCTGGGGGCTGCTACCCTCGGCCAGCGCGTTGCCCTGGCCGAAGGCGTTGCCCGTCTCGGCGAAGTACCAGACCGAGTGGGTGGAGTCGTCGACCAGGTCGATGCCGTAGGTCGTGGAGAAGGACTCCTCGCCCTCGCGGTGCTCTTCGTCGCAGGTGGTGGCGCCGATGTCCATCACCGCCGAGACGGCCAGCCCCAGGTCGCAGTTGCCGCAGGAGCCGGTCCCCGCCTCGCTGGCCGAGACGGTCCAGACCAAGGAGCAGTCGGCGCCGCCGTTGTCGCGCCAGGTCTGGTTGGCGAAGAGGCGCACCTCTTCCCAGCCCTGCCAGCCGTCGCTGCCCTGGGCGTAGGTGCCGATGAAGTACACCGCCGCGCCGGGGAGGGCGCTGCCCGAGACCTCCTCGCAGCCGGTGATGTCGAGGTCCTCGTCGACGGGGGGCAGGTCGGCCCCGAGCGGGGTCCCGCCGTCACCGCTGCCGCCGTCTTCGGTGAGGGGATCCTTGCCCGCGTTGAAGCGCTCGCTGCAGGCGGTCCGGAGCAGGGCGAGGGAGAGGGCGGCGCGCATCAGAACCACTTGGAGTGAGTAGGAGGCTGTAGTCTACACGCAGAAGTGCTCACTTGTCCC
>ERZ761602.8731-NODE-8731-length-10077-cov-7.937039_pt1 | contig 10077 bp, 10 predicted proteins | sample MGYA00512165_ERZ761602 | MGnify/ENA primary metagenome ERZ761602 (study PRJEB28899, sample SAMN02445085) | bioreactor sludge metagenome | biome: EBPR sludge; isolation source: Thorneside wastewater treatment plant | place: Australia: Brisbane, Thorneside...
CACTATCCTCTTCGTCGGCAGCGTCAGATGTGTATAAGAGACAGGCTCCTGGCTGGTCAGCGATCTGGCCGGCATGACGGTGGTGGTGACCGGCGCCGCCATCGCGCTGTCATTCCTGTTCGCCGCCGGGATCGGGGTGTTCTTCGGGTTTTATCCCGCCCGCAAGGCCGCCCTGCTCAAGCCGGTCGAGGCGCTGCGGCACGAGTGAGGCGGGTTTCGCGCACTTTCGAGCTTGTCTGTCGCGCACGATGCCGGATGTGCGCCGCCCGTAGTTGCCCGCGCGAAACTTTGCCGACTTGGCGGCGGGCTGATCCCGCCCCTACCACGCGAGAAGCCTTTGTGGCGCGGTTGCGGGAAAAACCGGCGGTGTCTGAAACAGTCGCGGTGTAGGGTTGATTGTCGTTACACTATCAGGAGTTTAATCGGAAGCTTGCTAATGGCTATTGACGCGCGAACACGGCAGATTCTTTGGGGTAAGGCAGGCGCCACCTGCGCCTTTTCTGATTGTCGCCGTCCGCTCATCCGGGACGCGAACTCGGATGACCGAGAGGTATTAGTCGGGGAGATGGCGCACATTGTTGCCCAAAGCCAAGGCGGACCAAGGCGTGAAGCTAAAGTACCGGGTGGAAACATTGATGGCTATGATAATTTGATTTTGCTATGCCATGAGCATCATGAACTTGTTGACCAACAATATCATACTTACTCTGTCGAGCGGCTTCTCCAATTCAAAGCCGATCATGAAGAGTGGGTTCGTAGCCGCTTATCAAAGCACCAGGAATTTGAGGGACTTCATCGATCAGAAAAATTGGTCACGGAGGCAGTTTTCTCAACCTTGCTACCCATTTCACAGCTACCAGATTACGTATACTTTGGAGAGTGCACAGTCCCTGAAACTGAGGTGAAATCACTGATTAAATGGCCGAACGAACAACGAATATATATTCCATTTATCATCCGCAGTGGGCAACTTTATGCGTTCAACAATCTGGCGAATTTTGATTCACCGTTTGCTTCAATCGTTGATCCAATTGCAGCAAAGCGGCACAAAGTGAGTGGCGACTGGCTTGATAAACCAGAGCAAGCGCGTTGGTACGTTGAACTACTCAATCGTACAGTCAACAAAATTACTGGGCGTTTAGGGCTGAAACTCGATAAGGAACACCATCGATACTATTTCGAGCCGGATGAACTTGGAAAAGATAAACACATATCGTATCAGACAGTCGGTGGAATCACATCCAAACGTGGTGTCGCATGGAATCCGCACTTTAAACACAACAGCGAACCTAAGAATTATTGGGAACATTTAGCTGTCAGTCTACGCTTCCACAGATTTGGACAGTGGTCGTGGGGTATCTCGATTCACCCTGAGCGAAGATTCACATCGAATGGATTTATACCCTTGGAAGGTAAATCGACTGGCAAAAAAAGTACAAAGCGCAAGTCAAAAATGTATAATTTCGATGTTTTACAAGAGGTGCAGTTTTGGCGCGATTTCCTCTCGCAAGGGAAACCTCGGGTCGTTTGCAATTTTGGCGATCAAGCCATCGTCATCGATAATACGCTTATAAGCGGGTCCATCACATGGCCGGAAGTAGAGGGAGACAAGGCTGATCGAATGGCCGCAAGTTATGAAGATGATCTGTTCACACTTGCCGACTTTAACGAGGCCAACGATTTCGACGAGTTTGACGATGATATTGACGAATTAGACACCGATGAAGGAGTTCAAGTTGAAGACTGATTCCACGCTCATGCGATGCGAACTGTTCGACGAGCCTTCTTTGGAATTCGCTTCGGATAGGCTTCATCTCTGTCCTAAACGCGGTATCACGCTTTTCGGTCCACGGCCATTGGACATGGGCAAGCGACACCCGGAGACTATTCGGGTTGGATTCATTGGCACTGGTGAAAGCATAGAATCAGCCCGCCACTGGTTGGAGTTATGCTCGGAAGGGGTACCTGGAGATGATAAGAACTATCTCTTTCCAGGTTTTAAAGTAGACCGTGGATTCTTTAGCGAGTTATCCTTTGAGGATGAGATTATTGAGAAGCTGACTGTGCGGGAGACTGAATCTCTCGGGCAACACCGAACTAGAAGGGAACAGTTTGAGCAGACTGTCACTCTTTTGAGCGACAAGTTGCGCTTGCTTGCACAACGAGATCGATCACCAGAATATGTAGTACTCGCATTGCCCAAAAATTTGGTCAAAGCTTATGGCAAGGTCGAATACTACGATAAATCCATAGGACAAATTCATCGTGACCTTCGACGTGCAATTAAAGCGGTCGCGATGAAATATCGTATTCCGACGCAAATTCTTCTACAGAGAACAACTGAAGCGACGCCTAATAGTAAGGATGTTGACCATCGCTCCAAATGTGCTTGGAATTTCTTTACCAGCCTTTATTATAAAGTCGGCGGTATCCCATGGATGCCGTCCGGACTAAATGGCGGTACATGCTACGTCGGCATCAGTTTCCATCGAGTACTTGGATCGAAAAACTCTTCCTACTTCACTGGGCTTGCACAGGCATTCGACGAGCAAGGAAATGGCTTGGTGCTTCGTGGACAGGACTTCGTTTGGGATGTGAGTAAGCATGGTAATTCACCGCATATGCCAGCGCAGCTTGCAGAAGAGCTTGTATCTCTGGTGCTCAAGCGTTATCGGGACGAAATGAAGCAGTCGCCACGCCGAGTCGTCATTCACAAAACAACGGAATACTGGCTTGAAGAGCGTCAAGGTTTGCAAGCTGCGCTGCAAGGTATTGATCAGTTTGATCTAGTAGCTGTCCGCCCTACAGGGGATGTTCGACTCCTACGGGATGCCCGATACCCGATTCTTCGAGGAAGTTACATCTCTTTGGGCGAGATGCATCTGCTCTACACGACCGGGTATATCAGCGCGCTGCAAGCATTCCCACATGGACATGTACCTCTTCCTTTAAAACTGACGGATCATGTTGGTGATAGTTCGATCAAAGATATCCTACGTGAACTTATGGTGCTGACAAAGATGAATTGGAATTCGGCAAACTTTGGAGGCTTGCTTCCAATCACGTTACGTTTTTCGAGCCTTGTCGGTGATATTATGAAAGAAGTTCCTCGTAATGTTGATCCACTACCTCAGTTCAAATACTACATGTAGTCTAAATTCCGGGGTTATTTTCATTCACGGAATATCTCTTGGTTCGCGCTGAAACGTGATTTCATCGCCTCCATTTCGGCACGTTCCCCTCAATCTGCCCCCTCGCCAGATTCCCCTATACCTCGCCATGCTCACATTCTTCCACCTGCAAAATTTCAAAGCTTGGCAAGACACCGGCCGGATCAATCTCGCACCGCTCACGGTGATCTTCGGCGCCAACAGCGCGGGCAAAAGCAGCCTTGGGCATTGGCTGTTGGCGCTCAAGCAGACCGCGCAATCGACCGACCGGCGCCGCGCCCTGCACTTGGGCGACGACCGCGCGCTGGTGGATTTGGGCACCTTCGCCGACTGCCTGCACGGCCACGATTTGGCCCGAGAACTCGAATTCAGCCTGCGTTGGCGTGTCTCCGATGGCTTGACCGTTACCGACCCCCTGACGGCGCAACGGCTCAAGGGAAATGAATTGGGGCTGGATGTCGCGCTGGCCGCAGACAATGCCGGCCAACCCTCGGTTCGCGCCCTGCGCTATCGGTTGTTCGACGGCTTCACCGAAACCCTGAGCGTCAAGCTCGAACGCAACACGGCGGGCCAACTGGAACTCGAAGCCACCGGCTACAAGCTGGTGCGCACCGTGGGCAAGCCGTGGCCCCTGGATGCCCCGGAAAAGTTTTATCGGGTGAGCGAAGCGTCGCTGGCCCGTTTTCAGAACGCGGGTTTTATGTCCGATTTCGCCCTGGCGCTGGAAGCGATGCTGGACCAGTTTTATTACCTCGGCCCACTGCGCCAAGCGCCCCGCCGAATCTATCAATGGGCGGGCGATGCCCCCGAGGATTTGGGTTTGCGTGGAGAATACGCCATCGCGGCGATTTTGGCCGCCGAGGCTCAGGGTCGCACCCTCAATTTGGGACACCGCCAGCGGTGGCGATCTTTTAGCGAGATCGTCGCCGGCGCTTTGAAGCAGTTGGGGGTGATCACGTCGTTCTCGGTCAAGCCCGTGGCGCAGGGTCGAAAAGAATACGAGGTGCTGGTGCGCACGCACGGCGAGACGAGCGAAGTCAAACTGACCGACGTGGGCTTCGGCGTCTCCCAGGTCTTGCCGACCATCGTCGAAGCCTTCTATTGCCCACCGCGCTCGGTGTTGTGGATGGAGCAACCGGAAATCCATCTGCATCCACAGGTACAGGCCAATCTGGCCGATGTCTTCATCGACGCCATCCACGCCCGCGAAGATGGCAGGGATCGGGGCGTGCAATTGATCGTCGAAAGCCACTCCGAGCACTTTCTCAATCGCTTGCAGCGGCGCGTCGCCGAACGCAAGCTCGATCCGGGCGAAGTGGCGATCTATTTCTGCTCCCACGGCCGAAAGGGGGCCGCGATGAAACGGCTCGAACTCGACGAAGAGGGCGAGATCGCCAACTGGCCAGATCACTTTTTCGGCGACGAAATGTCCGACATCGCGGGGCGGACCTTGGCGGCGATGGAGCATCGACGCAAAGCCAAGGCTGGCTGAACGTGCAAGTCTGGGTGATCGACACCAACGTACTCCTCGTTGCCAGCGGTCGGCATGGGGACGTGTCGCCAGCTTGCGTCACGGCTTGCGTGCAGTGCCTGGAAAAGATCATGCGGGAAGGCCGGGTGGTGCTCGACGATGCCTACCGCATCCTGGGAGAGTACCAGCACAAGACCAATCCAAACCGGGGCAAGGGTGCGGGCCAAGTGTTTCTCAAATGGCTGTTACGCAACAGGAATCGTTGCCTGTTCGTCGCTTTGCGGGAGCATCCCGAACGAGGGTTCCACAGCTTCCCGGAAGACGCCGAGCTGGCGCAGTTCGATCCGGCGGATCGGAAGTTTGTCGCGGTCGCCGCAGCCTGCCCGGAGCCCACGGCAATCTTGCAAGCGGCGGACTCAAAGTGGTTGGGTTGGGTGAGTGCGCTGAAGCGGCACGGTATCGCGGTCCGGTTTTTGTGCGAGGATGACCTGCGGCGGTTTCGCGAGCGCAAGGGCATGACATGAGCGATTTCCATCGTTTTCCCCACACGCCCCACCTGGCTTGGCTGGGTAAGGGCGAGCCGCGCGACGACAAGGTGCTGTCCAAAGAGGAAGCCTGTGCCCTGTTATCCGCCCCGGTCCGCGTGGAAGAGAAGATCGACGGAGCGAATCTCGGCCTCTCGATGGGGCCGGACGGCAGGCTGCGTGCCCAAAATCGCGGGCAGTATCTCGAAGCGCCCTGTCGGGGTCAGTTCACTCGCCTCGCGGCGTGGTTGGCCGCCCGCGAGATCGAGTTGGCTTCAGCCTTGAGGCAGGAGTTGATTCTGTTCGGCGAGTGGTGCGCGGCACGGCATTCGGTCGAGTACGAACGACTGCCGGATTGGTTCTTGGCATTCGACGTTTACGACCGCGAATCCGGGCGGTATTGGAGCGCCGCGAGACGCGACGAGTTTTGCGCGCGTCTCGGCCTGGCCGTCGTGCCCACGCTGGGCGAAGGGCGCACGTCGCTGACCGCCTTGCGCGAACTGGTGACCGCTCGCCGCAGCCGGTTCGGTGATAACCTGATCGAAGGCGTGGTCGTCCGGCTCGACGAAGGGGATTGGCTCGACGGTCGCGCCAAACTGGTGGCGCCCGGTTTCGCGCAGGCGATAACCGAACACTGGCGGCATCGAGCGATGGTGTGGAATCGGCTCGCGACAGGAGGCGCAGCCCTTGCCTGATTTCCGCTGGTAGATCGCTGGGGGTGAGTGGCTTTACAGCCGCCTCCCAAACGCCTAGATTATTGTTGAAATTTTCAACAATGCTTGGGAGCGACACTTGTGGCTACCGTCAACTTCAGCGTTCCCGAAGAGGTCAAGCGGGCGTTCAACGAGACCTTCAAAAATCAGAACAAGAGCGCCATCATCGCCGATCTGATGCGCGAAGCGGTCGAGCGCGCCCAGCGGCGACAGCGGCAAAGCGAGGCAATCGATCGCATTCTGGAACGACGCAAGCACGGGCCGGCTATTACCGAAGCAGAATTTCGCGCCGCCCGCGAGCAAGGACGACCCTGATGGTTCGCTATGTGGTGGATGCCAGCGTAGCGATCAAATGGTTTTTCCAGTCGGCGGACGACGAAGGCGTTCTCGGGTCAGCCATAGCGTTGCTGCGCATCAGCCAGGATGGCGAGGCCATCTTTTGTCAGCCACCTCATTTCGTTGCCGAAGTTGCTGCGGTGTTGGCCAGAAAAAAACCGCCCGATCAAGCCAGAGCGGATGTGAACGACTTGCTCGATCTCGATTTGCGCTGGATGGAAAGCGCGGTGATTTACCTGACCGCCTGCGACCTCGCCGTTCGTCTAAACCATCACCTGTTCGACACCCTTTACCACGCCGTAGCCCTGCACGCGCCCGAGACCACGCTGGTCACCGCCGACCGGCGTTATTTCGACAAGGCCAGATCGATTGGTCGGGTCGTGCTGCTAGGCGAGCTGGACCCGTTGCGTCCGAGATAAATCACGAGCGATTCTCTCAACAATTTTATCGTTGAAACCGCGCTTTACAATTCAAACGAGAATTATTATCATTTAAAAACATCCGGCTATCGAGCCGGTGCCACTATTAAAACCGCACATTTCTGGAGCCCCGAATGCCAAACCCCCTGAAATCGCGCGTCGTTTGGTCCGCGTTTTGTCTGCTGTCCGCCGTGTTGGCCGCGCCCGCGCTGGCGGGTGGGGAAGTCAACATTTATTCGGCGCGCAAGGAGGACCTGATCAAGCCCCTGCTGGACAATTTCTCCAAGCAAACCGGCATCAAAGTCAATCTGGTGACCGGCAAGGAAGAAGCTCTGTTGCAGCGGCTGCAAAGCGAGGGCGCCAACAGCCCGGCCGACCTGTTCCTGACTTCCGATGCCGGCCGTCTGTCCGCCGCGCGCCAGGCCGGCGTGCTGCAAGCGGTCAAATCGGAGACGCTCGCGGCGCGAATTCCCGCCGCCTACCGCGATCCCGAAGGTTACTGGTACGGCCTGTCGGTGCGCGCCCGACCGATCATTTACGCCAAGGATCGGGTCAAGCCGGCCGATTTGTCCACCTACGAGGCGCTGGCCGATCCGAAGTGGAAAGGCAAGGTTTGCGTGCGCTCCTCGGACAGCGTGTACAATCAATCGCTGGTCGCCGGCCTGATCAGCCATCGCGGCGAGGCCAAAACCGAAGCGTGGGCCAAGGGCTTGGTCGCCAACTTCGCCCGGCCGCCCAAAGGCGGCGATCGCGACCAGATCAAGGCCGTGGCCGCCGGCGAATGCGACGTGACGCTGGCTAACACCTACTATCTGGGCGGCATGGTCAGCTCCGGCGACGAGGCGGAGAAACAGGCCGCCGCCAAGGTGGCGGTGTTCTGGCCCGACGCCAAGACCACCGGCGTTCACGTCAACGTCAGCGGCGCCGGTGTCGCCGCCCACGCGCGCAATCGCGACAACGCGATCGAGTTGCTGGAGTACATCGCCGGCGGTTCGGCGCAGCGCTGGTTCGCCGAAACCAACCACGAATATCCGGTCAATGCCGCCATTTCGCCCAGCGCCACGCTGAGCGCCTGGGGCGACTTCAAGGCCGACACCCTGAACGTCGCCAAGCTGGGCGAGCTGAACGCCGCCGCCGTCAAGCTGATGGATCGGGCGGGATGGAAATAGAGCAGCGTCGTCTCGGTCGTCGCGCCGCGCCAGCAAAGAGCGGCGAAGGAAGAAGCGACCGAGACCGACCCATCGGGAGCCTGCCGCAAACGTGACCGTTTCCCTCGACCGGAAGGTATCAAGCCTCCGGTTGCCACCCTTGCCGCCGCCGGTATCGACTTGATCGGGCGAGCGCGAGAGCGGTGGATTGGCCTCGACCGCTGGTCCTCGCTGGTGGTCGGGGCCGCTTTGTTGCTGGCTCTGCCGGTGTTGGCGGTGCTGGTGACCGCCTCGCGCCCGGCCGGCGCGGTCTGGCGGCATCTGGCCGAAACCGTGTTGGCCGGTTACGTCCTGGATTCCTTGCTGTTGATGGTCGGGGTCGGGGTCGGCGCGCTGCTGATCGGGGTGCCCGCCGCCTGGCTGGTCAGCGTGCGCGAGTTTCCCGGCCGGCGCGCGTTCGAGTGGGCCTTGCTGTTGCCGATGGCGATTCCCGCCTACATCATCGCCTACACCTACACCGGCCTGCTGGATTACGCCGGACCCGTGCAGAGCGCCTTGCGCGGGCTGTTCGGCTGGACCTTTCGGGACTACTGGTTCCCCGAAGTCCGCTCGCTGCCGGGCGCGGTGGTCATGCTGGCGCTGGTGCTGTATCCCTACGTCTATCTGCTGGCGCGGGCCGCGTTTCTCGACCAGTCGGCGGCCGCGCTGGAAGTCAGCCGCACGCTGGGCGCCGGTCCGTGGCGGCGGTTTTTCGCGGTCTCGCTGCCGATGGCGCGGCCGGCGCTGATCGCCGGGGTGTCGCTGGTGCAGATGGAGGCGCTGGCCGATTACGGCACGGTGCAGTATTTCGGGGTCGGGACTTTCACCACCGGCATTTTTCGGGTCTGGTTCGGGATGGGCGACAGCACCGCCGCCGCGCAATTGGCGGCGCTGTTGCTGCTGTTCGTGTTCGCCCTGCTGGCGCTGGAGCGGCTGTCGCGGCGACGGGCGCGCTTCCATGCGCCCGGCCAGCGCCACCAGCGCGGCCAGCGCCAGCCGCTGACCGGTCGAGCCGGCTGGCTGGCGGCGGGCGCCTGTCTGTTGCCGCTGCTGTTCGGCTTCCTGATTCCGGCGGCCCAGTTGGCGGTCTGGGCGGCGCGAACCGGGCCGCGGGTGATGGACGAGCGGTTTTGGCGCTTGCTGGCCAACAGCGTGCTGCTGGCGGCGGGGGCGGCGGCGCTGATCCTGCTGCTGGCCCTGCTGCTGGGTTACGGCCAGCGGCTGCGCCCGCGCCCGCTGGTGCGGGCGGCGGTGCGCTGCGCCGGTCTGGGCTACGCGGTGCCCGGCACGGTGATCGCCATCGGCGTGCTGTTGCCGTTCGCGGCGCTGGATCGCGGCGTGGACGGCTGGGCGCGGCAATGGTTGGGCGCGTCCACCGGGCTGTTGCTGAGCGGGACGCTGTTCGCGGTGCTGTTCGCCTATTGCAGCCGCTTCCTGCCGGTGGCGCTGCACGGCGTGGAGGCGGGGTTGACCCGGATCAGGCCCAGCATGGACGATGCCGCCCGCGCGCTCGGCGCGACGCCGCAGGGCGTGCTGTGGCGCGTCCACATTCCGATGCTGCGCGGCAGCCTGTTGACGGCCGCCTTGCTGGTGTTCGTGGACGTGCTGAAGGAATTGCCGGCGACCCTGATCCTGCGACCTTTCAATTTCAACACCTTGGCGGTGCGGACCTACGAGCTGGCCTCGGACGAGCGGCTGGCGGACTCGGCCAGTTTCGCGCTGGCCATCGTGCTGGCCGGCATCGGGCCGGTCATCCTGCTCAGCCGCGCCATCGGCCGCGCGAGACCGGGCCATGACGCCGTTTCTTGACTTGACCGACATCGATCTGGCGTATCCGCCCCGGCCGGTGATCGAGGGCTTGAGCTTGCGGATGCGCTGCGCCGGCATCGGTTGCCTGCTCGGTCCCAGCGGGTGCGGCAAGACCACTTTGCTGCGCGCCATCGCTGGCTTCGAGCCCCTGCGGCGGGGCTCCATCCGGCTGGAAGGCGTCGAGATCAGCCGACCCGGCTGGACCCTGCCGCCAGAGCGGCGCCGGATCGGCATGATGTTTCAGGATTTGGCGCTGTTTCCGCACCTGACTGTCGCCGACAACGTGGCGTTCGGCCTGCGCGCCTGGAAAGCCGAGCAGCGGCGGGCGCGGGTCCGCGACCTGCTGCGGCTGGTCGGGCTGGACGAGTGCGCCCGGCGCTATCCCCACCAGATTTCCGGCGGCCAGCAGCAGCGGGTGGCGCTGGCGCGGGCGCTGGCGCCCCGGCCG
>ERZ761602.8733-NODE-8733-length-10076-cov-61.473406_pt1 | contig 10076 bp, 8 predicted proteins | sample MGYA00512165_ERZ761602 | MGnify/ENA primary metagenome ERZ761602 (study PRJEB28899, sample SAMN02445085) | bioreactor sludge metagenome | biome: EBPR sludge; isolation source: Thorneside wastewater treatment plant | place: Australia: Brisbane, Thorneside...
AGCGCCGCGTGGTCGGAGATCTGCGCCCACGGCGCGCCGTAATGCACCTGCGCCTGGCGCACGCGGAAGCCGCGTACGTAGATGCGGTCCAGGCGGAAGAAGGGCAGCGTGCTCGGGTAGCTACGCGCCGGACGCCCGCGTCCGCTGCCGAAGGCCTCGGCAAGACCGAGCCGGCGGCCGAGCAGCTCGTCGGCGCGGTTGCGCCAGTCGTTGAAGTCGCCGGCGATGATCAGCGGCGCGTTGCCCGGGGCGAGCTCTTCCATGCGCTCGGCGAGCGCCTCCATCTGCCGCCGCCGGCTGCCCGCCATCAGGCCCAGATGCACGCACACGCAATGCACCGGCACGTCGAACTCGGGCAGCCTCACCTCGCAGTGCAACAGGCCACGGCGCTCGAAACGATGATCGGAGACATCCTGGTTGGCGGTGCTGAGGATGAGGTGGCGGCTAAGGATGGCGTTGCCGTGATGACCGTGGTCGTAGATCGCGTTGCCGCCATAGGCGATCTGCTGCCAGGCGTCCTCGGCGAGGAACTCGTGCTGCGGCAGCGCGGGCCAGTCGGGATGGCGCGTGGGATGCCGCAGGTGCAGGCCCTGAACCTCCTGCAGGAAGACGAGGTCGGCATCCAGGCTGCGCAGGCGGTCGCGCAGCTCATGCACCACCATGCGGCGGTTGAACTGCGAAAAGCCCTTGTGGATGTTGTAGCTGCAGATCCTGAGCGCCATGGCCGCCGGACCTCGTGTGCGTCGGTCAGGAAACGGCGAGCATGCGGTCGAGCGCGATGCGGGCGAGCTCGGCCTCGTGCGCGGGCACCTTGATCTGGTTCACCACCTTGCCCTCGGCGAGGTTCTCCAGCGTCCACGCCAGATGCTGCGGGTCGATGCGCTGCATGGTCGAGCACATGCACACCGTCGGCGCCATGAACTGCACCACCTTGCCCTGCGGCTTCATCTCCTCGGCCAGCCGGCTCACCAGATTGAGCTCGGTGCCCACCAGCCAGTGGGTGTTGGGCGGGGCGTTGGTGATGGTGTTGAGGATGAATTCGGTGGAACCGACGTAGTCGGACTTCTGGCACACCTCGAGCATGCTCTCGGGGTGCGAGATGACGAAGCCCTGCGGGTGCTTCTCGCGCCAGCGGTCGATATGCACCGGCTGGAACATCTGGTGCACCGAACAGTGCCCCTTCCACAGCAGGATCTTCGCCTTGCGGATCTGCTCGGGGGTGAGGCCGCCGTACTCGAGGTCGGGGTCCCACACCACCATCTCGTCGAGCGGAATGCCCTTCTTGAAGCCGGTCCAACGCCCGAGGTGCTGGTCGGGGAAGAACAGCACCTTCTCGCGCTTCGAGAACGCCCAGTCGAGGATGGTCGGCGCGTTGGTCGAGGTGCACACGATGCCGCCGTGCTCGCCGCAGAAGGCCTTGAGGTCGGCCGCCGAGTTGATGTAGGTGACCGGGGTGATGAGCTCGTCGGGCTTGTCGAGCACCTCGGCGAGCTCGCGCCAGCAGCGCTCGACCTTGGCCAGGCTCGCCATGTCGGCCATCGAACAGCCGGCGGCGAGGTCGGGCAGGATGGCGATCTGGCTGGGCTTGGACAGGATGTCGGCGACCTCGGCCATGAAGTGCACGCCGCAGAACACGATGAACTCGGCGTCGGTCTGCGAGGCCAGGCGGGCGAGCTTGAGCGAGTCGCCGGTGAGGTCGGCGTGCTGGTAGACGTCGGCGCGCTGGTAGTGGTGGCAGAGCAGCACCGCCCGCTCGCCGAGGCGTGCGCGGGCGGCGCGGATGCGCTCCTGCGCCTCGTTGTCGGCGAGCACGTTGAAGCGGTCGAAGCTGATGGTGGAGACTTGCATTGTTTCGGTTTCCGGATCCATTGGGGAGCAATCCCCTGGTTACGGGCTTCGGACCCCTGCATGCGGCCGTGGGTTCGGCCGCGTTGCGCGGGGCCGGGTAAGGATTTGTTGCCGCTCAGCCCTGATACCAGGGCAGGCTGGCGAGGCGCCAGCCGCCGATGCGGTTGCGCTGGTTGTTGGCGTCCTTGTCGCCCTCGAAGCCTTCGAGGACGTTGTAGCAGTTGGCATAGCCGTTGGCGCAGGCGAGCCGCGCGGCGGAGTCCGAGCGCACCGCGGAGCGGCAGAGGAACAGCACGAGGGCCTCGGGATCGACCTGATGCTTCAGCTGGGCGAGGAAATTCGGGTTCTCCTGCATCGAAGGATAGCTCTTCCACTCGATCTCGATCGCGCCGGGCACGCGGCCCACCCAGTCGAGCTCGGCGCGCGTGCGCACATCGACCAGCTTGGCGCCGGGGGCGAGCTGCATCACCTGCCAGGTTTCGGCGGGCGTGAGCGCGCCCTGGTAGGGCAGCCCGAGGCTTTCGGCGCGCTCGTGGGCGAGCGTCAACAGTTCCGACAGGGTTCCCATGCGCACATCCGTCTAAAATGAAGGCGGTCGAAGTATAGCGCGTCCGCCGCGCCCCCCTCATGCCCCCCCGCCAAGCCCCCTCCCCGTTTCCGGCCGCCACCCCGGCCATGGACGACGCCGCCCGCAGCCGCGGCATCCAGCGCGCCACCCTGGTGGCCATCCTGACCAATACCGCGCTCACCATCGGCCAGGTCGTGATCGGCCTCTTCGCCGGCGCGTTCAGCCTCGTGGCCGACGCCGCCCACACCTTGTCCGATCTGGTCACCGACCTGCTGGTGCTGGTCGCCGGCCGGCACAGTGCAGACCCGGCCGACACAAACCACCCCTACGGCCACGGACGCATCGAGACCGTCACCACCCTGGTGCTGGGGGCGGTACTGGGGGCGGTAGGCATCGGCTTCCTGTGGAGCTCGGGGATCCGCCTGCAGGACATCGGCGCCTTGCCGGTCCTGCATCCGGCGGCCCTGGTCATGGCGCTGTTTACCCTCGCCGCCAAGGAAGGCCTGTTCCGCTACACCCTGGCCGCCGCGCGCCGGCTCAACGCGCCGATGCTCGAGGCCAACGCCTGGCACGCGCGCTCGGACGCGGCGTCCTCGCTGGTCGTGGCCGCCGGCATCGGCGGCAGTCTGGCCGGCTATCCTTTCCTCGAGCCCCTCGCCGCGGCGGTGGTCGGCTTCCTGATCCTGCACATGGGCATCCGCCTGGCGTGGAAGTCGATCCGCGAACTGATCGACACCGGCCTGCCGGAGGAGGAGCTCGAACGCCTGCGCCAGACGATCCGCGAGACCCCGGGCGTGATCGGCCTGCACGACATGCGTACCCGGCGGATGGCCGACCGCGTGCTGTGCGACGCCCACGTCCAGGTCGATCCGCGGCTGACCGTCTCGGAGGGGCACCGCGTCTCGGACTCGGTGTACCTCCGCGTGCGCGCAACCCACCCCGAGGTGCGCGACGTTCTCGTGCACATCGATCCCGAGGACGATGGCGAACTGCAGGTGGTGCCGCCCGGCCCGCTGCCCGAGCGCGGCGAGATCCTCGCTCGCGTGCGCGAGTTGCTCGGCCCCGGCTCGGTCGAACCCCGGCGGGTGCAGATCCACTACCTCGGCCAGCGCGTCGAGGTGGAGATCATCCTGCCGGCGACACCCGACGAGGCTGCGCTCGAGGCCCTCCGTTCGCGCAGGAAAACCTTGCTCGCAGAGCATCCGCACTACCGCAACATCCGTGTCTTCGTGGAGATCGCACCATGACAGTGCATTCGCACGACAAGAACGCACCACAACAGTGCATCTATATCCTGCCGGGGCACCGATTTCGGGCTCGCGCCCTTGTGGCACAATGCCCTGCGCGCTGAAACCAGGCTGGCACGCTTAGTGCTTATTCTTGCACACACGAATCCGGCGCATCGACCCCAGGCCGTTGCACCACCCGCTCAACGCAACAACGCCTCATCTCACCAGGAGTGAAAATGAACGCCCAAGACGTCATGAAGATGATCCAGGAAAACGAAGTGCGCTTCGTCGACCTGCGCTTCACGGATATTCGCGGCAAGGAGCACCACGTCGGCCTGCCGGTGTCGGCCTTCGAGGAAGAGCACTTCGAGCACGGCCACCCCTTCGACGGCTCCTCGCTGGCCGGCTGGAAGGGCATCCAGGCCTCGGACATGATTCTCATGCCGGAGCCCTCGACCGCCTACATCGACCCCTTCTTCGACGAGACCACGCTGGTCATCACCTGCGACGTCATCGAGCCCTCCGACGGCAAGGGCTACGACCGCGACCCGCGCTCGATCGCCAAGCGCGCCGAGGCCTACCTGAAGAGCACCGGCATCGGCGACACCGCCTTCTTCGGCCCCGAGCCCGAGTTCTTCATCTTCGACTCGGTCGAGTGGTCGGTCGACATGTCGGGTGTGTATAGCAAGATCATTTCGGAAGAGGCTGCCTGGTCCACCGCCGACAAGTTCGAAGGCGGCAACACCGGCCACCGTCCGCGCGTCAAGGGCGGCTACTTCCCGGTCCCGCCGGTCGACAGCCTCAACGACGTGCGCGCCGCCATGGTGCTCGCGCTCGAGGCCTGCGGCGTGCCGGTCGAGGTGCACCACCACGAGGTGGCCAACGCCGGCCAGTGCGAGATCGGCACCAAGTTCAGCACGCTGACCCAGCGCGCCGACTGGACGCAGGTGCTCAAGTACATCGTGCACAACGTCGCCCACCAGTACGGCAAGACCGCCACCTTCATGCCCAAGCCCATCGTCGGCGACAACGGCTCCGGCATGCACGTGCACCAGTCGATTTGGAAGGACGGCAAGAACCTGTTCGCGGGCAACGGCTACGCCGGCCTGTCCGAGACCGCGCTGTACTACATCGGCGGCATCATCAAGCACGCCCGCGCGCTCAACGCGATCACCAACCCGGGCACGAACTCGTACAAGCGCCTGGTGCCGCACTACGAGGCCCCGACCAAGCTCGCCTACTCGGCGCGCAACCGCTCGGCCTCGATCCGCATCCCCTACGTCGCCAACCCGAAGGGCCGCCGCATCGAGTCGCGCTTCCCGGATCCCCTGGCCAACCCCTACATGTGCTTCGCCGCGCTGATGATGGCGGGCCTGGACGGCATCCAGAACAAGATCCACCCGGGCGACCCGGCCGACAAGAACCTGTACGACCTGCCGCCGGAAGAAGACGCGCTGATCCCGACCGTGTGCACCAGCCTCGAGCAGGCGCTGGATTACCTGGACAAGGATCGCGAGTTCCTGACCCGCGGCGGCGTGTTCTCGAACGACTTCATCGACGCCTACATCGCGCTGAAGATGGAAGAGGTCGATCGCATGCGCATCACCACCCACCCGGTGGAATTCGACATGTACTACAGCCTGTAAGTCGGCAAGTCCTGCGCAGGACGGAAGGGACGGGCGTTGCCCGTCCCTTTTTTCTGGGGTCTAATCGGGCCTGACCCGCAAGGATGACGGCATTGCAGACCGTTTCTGCCGTCCCCGCGACCCTCCGGACATGCGCATGCGACCGTATCGAATCCTTCCGCTGCTCCTGCTCGCCGGCCTTGCCCTGCCGGCCCATGCCGAAATCTACAAGTGCACCGACGCCGATGGCCGCGTGACCTACACCAACGACCGTTCGCTCGCACGCGGCTGCGTACGCCTGCAATCCGACCAGCCGGTGTCCTCGGTGCCGGCTCCGGTGCGCCGTCCGCCCGCCCCCGGGTCGCGCGAGGCACAGCAATCGGCCGACTTCCCGCGGGTGAGCCCGAACGAACAGCGCGGCCGCGACGACGCTCGCCGCCAGGTGCTGCAGGAAGAGCTCCGCACCGAAGAGCAGAAGCTGGCCGAGGCCGAGAAGGCGCTCGCCGAGCAGGAATCCATCCGCCTCGGCGACGAGCGCAACTACCAGAGGGTGCTCGAGCGGGTGCAACCCTTCAAGGACAAGGTCGAACTGCACAAGCGCAACGTCGAGGCACTACGCCGGGAGATCTCCGGCCTGCGATGACCCAGACCTGGCGCGCATCTTGCATGTCCTCCGCCAAACAACAGGACGCGCCCATGCCATCGCACCCCACCCACGCCGCAGGCGGACCCAGCAGCCCGTTCGCCGGACTGGACCTGCTGTCCTCGGCCGTCGTGCTCGTCGACGAAGCGCTGGCGATCCGCTATCTCAACGCGGGTGCAGAGAACCTGTTCGCGATCAGCCAGCGCAAGCTGCTCGGCCAGCCGCTCGAGCGCCTGCTCGGCAGCCCGCCCGGCCTGGGCGCGGCGCTCGACAACGCACTGCGCACCAACTGGAGTTACACCGGCCAGGACATCAGCGTGCAGCGTGGAGAGGCCGAACCACTGCGGCTCGACTGCACGGTCACCCCGGTCGACGCCGCCAGCGTGCGCCTTCTGCTCGAGTTCCGCCCGATCGACGCCCAGCTGCGCGTCGCGCGCGAGGAGCAGCTGCTGCACCAGCAGCAGGCCAACCGCGAGCTGATCCGCAACCTCGCCCACGAGATCAAGAACCCCCTCGGCGGCATCCGCGGCTCGGCACAGCTGCTGCAGCACGAACTCGACGACCCGCAGCTGCGCGAGTTCACCGACGTCATCATCGCCGAGGCCGACCGCCTGCAGGACCTGATGAACCGCCTGCTGAGCTCGCACTGCATGATGCGTCCGGCCACGATCAACATCCACGACGTGCTCGAGCGCGTGCGTCGCCTGATCCTCGCCGAGTTCCCCTCGATCGGGATCGTCCCCGACTACGACCTCAGCCTGCCCGAGCTCACTGCCGACCGCGAGCAGCTCATCCAGGCGGTGCTGAACATCGTAAGGAACGCAGCACAGGCGCTCGGCGGCCACGGCGAAATCCTGCTGCGCACCCGCATCGCGCGCCAGGTCACGCTCGCGAAGCGCCGCTACAAGCTGGCACTGGAATTGCAAGTGATCGACGACGGCCCCGGCATCCCCGAGGAGATCCGCGACCGGATCTTCTATCCGCTGGTGTCGGGACGCGAGGGCGGCAGCGGGCTGGGCCTGTCACTCGCGCAGAGCTTCATCGAGCAACACCAGGGCATGATCGAGGTGGATAGCCGCCCCGGGCGCACCTGCTTCACGATCCTGCTGCCGATTACCGAGCGCGCATGAGCGCATGCGGCGTCCCCCTTGCGGAACGCCACACGCGCAGCGCGCACCAGAATAGTGCATACGATATGAACACCGTCTGGATCATCGACGACGACCGCTCGATCCGCTGGGTGCTGGAAAAGGCGCTCGGCCGCGAGGGCATCGAACACGCCAGCTTCAGCTCCGCCGGCGACGCGCTCGCCGAGCTCGAGCGCGCACCGCAGCCGCCCGCCGCGCTGCTATCCGACATCCGCATGCCCGGCGAGTCCGGGCTGGACCTGCTGCAGAAGGTGAAGGAGCGCCACCCGCAGCTGCCGGTCATCATCATGACCGCCTACTCCGACCTCGACAGCGCGGTGGCAGCCTTCCAGGGCGGCGCCTTCGAGTACCTGCCCAAGCCCTTCGACGTGGACCAGGCGGTCGCGCTCGTCCGGCGTGCATTGGAGCAGACCGCGCACCAGAACGGTGCGAACGAGGAGACCTCGCTCGCACCCGAAATCCTCGGCCAGGCTCCGGCGATGCAGGAGGTCTTCCGCGCCATCGGCCGGCTCGCGCACTCCCACGCCACCGTGCTGATCAACGGCGAATCGGGCAGCGGCAAGGAGCTGGTCGCGCGCGCCCTGCACCGCCACAGTCCGCGCCGCGACGCGCCCTTCATCGCCATCAACACCGCCGCCATCCCGCGCGACCTGCTCGAGTCCGAGCTCTTCGGGCACGAGCGCGGAGCCTTCACCGGCGCCGCCACCCAGCGCCGCGGGCGCTTCGAGCAGGCCGACAGCGGCACGCTCTTCCTCGACGAGATCGGCGACATGCCGGCCGAGTTGCAGACACGGCTGCTGCGGGTGCTCTCCGACGGCCACTTCTACCGCGTCGGCGGCCAGCAGCCGATCCGCGCCAACGTGCGGGTGATCGCCGCCACCCACCAGGACCTGGAAGAGCGCGTGCGCCAGGGCCTGTTCCGCGAGGATCTCTTTCATCGCCTCAACGTCATCCGCCTGCGCCTGCCGCCGCTGCGCGAACGCCGTGAGGACGTCCCCCTGCTCGTGCGCCACTTCCTGCAGAAGAGCGCACAGGAGCTCGGCGTCGAGCGCAAGCGCATCTCCGAGGCGGCACTCGAGTACCTGCAAGCCCAGCCCTTCCCCGGCAACGTGCGCCAGCTAGAGAACCTGTGCCACTGGCTCACCGTGATGGCGCCGGCGCAGGTGGTCGAGGTGGCCGACCTGCCGCCCGAGATGCGCGAGCAGCCCGGCCGCGAGTCGCCGTCGAACTGGATGGAAGGCCTCGGCAGCGAGGCCGACCGCCTGATCGCCTCGCGCCCCGGCGAGGTCTTCGATCGCCTCACCCGCGAGTTCGAGCGCACCCTGATCCGCCGCGCGCTCGCCGCCACCGGCGGGCGCCGCATCGAGGCCGCGCAGCTGCTCGGCATCGGCCGCAACACCATCAGCCGCAAGATCCAGGAGCTCGGCATGGACGAGGAGCGCGCGCCGGAGGCGGAGGAGAGCGGGCGCTGAGCGCCCCGATGACATCGCGGCGGCAGGGGCGACGCACACGCCGCATCGCATCCATGCTGCGGGAGGCACATGCACGCCGGTCTTGGCGGATAATGCGCTTTTAGACCCGCCGCGCCCGCACTTGTCCTCGATCCCCCCACCAACGCCTTCGGCAATCGCCTGCACGACCGAACTGGCCACCTGTCTCGGCGCGCTCGCGCACGATTTCGCCATCGAATGGGTGGCCTGCTGCGACTCGACCAACGCCCGCCTGGTCGATGCGCCGCCTGCCGACGATGGTCGCGTACATGTACTCGTGGCCGACCGCCAGACCGCGGGCCGCGGGCGGCGAGGACGGCAATGGCTGTCCTGGGAAGGCGCCAGCCTGACCTTCTCGCTGTTGTGGCGGTTCGCGCCGGGAGCACCTGCACCGGCCGGGCTCTCGCTCGCCGCCGGGCTCGCGCTCGCGCGTGCGCTCGAACAGCTGGGTGTCGACGGCGTGCAGCTGAAGTGGCCCAACGACGTCCTGGTGCATGGCGACAAGCTCGCCGGCATCCTGGTCGAGCTGCTGCCGGTGCGCGGCCGCCCGCCCGCGGCGGTGATCGGCATCGGCCTCAACCTGCGCCTGCCGGCAGACGCTGCCATCCCCGAGCAGACGGGCGTCGCCGATCTCGCCGGCGCGCTCGGCGCCGAACCGCCCTCGCGGCCGGCACTGCTCGGGGCAATCCTCGGCGAGTTCCACCGCCTGTTCGAAACCTACTCGACCGCCGGCTTCCCCGCCCTGCGCGGGGCCTGGGAACAGCGCAACGCCTTCGCCGATCTGCCGGTGGCGATCCGCGGCGAATCCGGCACCATGCATGGCACCTGCATGGGAGTCGACGACGACGGCGCCCTGCTGCTGCGCGGGGAGGACGGCGTGCAGCGGGTTCTGGCTGGCGACGTCTCGCTGCGTCCGCTGATGGACGGCCCGCGATGATCCTGCTCGTCGATGCCGGCAACACCCGCGTGAAGTGGCGCGTGGTCTCCGCGGACGCCTCTGGCCATACGCTCGCCGAGGGCGCGGTGGGCCATGCCGAGATCGACATGCTCGCCGCCGCCTGCCGCGCCTGGCCGGGGCTGGCGCGCGTTGTCGGCTGCAACGTCGCCGGGACCAGCGTCGCCGCCCGTATCGCTACCGCCTGCGCACCGCTGCGGGTGGGCTGGCTGCTGCCCACCGCAGCCTGCGCCGGCGTGCGCAACCTCTACGAAAACCCCGAACGCCTCGGCGCCGACCGCTGGGCGGCGCTGATCGGCGCACGCCACAGCCATGCCGGCCCCTGCCTGGTGGTCACCGCCGGCACCGCGACCACGGTGGACCTGCTGTCGGCAGCGGGCGACTTCCTCGGCGGCCTGATCCTGCCCGGGGTCGAACTGATGCAGCAGGCGCTCGCCCGCGGCACCGCACAACTGCCGCTCGCGGAGGGCCGCTTCGAGTGGCAGCCGCGACGCACGGTGGATGCGATCCGCTCCGGCTGCCTGCAGGCCCAGACCGGCGCAGTCGAGCGCATGTTCCGCCAGATCGCGG
>ERZ761602.8738-NODE-8738-length-10071-cov-33.390675_pt1 | contig 10071 bp, 13 predicted proteins | sample MGYA00512165_ERZ761602 | MGnify/ENA primary metagenome ERZ761602 (study PRJEB28899, sample SAMN02445085) | bioreactor sludge metagenome | biome: EBPR sludge; isolation source: Thorneside wastewater treatment plant | place: Australia: Brisbane, Thorneside...
GCGGTCAGCGCCTCGATCGCGCCGGCAACCGGCGCCGCCATCGCCTCGACGGCATTGAGCTTCGTCTGGGCGCTGTCCTCGAAATGCCGGGCGACGCGGGCGATCAGATCCATGGTTTGCGGTGGCGTGGAGCGGACAATGCCGTCATTCTACATCACAGTTCGACGAAGACCTCGAACTCGACCCGCAGCCAGGGATTGGCATGTTCGGTCAATTTCGAGATGCGCGCCACCAGTTTGTCCCCCTGATCCATCGCCGCCGCAACCGCGCGGTTTTCCGCGCGCGGCACGTACCCCAGCTTGTGGCCGCGCCATTCGACGCGGATGGCGCGCGGGTCATGGCGGTTGTCGGGTTCGCGGATCAGGTCGAGACGATCGCCGACCGCCATTTCCCGCCACCTCTCGCCGACCGCGTAATACTGGCTGCCGGCCAGCGGCGAACTCTGCACCAGGACGCGGATGCTCTCGGCCTGCGCCGCGGCCAGCCACAGGGCCAGGCTAATCGTCGGCAGCAAACGCATCGCGGATCCATTCGAGTTGGTCGCCATCGATCAGCACGCAGTCGAAGCGGCAGTCGCACTCCGCCTTGCCCGCCAGATAGTGCCGCGCGGCGCAGTCGTGCCAGGCACGTGGCCCGGCCTCCATTTCCGGCTCACACCTGATGCGCCGCGCGCACTGCGAGTCTGCCGAGCAGCAGATACGCGAGCAGGAATGCGCCGATCTGGTAGGCGGTGTTAAGCAACAGCCCATAGCTGGTGTACAGCACAATGGCCAATCCGAGATAGGCCAGCACTACCGAGACGACCAGGAGCCAACGCACCACGGCCGGTGTGCCCGGCCGGGCGACCCGCAGCCAGGCGCCGGCAGCGGCCAGGAACAGCATCAGCAGGAACTGCGGAAGCGTATCCGCGCGGCGCACCCGAATCTTCTGGTCCACGTTGTTGACGACATCGGCATGGAGTTCGACGCCATGGCGTCGTTCCGCATGCACCCCGCGCCGAATCCGGAATTCGTCCTGATCTGGTCGTGCATCGCCGATCAGGATGATCTTGCCCTCCAGTTGCCCCGGCTTGAAGACGGCGGGCCCAGCGACCTGCTCGTAGTCATAGCGGCGCGCGGGATCGCGCCAGGCGCCGGCAGCGGCTACCCGTATCATCATCTCGGCGACGCGATCGCCGGCCGACAACAGCGGGCAATCATCGCTCACTTCCCCGGACGCTTCGACCTGAACTCTTGCCGGCTCCAGCGGCCCCTGCCACAGGATCTGGTCTTTGCCGCTCAACACTGTCACATGCTGAAGCAGATCATCGGGCGCCAGCGTTTCGGCGCCCAGGGCGAGCATTGCAAGTGCGATGAACCTGCCGCTGCCAGCCGCGGGCGAGGCGCTGCCGGTCTGAGCGGTCGGCGGCGGCTTGACGACTGCGAGCGGAGCAACCGAGGCGTAGCCGACGCGGCCACCAATGCACAGCAGACCGAGACCACTAACAGCTTCGCCCAGCTCCGGAACGACCGCCGCCTGGTCCTCCACCAATCTTCGGACGCCGATGAAGACCTGGCTGCCGCGTTGCCGGGCGCGTTCGATCGCAGCGACCATTTCGGTGTCGCCGGCACCTGGTGTCTCGAAAAAGAGGTCGAAAACGATGACCTTGGAGCCGGCAGCGGCAAGTTGGTCGATCAGACGCGCGTGTTCGCCGCGCCAGCCGGGGCCGGGAGGTCCCAGTCGAGCTTCGGTCTTCTCGGTGAAACCGATGACGACGATCCGGTCGCTGACTGGTGCGCTCGCGACGAGGTCGCCGAGAGCCATCGTGTAGCTCTCGATGCGGGCGTCGAGTCCGAAGACATCGAACAACTGCACCCAGCCGAGAGACAGCATCAACAGCGCGACGCCGGCGGTACTGGCATGCCGCCACCGACGCCATCGCTCGGCGGTCGCCAGTTCCATGAATTGCCCGAGCAGCGATTGCCGGTGCTCAAGCGAGCGGATGAGCGCGTCGAGGTCATAGGCGAAACGCGAGTCGTCGACGACATGGGCCTGACAGCGGGCAAGCCGGGCCAGGATGGGCGGCAACTGATCCGCGCCGGGCATCCTGGCGCCGCCGACGAGAACCGGGATCAGCCGTTTGCCTTGCTCGAGTGCCGCGGCAAGTTCGTATCTGACGAAGTCATCGGGCTGATCGATCCGCCGGCCTCGCTCGTCGCTGGCGTTCAGCCATCCCGGGCCGATCAGGGCGATGACCACGTCACTGTCTGCGACCCTTGCGTCGAGCACGTTGACGAAGTCTTCGCCCGGGGCAATCCCGCCGATGTCCATGAAGACCTTGTCGGCGCCAAAGTGCTGGCTGAGGTGATCGTGGATTCGTCCGGCGTAGGCGATGCTGTCTCCCCGACGATAACTGACGAAGATCTTCGGCATGCCTAGCCTGCGGAGAGCGGTGGGCCAGGACGTATCGCCGCCGACCATCCGCCCCGGGGGCGACAGCGACCACGGCGCAACGCCGTCCGGCATTCTGGTGGCGAGAAAATTGCCGTCGCCGTCAGTTTCACTGCGCTGGGTTGCTCCGCCTCAGGCCGCTTGGTGTCACCCCGGGCGAGTCCGTTTGCCCGGACGACCCGGAATCCCGTGCCGGGGAGTAACCCGTATTGCGCGAACCCCTCTCGGGTTTGTCTTTGTCGTGATCCTTCAAGAATTGTCCGATGCCAATGCCGATTCCAATGGCCATCGCTCCGCCGAGCAACGGCCAGGCGTTGGCAGGCTGCGGGACGAGGGTATCGAGATCGTTGATTTGCCGGCGAATGTTCTCGACTTCCTCGCTGCTCAGTGGCTTCGCGTCGACCCGAGGAGGCGCCTCGCCGTCGACTCGCGCGGCCTGCCCGGTGCCGAGAATCGTCTTGTTCCAGCGCTGCGACCGAGACACCAGGGCGACTCTGTCTTCGACGACGGCAACCCGGAGTTGATCGCCCGGGTCGACGCGCACCAAATACTGCGTTCCCTCCGAACCCGCCGTGACGTATCGGGTCTCCACCTGGAAGTAGCCCTTGACCTTGACCAGAACCTCGCCGAGATAGACGAAGATCGATCCGATCCTGACGTGTGTCGCGGGTTGCACGAAGACCCTCGCGCCATCCATGAAGCTGAGGATGGCGATCGTTTGCGGATCTGTCCGGATCTCGTCGCCGGATTGCAAGTCCATGCTGTCTTGTGCGGGCGAGCGGACCCCTTGGCGCACGAGTTCGACTCCGGCGATTGTCCCGCCCTGGACAAGCCGACCATCCTGGACTGCATTCAGGGTAATTGAGGCGCAGCCGCTGAGGCCGAGACAGAAGAGAAGGAGCCAGCCTGCCTTGAAGCATCGCAGCAGCGCCGGGTGGTGCTGGGTGCCTGGATTAACGTGCAGCATCATGCGCGTGCCTCCTTGCGTCTTGCTCCGCTGGAAGCGGTCCCGTCGCCTGCGCTTGATCACCCCAGGCATCGGGCTTGACCAGAACCCGCCGTGACCTCTTCGACGTTCCAGCGAGCGCGTCGAAGGGTTGACCAGTTGGCGATCAGAGTATATTCGGGCGGAATGGAGAAGGCAATCGTCGCTGCTTCACGGGGTTTGCCGGCCAGCGGGGAACTCTGCACCAGGACGCGGATGCTCTCGGCCTGCGCCGCGGCCAGCCACAGGGCCAGGCTAATCGTCGGCAGCAAACGCATCGCGGATCCATTCGAGTTGGTCGCCATCGATCAGCACGCAGTCGAAGCGGCAGTCGCACTCCGCCTTGCCCGCCAGATAGTGCCGCGCGGCGAGGACGATGCGCTGGCGCTTGCCGGCGGTGATGCTCGCACCGGCGCCGCCGAAATCGCCGCGGCCGCGCAGCCGGACCTCGACGAAAACGAGCGTTTTCCCGTCGCGGCAGATCAGGTCGATCTCGCCGCCGCGCACCCGGAAATTGCGCTCGACGATGCGTTGACCGCAACGTTCCAGATGCCGCGCCGCCCGTTCCTCGGCTTCGCGACCGCGCGACGTGGTGGTATCGTTGGCTTTTGCACGCATGCCTGCACAGATGACGGAAGAATCCGCCGCATTGTATGTCGTCGCGACCCCGCTCGGGAACCTCGCCGACCTGACCCGCCGCGCCGAGGATGTCCTGCGCAGCGTCCCCTGGGTCGCCGCCGAGGACACCCGCCACAGCGGCCCGTTGCTCAGGCAGATTGGTTCGCAGGCGCGGACGCTGCCCGCGCATCGGCACAACGAACACGAGGCCGCCGCCCGCATCGTCGACCGGCTCAAGTCCGGCGAGGCGGTGGCGCTGATCTCCGACGCCGGCACGCCCGGGATCTCCGACCCTGGCGCCCGCATCGTCGCCGCCGTGCGCGCCGCCGGCTGCCGGGTGATTCCGCTGCCCGGCCCGTGTGCGGCAATCACCGCGCTCTCCGCCTCAGGCCTGCCTGACGAGCATTTCCTGTTCCATGGCTTCCTGCCGAGCAAGGTCGGCCAGCGGCGCACGGCGATCGAGGAACTGCGCGACCATTCCTGTGCCCTGGTCTTCTACGAAGCCCCGCATCGCGTCGTCGAAACCGTCGCCGATCTCGCCGCCGTACTCGGCGACCGCACGCTGGTCATCGCCCGCGAGTTGACCAAGCTGTTCGAATCCATCCATTCCGGACCGTTGACCGCGGCACCCGAATGGCTGAAGGAGGATCCCAACCGCCAGCGCGGCGAATTCGTTCTGATCGTTTCCGGCGCCCCGGCGCGAACCAACGACCGCGAGGGCGAGCGCGTGTTGAAACTGCTGCTGGCCGAGAATCTGTCGGTGAAACAGGCCGCCCGCCTGGCGGCGGCGATCACTGGTGCGGCGAAGAATGCACTGTACGAGCAGGCGCTGGCGCTGAAAGACCGCGGGTTGTTACCGTCGGCGACTTGATCGATGGACGGGGGGCATCGCGGATGCCGGGCAGGCGTCGCGGTCCGGCCCGGTGCATGCCACGACGACCTTCCGTCATGCGTCACTGGCGCGATTCAATCCGACATTCGTGTCCAGAAAAGTCGGGGCCGCTTTATCCACTCGTCCGGTCGACGGCTCGAGCCCGTTGCCTTCCTGGCGTGCCGTGGCGACGGCCGACAGCGCCTTCAGGAAGGCCTGCTCCTGTTCCATCAGTCCTTCGCGCGGACGGTGGTGGGACCGGTGTCGACATTGAAATCAAGGTCGACCAGGAAGGTGGGCGGGGTGTAACCCTTGAGGTAGATCGTCTGGGGGGGTGTCGGTTTTCATCGCCGGGATTCTATGGGGGTAGCGGCGAATAATGCCGCGTACCTTGGGGGTTTATCGTTAGAATCGACGGCTATCTTGTGCGGTTGAAAAGGCGTGTCATGGGCTTGTGGGATCGTGATTACTGGCGCGAGCGTCATAACGAGCGGGATTGGAAGGACAGCTACTACGATCCCAAACAGTTCCGAGGCGGGCGTCGGCCCAGAGGGCCTTCAAAGCCGCCACCTGGACAAGGAATTGGTTCAGGGCCTGGCCTGCATTATCAGCCCCCGGTTAGCCTCAGAACTTTCTCGATTTGGCCATTCGTGTTTTGGATCTCACTGATCGGCCTGGTCTGGTTCGGGTTTCAGCATTGGCAACCACGACAGCTACTGGAGTTGATAGGCGGTAGATCAGTGCCCTCCAAATTGGTTGATGACCCCAAGAAATGCGTGCTGCTTCCTGCTTCCGGTACTCGTCAGCATTTCAATGGCACGCCTGATGTACCAGGCCGCCGACCGGCGACCTTGGAGGTCGTCAATAACCACAATCTGCCAGTCGTGGCTTTGGTGAGTGATTTGGGCAGCGGACAAAAACTGCAGGCGCTTGTCGTTGATAAAGGTTCCAGTGCTGGAATTCAGTTGCCTTCTGGTCAGTACGATTTGATTTTGCACGCAGGAGAGTCAGGGCGCTGGTGCAATCTGGCCAAAGGCTTTTCCGACGGGGCTGCCATACAGATGAATGGCGGCGTTGTCTTGCAAGGTGCAGCAACGACCCAGGTCGTTCTGAAAAATACTGCGAATAAAGCAGACGGATTTTCGGTGTCCTATCAGTCTGTAAGGCCGATAGAAGCTGAAACTCCCAAGACAAACACCGGTACTGGTGGCGGCGCTCTGCGACTGAGGCAGACGGCGGATGGGCACTATTTCACTGGTGGGTCGATAAACGGGTTTCCCATCGTGTTCATGGTGGATACTGGAGCAACCAATGTCGCAATTTCTTCCAATGTGGCCGCTCGCGCGGGGATTGATCGTTGTGCCAGAAAGGTTTTTTCGACAGCCAATGGAAGCGTTCAGGGATGTTCAGCGACGGTGAAGGAAATGACTTTCGGTTCGTTCAGGCTTCTCGATGTAGAGGTTGCAGTCATGCCGAATATGCAGGGGGAGGCTTTGCTGGGAATGAATGCGTTGCGGTGGTTACGCCTTGAGCAAAGCGATGGTGTGCTTACGTTAACGACTCGGTGAATACCATCTGCAAATTTTTCTACCACCGTCGCCAGACCTGCCAGCGCTCGCGCCCGGAAAATACCGGGATCGAGTCGTCGACCGCGGTATCCTCGACCCGGACGAAGTTATCGCCGAGCAACCCGTCGAGTTGTTCGGGCAGGATGCCGAAGGGAGGGCCCTTGGTCTGGTCGCAAACGAAGAAGTAGCCCGCGAGCAGGCCGCCGGGCGGCAGCAGTCCCGCGACGCGCCGGCCCCAGTCGGCCCACAGCTTGCGCGGCAGGGCGCAGAGGAAGGCGCGTTCGTAGATCAACTGGTACGGTCGACGCGGCGAAAAGCTGAAAAAGTCGGCGCAGACGATGTCGACCGCGGCCGCCCCGAGCACCGTGCGCGCCTTGTCGACGGCCGCCGGCGAGAAGTCGAGCGCGGTCACCGGCCAGCCGAGTCCGGCGAGATGCGCCGCCTCCCAGGCGCTGCCGCAGCCGGGGATCAACGTGTTCAGCGGCGCCGGCTGGCGGGCGGCGAAATCGGCGAGGGCGGCCGGCGTCTTGCCGGCGTCCCACGGCGTGACGCCTTCGCCGAAGCGCTTGCTCCAGAAGTCGGGGTGCTCCGGGCGCTGGTCGTCGGGTTTGATCCGGGTCGGGGAGGCGGCCGGGGCGCTCATGCTAAGATCACTGCCTTCGAAACCCTTGCCGCGTGCCGTTCCATGTCCGCTCCTTCCAGGATCATCATCGCCTCCCGTGAATCCCGCCTCGCCATGTGGCAGGCCGTGCATGTCCAGGGCCGTCTGGCCAGTCTAAATCCGGGGGCGGAAGTTGTCATTCTCGGCATGACGACCAAGGGCGACCAGATCCTCGACCGCCCGCTCGCCGAGATCGGCGGCAAGGGGCTGTTCATCAAGGAACTCGAAGTGGCGATGGAGGAGGGGCGCGCCCACCTCGCCGTGCATTCGATGAAGGACGTGCCGATGGTGATGCCGGAAGGCTTCGTGCTGGCCGCCATCTCGGCCCGCGAAAATCCGCGCGACGCCTTCGTCTCGAACAATTACGCCGGCCTCGACGAACTGCCGGCCGGCGCCGTCGTCGGCACCTCCAGCCTGCGCCGCGAGGCCATCCTGCGCGCCAGGTACCCGCAACTGGTCATCAGGAGCCTGCGCGGCAACCTCGACACGCGGCTGCGCAAGCTCGACGCCGGCGATTACGACGCGATCATCCTCGCCGCCGCCGGCCTGATCCGCCTCGGGCTGGAAAACCGCATCAAGGCGGTGTTGACCGCGGAACAGTCGCTGCCGGCCCCCGGCCAGGGCGCGCTCGGCATCGAAGCGGTGGCCGGCGACGCGGCGATGGCCGCGGTCGTCGCGCCGCTCAACGACGTTGAAACCGCCCATTGCGTCAAGGCCGAACGCGCCTTTTCGCGGGCTTTGGGCGGCAGCTGCCAGGTGCCGCTCGGCGGCTACGCGATCATCGACGGCGGCCAGCTCTGGCTGCGCGGATTCGTCGCGACGCCGGATGGCAAGGAGATGGTCAGCGGCGAACTGCGCGGCGCCGTCGGCAGATCTCCCGGCGACGACGAGGCGCTCGGTCGCCAGCTCGCGGAGCAGTTGCGGGCGCAGGGCGCCGCCGCCATCCTGGAAGAGCTCGCCCGCCGCCGATGAGCACGACCGGCCCGCTTGCCGGCAGGACCATCGTCGTCACCCGGCCGCGCGAACAGGCTGCGGCGCTGGCCAAGGCCATTGCCGCCGAGGGCGGCCAACCGCTGCTCTTCCCGCTGCTGGAAATCCTGCCGGTCGCCGACCCCCGGGCGCTGGAGACCGGCGTGGCCCGCCTGGCCGGCGCGGCGCTGGCCATCTTCATCAGTCCCAATGCGGTCGACCACGCGCTGCCGGCCATTCTGGCGCATGGCCCCTGGCCGGCCGGCACGGTTCCGGCGGCGGTCGGCCAGGGCACGGTGAAAGCGTTGGCGGCGTGTGGCGTCGCCGGCTGCATCGCGCCGCGGGAGCGCTTCGAATCGGAGGCGCTGCTGGCGCTGCCGGATCTGGCGGGCGAACGGGTCAGCGGCAGGCGCGTCGTCATCTTCCGCGGTGACGGCGGCCGCGAACTGCTCGCCGAGACGCTGCGCGAACGCGGCGCCCTGGTCGAGTACATCACCTGCTATCGTCGGGCCGGTCCTGCCGGCGGCGTTCAACCCCTGCTGGAAGGATGGCGCGCCGGGCGTCTCGACGCGCTGACCGTGTCGAGCAGCGAGGGGCTGCGCAACCTCCTCGACCTGCTCGACGACGAGGGCCGCGCCTTTCTCGCGCGGACCCCGGTCTTCGTGCCGCATGCGCGCATTGCGGAAAACGCGCGGGCCGCCGGGTTGCACGAAATTATCCTTACCGAGGCGGCGGATGCCGGCATCCTTGCCGGCTTGCTTGCTTATAATTGGCCGGCATGACACCTGACAACACGACTCCCACTCCTCCGTCGACGGGGCGCCAGCCGCCGCCGCGCACCGCGCGCCTCGGCCCCTGGTTTTTCGTGGCGCTGGCGGCGCTGGCGCTTGCCGGCTGGCAGTGGTTCGAGACCCGCCAGCGGCTGGCGGACATCGAGCAGGAAACCAGCCGTCGCCTGGCCGAGGCCGATGCCGGCAGCCAGGAGGATCGCGGCGCGTTGAAGCAGATGCGCGAGCAGATCGACGGGTTGCAGGGCAAGCTGGGCGCCGCCGATGCCCGGCTGAGCGAATTCCAGGCGCAGTCGGATGCCCTGCAGGCGCTCTACCAGGACCTCGCGCGCGGCCGTGACGAATCCGGCGTGCTCGAAGCCGAACAGGCGATCACGCTGGCCGCGCAGCAACTGCAACTGGCGGGCAACGTTCCGGCGGCCATCGCCGCCCTGCGCGCTGCCGAGGCACGCCTCGCCCGTGTCGATCGCCCGCAGCTGCTGCCCTTGCGCAAGGCGCTGGCCGCCGATCTCGAGCGCCTGGCGGCGCTGCCCGTGGTCGACCTGGCCGCGGCCAATGCGCGGCTGGAGCAGATTCTGCTGACCGTCGACAAGTTGCCGCTGGCCATGGATGTCCGGCCGCAGGAATCCCGCGAGAAGCCGGCCGAGGCGGCGCCGTCGCCGTGGTGGAAGCGCACCGGGGACGAGGTCTGGCAGGAGCTGAAGGGGCTCGTCCGCATCCAGCGCTTCGACCGCGAGGAGGCGGTGCTGCTGGCGCCGGGGCAGAGCTTCTTCCTGCGCGAGAATCTCAAGTTGCGCCTGCTGCATGCCCGGCTGGCGCTGCTCGCGCGCGACCAGGTGGCTTTCCGCGGCGAACTGAAGGCGGCGCTCGAGATGCTCGGGCGCCTTTTCGACGGTCGCGACAAGGCAGTCCAGGCGGCGCAGGCGACGCTGCGCCAGCTGCTGGCGACAGAGGTCGTCATTGCCGTTCCGAGCCTGAATGAAACCCAGACGGCCATGCGCGTCCTGCGTAACGGCAAGGAGAAGAAGTGAAGGGGCTGTTCTGGGTTGTTGCGCTGTTCGGGCTGGCGGTTGCCGTCGCCCTCGGCGCGCGGGTCAACGACGGCTATGTCCTGCTCGTCCTTCCTCCGTATCGCGCCGAAGTCAGCCTCAACCTGTTCATTCTGGCGCTGGTCGCCCTCG
>ERZ761602.8739-NODE-8739-length-10071-cov-9.377596_pt1 | contig 10071 bp, 11 predicted proteins | sample MGYA00512165_ERZ761602 | MGnify/ENA primary metagenome ERZ761602 (study PRJEB28899, sample SAMN02445085) | bioreactor sludge metagenome | biome: EBPR sludge; isolation source: Thorneside wastewater treatment plant | place: Australia: Brisbane, Thorneside...
CGCCCCAGACCCCCGCCCACCGCCCACACCCGGGAGACCCACATGACCACGCAACGCCTGCCCCGCCTTGTCGCCGCCCTTCTGGCCGCCGGCACCACGCTGACGCTGTTCTCGGCCGTGGTCTCGATCGCCCCGCCGCAGCAGCGCGGCGAACTGCTGGCCCGCGCCGCCGCGCCGCAGCCCGTGCCGGCACAGGCCGGTGCCGCGGCGCCGGTGACCGTGGCGCTGGCCGCGCCGGCGGTCACCGCCGGCGCCGAGTGAGGCCCCGGCGCCCGCGCGTCAATCGTGCTCAGACCCCCACGGCGGCGCGGCCGGCGCGGCTGCGCGCCACGATGGTCTTCATGATCTGCGCCGTGCCGTCGCCGATCTGGAAGCCCAGCACGTCGCGCAGGCGCTGCTCCATCGGGCCGCGGTCGTAGCCGCCGTGGCCGTGCATCAGCAGGCACTGGTGGATGGTCTCGTAGGCCAGCTGCGGCCCCCACCACTTGCACATGGCCGCCTCGGCGGTGTGCGGCAGGCCGCGGTCCTTCAGCCACAGGGTCTGCAGGCACAGCAGCCGCGCCGCCTCGACCTGCGTGTCCAGCGTGGCCAGCGTGTGGCTGACGCCCTGGAAGGCGGCCAGCGGCCGGCCGAAGGCCTCGCGCCCGGCCACGTGGGCCCAGGTCTCGTCCAGCGCCTGGCGCGCCACGGCCAGCACCTGCAGGCCGATCAGCGCGCGGCTGAAGTCGAAGCCCTGCATGACCTGCACGAAGCCGGCGCCGGGCCGGCCCAGCAGATGGCCGGCGGGCACGCGCACGTTCTCGAAGTGGATGCTGCCGCGGCCGATGGCACGCTGGCCATGGCAGTCGAACCGCGTGCGCGTGATGCCGGGCAGCGTCAGCGGCACGAAGATCGCCGAAACGCCACGGGCGCCTTCCTCGATGCTGCCGCTGCGCGCGAAGACCACCGCGGCGTCGGCCTGGTCGGCGGCGCTGATGCTGGTCTTCTCGCCGTCGAGGATCCAGTCGCCCGAGCCGTCGGCCGCCGGCGCCATCTTCAGCCGCAGGTTGGCAGCGTCGGAGCCGCCGCGCGGCTCGGTGAGCGCGATGGCGAGCAGGGTCTCGCCCTTCGTCAGCCGGTGCAGCCAGGGGCCGACGAGGCCGGGCTCGCCATGCTCGGCCAGGATCTGGGCGATCAGCGAGGCCAGCAGGTTCACGTAGCTCATGCTGAGGTCGGCGCGCGCGATCTCCTCGTGGATCACGCCGGCAGCCAGGCAGCCGGTGCCCAGGCCGCCGAAGGATTCGGCCAGTTCGGGCGCGATGAGGCCCAGCGCGCCCATTTCGCGCATCAGGCCGCGGTCGAGCACGCGCGTGCGGTCGCGCGCCTGGAAGCCGGGCGCCACGCGCTCGGTGGCGAAGCGCCGCGTCTGCTCGGCGAGCGCGCGCAACCCGTCGTCGAGGTAGGGGTTCACGGCCCTACTTGGCGTATTGGCGGAAGTCGGGCTTGCGCTTCTCGTTGAAGGCCTTCACGCCTTCCTTCGATTCCTCGGTGTCGTAGTAGAGCTTGAGCGCATACAGGCCCATGCCGGCGATGCCGGCCTGGTGCGCGGTGTCCATGTTGAAGCTGCGCTTGGCGATGGCCAGCGCGGTGGGGCTCTTCTCGGCGATCTCGTCGGCCCAGCGCTGCACCTCGGCGTCGAGCTCGTCGTTCGGCACCACGGCATTGACCAGGCCCATGGCCAGGGCCTCGGGCGCCTTGTAGCGGCGGCACAGGTACCACATCTCGCGCGCCTTCTTCTCGCCCACCACGCGCGCCAGCAAGGCCGTGCCGTAGCCGGGGTCGACCGAGCCGACCTTGGGCCCGACCTGGCCGAACTGCGCCTTGTCGCCGGCGATGGTGATGTCGCACAGCGTGCACAGCACGTTGCCGCCGCCGATGGCAAAGCCCTGCACGCGGGCGATCACCGGCTTGGGCACGTCGCGGATGGCGGCGTGCAGTTCCTCGATGGGCAGCCCGATGGTGCCGCGGCCGTCGTACTGGCCCTCGTGCGCCGACTGGTCGCCGCCGGTGCAGAAGGCGCGGTCGCCCGCACCGGCCAGCACGATGCAGGCGATGGCCCTGTCGTAGCCGGCCTTCAGCAGCGCGTGGATCAGCTCCTCGCAGGTGCGCCCGCGGAAGGCGTTCATCTTGTCGGGGCGGTTGATGGTGATCCAGGCCGTGTGGCCGTTCTTCACCTCGTACAGGATGTCTTCGTAGGTCATGGTGTCATCCGTTCATCGTGAGACCGCCGGAGACGCTGAGCACCTGGCCGGTGACATAGGCCGCGTCGTCGCTGGCAAAGAAGAGGATGGCGCCCGGCAGGTCCTCGGGCTGGCCGATGCGGCCCAGCGGGATCGAGCGCCGGAAGGCCTCTTCCAGCTTCTCGGGGTTGCCGGCGCCCTGCTTGTAGTCGGCAAACAGCGCGGTGTCGGTGGGGCCCGGGCACACCACGTTGCAGGTGATGCCGTGGCGGGCATGTTCGCGCGCGATGGTCTTGGAAAAGGCCACGATGCCGCCCTTGCAGGCCGCATAGACCGCCTCGCCCGACGACCCCACGCGGGCGGCGTCGGAGGCGATGTTGACGATGCGGCCGCCGCGGCGCTCCACCATGCCGGGCAGCACCGCGTGGTGCAGGTGCAGCGCCCCCACCAGGTTGATGGCGATGAGGCGCTCCCATTGTTCGGGCTGGGTCTTCAGGAAGGGCGCAAAGACGTCCCAGCCGGCGTTGTTGACGAGCACGTCGATGGGGCCGAGCTGGGTGATGGTGGTGGCCACCGCGGCGTCGACCTCGGGCCGCAGCGTGATGTCGCTGCACACCGCCAGCGCGCGGCCGCCGCCGCTGACGATGTCTGCGGCCGTGCGCTCGGCGGCGGCGAGGGCGCGGTCCAGCACCGCCACCCTGGCGCCTTCGGCGGCAAAGCGCCTGGCGGTGGCGCCGCCGATGCCGCCGCCGGCGCCCGTGATCAACACCACCTTGTCGGAAAACCGTGCCATCGCTGCTCCTGCCCCGTCGCACCTGCTTGTGCGACAGCGGATACTAAGTCAATATATGGACGCAGCATAAACCGATCGGCATGGCCCCGCAAGAACACCCGTCCGCGGCAGGATCCTCAAAAACCCTCGAAGAAGCCGAGGACGCGGCGCAGATGGCGCTGGCCAACCGACTGTTCTTCAGGTTGTATCAATGCGCCAATATGTTGCATAAAACCGGCTCACGGGCGGTGGAGGCCGAAGGCCTGACGACGCAGCAGTGGGCGGTGCTGGGCGCGGTGTCGCGGCCCGAGGCGGCGCGCGGCATGGGCATCAACGAACTGGCGCGTTACCTGATGGTGAGCCGGCAGAACCTGTCGGGCGTGGTGGCGCGCATGGTGCGCGCCGGCCACCTGCGGCTGGAGCCCGATGTGGCCGACCGCCGCTCTCGCCTGGTGCGCCTGACGCCGTCGGGCCGCCTGCTGTGGCAGACGCAGGCCTTGCCCAAGATCCACGGGTACTACCGCCAGGCCCTGCAGGGCTTCTCGGTCAACGACAGCGCGCATGCGCTGCACTACCTGCTGAAGATGCTGGAGAACATGAAGCGGCTGGACACGCCCGAGGCCGACGAAACGGCCTCGGCCGGCCCCGGCGCGCCGGGCGCCGCCTGAAGGCCCGGCCGGCCTCGCCGCGTGGTCAGGTCGGGCTGGCGGCCAGCAGCACGCGGTCGCGCCCCAGGCCCTTGGCGCGGTAGAGCGCGTCGTCGGCGGCCTGCATCAGCCGCTCGATGGTGCAGGTGGCCGGGACGGCCGGCCCCGAGGCCACGACGCCGATGCTCACGGTATACGCCGCCGGGCCCGGCGCCAGCGCCACCGGCCGCTGCCGGACCAGGTCCCGCAGGCGGTGCGCCAGCGCCACGGCGCCATCGTGCGAGGTCTGCGGCAGCAGCACCGCGAACTCCTCGCCGCCCACGCGGCCCAGCAGGTCGCTGGCGCGCAGCACCTCGCGCGCCGTGGCCGCGAAGGCGCGCAGCACGGCGTCGCCGCCGGCATGGCCCCAGCGGTCGTTGACCGACTTGAAATGGTCGAGGTCGATCATCAGCAGCGCCAGCGGCTGCGGGTGACGCTGCGCGCGCGACCACTCGACCTCGGCCAGCTCGAGGAAGCGCCGCCGCGTCAGCACGCCGGTCAGCCCGTCGGTGAAGGCCTGCTGCTCGAGGGCCAGCTCGGCCAGCTTGCGCCGGGTGATGTCGATGCGCACGCCGGCCAGCCGCAGCGCGTGGCCGGCGGCGTCGCGCTCGACGGCGCGGCCGCGCGCCAGCAGCCACAGCCAGTGGCCGTCGTGGTGGCGGATGCGGAATTCGCATTCGAAGATCGGCGTGAGCCCCTGCACGTGCGCATGCCAGGCCGCTTCGCGCGGGCCGCGGTCCTCGGGGTGGACGAGGGTGTCCAGCGCGTCGGGATGGTTGGAGATGGTCTCGGGTGCATAACCCAGCAGCCGCTGCGGCCATGCCGGGTCCGACAGCCGCACCGAGGGGTCGCGCAGGTCGACGATCCAGAACACCAGGCTGGCGCTGGCCGCCGCCAGCTCCACCTGGGTGACGAGTTCGCGTTCGCGCCGCCGCGCGTGCACGGCCTCGGTGACGTCGCTCAGGATCGACAGGTGCACGCCGGGCTGGATGCCGGCCACGGCGCCGAAGCGGGCGACGCGGTGCGTGCCGTCGGGGCGCAGCAGCTCGACCTCGCCGCTGACGCGGCCGGCCGCCAGGAATGCCTGCCACTGCCTGCATGCGTCCTCGGGCGACGCGGCCAGCACGTCGGCGACGCCCAGGGCCAGCAGGGCCTCGCGCGGGCGGCCCAGCAGGCTGCAGGCGGCCGGGTTGGCGTCGACGTAGCGGCCGTCGTCGTCGGCCAGCAGGATGGCTTCGCCGGCGTATTCGAAGATCGCCGCCAGGCGCGCCTGCGCGGCCCGCATCGCGCGCTCGGCCCGCCGCAGCGCGGTCACGTCGCGCCAGCGTGCGACCAGGGCGCCGGATGTGCCGGGCACGTGCAAGGCCGAGGCCTGGCGTTCGAGGATGCGGCCGTCGAGGTGCTCGTATTCGTCGGTCACCGCCGCACCTTCGGCCGGCACGCGGCGCAGGCTGTCCAGGAAGGCCTGGGGGTCGGCCAGCTGGCGCGCCGCGAACTGGCGCATCTCGTCGGTGTCGCGCCGCGCCAGCATGTCCGGCGGAAAGCCCCACAGGCGCACGAAGGCCTCGTTGAGCGCCAGCACCTGGCCCTGGCCGCCCACCACCGCCAGTCCGCCGGGTGCCGATTCGAAGGTGGCGCGGACGAGGGCCTGGGTGTCGATCGGGTCGGCCTGCGTCTCGGGTCGGTATTCGGGTTCGGTCATCGGGGCAGGGTCTCGGGCGGGCCGCCCGGCAGCATTCTCGGCGACGAGGCCGGGCCTGTCTGTGGGGAAGTCAGCCGGCACAGCTGCGAAAGCCGCAGAACGCATGATCGGTCCCGGGCGGCGCAAAGCGCCTGGCCTTGGGATGGCGCTGCCGCAGCGGGGTCATGTACGAGGCACCGCGCAGCACACCCTGCGTGCGCGGCGCGGGCAGGCGGTCCAGGCTGCCGGGGGTCGGGGCATGACCGGCCCAGGCGCGGGCGCTGCCGGCCACCCATTCGAAGACATCCCCCCACAGGAAGCCGCGGCTGGGCGCCGTCAGTGCCGCCAGCTCCCACTCGGGTTCGGTGGGCAGGCGGCGGCCGGCCCAGCGGCACCAGGCCTCGGCTTCGTGGCGCGAGACATGCATCGCCGGCTGACCGGCCGGCGCGCGCTGCAGCTCGCCGCCCCGCTGTACGAGCACGCCGCCGCGCAGCTGTTCGACATCGCGCGGGGCGCGCCGGCCCTGGGCCTGGGCCCAGGCCCAGCCGGACTCGGACCACCACTGGGCCCGGTCGTAGCCGCCATCCTCGGCAAATTCGATGAAGCGCTCCCAGCTCACGGCCTGGGCGTCGATCTCGAACTCGGGCACGGCTACGGCTTCGGCCCAGCGTTCGAGATCGGGCACGAAACCGCCTCGGCTGCTGCCCAGCTGCAGACGGGCCGCCGGCATCCACAGCGGCTCACGGTGCACGCGCGCGGGCAGCGGCGCCCAGGGTGGCGGCGGCCCGGGCTGGCGCCGCAGCTGCAGCGCCGCGGCACGCTCGGCCAGCGCCTCGGTCAGCCGGTCCTCGTGCTGCAGCGCGGCGCGGTAGACATGCAGCTCGTCGTCACCGTCGCCACCGGCGGCCAGCAGTTCGAGTGTGGTCTCCAGCGTGTCCGCCAGGTAGCGGCGCACGGTGTCGGCATCGGGCGGCTGGCGGTCGCCGCCGTCGAACCAGGCATCGGCCCGGGGCTCGATCGACGCCAGCGGCGGCGCCGCGGCCTCGGCCTGCTCGCCGCGCGCACGCTGCAGGTGGCGGGCGATCCAGCGCTCCTGGTACCAGCCGGCATGGCCGGCCAGCCAGAGGGCGCTGCGGCCGCCCTCGGCATGGGCCTCGGCACCGCGGGCCTCGAACACCTCGAGCCAGCGCAGCGTGAGGTTGCGGGCGTCGATCAGCGCCAGCGACAGCAGGTCGCGGTCGGCGCGGCGGATGGCGACCGGGTCGTCGAGCGCGGCGGCACGCAACGACATGTCACCGCCCTGGGAGTCTGATGGCACCCACACCGCATGAATCGACGGCCACCCAGCGGCCGCCGCGGAGCCGGCTCTGCCGGGCCGCTGGCGGCGCCCCCCTGGGGGGGAGGCGCCGAAGGCGCTTCGGGGGGGGGCGTGTCACTGGCCCACGAGGCCGTTGCGGATGGCGTAGACGGTGAGCTCGGAGTTGTTGGCCAGCTGGAGCTTCTCGAGCACGCGGGCGCGGTAGACCGAGACCGTCTTCGGGCTCAGCATCAACTCCTCGGCGATGTCGGACAGGCGCTTGCCCGAGGCGATCATCACCAGCGTCTGCAGCTCGCGGTCGGACAGCTTCTGGTGCGGCAGCTCGGCCGTCGGGGCCGTCAGGCTGTCGACCAGCATCTGCGCGATCTCGGGCGTCACGTACTTGCGGCCCTGGGCCACGGTGCGCACGGCGTGCACGATGGTCTGCGGGTCGCCGCCCTTGTTGACGTAGCCGTAGGCGCCGGCACGCAGCGCGCGGATGGCGTACTGGTCCTCGGGGTACATGCTGACCACCAGCACCTTGACCGGCGAGCCCTCGTCCTTCAGGGCATGCAGCGCGTCCAGGCCGCTGCGGCCGGGCAGGTTGATGTCGAGCACCAGCACGTCGCAGGGCTCGGTGCGCATCAGGCCGCGCAGCTCGGTGTAGTCGCCGGCCTCGCCGACCACGCGCATGTCCGGGGCGTCGGCCAGGGTGTCGCGGATGCCGCGGCGGATCAGCGCATGGTCGTCGCAGAGGATGACGCGAATCATGGCAGACGGCGTGCGGGCGTGCGGTCGACGGTCATCATAGGGCGGCCCAGGCGGACGGATCGTGGTCCCGATTGTCGCCATCGTCGTCGCCGGCTTCCATCGGGGCGCCCCCGGCTTTGCCGGCCAGCGGTACCGACAGGATCAGCGTCGTGCCGCCGGGGCCGCTGCTGAGGTCGATCCAGCCGTCGACGGTGGATGCCCGCTCGTGCAGGCCGCGGATGCCGAAGCTGCTGGCCTTGGCCAGGTCGGCGCGGCTCAGTCCGCGGCCGTTGTCGCTGATCTCGAGCGAGAGCACGCCGCCGGAGATCGACAGGTCGATGGTCACGCGGCTGGCCTGGGCATGCTTGCTGATGTTGGTCAGCGCCTCCTGCGCCGTGCGGTAGGCCACCAGCGGCACGCCTTCGGGCAGTTCGTGGCCCTCGGCCCCCACGCGTTCGTGGCTGGTGCGGAACCGGCATTCCATGCCGCTGCGCTTCTCGAAGCGGCCGGCCAGCCACTGCAGCGCGGCGACCAGGCCTTGTTCGAGGATGGCCGGACGCAGGTTGTGCATGATGCGCTGGCTGGCCCCGATGGCATGCGTCACGGTTTCCATCGCCGAAGCGGCGCGCTGCTGCACCGCCGGGTCGCTGCTGTGGCGGCGGATCCAGTCGATGTCGAACTTGATGGCCGTCAAGGAGCCGCCGACATCGTCGTGGATCTCGCGCGCGATGGCCGCGCGCTCGGCCTCCACGCGAGTCTGCAGGTGGCGGGCCAGCTCGGACAGGCGCTGCCGCGAATCGGCCAGCTCGCGGTCGGACGCCAGCTTGGCGGCATGCGTGCGCGCGGCGTCGATGGCGTGCTCGAGCGCCGGCGCCAGCCGCGCCAGCCGGTTCTTCAGCAGATAGTCGCTGGCGCCGTCGCGCATGGCGGCCACGGCCACGTCCTCGCCGATCTCGCCCGACACCAGGATGAAGGGCACGATGGGATCGCGCGCGCGCACGAGGCGCAAGGCCTCGAGCCCGGAGAAGCCGGGCAGGTTGAAGTCGGAGACGATGGCGTCCCAGCGTCGGCCCAGCGCGGCCTCGAAGTCGGCCCGCGTCTCGACGCGCTGCACCTGCACCGCCAGGCCGCCGCGGCGCAGGTGCGCCATGGCCAGTTCATGGTCGAGCTCTGAATCCTCCAGGTGCAGGATGCGCAGCGGGTCGGCCGGGCTGGACATGCGCACAGTATCGCCCAGGCCGCCCCGGCCGGCCCTGCCGTGCCGAAAAGGCGCCGGATTGGGCACTTCTTCGGCTCAATGTTGGGTGGGGTGCTGCCGAAAATGCTTCGGAAGGTGGCTCCGCATGGTGTTGCTGGCTGCTGACCATTCCAAATCCGAACTGACGCCCTGGAGCGCCGATGCTCGCAACTCCCCACGACTCGCCACCCGGGCCGCCCGCCCTGTCGGTGCTGGCGGCCACCGAGCTGCAGGACCATCTGCTGGTGGCCAACAACGACCTGGAGCGGCTGCAGCGGCTGCTGGACGATGCCAGCCAGGCGCTGATGCGGCACTTCACCTACGCGTCGGACCACATGGACGCGGCGCTGGTGCACCTCGAGGCCACCCAGGCCGGCGAGCCGCCGACCATCCGCGAGGCCCGCCAGACCCTGGCCAGCGCCATCACCGCGCTGCAGTTCCAGGACATGGCCACCCAGCTCATTGCCCACACCAGCAAGCGGCTGCGCAACTGCGCCGACCGCCTGGCGCGCGACGCCATGGGTGACGACGAGGACGGTGCCGCCCTCGTCGAGGAGGCGCCGCTGCGCCCCAACCCGGTCACGCAGGACGAAATGGACGCCGGCTCGATCGAGCTGTTCTGAACGCACCCGAACGAATCAAGAACCCCCGGAGCACACAACATGCACTCGATCCTCGCCGTCGACGACTCGGCCTCCATGCGCCAGATGGTGTCGTTCACCCTCAAGAACGCAGGCTTCAACGTGGTCGAGGCCGTGGACGGCCAAGACGCCTACGAGAAGGCCAACAGCCGCGACTTCAACCTCGTGCTGACCGACCAGAACATGCCGCGCATGGACGGCATCAGCCTGACGCGCAAGCTGCGCGAGAACCCCAAGTTCAAGGCCACGCCCATCCTGATCCTGACCACCGAGAGCAGCGACCAGATGAAGCAGGCCGGCCGCGCCGCCGGCGCCACCGGCTGGCTGGTCAAGCCCTTCGACCCGGCCAAGCTGATCGAGGTGATCGGCAAGGTCATCCGCTGACCCGCCGCATCCGCCCCACGCACCGTTGCCAGGAGTCCTTCCATGGGTGAGCCATCCCAAAGCGCCGCCAGCCTGAATGCCGGCATCGACCTCAGCCAGTTCTTCCAGGTCTTCTTCGAGGAGGCCGGCGAGAACCTCGAGCAGATGGAGCAGATGCTGCTGGCCCTCGACGTCGACGCCGCCGACGACGAGGAGCTCAACGCCATCTTCCGCTGCGCGCACTCGGTCAAGGGCGGTGCGGCCACCTTCGGCTTCACCGACGTGGCCGAACTGACCCACCAGATGGAGACGCTGCTGGACAAGCTGCGCCGCCACGAGCTGCAGCCGACCACCGCCATGGTCGACGTGCTGCTGGCCTCGGGCGATGCGCTCAAGGCCCAGCTGGCGCGCCACCAGGGCAACGG